>Ga0307951_1002415_pt1 | contig 11678 bp, 13 predicted proteins | sample OrgLakmetagen374_FD_201842 | JGI IMG/M metagenome (GOLD analysis project Ga0307951, IMG submission 201842) | Saline water microbial communities from Organic Lake, Antarctica - #374 | ecosystem: Environmental > Aquatic > Non-marine Saline and Alkaline > Saline | place: Antarctica: Organic Lake... | reverse complement strand
GTGTGTGTTTTGTGTGTGTGTGTGTTTGTGTGTGTGTGTGTGTTTGTGTGTGTGTGCGTGTGTGTGCCTGTGTGCGTGTGCGTGTGTGTGTGTGTGTGTGTGTGTGTGTGTGTGTGTGTGTGTGTGTGTGTGTGTGTGTGTGTGTGTGTGTGTGTGTGTGTGTGTGTGTGTGTGTGTGTCTGTGGAGCGAGAACGGTCAACTCGTTGACGTGACAGGAAAATTTTGACTGAGATTATTGTGCTTTCTTGACAGACACATACTATGCCTAGCTTGTAAGAGGAGACGTGCTGACAGAAAGCAGCTACGTGCCTTGGGCTTGCGGGCGTGGCCCTCTCCTCCCAGAGACTTTAGGACCAAGTTTGGGTTTTGCTTTTTGAGCTCTGGGTCCCAAGTTGTCAAGGTTCAGGTCCATTGCAAACAGATGCCAGATAGCAAGACACAGGACCTTACACAGAAATTACATTCTCGGATTCGAAAATTTTTATTTTGTTAAACTCTCCAACACGCTAGCACAGCATTTAGGCCAGAAGTGGGTTGTTTTGCACCTACCTGTGCACACAGGAACAGGTAGGTGATGTGGTCACAGGTAGGTAATGTGGTACTTGTGTGATCCTTCTGCAAGGAAGTTTAGTAGGGTTTCCCTGAAAAGAGCTCGCTGCGTAGAACGCTCGCTACATATGCTACACACGTAAGCACACGCATACCACACAAGTGTAGTGTACATGGGATGAGGCTTTCAACGCCACTACCTGGCCCTTGTTCCCTGTGAGGCTCTGCAAAATCAGATTTCCCACCAAAGCGCAGGCAGGACCGCACCCTGGACAAGCCAACACAAGCAACCGAGGAAAGAGTTGCTGCTGGGAGGTGCATGAGTGCCTGACTGAAGGGGTCGTCATGTCAGAGCGTGAATTGGCATCAGGTGCGTGCTTGCATCCCTGTCCACAATTTTAGGACAACACTGTTTCGGTAGCCGAGTGATGATTAGCCCCTCTCCAGGCATCTATTTGGTTTCCTGTGACACAAGTGCCACAACATATCCTTGACGGCACACATAATTGTCACCTGGCATAGGTGCGGACGTGCCCGTGTAGAACAGTACTTCTTCAACAGGCACAGGGCGCAAGCCCTTCAGCTGCCAGGATTCTCACTTCATACATTTACCTCACTGTTCATGGACTAGCAATAACAGCTCTTTACTCACACGTTGTGTCTTCCTTCATACAAAGATCCAGAGGAGCATGACAGTGGTGGATTGGGGTATCGCCGGCTGTCTGGGCGTGTTTTTCCATCTCAACAGCAATTGCCACCATCCCTTCCCCCTGTCCAGAGTGATAGCCCCGCTAGCAACCTGCATAAAAACCTCAGCGGCAGCAGCAGCAGCAGCAGCAATCGTACTGGCGCCAGCAGCGGCCACACAGCAGCAGCATCTCCTGTGCTCCGCTCGGGCTGTAAGGGAGCTCAATGTCTGGGGCACACGCACGCACGGTCTCCATTGAGTAAACGCAGCTGCAGCAGCGACCCAGCAAAACAGCCTTCTCTGGGTCCGGAGCCCCCTCCCCAACGTACTAAGACCAGCCATGCCCTTAAGCCGCAGCAGCATCACGGACACCAGCAGCAGCACGCACAGCAGGCACAGCAGCAGCCTGCGCCGAAGTTCCATCAACAGCAGCAGGCCACGCAGGGACAGCGAGCTGCCCTCTCCAGGTTCTTGCTGTACCAGCCTCTGCTCTCTTCCCTGGATTACTCCAGATATCAGAGGGAGACAGCCGCGGTTCCACAACAAGGATCGCCCACGCGATGTTCTGTTACCGGCACAGTTCGGAAGAGGGGGAAACCTGAGGATGCCGAGGGTGGACAGGAGGAGCAGCAGGGCATGGGCAACGAGGAAAGTGCAACCACCGACCATGAGCTGTCCTCTCTCCGGCGGCTGTCTGGGCGTGTCCAGTCCCAGCTGTCGTCCCTGGGTGGTGAAGCGGCAGCATTGTCTGGCGGCCCTGGGTGCACGCACACACCAGCCGCTCAGACGCAGCTCCTACATCTACAGCAGCAGCAGCAGCAGCAGCAGCAGCAGCAGCAGCAGCAGCAGCAGCAGCAGGGCCAGCTGTCACAGTGCCGTGCGAGGCGCAGCAGCCAGGCTCCACAACTCATGGCGTTGCTGTTGACGCACGCGTACGCCAGCAAGGAAGGGTGCCAGTCAGGTAGTGACCATAATTAATTAGGCCATGGAGGGTTTTTGTAACAAATGTACGTGGACATATGTGTATTACGTAAAAAAATGTAAGTGGCATTTGTAGGGGTACCCACAAGCAGCGATGCACTATGTTGGGGACCCAGTCTGGAGCAAAAGAGCAAAAGCCATACGTCTTTTTAGACACGTGGCTTTTTCCTGAAAGGGCGGTAAGGGCCGGCAGCTGTAGTTCTATTGCTTGTTGGCAAGTAAGTAACTCTGGCTGTAAAAGGACTGTGCGGATTGTGGGGCCAGCAATTACCACTTCCCACTCTCAGTAAGCCCCAACGGCTTGCGGACCACGCTAATGGCCTATGCCCACAAAGATGGTACTTAAAATTCTCTCTCACTTGTCCATACTAGATGTGCCTTTTCCAGTACTGTTATCAACTCTCATCAGGAGCCGGTTTCAGGCCAAGCCTGCAACCCTCCTGATCACCATTGATTTGTCCTTTTCGCGGTGGAGGAGCTTTATGGTACTCGGTACCAAAGTGGCTACTTTTCCTTAATTAATGTGGGGAGTGGTTTTCACTGCCTGCGTAGTTTTTCTTTTTTTTATTCTTTTTCTATCACTCAGTAAGATTGAAAGACTTGCGGACCACGCTAACGTAACGGCCTGTGCCTACAAAGATGGTTTTCAAAATTTAATGGTGCTTCCTATATGCCCAGGACGCTCCATTGCTCATTAATGGACAAAGGAATAATGGATAATGGAATGATGATTGTTTCCATCGTTTCCATCGTTTCCGATGTTCCAAATTAAATGATTTGTTTCCATTGCACTGATTCGTGTGTGCTTGCTCACTCAAGTCGCTTTATAGGGATGGCCAGATGTCTAGTACCTGCAAGTACTCACCCTCTCTGAGGGCTCAGAGTGTGTCAATATGTCTAGTTGTCTAGCCAGATATATAAAGCAAGAACTTGCTCCCTCTCAGGGTGTGTTATCAGGGTTGCTCAGATGTAAAAAACAAGGAGGGTGGCCAGATGCACATTAATGGCACTTGCTCTCTCAGGGCTCAGGGTGTGTACTAGGGCCAAATTGACTGCACACACACAGAACACACACACACGCACACACACACACACACATGCGCTCACACTCACACCCACACCCATACACAGAACAAACAAATACACTGTGCAAAGGAGGCAGTGAGAGAGGCAGAAATGCTTCCTATCCTGCGTGTGTGTGTGTGTGTGTGTGTGTGTGTGTGTGTGTTTGTGTGTGTGTGTGTGTGCGTGTGCATGTGCATGCATTTCCAAACATTTAATGGTACCATGTGGGCTGCCAAGGATCGCCCACATGGTGGCCTACCTAGCTCGTTTAGGTGCTCGTCATCGCCCTCTCCACCGAGATGACACAAGTAAGGTGCCTAACACTCTACGCTCTTGAGGTAATCGAGAAACCACTCGTACGAGATACCGAGGCTCACATGTGCACGTACCCTGGCCAACCCTGCGCTGCATATTTTGATAATACCATCTCCACATCAAATTCCAACCCTTCAGCTTTTAGTACTTGTCATTGCCAATTTTAAGGCAGTCTGCCTCTCCAGCTCCATGACGTAGGCTCGGTACCCATGACCTCCTCTTGAGAGTGGCATATGTAGGGTTGGCCAGAACCATACATATACCGTGTATATACGATTGTTTTGGCAGGAACGTCACAAATATACGGTCATATACGGCGTACATATACGATTATGGCCAACCGTAGGCATGTGGCATATGTAAAATGTACATAACTCCTCAGTAGCGTTGGCCAGAGGCGGTTGATCTTAATCCAGCATACCCACATTCACGTGCACATACGTACATGGGTTCCCATGCCCTCCTTTGCCTTCATGACCATCTTCCCCCCTAAAGCCACTTGTGCCCTCCAACCCGCACCCACTCTCAAATGCACACAGGGCTATGGGGCCAAGGGCCAGATGCCCTCCTGAACCACTGCCAAGGAGGTGACAGCACAGAAGCATGTGCACAACGTGCCGGCAGCGGTGGGGCATCTGGAAGCACGAGCAATGCAATTAGGACCGCATCTGGGGCCGCATCTGTAAAGGACCGCATCCAGAAGGGGCCGCATTTGAAAGGGACCGCATCTGGGAACGGATCTGGAAGCACGAGCAGTGCAAGTGGGGCCCCAGGAGGCTGCCCCAGTGGCGCAAAGCCTGCGGGCACAGATGAATGTAGGAGCTCAGCCACTGCTGGGTCGACCAAGCCGCTGTGGGGCATTTCGGACGGTAACAGGTGTGTGTGTATGTGTGTGTGTTTGTGAGTGTGTGTGTGTGTGTTGTGTGTGTGTGTGTGTGTGTCTGTGTGTGTGACGGCATGTGCTCTGAAGTTTTGGCTGCGACTGCAGGCGTGCTTTTGCTTTGTGGGTGTAGTGCATTGCATGGACGGTCTGTGTGGCTGCAGGTGTGCTTGTGCTTTGTGGGTGCAGTGCATTGCACAATCTGTGCACAGAGCTCTCTAGGTGCATCCACTTTGCAGTTTCATTTAGCAGCGCACAGACTACATGCGCTACCTCTGAAGTGCATCCACTTTGTAGTGTTGGTTAGCAGCGCACAGACTACATGCACTACCTCCTAAGTGCATCCACTTTGCAGTGTTGGTTAGCAGCGCACAGACTACATGCCCTACCACTTAAGTGCATCCACTTTGCAGTGTTGGTTAGCAGCGCACAGACTACATGCACTACCTCTGAAGTGCATTCACTCTGCAGCGTTAATTAGCAGCGCAAAGACTACATGCACAACCTCCTCTTTGCATCCACTTTGCAGTGTTAAGTAGCAGCGCACAGACTACATGTACAACCTCCTAGCTGCACCCAATCTGCAATGTTTCCTAGCAATGCGTACTGACTATGCACAGACGTACAGAAAGCGCACCTAGATTGCAGTACCCTCAAGCACATGCTGTGTTGGGTGCTCTTGCTTTGCAAAGAGTTGCAGCAGTGTGCATTGCAAGCAGTGTGTCCTTAACGAAAACGGGAGCAGGTTGAGCTCCTTGTTTTGAAACGGGACTTGTGGTAGTCATAGATCTTAGTCATAGCCATAGGTCTTAGTGTGTGGTCCTGTTCTGGGCTGAACATATCCCATTTTGGCTGCGACTGCAGGCATGCTTTTGCTTTGTGGGTGTAGTGCATTGCATGAACGGTCTATGTGGCTGCAGGTGTGCTTGTGCTTTGTAGGTGCAGTGCATTGCACAATCTGTGCACAGAGCTCTCTAGTGCATCCACTTTGCAGTGTTAATTAGCAGCGCACAGACTACATGCACTACCACTTAAGTGCATCCACTTTGCAGTGTTGGTTAGCAGTGCAAAGACTACATGCACTACCTCCTCTTTGCATCCACTTTGCAGTGTTAATTAGCAGCGCACAGACTACATGCACTACCTCTTAAGTGCATCCACTTTGCAGTGTTGGTTAGCAGTGCACAGACTACATGCACTACCTCTTAAGTGCATCCACTTTGCAGTGTTGGTTAGCAGTGCACAGACTACATGCACTACCTCCTAAGTGCATCCACTTTGCAGTTTTAATTAGCAGCGCACAGACCACATGCACAACCTCCTAGGTGCACCCAATCTGCAATGTTTCCTAGCAATGCGTACTGCCTATGCACAAAAGTACAGAAAGCGCACCTAGATTGCAGCACCCTCAAGCACATGCTGTGTTGGGTGCTCTTGCTTTGCAAAGAGTTGCAGCAGTTTGCATTGCAAGCAGTGTGTCCTTAACGAAAATGGGAGCAGGTTGAGCCCCTTGTTTTGAAACGGGACTTGTGGTAGTCATAAATCTTAGTCATAGCCATAGGTCTTAGTGTGTGGTCCTGTTCTGGGCTGAACATATCACACGTGTTGATCTATGAGTATATCTGCCAAGGAGCAGCTGGCTAACAAAGTGCAGAATAATGTGCATGGTTAAAATACACTTTTGATTTAAGTAAAGGTTGACACTTTAAGTAAAGGTTGACACCAAATGACTTTATATTCCTTTTTGTAAACGGTCAAATTTTTTGCTTCCAGAGCAAGGCAGTGCCGCATTGCAGGGTGGGCCAGAACTAAATATATGCGGTGTGTATACGGTAGGGAAATCACCAAATACACGGTCATATACGGTGTATGTATACGGTTCTGGCCAACCCTACACATTTGAACATAAATCACAGGAACAAATTGCATCATTTTACTCAACAAGATCTGCTCTTGCAGACCTCCATTGTCGTGGCTTCCTTTTCATACAATCCCCATCTGCATGGTTCTGCAGCCATTTTTGTCGCTATTACCCTCTTTCATGTGCACAAGTCAAGCTTTTTATGTGGTAACCTCCCCCCTTTTAATTCTGTCTACTCCTTTCAAGCGCCAGCCGCGTATGTGCACACCCTTTTCTTTTATATGCAAAACCTTCTCTTTCACGTGCACCCTTTCTTTTATGCGCATCTTTTCTTTTATGCACACAGCCTCTTTTCTTTATGTGCACAACCTCCCTTGCAGTCATGCTGCCTCCCTGGCATCATCGCCAATGGTGGAGTCCGTGGAGCAAGATGAAGCCTTAGCCATGTACCTGCTGCTTCTGCAAGATCTGGGGGTGCTGCCAGACAGGTGTGTGTGTGTGTGTGTGTGCTTGTGTGAATGTGTGTGTGTGTGTGTGTGCTTGTGTGTGTGCTTGTGTGTATGTGTGTGTGCTTGTGTTTGTGTTTGTATTTGTGTGTGCACGTATTTTTTGTGCTGATCTAGAGGTGCTGCCAGACAGGTGTGTGTGTGCTTGTGTGTATGTGTGTGTGCTTGTGTGTGTATTTGTGTGTGCACGTCTGTTTTGTGCTAATCTAGGGGTGCTGCCAGACACGTGTGTGTGTGCTTGTGTGTATGTGTGTGTGTGTGCTTGTGTGTATGTGTGTGTGTGCTTGTGTGTGTATTTGTGTGTGCACGTCTGTTTTGTGCTAATCTAGGGGTGCTGCCAAGGTCTGTGCCTGCAAATCCTAAGGGCGCTGACCACGCATCTCTGGTTTTAAAAGTACCCTTGAATTGGCCATGGTTCAGCCCTCTTCATCCAAACCTTCAAAACTCATTTAAGCACCCCATAGGCAGGGTAAGAGGCCTCATGGTTCATGGTTAATGGTAATTGGCAAACAACCTGCTTGACAAAAGATTAGGGTAGGCCAGAACCGTATATCTGCACCGTATATGACCGTACGTATGGTGATTTCCCTGCTGAAAATACCGTATGTACACCGTACATCGTATATACCTATAAATGTATGGTTCTGGCCAACCCTACAAAAGATACCCTTTATTTCATAAACGTAGGGTTGGCCAGAACTGTATATATACACCGTATATGACCGTATATTTGATGATTTCCCTGCCAAAGATACCATATATACACCGTATATATATGGTTCTGGCCAACCCTACATAAACGAGCAGGCTCCTCCAGCTGCTCAGTTCAGGATCAGCACGAGAGGCTCACCCCCACAGTAAAGAAGACCACAGCGCAAACACCAGCTCCTTTCATTCTCACTTTCATGAGGGTCGTCAGCTCCAGCCGCAGCAGGTGTGCACATTTTTGTTTCATGTGCCTGTGTTTGTGCTTTGTTGTGTGTGTCTGTGTATGAGTTTTGTAGGGCGTGCCTATGTATGAGCTTTGCTGGGTGTGCCTGTGTGCGTGCTGTTTGCAACTGCCTGTGTATGGGTTTTGCTGGGCGTGCCTGTGTATGCTTTTTCTTGCGTGTGCCTATGCACGAGCTTTCTGCGGTTGCCTGTGTATGGGTTATGTTGGGCCTGCCTGTGCACATGTGTGTTTGTGCCAAGCTGTGTGTGCGCTTTCGAAAAAAATTATATCTGTGTGCTCATTACTTCGTGTACCATTCACACATTTTACGGTGTGTCATAATTGTTGCATATGCCATGCAATTCCTTCACACACACCCTGTACTTTGCCCCATATGCCCACATGCCTGTGTTAATTACTGCCTACACCACGTGCGTAGCCGCGCACATGCTTTGCTCCATGGCATGTGCCTGTCTTGTGTGTGCGTGTGAGTGTAAGTGTATGAGTGTGTATATACGGTATTTTTTGGCAGGGAAATTACTAAATATACGGTCATGTATGGTGTATATGTACGGTTCTGGCCAACCCTATGTGTATGTGTGTGTAGCAATGCAGTAACTACCTGCCTGCTTCAGTCTGTTGTAGTGAAGTGTTGCCCTGAAGGCCCAAGGTGCCTGCTCTCACCGCCCTCTTGCTTGTGCGCTTATGACCGTTTTAATGTTTTAATGCATGTCTGTGCATGTGTGTATGTGTGCATGCAGCAGCAACAGAATCAGGTGCGGCGGCGGCTGCAGCGGCCTAGAAGCCAACGCAGCGCACCTCAAAACAACTCCAGCACCTCTACACTGGGAGGTGACAGCTCAGAGTCCGTGCAGGATGGGGACGAGAGGCAACACCGCCACCGTCTGAATCGGTTGCAGTGCCGTCTAATGCTGAGTAGCAACCTCACTGGTACGCGCCACCCCTGTGTGTCGGTCTCAAATCGTGTGCATCTTGATGCTGTTGGTCTTGTTGCTGGTGTATGTATTTGTGTGTGTGTGTGTGTGTATGTGAGTGTGTGTGTGCCATACCCCTGTGTGTCAGTCTCAAATCGTGTGCATCTTGATGCTGTTGGTCTTGTTGCTGGTGTATGTATTTGTGGGTGTATGTGAGTGTGTGTGTATGTGAGTGTGTGTGTGCCATACCCCTGCGTGTCAGTCTTGATCTTGTGCATCTTAACACTGTTGGTCTTGTTGCTGGTGTATGTATATATGTGTATGTGTGTACGTGTACGTATGTATGTGTGTATGTGAGTGTGTGTGTATGTGTGTATGTGAGTGTGTGTGTGTGCCATACCCCTGCGTGTCAGTCTTGATCTTGTGCATCTTAACACTGCTGGTCTTGTTGCTGGTGTGTGTATATATGTGTATGTGTGTACGTGTACGTATGTATGTGTGTATGTGTGTATGTGAGTGTGTGTGTATGCCATACCCCTGCGTGTCAGTCTCAATCTTGTGCATCTTAACGCTGATGGTCTTGTTGCTGGTGTATGTATATGTGTGTGTGTGTGCTATACTCCTGCGTGTCAGTCTTACTCTTGTGCATCTTAATGTTGCTGGTTTTCTAGGTGGTGTTTGCGTGTCTTGCTCCTGATTTCCAATCATACAAGCGTGTATCTCAATGCCGATGGCGCCCTTGCGTGTGTCTGTGTGTGTCTGTGTGTGTGTGTGAAAAACACCTGCACCAATCTTACACGTCTATATTACTGACAACCCTGAATGATGTCAACCAAGCAAGGCTTCACCAAAAAAATTGCAACCCTGATCCCTTTCCTTTATCTTATGATCATGGCACCCTGATCCCTTTCCTTTTTTCAAGATCATGGCATCCAAGTGGCTTTTCTTCCATAATACATGCGAGGGCTGATGGCACCTAAGTGGCTTTTCTTCCAGATCATGGCCGATCTTCCAGATCATGGCACCTAAGTGGCTTTTCTTTCATAATACATACAAAGGATGCCCATTGTCCTCCACAAATAATGAATGCTTCCCTTGACGATTCCATCTGCTTCTCCCTTCTTTTCCGACATTTTGACAGCATCGCGCTACTACTACATATCTATTTTGACAGCATCGCGCTACTACTACATATCCATTTTGACAGCATTTCGCTACTACTACATATCCATTTTGACAGCATCGCGCTACTACATATCCACCACCCCCACTCATTCCACTGCTCTTCCCTCTGCAGGCTCTAATTCTGCAGTATCTACCTCTGGAGACCTTAACTCAAGCCCATCAGACCTGCCCTTGCACCTTTCCGGCCAATCTCTTCTCCCCACCCCTCCTCAGTCTCCACCCTGTGTGCCTTTCAACAGCAGTTGCAAAAAGCACCCACACCTCAATGCCAACTGCCCCTCGCAGCCCCTACCTTCCTTACGCAACAGCTTGACACATCTTGGCCCACAACTGCCCAGCAATAACGAGCCAGCCTCAGATCATTCAGGGCACCACCACCACCACTCTGGACTCCACGACCCACATCTCCCTAGCAACAACGAACCAGCCCCAGATCATTCAGGGCACCACCACCACCACTCTGGATTCCACGACCCACATCTCCCTAGCCACAATGAACCAGACCCAGATCATTCTGGGCACCACCACCACTCTGGACTCCACGACCCACATCTCCCTAGCCACAACGAACCAGCCCCAGGTCATTCAAGGCACCACCACCATTCTGGAATCCACGACCCACATCTCCCTAGCCACAACGAACCAGCCCCAGATCATTCAGGGCACCACCACCACTCTGGAATCCACGAGCCACAACTGCCCAGCAATAATAAACCAACCTCAGATCATTCAGGGCACCACCACCACTCTGGACTCCACGACCCACATCTCCCTAGCCACAACGAACCAGCCCCAGGTCATTCAGGGCACTACCACCACCACTCCGGACTCCACGACCCACATCTCCCTAGCCACAATGAACCAGCCCCAGATCATTCAGGGCACCACCACCACCACTTTGGATTCCACGACCCACATCTCCCTAGCAACAACGAACCAGCCCCAGATCATTCAGGGCACCACCACCACCACTCTGGACTCCACGACCCACATCTCCTTAGCAACAATGAACCAGCCCCAGATCCTCTGTGGCACCATCGCCACTCTGGATTCCACGACCCGTTTTTCGGATCCAGTCAGCTCAATCAACCGTGGGGGCCGGCAGGGCTGATCAATATGGACCTCATCTACGCGGTGCAGCAGGACTTGAATGTGCGTGAGCAAAGCACACATACACACACATACAGACACAGAGTTTGCCGAACACACAAACAAACACACACACAAACACAAACATACACACACATGCACAAGCGCACACACAGGGTCGACTGAAATTACATGCACGTTTGTGTTTGTGTAGACTAGACGGTTTGCTGTGTGTGAATACATGGAATGCCTGTTTTCATGTATGGTTTGCAAACAGGGCTGAACAACATGGACCTCTTATTTGCGGTGCTTGCAAAAGCGCTGAATTTGTAGATACGGCAAACGTCATCTGAACACGATTTCCCCCTCAAAAATTGACCACGCTTTTGCCATTTACCACTCATTGACCACCTCACAATGTTTTCCAGGGCTCCTGCTAACACACCAATCACACTGCACCACTTTTTGATTACCACACCCCTCTTCTCCTGACACACCAGGAACGCCACTCCGCTCATGCATGACCACACAATGTCTCCCAGAGCTCCTGCTAACACACCAATCACACTGAACCATGCAATAATTACCACACCCCTCTTCTCCTGACACACCAGAAACGCCACTTCGCTCATGCATGACCACACAATGTCTCCCAGAGCTCCTGCTAACACACACCAATCACACTGAACCAT
>Ga0307951_1002414_pt1 | contig 11678 bp, 9 predicted proteins | sample OrgLakmetagen374_FD_201842 | JGI IMG/M metagenome (GOLD analysis project Ga0307951, IMG submission 201842) | Saline water microbial communities from Organic Lake, Antarctica - #374 | ecosystem: Environmental > Aquatic > Non-marine Saline and Alkaline > Saline | place: Antarctica: Organic Lake... | reverse complement strand
AGTTGGGGGGAAGCATGGGGGTGTTACCCAGAGTAAAACACTGTACTAAAACTGTACAAGGTAAGGGGGAAGCTCTGCAGGGTTGATGCAGGGAAGGGGCAAAATAATTAATTCTGGGGTGCGGGGAAGGTGAAATATGCAATAATATTTTTTGGGTGCGGGATTACAAAAGGTACGGTATTTGTATCAGCTTTTGTGAGGGTGTAAAGTATCCAGTAAAGAATTCTGACTCGTAAGTTGTACTGGGTGCTCAAATAGGACATGTGACTTACAAAATGGAATACTCTAACCTTATACATTAAAATCTTTACTTACATAATCAAAGCCATTGTTCGCATCCTGCCCATTCCTACTTTGCATCTTCCCTGTTTCAAATCAAAGTGGCGCCATTTGTGCCCAGCCATCCAGCTGATGGCTGGAGTGTGTGAGACAGGACTCATGCATATTTGAACAGGGATGTTTCATATGGTCATTTGTGAGGTTCAATATGGTAAAATACGCGTTGAATACGCAATACGCGTATAATACAATTGTATCTGTAAGCAATTTTGGGAGTGCCGATAATTGACTTAAAATGGACCTGACGTGCCCCAAAATCACCCAATACGTATCCAAATCTGCTCCAATAACTCATATGTTATTAATATATTGTATAATGGCGTTGGAAGCTCGCTGTAAGGTCGTTTCTGGTCGGAAATTTGCCTTTAAAAGCCAGAAATCGCCCCAAAAGGGTAAGAATTGCAATCGTATAATACGGCCCAATTCGTTTAAAAAAAATACGCGTTTAATGTGATACGGCGTATTGTACGAATATGCCGTATGAAACATCCCTGTGTTTGGTTTTTATGGTGTGCTAAATGTTTTGCACCTCAGTCTGGCAGCACAGTTGATAACTTGCGTACACGTCTGACAGGATCAATTTATGTGATTATGTTACTTTTTCCTTTTCTTTAGAGGCTGCCCCAACTGCACACAGTGTCCAGACGTTTGAAGATTACTGGGTGTTCGAGAGACCCTTTTACAAAGGGTGGATCTTCAGGAAAGCAGGGCCATGGGGGGCGTCCTGGAAACTTTTAGCACAACTGGATGTTCAGGTGAGATAGACAACAGCTTGTTTCCTCTCGCTTGTTATCTGTGCTTGCGGCCGCCCTTTGCCGCTGACATCATGCTTTTAAGTCTGCTCTAATGTTGAGCTTGAAATGTTTGAGTTTGCTGAGAACAGAACAGTGTGCTGCAACGACGTCATCATTATATTACGTGTTGAAGCCTCTTTGGAAGCGTCTGCACTAATAAGGATTACCTTGCAAACTGTACAAAACGCAGAGGCATCAAATTTAGCTTGCTGAAACAAAATATATCCTGCAGGAGACATCGGCGTCTGAAACCGCTGCCAAACGCATGGTAGCATTAGGAGCTGCAAGGCAACGGATGGAAAAGCTAGTACTTGGGGTCTGTGCATTTGCCTGCTTCAACTTGGTAGGATATGGACTGTATAGTGTATTTTTCTCATGAGTGCGATCCTTAAAAAAGCTTCTTCAGCTATTTTGTATGACATTGAACTTAATCAGGAAGTCACAGGAGGCGCAGCTGTATGTACGACATGTGCATTTCTTGAATGCCACTGGAAAAATTGCCAAGTGATATAAACAAATTGTGCGATACCCTCATCAAAGCCAGTTTCAGGATTCAGACCAAGCCTTGCGCCGTTCAATTCTTTCCCCCCCTTTTTTTCTGTGGTGAAGACTTCTTACAGTTATTGGCATTACCTGGTTGGCTTCTTTCCCTTGTTTGATGTGGGAAGCGATTTTACTGTTTTTTCATTTCTGTTCCCCGCGCCCTTTCTTCTTAATTGGCCTGAAATTATGTATTTAATTTTTGGGGCCAGATAGCCTGATCTGAAGACTGCTACTTGTTTCATATACGTCACACTTATAAAACCTTTTTCCATATTCCACAGAAACTTACCAATTTGTTTCACCACAGTGCTTTTGCTTCGGTCCAATTGTTCTGTCAAGTGACAAGCAAAGCGCGACATCTGCCAAAGCATGTAATGCTTCTAAAGAAGCACCTTGGATCACCGAAAGCAAGTCATTGAGTCGGGAGAAAAACACTTCACAAGCAAGTTGAACAGGAAAGCTAAGAAAAGTAAAACCTCGCAGGCAATGAAAATCGCTCCCCACATTAATTAAGGAAAAGGAGCCACTTTGGAACCGGGTACCATAAAACTCCTCCACCAAAGAAAAAAGGAAAATTTCAATGAGGATCGGGAGGGTTACAGGCTTGACCTGAAACCGTCTCTTGATGAGAGTTGATAATAGTGCTGGAAAGGACACGTCTGGACGAGTTTGGCAGTGTAATTGACAGAATGAGCATGAAGCTTGGAAGCAAGTTATTAAATCTTTGAGAATCAAGACCCAGCAGGTGCCTTAAAAGGCTCCAACGTGTGATTGTTCTAGTTAGTGCCACCCACTGCCCCCAAAAGGATGGTGCAGAGGCCTTTATGCCGTTCCTGCACGGCGCTCAGCTGGTTCTGCTGTCTAGTGTCCTCACAGTACTTGATCTCGATGAGGTGAATGTCACGTTGGAGAATGCTGAGATCTTTGGGTCGGTGCTGTCTGGGGAAGGTGGATCTGCTAGTGGCTGGCGGTGCTGCTCCCAGTACCCTTGCTCAGTTGCCCCGTGCCACTTCTAAGAACCCACCATCCTTCATTGCTAATCTGTTGCTTTTTGACTGACCACTCACACACAACACACACACACGCTTACATATACACACACACGCGCGCAATTACAGAAGCACACACGCAGGCACATACACACAATCACACACATTCACACACACACACACACACGCACACACATACACAGACTGTTGAAGGAGCCTCAGGGGTTAGCGGGCACTTATCCTTCTCTGTTCCAGAGAGACAAAGGCCCAGCAACTTCTTCATCACGCAGAACAAGAGAGAACTGATACTGAAGATGTGGTGTTACAACCTGCTGGGTCCTGACAGCAACGCCAAGTAGATTGCTGCAGGTTATAGCCCGGACGGCCCCTTTCCTGACTTTTGATGAGAATGGTTTTTTTCTTTCTTATGTCTGACTTGCTGGCTATGGCTCAGGCAGCCCCTCAATATTGTCAAAATGCCACAGCAATGGAATATCACAAATTTGTCTATGCAGGTCACCAGCATGCCAATCATCAGCTTTGAGCAGCTGGCATTTGTGGCCTACTCTGTAAGTCTGTGGGAAGACTCATCTTGCGCAGCAGTTCTTTTAGTCGTGCTTGCTTTTTTTGCATCTTGCCGTTTCCGTTGTCCCCTTATCTACAACTGCTATAAAGGGCATGCCCCATGCAGGTGCGTAGTTACTTGCTGGATCCATACCAGCAGCATGGAATTGAACGCTTCCCGCAGATCAGAGAAATGATGGTTGCGTTGGAGAGCGAGGAGTATGGTGGACGGGGAAATATTTCATGTGTTCAGGTGGACGGAAAAAATGCAGATGCAGAGTTCGAAGATGTGCAGCAGGCAATAGGCCCCATTTAGAAATTTGGTCAGTAAAGCAATGAGTGCCAGGGGATAGCATAAGACAATTATTTTACTAACAGAAGTAGAGCTGAGTATTTTTGTTTTTACCACTTTTACTTTTAAGTATTATTTGGTTGGTCTTGGGTGGGATTTTTTGACTGTTTGCAATAACTTTCCCCATTTGGCTTGATTCAACCATGAACTATATAAGAGGCGGTTTAAATCAACCACAGATAAACTGCGGTTGATTAACCAGAAAAAGGTACCCACCGCGAATTTAATCAACCAGGCTTGATTCAACCATGAACTAGAGAAAAGGTGGCTTGAATTAACCGCAGATCAACTGCGGTTGACTCAACCAGAAAAAGGTACCCACTGGGCTTGATTCAACCATCAACTAGAGAAAAGGCGGCTTGAATCAACCATAAATCAACCGCGGTTGATTCAACCATCAACTGCAATTGATTTCAAATTGATCTTTAATTGATTTTAGCGAAGATCAACTGACTTTTCCGACGGGGGTCTAACTGAGGCCCCAAACGGGCAAGTTTTTATATGCTCTTTGACTTATACGCCCTGAAATTGGCAAGCTCCAAATTTTACATAATATGAATCATAGATGTAAAATTTGGAGCTTGCCAATTTTGGGGCATGTGCTTAATTTGCTGTGGCGTGCAGGCCATTTATTACCACATATTGTTCATACCAACTCACCCACTGCACCAATCTGGAATATATTTTATGGTGCAGGATTTTTATTGGAAAAGAACAAAAATGAAAGAAAACGGCTGAGTGGTTGTTGTTTTATGAGGATTTGAGCCATTTTCCCATGGAAATCACCACATTAAAGTTTACATGCACCATGTGTGCTTAATCCAGTCTATCTCAGCACGCAAAGTGACCCACATAAAACTGGGCACACGCTCGGGTAGCTCTCAATGCCAGCTACATTTTCGTACTAAGTTGGTGTCGATCGGATGAAGTGACTATGGGTGGCTGCCTTCTGAATGCAAAAATGAGCATATTCAGGCATTTCCTCCGTTAGCCCCCTCTGGTATATTGTGCAGCAGTATAATATCCTCAGCACACAAATTCGGTGGTCTTGGCAAAATAGAAGAGCATGCACCTCGTTTTGGACATGTTCATCTCTACCAGGGCACTGGTTACATACGCGAGATCCACCTACAAGCCACGCTGCTGCTATACCGTTTACTTAACTATGATGCATTTGACACGAAGACAGCAATGGCTCGGCCTTTCTCGCTACTACTTGATTGAACCCACTGCCAAACTCTCATCGATGCAAGTGGGAAGGCAAATGCGATACTGCACTTGGAACGGATGAATGCTCATCTGGCGAGGAAGACGATGCATGCTGCCTTATCCAAGGCCTGTAATGGGAGGGCAACAAAGTGTACGAGGAACTGACAAGGTTTTTCAACTTACGCGCCACATTTTACGGTGACTTTGCTGGCTGCGTCAAAGGATTTAGCGCATTTCTCACACACACACACACACACACACATACACACAAACGCAAAGACCTTAGCTTGCATCGTAGCAGATAACTTTTCCAGAGAGTAGCTTTCTTTTCCTTAATCAATGTGGGAAGTGGTTTTCACTGCCTGCGTAGTTTTTCTTTTCTAGAGAGCCGTGGCTTGAAATATTTGGCAGGTAAAGGGGACAGCATAAAAAACTCACCTCAACACCTCGTCATAATCTGACCACGAAATGCTCCAACCTTCAGCATCAGCTTCAGCGGTTGACGGAAGTAGATGCATAAGGGGCTGGAAACCTGCTCGTCCTTCTAGCTCTTGTGCCGTTTCCGTGATCACGTCCATCTCCTAAATGCATCAGCAAAGCATACTAGCAAGTATCAAGCCATCATAACTCAAAGCAACTAACAAAGACAAACAAACATTGCTTGCTACACAGCATAGCGGTGGTTGCAAATGTGTTGGTTGAAGGCATTAGGAACAACAATGCACGCTTGCACTTGTAGTGGGTGTTGATACCTTCGCTGGAAAGCATTACCTAAAAGTTTCCCTGCCATCCAAAAAGCCTGATTGTAAAAGAGATGAAGGCCAGCTCTAAAGCTGAACCATCATGTGTTTTCGATCGATTGCGGATGTAAAGCAATAGTCTACATCAGTTAACACACATTCAAGGCCAAAGCTATTAACAGTTGAAACCTACCTCAGACAAAGCACCCTTGTAGCGTGCAGGGATGCGCATAAGCGAGAAGAGGTCAGCTATCATCCCTGCTTTAGCGTCATGAATCATTCTTTCAACTACAGCAGGCAGTGGTGCGGTGTGTGCGTGCTTTGTCAGTGAGCATTACTTCTTAGGATTTACCAGCGTACAGGCAGGAAGAGGTTCAGAGGCGTGCTTTAACGGGAGCAGTAAAGTAAAAGGGGGCAGGAGTTCCTTCTCCCATTAAAAGGCCTCCTTCTTACTAGGTAGCACAGAAGAATAAATGCTAGTATTACTAAGACAGTTTGCTAATTGCTGGCAAATAGATGCAGCTGACTTCCCAAGTCCCAAGCATGTATCTGCAATCCCCCGCATCATATGTGTGCACGCAGTACAACAATGCCGACCTTTGCCTGTCACACTCTTACTATACATATACAAGTTAAAAGGAGGAACCTTTTGTTAAGCGTCAGGAAGAGAGGGACCGTTAAAAACGTTTGTCGACCAAACACTCCCGTGTCAAATTAGTCTGGATGTGTTATTTATACCAGGACAGCTTTCTTGTGTCGTTCCCCCCTCCCCCCCCCCGCTTTAATGCCTGCCACTCACCCTGAATGTCTCGGTGTTCAACAGCAAGAGAAGGCGTGGCGTTGACCTCGAGCAGCCAAGGCACAAGGCCGTCGTCCACCAGGAAGTCCAGGCCAAAAACCTCATAAGGTGTCACCTTCTTGTTGGTACCTGAGCTCAGGTTTGTACAAAATTAGGCCCACGCGCAGGAAGGCACCGTCATTTGGAATGCAGATGCGGGCCTTATTAGGCTTGACTACTGTCTCAAACGCTTCAGGAACGTGTTTCCTTGAAAGGCGTGTGATGCAATCCTTATACACTGATTCCTTTTGCATGCAATGTCACGTCCTCCCTTTCCCTCGTCATGGACATGGCACATGACTTGAAGCCACGGCATTGTACTTCAGATCGCCTCTTGAGAATACCTCTCCGCCAATGTGCCCGTATGCATCATTTGTACAAACAGAGCGCATTCTCTCTGGATCTCTATGTATCACCTTCGCTGGCGCTGCGAAGCTTGGCTGCAGCTGCAGCAAAAGTCAATGCCGTCCTGTGCAGCAAAGCCAAAAATCACAAAACACGTGAGGAAAAATCATTAGGCGGATGACAGCAATGTCCCAATGATGAACCATTTTTAAGCTGGCAGGCAGCTATGAGCAGTCACAAATCGCACCCAGCTCAGCCACACACAGCGAAGCTCACTTGTAGATGCTGGTGTAGTGCAGCTTGCTAAAATTCATCTGTCTGTGCAGGCATCGTTGTGTGCGCTGATGTGTTGTAGCCCTGGCAAAAGAAGGTAAAACAGGTTGCCCTCCATTTCAGCCCACCTTTTGTGTATCTCCTGCATAACTTTGCAGTAGGCTTCCTGTCCGAGGTATCCCGCCAAAGCCGGCAAGCTCCACACTTCCCCATCCACATTCTGCGTTGTGTTGTTGTGTTGAGCAGAGAGGCCAGCCCGTTACCTTGTTATCTGACTGACAATTGAGCATCTCACATTCCATGCAGGAGGAAAGGCTGCTGCAATTCCAAGAGTGTGTTTCTTATGTGTTGCATGTGTTCCACCAGAGTGTGTGTTGCTTTCGTGTTGTGTTGAAAGAGTGTGTTTATGTGTTCCACAAGTGCCTTGAGCTCCTAGGGTGTCATGACGGTACTTGTAGAATAAGAAATCACACTTTTGAAGATGTGCGTGTGTCTGTGTGTGTTTGTGTGTGTGTGTGTGTGTGTGTGTGTGTGTGTCCAAGACGAGCAGTTCAGACAACGCCACTTTCGTATGTCTCAGCAATCAAATGCATGTGACTTACCACCAAGCACACTTTGCTCGTTGCTTCACTTTTGGAATTCAGCCGAGCAACAATTCAGAGCAAGGTCCGGATTCACCGATGACCTAAGCTGCATACCAACTGCATTTTCGTCTTCCCCTGTTACCTGAGCATAATTTGTCAGGTGGCTCTGCTGGTCCTCGGTCACAACTTTTTGGTAATCCTGTATAAAAAATTAAAAAAGTGAGGAGGGTAAGTTACATTGCTGTAAACTGTCCAGCGCAACATGGTGCTGAAAGCCATCTTCAGCGTTACAGACATACACAAATCTCCAGATTATTTTTGTAAGTACTGATGTGCGCTGCTTCTCTAGCTACGTTTCTCGTGCTACTGTTGCTTGTATGTTGGCTTGGTAGAGTTGGTCGAGCAAAGCATGCATGTACCGCAATGTACTACAAACCTGTGAGCTGAAAAGGACAAGGCCGTTGGTATGGAGGTATACACGCAAAGGGTCCACACTGCTGACCACAGCCCTGAGGGTGTATGGGCATGTGTATGTGTATGTGTGTGTACGTTAGCGTGTGAAATAGCAAGAGAACGAAAAAGAGTGTGTGTGTGAGAGAGAGAGAGAGAGAGAGAGAGAGAGAGAGTGGGAGAGAGAAAGTGTGTGAGAGAGAAAGAGAGAGAGAGAGAAACTGAGAGAGAAAGTGAGAGAGAGAGGCCACGTATGAGGTGTGAGCCTCAGTAATAGCACAAGCTAGTAGGTTGTAAGGGCGGGCATACAGCTTGAGGTTGAATGAGTGCCTTTTGCTGCCCATGCAAGCTGCAGGCTTCCCTAGAGGATCAGTCCCTCTCAAGGAAACATTGAACCTGTCCTGCCTGCAATCTTAGACCCTTCCTCATAAAATACCACTGTGACGCAAGGTCCCACTTTGTACGCCACCCACCACATTCTAAGCCCAAACTTGCGGCCATTGATCAAGAGGGGGTTGGGTACATATCGCTGCACGGCAAGGAACTGGCGGACCTGAAAAGAAAGGTAGGGTCCCTCCTTACATTCATGAATTGTCTTGCAGCTACACAGCAGAGATAAACAAGAAGGCAAAAAGAGGACAGCACAGTATGACTGCACCTACGCAAAACTCATAGCAAAATGCTACATGGCCTCTGCCACACAGTGCTCTGCTATGCAGGTTCATGGCTAATAATTACACAGAGCGCCTAGATCCCTTACATATGAATTGGGCACAGTTTTTGTTTTGGCACTGAGGTAATGCCTGTCGGTACTTGGCATCAAGAACAGCGGACATTCCAAACTGCTTGAGCACATTGGATACTAACAGAGGTCGTGACCAACAAAGAGCACCGCAGCATTCATAAATCCAGCAATGCAGGCAGGTTCTGGGCAAGTAGGACCTGAAGCGCATGATGGCCTCTATTAAAAAAGGGATGTTGCGTCCTAGTTTTCAACACGCTCAAACATTTATAAACAAACTTACTCACACACATACACAACGCACAATTACACTAACGCGCATACACACAACAAACACACGTGCACACGACACACATTAACACATCCACTAGGGCTGGACGAGCACACATATAAACATAAAAACACATTCACTAGGGCTGGGGGAGCACACACACACAAACGCACACATATATACACACATGCACACACCTGTTTTTTGTCTTCAGCTTGCAAGTGGCGTTGCGCACGCTCTAAAAACTCCTTGAGGGCATACCGCTGCTCCACAATGCGGATGCCTTTGCCTGCACGATTAAAAAGGGGTTCTGCTCCGTGCCTTTACTCAAAATTAAGAAGCATGGAAAGCTTTGCCACAAGTCAATAAACGCATGCGTGCCTACATTGCACGTGCCATGCAAAAGAGCAACCTGCCTGTAGATTGAAAAGGTTGTGCACTGCAGACATCATCCAAACAAATGCCGCCTTAACCAGTGAGTCCTGTTGCGTTAGCCAATGGTTCTTGTTGCTTCGGCCAGTGAGCTCAAGCGATTTCTGCAATGCGACTGCTGATGACCTAGATGACCTGCCTTCAGATTCGTCACTCGGCGTTTGCAACAAGCATACAAAAAAGCAAGGCATCATCGCAACAGAGCACAAATATTTCCCAGATCAAGACCCGGCTTACAAAGAGGTGCCACCGTCAATGACATCATCGACGACTCTTGTTATAGAGCATAGCTCGTTCCTGCACATCTCACCCAGATTCTCAGCTGTCTTCAGCACCCAAAGCGTATCAGGACTGCAGCACAGAGGAGAAGGGGCCCCCTGAGACGGATCTGCCTTGTGTTGCTTCAAGTGTTCTATCCAAGCACGCAGCTCGCTCGGGATCTCAAAGGTTGTCGGCATGACCCGGGTGAATGCGTCCGCACCAAATGCCTGGATATACAAGCCCAAACTGAAAAGGCGTGGGGTTGTGCACGGCGCAGTCAGTCAGCTAGAGATCGGCAAGGAAGCACACGTCCCTGAGCGTAGCTGGGTTCTATGGCAAAAAATTAAAAGGCTGTTTCTGTTTCACTGGAGTAAGCTTACAACTTCTGCAGGCTGGTGCTTGAATGAGTCAAAAATTTAGATGTGCGCAAATTGTTTATAAAGGCCAAGGAGAAATGACAATGTGGTGCAGCAAAACAGATCCAAAAGTATTACGTCAAGCAGGAGCAAAGACTCAAATGCGCAACAAGTGCAGGGCAAGGCTGTGGTGGCATTATAGTGATGACATCTTAGATCAATACTGCTACGATTTCACGTACCTGTTCCACTTCACTCCAAACACACATACACACACACGTACTCACCACGCGTAGAGTTGTGCTCAACAGCTTTTTTCGTGTGACTGCTCTACTGCCAAGGAGTGCGTTCACGCTTTGGTTGGGCTGCAAAGGCTCAGCAAGCGCGCGCTGCGCCATGGACGAAGGCGACCACAGCACATCCCACTCATCACATGCCTACATATTGATGCGCAAAACGGCCTGTGAGGGAGAAGTGAGGATAAAAACTGCTGCAATGTTGCATTGGCAAGAACAGCTGAAATAAAAAGCACGAGGGGGCAGGAAACGTGATACCGCAACACATCCCACTGATTGCATGCCCATGTAATTTTACACAACTATGCATGAGGAGGCACAAGCATACGGTTATTTGAAGTTATGAAAAATTGTGTTTGACTAGTAGGCTCAACTGACAGGCACTGACTTTCGGGTTGTGTCGTCAGGCTGCTGACTGAGCCAGGCCTGTACCCTGCCTGCGCATTTTACATGCGTCGACCTTAAAACCTTTTATGCCACAGGACTAGGCTGGCGTGCAGATATGTGTCATCCTTTGTTACGCAGCGCCTCTAATTCTTACGAGCTCATGTTCCCTAGACAAAATCACATCCTCCCTCTTTCTCCTGCTCTCTGATTGTCCATGCCTTCGTGATCTTCCTCTTTTGCCTTGCGCTCTTGCTAGATGTACGCATAGGATAAAGCACAATGGCAAAAGGGTGCTACGCCTTGCCTACTGCATGCTCACCTCCCACCCCATTCTGCCGTTGCTTAAATCATGCTTCAAGTTACCTCCAGTGCGCTTTCCTCCCAGCCTGACATATATGCAAGGGAGGGTTAATGTTATGTCATGGGCATTTTCTAACTAAACGCACGGGCGGCTGGGGTCGTGACCAAGGGATGATCTGCTAGCTGAGTGAGAGAGCTGGCGTGCAGTGCAAACGAGGCCTTCTGCTTTACCTACTGTAAAAGTGTGCGCTGTGCAAGGGATGTGGTGCCGTCTCCTGAATAGAGACGGAAAGACAATGTTACGAAAGGTGCCGACACATGGTCGCTCACGTGTAGACTGGGGCGTGGTCACTCTTCACCTTTGAACCGTTTCTCATCATGCCAAAACCTGCGTTTTAAAGAGAACATGGCTTTGATGAGAGTGTACCTATTTTGCGTGCGTGCGCACGCACATGAATGTGTGTGTGCACGTGTGTATGTGTGCGTGTGTATGTGTATGTGTATGTGTGTGTGCATTTGTGTGTGTGTGTGTGTGTGTGTGTGTGTGAGTGTGTGTGCGCGCGCGTGCGTGTGTGTGTATGTGTGTGTGTGTGTACGTGTGTGTGTGTGTATG
>Ga0307951_1002409_pt1 | contig 11685 bp, 14 predicted proteins | sample OrgLakmetagen374_FD_201842 | JGI IMG/M metagenome (GOLD analysis project Ga0307951, IMG submission 201842) | Saline water microbial communities from Organic Lake, Antarctica - #374 | ecosystem: Environmental > Aquatic > Non-marine Saline and Alkaline > Saline | place: Antarctica: Organic Lake... | reverse complement strand
CTGGCCCTTTTGTACAAAAGGGCCAGTTTGCTTCGGTGACTAAATTGAGGCTTCCTTTCCCTACTGCTGAAGACTGACATGCGTGTGTTAGAGCCCAGACTGAAAAATGCAAGACTCAGGAACAAAGAACCAAGGCCTGCTGTTGCTAATAACCTGGCTTGCAAGGCACGAGGACCTACGGACCAATGTGTTTGTGTGTGTGTGTGTCTCTCCTACTCCCTGATACTTCCAGATTATTTGCACGTTAAGGAATGATCTAAACCTGCGTGTACCTTCTGCCGCTCTATTCAGGTGGTCCAATTCTTGAAGAACCCAGAGTACTCGCACTTCAAGCGCATCATATTTGACACAGCACCCACGGGCCACACCCTCAGACTCCTGACCCTCCCAGACTTCCTAGACGTCACCATCGGCAAGCTGGTAGGTGCACAGCATGGTGTAGCATGCTGCAGCATAGCCTAGACGCCACTATTGGCAAGCTGGTAGGTGCACATGGCACAATGTGGCATCACTTGCTACAGCACAGCCTACACGTTTGTCACTGTCGGCACAATGGTAGGCGCACATGATATAATGTGGTATTGTATGCTGCATGCAGCATGGCACGACAAGGTTGTGCATGCTTCATCACAGCGCATCACAGTGTAACATGCTATATACATAGGGTTGGCCAGAACCATGTATATACGGTGTATGTACGGTATTTTTGGCAGGGAAATCACCAAATATACGGTCATATACGGTGTATACATACGATTCTGGCCAACCCTTTATGTGCAGCATAGCGTGGTACAACATGGAGGGGATCTCAGCTATCTCTGGCAGAGCCTTTTTTACTTGCATGCTGAGCCTTTTATACGCTTTGCAGCTACATTGACTGAAGGTCACTCTGATCTTGTAGTAGCTCGTTTGCCTCTGACTAGGAGCTCCAGCCTGATTTTGCCTGTGCCCTCATTATTAGGGTCGGCCATAATTGGTTACACACACCGTATATGAACGCATACTTGGTGATTTCCCTGCCAAAAATAATGCCTATACACCGGACATATATATGGTTCTGGCCAGCCCTGCTCATGAGTCTTGGCAGACGAACAGTGTTTTTTGCGTTTTTAGCACACAATCGTAAGATAAACAAGTGTGTGCTTCAGAAAACTGTTCTTAAGCAGACAAACGAGGAAGACAAACAAGTGCACTCAAGTAGAAGACTAAGTGATGAGAAGTGTTTTGGTACTCTGTTATCAGATGGCCGATGCGGGAGTGCTATAGCGGTGCTGCTGCTCTCAAACTTTTACGCTTTATGTGTTCACACTACGCTGCATATTTGCTGTCGGTTTGCTTATTCCGTATGAATACGTTCGCATAATTGTACAAGAAGACTTAGTTAATTCAGGAAGATGTGTAGCAACTGAAATCCTAAGCAAAAGGGTTCGGTATACATACAAATTCAACAAGAGCGTCCTTACAGAGAAGGGATATAAATCAAACCTGTCTCCTCATGCATGCACAACTGCAACAACGCCACCGCAGGTCCGCTTGCGCCAAAAGCTCTCCCTGAATGCCGTCAAATCGTTTTTCACCGGGAAGGAGGAAAAGGACCCTGCAGTCGCCAAGCTGGAAGAGCTGAAGGTGCTCCTGCTGTGTTTTTATTGTGCTACGCCTTGCTAGGCTGTTGATGGATGGAATCCACGCAAAGGCGCATCTGCTGTGTCATTGTGCTGCCCTATAGCGCAGTGTAGGTTTCTGGTGGATGACACCCACACTATATCATGCTTCATGAATACACATGCCAGTGTTTTTGATGGAAATGTTTACACTGAGGTCATGGGTACATAGGTACACTGTTTTTGTGTAATTTTGACACTGAGATCATGGATGCATGGACACTTCAACAAAAGCTCTTTCACTGAAATCACGGGTGCCTAGACACATTGGTAAAAGTTATACGCTGAGGTCACGGGTGCATGGACACTTTTGTGGCGACCACGAGCCTGGATACAGACTAGGCAATCCCGCACACACACACACACACACACACACACACACACAACACACACACACACACACACGCATGCACGCACGCACGCACGCGCACACACACACACACACACACATACACACACAGATAACCACTAGGGTGGGAAAACTCTGTGATAGAAAACTGGGAGCCTAGCAGTAGGTTATACAGCAGATACACAGGAATGCCGCCATCCCTTGGCAGGCCTGCTTTTAGGCACTCATTGATGTGATATTTTGCTGGCGCACGTCATTAAATGCATTCCTATGTGACATCCTGCGCAGGAGCGTATGGCTGAGGCGCGTGATATGTTCCGAAACAAAGACACGACCGAGTTTGTGATCGTCACCATCCCCACGATGATGGCTGCATCAGAGAGCAGCCGGCTAGCAGATGCCTTGCGGAAGGACTCTATCCCAGTGAACAAGATCGTGGTCAACCAGGTGGGCTCACCTTAGTCGCACAGCTTGATTGGTTTTACCTCGCCTCACCTTGTACGCCATATGCCAAATGCTTAGAGCGCCAACATACCTTGTTCGTTCATATTCGTTTTGCTGTTTCTGAGCAGAGCTAGGTTATATGCGTTGTCACGAATAACTTAGCTTGTCTACTAACTTTTTGGGCTCTCAGCTCTCAGCCCAAGCAACTTCATAGGCACTTGAACCTCTCTCTCTCTCTCTCTCTCTCTCTCTCTCTCTCTCTCTTTCTCTCACACATACACACACAAACACACACACACAGACACACAAAAACACACACGCACACACACACAAACACACACAGACACACACACAAGCACACAGACACACACACAACACTCATATGCACGCGCACACACACACCACGCGCGCGCCCAGGTGCTGCAAGGAAACGCTACGGAAAAGTTGTTGGCCACACGGCGCGCTGACCAACAGCGTGCCTTGGTGCACATGAATGAGGACAAAGGGCTGAAGGAACTGCAGCTTATTGAAGGGCCACTCATTGACTTGGAAGTGGGTAGCTTTCTTGAAGGAAAAAAATAGAAAATTCTACGCAGGCAGTGAAAACCACTCCCCACATTAGTTAAGGAAAAGGAGTCACTTTGGTACCGAGTACCGTAAAGCTCCTCCACCGTGAAAATGAAAGGGGAAAGCAATGGGGATCAAGAGGGTTGCAGGCTTGGCCTGAAACCGGCTCCTGATGAGAGTTGATAACAATACTGGGAAGGGCACGTCTGGTATGGACAAGTTTAGCAGCAAAGTTCACAGAGTGCACACTCTTGAAGGCATTTGCAAGCTTTTCATCTTGTCGGACCAGTATTACAAAAGCTTTCTAATTCACACATCTTTTCCTCCCGCTGCATGTCTTTGTCTGCAGGTGCGAGGAGTGCCCGCACTGATGTACTATGGCAACATCGTGTGGAAGTAGTTCCAGAAGGGTGGCGTTGGTCGAAGTGTTATCCATACAAGGGTTATCTGTACAAGCAACTATTTGAGGACCTCGGTACAGAAGTAATGTGTCATAGGTCCCAATAGTTTTTCTGTTAAACAGAAGGACTTGTCAATTTTTCGCCATTAGTTTAGTTTAGTTTGTTACAAAGGCCTCCAGCCTGGCATGGCTGCTCAACCTTTTTGCCATTAGAAATAAAGCGACTATAATTGAAGGATATTGTTTTAAATTTATTGTAGCATATTTATTAATTTGTACCAGACAATGATGATGGCCCACAAGCTCCAGAGCAGAGTTTGGCTTCCTTCTTCCCGCCTCCGTCCTCTGCTGCCGGCCAAACCGACATCACGTCCTGTTTACTCGCATTTGAATGCATTCGAGGTATCATCATGAGTCGGGATTGCCGTGCCAGATCAAAACGATTGTGGCTCATATTTTGGTTCATTCGTTCATCATCATACAAAATTTTACATTGGTTTGTGCTACCTATTCCCTCTCCCGCCTGCGACCAACCCACTTTCAGGATCGGGACAAAAACAGCAGCCCGAATGAAGGCCCAACAGTACCACCTACCACATCAACTGACAAAGAGCAGCCATCACAGGGTCAGCCAACACCAATCCCCTCCCGTCTTCAGTACAACTACCCTGTCGCACGCAACGTGGATGAGGAGGTGTGTACTTGATGAACAATGCCGCCTCCTTTTGCATATTGTCGTCGTTAAGCATAGTAGTACACTACCAATAAGCAGCACAGCCAGCCCCCCGTTCTGATTCGCTCGTCTCAAACAAAAAACAGGTCCCCTTTTTTGAGCCACTGCTGCGGAGCCTGGTGATAGCCGTTGGTGCAGGCTTCCTCACTGAGCTGGTCCACGTCCTCATCATGGTGTGTTTTGTTTTGCTACAACTGGATAGGTTGAAGAGCCAAATGAAGGACTCTTTCCTCAATGCACGCTCAAACTTTTTTTGTTGTCACAAATTGCACCTCTACTACAACATCTGTAGATCATGGCGGCAAGCGAAAAACTTACAAAGCAGTTTGCTCAATCATTGATCTGCAGGCTTCTGCAGGTCAGGGAGGCGTGGCATCTCTTCCAACAAACCTACATTCATACACACACAGCCCCCTCTATGTGGCAGACCTTGCCATTGCGGCAGTGACCTGGATTGTGTTGTACTTGGTACGTGCGCACGTGCACATGCATGACGGCTTGGCAGCCAATTCCTTGCTTCATATTCTGGTCTTCCTATTAAGCATCATTGGTGGGATCCACCAAATGTTGCCGACATAGATGAAAGGGTGTCCTGATGGCTGCACCTGTTTGCTACAGTACTGAAAAAGCTTGTGCAATGATTTGTCTCTGCAGGTAGAGGCTCAGACAGTGTCTCGTATCCTGGCCCAGAACCCCAACAGCCCTCGTATTGCGGTGAGGGATGAGATTGCAGAGTCGATTGCAGTCCAAAGGCAACCAAAAGCAGGGTTTGAAACAGCCTTCGCCCTGTATATGCACACGCACTGCAGGCCAAAACCATACAGCACACTTCCACCATACCAAAGCAGCTCATGCCTTTGAGCCTCAACGGAGCCAAGCGCGCTATCTACAGCCTGCTCCGTGGGTTCAAGCCTACCGCTGCTCACGCCAGCGCACATGTCACCAGCAGGGCCGCGAGCACTGCTGATGGTAAAAGTGGCACAAGCCAACAAAGTAATGGTTCTTCAATGGGGTCAAAAGGGGGTGGTGCCGGCGTCATTGAGCAGCCAGCGGTGAACAAACAGGATGGCCAGGTAGGCCTGCCTAAGGAAGGAGACTGGGTAATGGGTGATGTATTTGTGCTAGTAAAATTCACTGAAGTAGCGTGCTTGTTTTGGGATGGAGTGACCTGTTCGAGAAAAAGGCATTTCGAGTGACTTTTCTGTTTATTAGGCCTAACAACAGGCCTCTCCTGCTTGCTGACTTGATCTCAACGAGTGCAGGATGTGCTCGACAACCTGACTTCTCATTGAATGGTGTGGATGTATCAAGAAGTGCCACGGATTTTGTGCGTGCTCAGTGAATGATCAAGCGCTCCTGTGCTGCTTGTTGTGCACAGAAGCCTGCTGACAAAAGTGGCAACAGGAGCCGCCTGGCAACACCTGTCAAGCAGAGCCCCACATTACAGACACCCAGCGATTCAAGGTGATTTGTGTCCTTCTTGTAAGCTAAAAGAGTGATTTGCGAATGCCTTTATATAAGCTTAAACAGTGGCTACCTTTCTAACAACTGCCATGTTTTAAAGATGGCATTGTGCGCATTGGCTGCTCTATTTAGCCCTCCCCTTTGTTCCCTTGGTCTCAGAAGTTTTAATACCTTCCTGATACATTCTCTGCAAAAGCCAACTCCCCTTATCCACCCATTTAATCTCGACCCAACTTAAACTCTTGCACACTCATCCGTGCACACTTGCACACGCACAGGGTCACCAGCCCCATTTCAGGCAAAAATCGTGATCTGCAGCTCCAGCAACGCCGCAACTATCTGCGCAACTTCTGGTACGCAGCCGCCTTATCGCAGGACCTCGAGGTGAATCAGCCCAAAGAGGTCAAGATGCTGGGCCGCACCGTTGCGCTGCTGCGTGATGATGATGGTGAGGGTGTGCTTAAAGGAGGCTTGGGCAAGAGGGGAGTGAACGAGGTTTGTCGTCTTTGTTGTAAAGACAAGTCTTACAAAGGCACGGCTTAGCTGGAATATTACATGTTGTTAATAGGCAACATCATCAGCGGTGTGCACGCTACCCCTGTGTTATTTTTGTTACAAACTCGCACATAAATTTTAATCACAAAATGCTCGACATTTTTCTGGGCTATTAGTTTGCCAGAGTTTTCTGCACGTGTTGATACGCTCTTGACAAAACATGTTCAAGCTGCCTTTGTTACTGACGCACACCTGACAGGGTTTGTGCATGCTCTTGACAACGTGTGCCCTCACCGCGGTGCTCCACTGGGACAGGGCTGGGTCAGGGACGTGACCACAGCAGACGGCAGCGCTCACACCTGTTTGGTGTGCCCGTATCACGGCTGGGCCTTTGACACTGAAGGTGCCACTTTTCACGGCTTTGTTTGGTGTGCCCGTATCACAGCTTTGTTTGGTGGGCCTGTATCACAGTTTTGTTTGGTGTGCCCGCATCACAGCTTTGTTTGGTGTGCCCGTATCACAGCTTTGTTTGGTGGGCCTGCATCACAGCTTTGTTTGGTGTGCCCGCATCACAGCTTTGTTTGGTGTGCCCGCATCACAGCTTTGTTTGGTGGGCCCGCATCACGGCCGGTCCTTTGACACTGAAGGTGCAGGCCACTTTTCACAGCTTTCATGCTGTGTAAGAGCATGATCTGGATGATTTCCTTGGGAAAGGAATGCGGCAGCTTCTTTATAAACTGTTATAACTAATTGCTGTTTTATCGCTTGACTGGGGAAGCTTGACATAAATTTGCTGTTTGCCCATCCTGTGGGGTTGGGTGGAAGTAAAAGCATGTGAAACGCTTGTTGCGAGTTTTGCTAAGGCTTTGGTGTTTGCTACAAATCTGCCCGTTGTCATGCGTGTGTGCTTCTTCTTCCTTTTGAACCTTGAAATCAAGCAAGGAAAGCAGGTGCTTGCCACTACACAGAAGCGTGAGCTAGTTTCAGGTGGCGTGTCTTTTTATGATGTTGTGAAAATCTTGACATCTCACTGTATTTATTTTCTATTGTGTGCTCATCAGGCAAGTTGCGTGAGGTGCCATCCAGTCCAGATCAGGACCACCTGCCCAAGCGTCAGCTGGTTGAAACGTATCCAGTGGAAGAGAAGGGTGGCTTTGTGTGGCTATTCTTTGGATCCAAGTAAGCATGTGCATGCTCTACTCTGTGCAGGACGTGTGCGGTCTCATACATTTTTTCTGCTCTACACACACGACATGTTCATTTGTCAGTGAACACTCCTTTGTGTAACTAAAGTAAACCGGGAAAGTATGGCAATAAAAGCCAGGCAGCTTGCGCATGTTCTGTTTGCACCTACCTAAGCCAACACCTTCGTTACCCCCACGTAATTACCTCTGCACCTAATTAGTGCCGCCAGGGATTTCTCTCTCATTTGATGTTTGCAATTGTGGTTCCAGGTCCTTGCCCCCTGACGAGCGGCCTCCCATCCCATTCATCCCCGAGTTGGAGGATCCAAACTGGCAGTGTGCGTACGGCGAGCTTGAGTTTGACGCACCATGGTGGTCGGTCTTTGACAATGCGGTGAGTGGTTGAAGGTAAAAAAATACCATTTTTGTTCATTGCTTGGGTCAGGAATCCTTTCTGCTTTATGAATCTGTGCTGTGTATATTAAGGTTACCTGGAACTCGCATGCAGATCGACATGAGCCACATCCATTACGTGCACTCTGATAGCTTTGGAAATCAGGACAGGCCAGAGATCCAAGACATGAAGGTTGATCAGTACACCTACAACATCAACGGCACTTTCAGGTGTGTGTGTGAGATGGTCTTGTGCTTAACCCTTTTTCCTGTATCCAATGTGGGCAGCTTTCTTTTGTATGCAAGGATAGTTTTACTGCACCTGTTCCTGTTACTCCAACACGTTGTTTTTTACCACCTGTGCAGAGCATAAAAATTGCTTGCATGGGCGGGCAAACATGCTGGGCACTCAAGCAATCAAGCTGCTCTCCTCTTCAAACACCTAGCAATCTCACCTGTATGCTCCTGTAATACGCTGCCAGGATCCACAATAAGCCTGTCAACCCGTTGTGGAACTGGACTGCTGTGGATTCGGTGGGTGCTTTTCTTTTGCAGCCAGTTATGTGCAGAAGGCAGACTGCATTATAAGTTGCTAGACGACAGGGCATCCAGTGGAGGCTAAAAGAACAGCCATAACTTGAGGATTTTTGCAATGTTGATATGCATTTGATGTTCAAAATCACCAAAGAATTGCACTGCCTTTTACATATTGCAAATGCAGGTGCCTGTCAACTTTGTAGCATTCCTGCCTTCTACCTCTGCAGTGACCATCACACTTGCACGTGGGGTTCAGGTGAGTGAAGCATCATTACACAGGAAATCTGAATAGCTACCAACAGACACACAATTTAAATGCAGGTATATACCGAATTGGCACTGTACTACACATGTGCTCATCCAGGCCATCATTTGGCCTACACAGACCCTGCCTGTGCAAAGAAACGCGCTTGCACTCAGCGCACTTCCTCGTTTGCACTGGTCTTCATTTGCACTAACTTCACAGATGATCACATCATTTGTCAACACCGTGTCCGTCGCATCGCTTGCATCACTTAACACACAGATGATCACGTTTGTCAACACCGTGCCCATCGCATCGCTTGCATCACTTAACGCACAGATTATCACATCATTTGTCAACACCGTGCCCATCGCATCGCTTGCATCACTTAACACACAGATGATCACATTTGTCAACACCGTGCCCATCGCATCGCTTGCATCACTTAACGCACAGATGATCACGTTTGTCAACACCGTGCCCATCGACGAAAACCGTTGCGTGAACCGCTTTTGCCTCGTGCGCAACTTTGCCAGCTGGTCGGGCTTTGACGTGTTTGCACGCCGCGCCATGAACAAAATCTTGAATGAAGATAAGGTAAGCGCGCGGGGCTGTCATTGGCACAGCACTTCTTCATGATGGTCATGCCAAGCCAGGAATTGATTGATCATGCCAAGCCAGCCACTCATTCATGATGCTCATGCCAAGCCAGGCATTCATCTTGGACAGAGTTTGTGTCCTTCCTGTATGTGCCTTATTGTCAAGTTCCCCTCCTCCCTACTTTTACTCGCCCCAAGAAATGGCTTGGCCACCTGTGCTGGACTAAACAACCAAACGCTTGTTTTGCCCCTCCTGCTGCAGAGCATGGTAGAGACCTGCGAGCCAGAGAACATGCGTGCAGAGGTGTCCCTGGAAGCTGGTGAGTGTTCTTTTTTGACCACGCCCAGTTAGCAGACAGCACAGAAGAGTGTGTCAAGCAATAGTTGTGCAATGACGCTGCTGGGCAATCAAACAATTAATGCAGAGCAGGGCAAGCACCGTACAGCAAAAGCACTGTAGTGTGAAAATTATTGTAGTCATGTCCTCTCTTCTCAAACTTGACATGACATACTGCCGTATTCCACAGACCTACCCCAAGTTGCTTTCCGTCGACTTCGTCAAGAATGGGTGGACCTCGGATATGCAGGTGAGGAGTTGGATGAAGTGTCAGGGAGTTGGATGCAAAGGTAGCACGTGAATACTTTAGGACGTATTTTGTTTTAAGTTGGATTAGACTGCTTAGCCATGACATCAATTTCTTATGTATGTCATGTGCCTCACCTTTCAACATGTATTCGCAGTTACACCCAAAGCCACTCAAGGCTACGATGGCTCTCTTAATCTGTGAAGACAGCATTATATCAATTGAGGATGGCTTCCATCTTCCATGGTGTTTGGGATAGGTCTTGATTTTAAACCGAAGGTATATATAATAACAGTCAATTGAGGATGGCTTCCATGGTATTTGAGACAGGTCTTGATTCCAAAGGTAAACATGTGTAACAGGTGATTTTCATAACTGCTACTGACTTTATCATTTGGCTCATGAAATGGTGATTTTTGCTCAACTTGGTGTTGCGGGGGAGACGAGTTAGCTCAGTACAGCTTTGAGACTTAGCTGCGATGGAAAGAACATTGTTGATGGTGATTATAAAGTATAAATCAGCATCATTTTTCATTAAAATTGTGTTGGAAAATGCGTTTGCCCTCATCATTTTTCATTAAACTTTTGTTGGAAAATGCATTTGCCCTCGTCATGAGTCGCCAACACGAGTTCAGACAGCCGTTTGCCTGGACCTCCACAATGTCTCCTGTGTGTTACCACAAGTCTTAGCGCTTTCTGTTTGGGTATTTTGCGCACACGTATCTAGTGCACTAGAAAGTCATGAGTTGCTAACACAGGCGCAAATAGAATATCTCCTGTGTGTTGCCGCAAGTCTGAACGCTTGCTGTATCTTACGCACACTACTATTTGAACTTGTGAGTTGCAACACAAGAGCACATATTACACTCTTGTTAATCATAATTAGCTGCAAGCAATCAATATACTTAATGTGCCCTAGATAGTACTGAAGCTTAGATTGCCCCTGCACTCCTGTTCTTTCCTGGATTTGTGTGTGTGCTGCTCCAGTGTGTCCGTGTTCTATTACGGCTAGTTCATGAGGCAGGGGGAATTGCATCTGGCTAAAAATCTAAAAAAACGAGAAAGGCACCTGAAAAATTTAAGAGGAGGTTAGGCCGTTGTCACCCTGGGCTGCGTGTGATCTCAAAAACAAAGATACCACTGACACGGCAAGGGCACAGAGAAGCTGCACTACATAGGCAATCACAAATAAACTTGCCTCTGAATAACAAAGGGAAGTGTGCACTTTTGTGCAAAAATATACCATACAACTCACTTGCCAACAGGCAGAGAATTCTACAGTTTCCTGGCCTTTGTTATGTGGCAGGCCCCGGCGTTAAAGGCCCAGCTGCATGGTTTTATTCCCTCGATGTAGGAGGTTTTCCCTTTCAGCGTTTTTCGGCCAGGTTTGCTTCCATCAGAGATTTTTTTAGGGCGTTCAGTTGTGGTTCATTTTTTTTTGTTATCGGCATAAGTGTACTATATACATAATCCCCACTACGTACGGTAGATATGAGCCGGAATACAAGCCTGAGAAACCAGACCATTTTAATTTATTACCCAACTTCAGTCTTTTTAGATGGAAGCTTTTCACCTGTGTTTTTGCTTTCTTGTCAGTGCGCATTACGGTTATCAGGAATTAAATCTGCCTTTTTGCCTTTTTACCTCTCCTATGAAGGTTGGCATTTTTTCCACGAATGTCATGCTAATTCAGTTGGTGTTACATGAGCTTTTAACAAACTCGCTCCCAGCACCTGTGCTGCCAGCAGCACCTCAGTGCGTCGTTTGAGGCGTCGCCTCCTTCTCTCATGTTGAGAGAGCGAGGGGGAGGATAGCTACGCTGCAAATACACTGCAATGGGGGGGCTTGGCGGATTTGGCATGGCCCACTTGCAATCCGTACTGGTACCATGACTATTAGGCGTAATTTGTTACAGTCCCTTATGTTTTGTTTTGAATTATGAGGACATATCACACACATTTCGGTGTACCTTTGGGGAATACTTCTGGATGGTGGGATGACAGAAAAAGAAACCAAAAGCCTGTGTTGCCT
>Ga0307951_1002407_pt1 | contig 11687 bp, 6 predicted proteins | sample OrgLakmetagen374_FD_201842 | JGI IMG/M metagenome (GOLD analysis project Ga0307951, IMG submission 201842) | Saline water microbial communities from Organic Lake, Antarctica - #374 | ecosystem: Environmental > Aquatic > Non-marine Saline and Alkaline > Saline | place: Antarctica: Organic Lake... | reverse complement strand
TCTCTGGGCAAATATCACAGAGGGGGTTATCTGGGCAAATATCACAGAGGGGGTTGGTTATCTGGGCGCCTCAAAAGGAATGAGACTCAAAAGGTGAAGAATAAATATCACAGAGGGGGTTATCTGGGCACTCATCACGCAACAATAGTGTGGACTTTGTTTCCTCACGATCAAGCCAACACAATTTGGGCGTTAAGCTATATATGTTCTCTCAATGTTAATCTAACTGTCGTTTAATTGCGCTGGAGAATTTTGATCTGGGTGAGCTTCTTCATAGGGTTGGCTAGAACCGTACATATACACCGTACACGACCGTATGTTAAGTGGTTTCTCTGCCAAGATTACAGTATATACACCGTATATATAGAGGGTTAGGGTTGTGTATAGAGGGTTATAATTATATATAATCAGTTCATGTTATATATAGGGTTCTGGCCGACCCTACTCCATACCAATTAACCCAGGTAGTTTGGGCGCTATAGCATTCAGCATCGTCTGGCTGTGCTGCCTTGTGGCTAGGCCCTTGTCTTCAGGGGAGAAAGTGGGGAGCACGCTGTCCAGGAATGAAGGATCCATTCGCTCAGATTTTGCGTTCAAAAGTTCCTGCAGAGAGCAGACGTTGTTTTCTGGATATCGAGCTCAGCGTCAGCTACTGCACGGTGCGGGCATAGACCTTACATTTGGTATCTCATGCTAATAGAGGGCAATGAGGTTAAAAAAAGGTAACACATAGAACACAATGTTCAGGTTCACGCCCACACATGAAAGCTTTCAGACTTGACTCTCTTCTCCCTCAGAGGCGGTGCCTGTGTTCTCTAGACATTACCAGGTAAAATGTTGTTAAATTCTTAGTTGAAGTAGTTTGACATCAAGAGGCAAAGCAACTGTCAGACACGTGGCTCTGAAGAGAAAGATTTGTGTGAGCGGGGTGCAATGAGGTGCAAAGAGAAGAGACGTGCTGGTAAAATGTTATTAAATTCTTAGTTGAAGTAGTTTGACATCAAGAGGCAAAGCAACTGTCAGACACGTGGCTCTGAAGAGCAAGGTTTGTGTGAGCGGGATGCAACTAGGTGCAAAGAGGTGAGACGTGCTGGAATGAAAGAATGATGCAACATGCCACCACAAAGCCATTTTAGCAGTCTCTAATAGCTGCATCACACAGCAAACAAAAAAAGCAAAAAAAGCAAACAACTTAACACATTGTGCCAGCATATCAGTTCTTTTGTTAGTGACTTGCAGGCCAATTTCTTTGTTAGGCCCGGCAGGGCAATTTCTTTGTCAACACCAGCAGGTAGTTTTTTGGTGTTTTGTGTTCTTAACAGATCCTCTAATTAATGACATTAATCAGAACGTAAAAGCCAGGTGTGTCAACTTGACGCTGGATTGGTCCAAAGCTGATAAAGGACGTTTGAGTGGTTGCCCCATGAATGCAGATTTCTCTGCTTGCAGAAGAAGTCTATTTCTTTTAAGAGATTGACTTATATGATGCGCTTTTGCACAAAAGTGCATGCTTCCCTTGATTATATCTGAATCCCCCTATTATATTTATCACACTGAATTCCCCTTGCCTCATGAACGAGCCGTAAAAGAACGTTTTGGAAACATAGCCACTGGGAATCCACGAGGCAACACTAAACGACTTTGGTTCTGATCCAGCCCTCTGCTCTTTCTTGATTTGACAGAAGTTCCAAGCAAAACAAAAGCGAGACGGAAAAGGGAAGTACCTTGAACTCATCGTGTTCCTTTGGGTACTTTTTGCCGTACTCCTCTAGATCTGCCATCCACTGATACTCTGCCTGCGCGCCTTCACTTATTGCCTGTGTATCAGGAGGAAAAAAAGGGCAGTTTGAAATTAGCATTTCTTGTGCTCTGTATCTTCCATGCCTGACAGGAGCAAAAATTGGCACCTCATAATAAATTGCCTCCTGCCCTTGCATACTAATAAAAAACTACATGAATAAATCATTGGCTTGTGCGCACTGCAATGTCTATGCAAACCATGATCTATGCAAACCATGATTCATGAGTACTATGCAAACCATGATCTAGCACACCATGATCTTCCATTCATAAGTACTCTGCCTGCCCCTGTTGCATAATTCGAGGTGCCAATTTCAATCCTTCGTAAAAACAGGAAGGCTCAATGGCGCAAACAATTCAAGCCATGTGCTGTCACCAAGAAGCGAGTGAGCAAATTCAGGGATTGAACGCATCTGCTTAAACAACCTGTGCTTTGCATTGTTGACAGAGAACACAGAAGATATCAGGAGATGCTCAAAATGAGCAGAAGAGGTAGTTGGGCAAGGAGCTGAAGCACACCCACTTACTGCCGTATGTTTGTGAAAGGAATTTAGAAGTTTGGTGAATATTGTCCACACACATCTCCCATTGACAACAACACATGTTAATATACTCCATCAAAAGACATATCCGGCTGCACAAATACAAATAGGGGCTGTTTCAGCTTGTTTCATGTGGCCCTGGAATGTTCTAGGAGTAAACAAAAAAGAAGTGCATAGGACAGAAATGCTGTACGCATACAACTGGAGAAAACAGTGCTTGGGACTGCATCCTGGTGAGGAGCAGAACGTGCTGCCTGCAGGCAATGCCCTTAAATGAACGCGTATAAATGTAATAAACCTGCAGGCAATGCCCCCAAATGTAATAAACCTGCAGGCAAATCCCCCAAATGAACGCGTTTAAATGTAATAAACCTGGGGAACAAACCACACGGAATGCCGTACACCTCCTATGGCATCTCGAACTCTTTTGTGCTGCCAGCACCTCTTGAATTAGCACTAGATTCAAACAACACACCTCATGGTAAAAGTCGTACACTTCCTTTGGCACCTCAAACTCTTTGTGTTGCCACCCTAGCGCCTCTCGAGCCAGAGCAGTCTCGTCTGCTCCTAAGGGGGCTCCGTGCACGTCGTGTCCTCCTGCCTTGTTGGGTGCGCCAAACCCAATCACTGTCGACAGCTGCAAAACATTGCAGAGTTCCAAAAGCTAGGCTTGGTGGTAAAGTTGGGAAGTATTTGTGCACGCCCTCCTGCCTTGTTGGATACACCAAACCTGATCACTGCCGACAGCTGCAATACAGGACAGAAAGCTACGTTGGTGGTCAAGTTAAAAGTATTTCTGCGCACCCTCCTGCCGTGTTGGGTGCTTGTTGGGTGCGTCGAACCTGATCACTGTCGACAGCTGCAAAACATTGCAGAGTTCCAAAAGCTAGGCTTGGTGTTAAAGTTGGAAAGTATTTGTGCACGCCCTCCTGCCTCGTTGGGTGCTTGTTGGGTGCGCCAAACCTAATCACTGTCGACAGCTGCAAAACATTGCAGAGTTCCAAAAACTAGGCTTGGTGGTAAAGTTGGAAGGTATTTGTGCACGCCCTCCTGCCTTGTTGGGGTGCGCCAAACCCAGTCACTGTCGACAGCTGCAAGACACAACCAAGTTTGAAAGCTAGGCTTCATCATCATGTTAAAATATTTGGGCACACTCTCCTGCCTGGTTGAATATGCCCAAATACTTCAACTTTACCACCAAGCCTAGCTTTTAATATCTGTCCTATTTTGCAGCTGTAGACAGTGATCGGGTTTGTTCCATGGTGTTCTGTGCGCACCTCTTACTGCTAACACTGCACCGCTGTGGAGTTTGTTAAAGGCATGGAAGGTCAGGCAGTCTACTCGTCATTGTGTGAGCACTATCAGCACACGGGGATGCAGATTTACATTTTACATCATCCAGAGCCACTTTCTTACAAAGCGGTAGGTTGTGTGATTTGAAGCTCAATGGTACAGATAGAGGAGGGTCCTCATTACTTTTCATTACTTTGCGTTACAAATTCGTAACTTAGGCCACCATCCATCTGTGAATTACATATCTTGCGACTGTTCACAAAATCTTGGCATCGGAGCCACACAGAAAGCACACTACAGAAGCCACATGCACAGGCCTTGATGATCCTCCTCCTCCTCAAATTAATTCAGGGATGGTCTGCACTGCCTGTTTCCACATTTTGTTGATCAGGGTCAGACCTTAAAGGGGTGCGATGGCACTGCCAGTGATGACGGCATTAACCTGGGCGATGGAACTGCAGATGCTTGTCACATTCAGGGACGGTGTGCATGCCTTTTTTATTTCCATTCACTTCTTTTTGCTCCTTCAACGCACCTTGATGAGTGTTGGCTTGTCAGTGACGGCCTTGGCTTGGGCAATGGCACCGCGGATGCCGTCCATATTGGTGTGGCCGTCCTATGAGCAAGCAAGCACAGGAATTGACTGTGTTGGTGTGACTGTGCCGGTCACAAAGAGGCAAGAGGATTAGGAGCTTAGCTGGTTGGCGTGGCCGTTGTGAGCAAGGGAGGCAAAGAGTAAGATGCTGACTTTGTTGACATGGCTGCCCTGTGAGCACGGAGGCAAAGAGGACAAGAAGTAGGCTTCGTTGGTGTGATTTAAGTTGGCAACAGAGAGGCAAGAGTAATGATGAGATTGACCGTCCTAAGAAGGAGGCAAAACTATCAAAAAATTGACTGAGTTGGTGTGATTGTGCTGGCAACGAGGGGTGTAGTTTATTATTTACTGTGTTGGTGTGGCCTGACTGTGGAACAGCAAAGCGTGGAAATCATTGACTGTGTTGGTGTGGCCGTGCTGGAAAGAGGAGGCAAGGGTATCGAGAGGTCTGTGTCGGTGTGGCCTGTCTGTGAGCAAGAAGGCAAAGCGATTATGAGATTGACTGTGTTGGTGTGGCCGTGCTGGTAAAGAGGAGGCAAGGGTATCGAGAGGTCTGTGTCGGTGTGGCCTGTTTGTGAGCAAGAAGGCAAAGCGATTAAGAGATAGACTGTGTTGGTGTGGCCGTGCTGGTAACGAGGAGGCGAGAGTATAAAATGTTGTTTGTAATGATGTGGCCGTTCTGTGAGCAAGGGGGCAAATAATCTAAGAGGTTGACTGAGGCCATTACGTATAATAAACGATGTGAACATGACATGCACATAATAGCCAACCACAAATCACCAGCATGCGTTGCATGAAAAAGCATGCCTTGTTGGCCATCGAGTATTGACTACAATCATCCCAATATTACATAATAGCCCAACCACAAATCACCAGCATGCTTTGCATGACAAAGCATGCATTGATGGCCATCAAGTATTGACTACAGTCGTACCAATTTAATTCGCCTAAAACTCGCACAAGAAAGGCTTGCAGACGTACGGAATATATTGCAGGATGTGATTCAACAATTATGCTCACCTCGACGTGTAAAACGTGCCAGCCTAAGGCTTCGTAGCGCTTGGACACGTCTTCTGTGAAAGCAATCTTAGTATCACCTGCGTGTGGTTTTGTCGGAATGATTAAGTGCCTCGTTTTGTGTACACAGTAATTGTTCAAGTGCCAGTTCTCTTATTGCAATCAGACAAGAAGAAGGGTAGGTTGCTGTGTGTCATCAGATTGACTCACAACAACGAACACACAATGGTTTTTGCCCAAATACCAGTGCAATACATGACGTGTAAAAATCTTCTGTTCCTCAGATCACCTAACAGACATAACAGACTCTCCAGACTATTTTATGCTCTCGAGATAGTCCTGGGCTAATATTTATAATAGCTGCAGGCATGAACTCAAGACCCGGCTACCTCTTTTGAACACGAGTTTCCTTGCATGACGATAATGTTGTCCCAAAATCTTGTCCCAAAATTGGTTATCGATTTAGTAATGAAACAGCATGTTCAACCTCTGTTGCAAATCTAAGCCAGGATTTGAAGTGGTGTGGGCTTGAAATTTGTAAGCCTCATGTTCTGTGCATAACATCTTACACGTGCGTTAGAGGAAGAGAGCAGTAAATCTCAGGCAAAAAACAGCATTGGGCAAACCTGGGCTCTTGTGCCCCCTTACGGTATAAAAGAGCAGCAGGAACCACACTATTTTTTATATCATAAAGACAAAGAGCTAATATGGTTCCAACAAACGCCTTGAATAGAAGAGTATTTTTTTGTGTACAGCGAGTTTATAGAAGAGGTGGTAAATTTTTAAACCTCACTCTTAACGCTCGACCCGCCCCGATGCATGACGTTTTTACACATGATTGATGAAATGTTTCTCCTAATAACCATTTACCTCCGGGCTTGCCGCGGAGCCACCTTCTATGAATGAGGCAGGACCTCCGTTTGTTCAAACCAATAAATTGAACATAGTCGTATCTCATCAACATTGTGAGTCAGTGGTACACGACTATGTTAAGTTTATTGGTTTGTACAAACGGAGGTCCTGCCTCATTCATAGGTCAAGGGGAGACAGCAAAATCCCTACTACGAGAATGAATTGAACCGAAAGTTTATAAATAAAAAGGGAGCAAGAGAGGCTTATATTCTCAATGGCAGCTAACCACTGGCCAGCCAATTACACATACGAACCTAAGAAGTGATTATATATGCCTCAAGCAAGAAAATGGACTTGCCCGTTGCAGCCTCACAGTGTTATATTTCCTCACAGTGTTATATTTCCAATGGCAGCTAACCACTGACCAGTCATTTACATGCAAACGTCACTCAACTCTTTGCAGCCTCGCCGGGTTACATGTTTCAAAGACTCCCAGCTGCACCCAGGCACTTTTAAACAACAGCCCTACCATCAATGGAGATCTTGTTGTCGTCGTAGAAGATGATGAGCTTCCCCAGTCCCCAGTGCCCCGCCAAAGAACAGGCTTCGTTGGAGATGCCCTCCATCATGCAGCCATCTCCAGCAATGCAGTAGCTGCACATGCGCGGATAGGGCAATAAAAAATGGACCTTCACCTTATAACAGATGTTTTGACGTGTGTGGTGTATAGAGTCGAATAAAGAGCAGGCTCTTTAGAGATGCCCTCCATCAGGCGGCAGGATAGCGATGGCTGCATCTCTGTGCCAAGCTTTGCTGCCTACCTGGGGGCACGCTCCAGCATGCAGACCATTGTAAGTCCGTCCTCGGCAATGCAGTGGTTGCACAGATAAAAATGCCCTTCCCCCCCCCCAAGGAACGGATGTAAACTTGTAGCAGATTTTCATGTATGGTACCATAGGCCTATCCTTTACCTTTAAATAGACGTTTTAATCCATGCGTGAGTATAGTACAAAGGCCAATCCTTGGCTACGTACACCGGTAAATGCAACCAATAGTAGGCCTTTAGAGCTGCAAGCCCTTGAAGTAAATGTCTGAGTCTTGAGATACCATCTGGACATTTGGAGAGTATACGTATCATTATAGGAGCCATATATTTAACTTGGGAAAGTCCCTGTTTTACATGCGCACACCAACCCTTTTCTAGAAAGCTGTAGAGAAAAAGGAAATTTGTTTCTCAGGCAAGCTTGGCAATTTGTCGTGTAATTGACGTATTGACAGCAAAGTCAGATCAAGTACCCTATTGCACTCACCTGTACAAGAAAGGAAACCAGTAGATCTTGTAAAAACTGCTAAAAAAGTTTTGGTTCCGTGCGACGTCTTCACCACAGCGTTCACCACCGCGAACAAAAAAGGCAAAGTATCTAACTTTCATAAAAGAGCAACCTGCGCAACACTTACGTGTAGTGGTCCACGATTTTGGGTGCGTCTGGCTTGTTGAAGCGAGCTGCCAAATTTGCTTCTGCCACAGCCATGCCCACTGCATTGCCAACCCCTTGGCCCAGAGGACCTGCAATCAAAATAAATGAAGACAGTTCGCGGAGAGGTAAGTTGAAAGCCTTTGCCCACTGCACTGCTCACCCTTTGCCCAAAAGACCTAAATCCAAAAGGACGCGTAGGACACAAAGAAAATACAGAGTGCAAATTGGGTGTTTACTATAGGTATTTAAGCAAAATGTATGGATCACATAATGTAACCAAACACCTAAAGTGCACAAGTCAGATTGCTCATACACCAAATCCGCACTTGAGATTGGAGTTACTGGCATACTTTTGTATAAACAGTCAGGTTTGCCTCCTTTGCCTCTCACACTGTGTGGCTAGCTCTGTCAGAAGTCACGTATGCGTAGTTCCCAGGGTGCTGAACGAGCAAATCTCGCAGAAAATAATTGAGACGTTACTGTCCAAGTTACAGCCCCTCTTTTGACTCTCACGCCTTGGTTCCTGCTTTAGCAACCACTCGCTGAGTCTCGTCTGGCACTCGCTGAGGGGTTCCACTTTTGCGTGGATCCTCTTAGCGAGTGCCAGACGAGGCTTGCTGCGGGTCTGGCAAAAATACAAGTACACCCTTGCTCTCTTTCTATTTATCAACTTTCAATTCGTTCCAACCTCGTAGTAGGGATTTTGCTATCTCCTCTTGACGTATGTAATGCGCCAACAACAGTACACAATGATTAGACTCACACACCCTCTTTTGCCTCTCTCACCTGTCGTGACCTCGATGCCAGGAGTCACGTAGTTCTCAGGGTGCCCTGGGAGCTTGCCGCGGATCTGGCGGAAATACTTAAGGTCGTCCAGGCTGATGTCGTAGCCAGTTAGGTGCAACAGTGAGTACTGGAACCTGTTTTGATGAGTTGCGTAAGGGTGTTTGTTTTGGGCATAGTCCTATGAGAACATTTGTTATTTGGAAGGGTGAAGACAAAGAAGTTCAGCAACCTTGAAACTCGTGTCCCTTGTATTTGCAGAGGCTAGGTGGTAGATGTGTTTTGCTGGAATAAAATGAAAGAAACCAGAAGAATAAGTTTGACACAAGATGTGGATGGGAATAAAACCGAGCGTTCATGCTATCAATTGTGACCATCAATTGTGAAGATGAAAGTTGCATAACAATGAGTACAGATGCGCACAGCGCGCTCAAGTTCGTTTTGAACAATAACATTTGTATAAGAACAAGTGAGTAGTGTAGATAGAGCTCCAGATTACGCTAAGATACAACAATTCATGTAGACTTACATGCAGCCATGGCCTGCTGACAAAACGAAGCGGTCACGGTTAAACCAGAGGGGGTTGTGAGGGTAGTACTTCATCACTTCAGTCCACAGCACAAAGCCCAAGACCGCGCAGCCCATGGGCATTCCTGGGTGCCCGGATTTTGCCTTGTTCACTCCTGTGCATGCAAGTGTTATAATGTTAGCACACATTTAATACGACGCTGTGCAGACACATGTGTGCAACAACGAGGGCCCCCCGCACCCCTGATGATGCGCGTACCCCTCCAGATCACCACAGCTAAGCACAAAAGGGTACAGCAAAGACTTACTGCTACTTAAAAACGAGTCAACAAGCTCACCATCAATGGCCAGAAAGCGCAGGGCGTTGATGCAGTCCTTTTGGGTCTGTGGGCTGATCTGCCGCCGCTCAGCAAAAGGGTGCGCCCACGCATGGCACTTCAAGCCACGCTGGCGATTTGGGCGTGCTGGTTGCCTCTTTTTGTTGGACAGGAGAGGGGCATGGCGCAAAGGGGCGGAAGGTTTGCCAATCCCGTTTGCGTGGAGCAGCATTTTGGGATGGCAAAAAATACAATAAGAATTTTAGTAATTGATGCTGGGTCGTGCTTTTTGTGTTTTAACTCCGTGCTCTCCAGGCAAGTCCGATCCTTCCTCGCAGATTTTATTTGCAGGAAAATTCCTAACATTTCATTACTACACGTGTCTCTTACGGTCCTTCCAGCGCATGTCCCCTCTCCAGCCTTATAATCATATTCCTGGGCGTGACACCTATAGGGTTTTGTGTCTTGAGATTAGTGCTGCCAATCTTTTTGATTGACTGGGACTTATGGTTTGAGGAAGGAGGAGTTTGAGAAGTTTGAGGAAAGCTCCCACATGTACCGTGCGATACTGGTGATGTTCAAGATGAGCAGCATGTTCTTATTCGCTGCGCCAATCCCCACATGTCAGATTTAGTTTCAATTTTCGACACTGGTTGATTTTACCTCACCAGCCAATTGCCATCAGGCAGATTCTCGGGCTGTAGGCCATCCTTGTAACCCAATCCCCACATGATTTCTCTCCACAGGAAATATGCATCTCTGTATCCCCCAACAGGAGCCCACGACATGTCTACTTTCTTAGGCCAGAACAATAACAAGCTTGAATTCTTCCCCCGTGATCTAATTGCTTCGTAAAAGCAGGCTAGCTGTCACACTCCTTGACTGAAGGCCTTTTCCTGTAAAACCGTGTAAAATCTTGTAACCCTTTCCTGTAAAACCGTGTAAAATCTTGTATGGTTTGGCGAGCCGTACCAGGCTGGAAGGTCCGATCAGCCAAACAACCTGGCTGAAGGTCACCCCCCATTGTAACCATTGGGGAGCCGTACCAGGCTGGAAGCCTTCGCAATCCAGAATAACAACAAACTATATTTTTTCTACATTAACTTTTTTTTGAGCAGGCTAGCAGTCGCACGCTTTGACTGAAGGCCTTCTCTCATAAATTTTCACAATCCTTTGCTGGTTAAACCGACGAGATATCGAGACGTAGGAGACTTTTGTTTTACATGGCATCGTTGAAAACAAATGAGACCTCCTCAAAAAAGCTACAGCTAACGTCCCACACTGCAACTCTACTCCTTGTGGTTGGGGATGTTGAAGATCTTGGCGGGGTAGTCAAAGATCTTGTCGCTGTCCCGGTCGGCGAGGGGGCCGCTGCAAAGGTAAAGAAGAGAATGGATGTAAATTAGGTGACTTGATTATGAGTAGCAAGGTAGTGGCAAAACCAGCCACGCCAAGCACAAAGGCAGCAGGGTGTCTACATCAGACGGCTGCAGGCAACGTGGATCAAGTCAAAAGCCCTCAACATGAGTTCAAGTTGCAGCACAAGTTTCTCGCACCCCCTGCGTGAGTGTTCTCTCCCTGTCATAATTTTTGTGCAAAGGGAGGCCTTTATAGCAGACACACGAACCGTGTCTCAATCAACACTTGGGCGACGTATGAAAAACGCTGAAGTTATCTGCTCATTCACAGGTGCTTGGATTAAATAAAGCCTTTAAAGACTAACCCTTCTGTCTTGTCGTACGTAATCTCATTGCCATGCTTCTTCACCCCCAACACTGGCAAGCAGCAATCTGTTAGCTGTGTTATAATCACCAGCAGATGATTCCTTCCTTTGATCAGTCGTGCAAGTTTAAGCAAGGCTTCTCACAGCATTTGCCGGCGCTCCACCCTAGCCTGTTGTAAAGCATACAAGTCATGATGCTGAGGTGGCTGCCTTTTTCCTCACGTGAGGTGACCTCATTATTGTCTGCATACCGCACGCTTCCTCATTTTTTGCTTGATTTTCACGTTCTTCCTACTGAGAATTGCTGGGAAAACTACAGCACCTGAGCCTGCCCACTCGTATTCCTTGGGAATTCATTTCCACTACCTACCTAACAATTGCAGGCCAATGCCTGTCAATTCAGGACAGCCTTCCCCCTGATACACACTCACAGAACTCACAAGCAAGACGACACTTTATGGTCATCAAAGGCGCACAGGAAAAAATGAGGAGTTGGCCAGAACCGGTAACATCCACCGTATGTTTTGTCATTTCCCTGCTACACATAATATGTAGGTACACTGGAACACAGCTGTACACATGGTTTTGGCCAATCCTATATAACATTAAGTCTTTTGCGTTGCAACAAGAGCACAGATAACAAAGCTAGTTAAAGGCATGATATATAATGGAATAGTAGATAAACACCCGTCATTCCATTATACATCATGCCCTTGACAGGTGAGGAGTTCAGAAGATTCGACTTCTCTGTGGTTTCTA
>Ga0307951_1002399_pt1 | contig 11712 bp, 11 predicted proteins | sample OrgLakmetagen374_FD_201842 | JGI IMG/M metagenome (GOLD analysis project Ga0307951, IMG submission 201842) | Saline water microbial communities from Organic Lake, Antarctica - #374 | ecosystem: Environmental > Aquatic > Non-marine Saline and Alkaline > Saline | place: Antarctica: Organic Lake... | reverse complement strand
CAGGTTTGTGGGCTGTGGTTTACGGAAGGGGTGTCTGTGACAACTCCCTGATCCCAGGGATGCGTGCGTTGTGCGTGCGTAGAACGTAGGTACCCGTGCACAGTGCACACCAAAACAGCATACGAGAGCTTTAACCTCAAGATTTAGGCTGCTGTCTTGATCTTTATCAGCGTTACAAGGATAAACATTATTTCTGTCCGTGCACCTGATGTCTCTCTGCTTATCAAAACCTGTATATTTCTTTTAATTCTTGCAGTTTCAGCTTTCAGCTCCACGTCCGCAGCTGCAAGCAACGCAGCTCTTAATTACCTAAGCTATAGTCCATACCACCAAGGTGGTTGTTGTTCTGCAAGAGTTGTTTCACACAGACACAGACACGTGCAGTTGAGGCTTTCTGTATTATTTCTCTTTCTTTTTGTTACTCTTCCTCTTACAAGTTTGCCCAAACGCATCGTCCAGCCGTGTAAAGTGGACTTTGGCACACCTGTTATTCGAGAGGCACGCCTATGTACGTTCAGTTCTGGATTATACAAGCTGATTGGCACTTTCCTATTATGGTTTGTCCGCAACTTACAATAGTACTCTTCAAATGCTCGATTAACCTCTGTTTGCTACTGAGTGCATTACTACACACTTCACACGAAAACGAGGACATATTCGTGATTGTTTTCCTACCCGATGATCTCTTCTTTATACACTTTGGTACAATAGGCTTGCTATCAGGTAGAAATGGCACGCGCAGCTTATATATACCATCGAACTGAGAGCAGCGTATACGAGTTTCAAGAAAAAAACAGTGTACTACAGAGGGATATACTGAGGATATACAGACAGACTGCGATGGATAGCTTTGTACATTTGAAATACCTGGAGCCTCGGCAGCTGTCGCGCAAAGTCGTATCCTGCACCATGTTCATTTTCCCTCAACGCATGGGGAAATCAGAAGTCAGCAACCCCAAGTACCAGAAGCGATTGAAGACGTACGTAGATGGCTTGCGGCGTCTGGTTGAGATCACGCAAGACCACCTTCCTGGATTCTGCGTGCGGCTGTATATGGATGAGAGCGTCTCCAGAGACAGCCCTAAACTTATGCGATGGTGCAAGCCTTGCGCGATGAGTTCCCTGACTTGTTGGAACGGGTGCTGGCAAGTGCGACAGGTATCTTGGCGGATCTGCGGAACACGGCCACCCCAGGGGAGACCACCTTCCTTCCCTCCATCTGGAGGTTCCTTGCCATGTTTGACGAGCATAGGCCCACAGACGTGGTCCGCCTGTCCGACCTTGACACGCCTCCTTTCATACCATTTTCTCCCTCGGGAAAGCGATGGGAAGAGGAGAAGCGGTATCCCATCATAACTGCATCGATGAAAATACATGTACCGGTATTCTGCGCTATGGGCAGGACGGTCACCGAGCACGGAATGGACGTGTGCCCCAGCTCGGGCATCATGTCTGCACAACGCGTCCATCCACCTGGAGCTCCACCCACACAGACTAAAGAAGGGGCAAAAACAAACACGAAGCGATGTAACCTTACCTTCATAGACGCAGCAGTCATCCCATAAATAAATAATAATGAAAGGAATGGCGATGCGACCTGGGCAAATGGCTTAATTTGAAAGCAAGCCAACAAGGCGCAGGGAACTGGCCTCCTAGCACAATCAGAGGAAGGCAGTCGGCCATGCAACGACAAAGCAATATACGCCGACTTTGGGCCTGAGACTCTTTCTTTGTGTTTCTTCTCTCCTTCGTCTGACATGGTGGGATGCTGTGTGGCTCAACCCACAACAGTGTTCTTCCTAATCCACGCCGAAAGTGTTTGCACCATGGCATTATTTTACGTTTACTTATACGCTGACAGGAAGGAATTATTGTAATGAATCTTTCCTTCCAATCTCAACACGCAACAATATTGGAAACTTGGCAATCTAAAAGCTATCATAGTTACCCCGTCTTGGCAACCACACCCAGACAGAAATCCAACTAACACATACGAAACTACAAACAACGTGTGTGAAAACTACTAGATCTGCCACTTATTCTGGGAGAGACCTCTATGACAATTTACCCTGCCAATTTATTCTGCTAGCTTAGAAACCAAGAGACATCCAACCAAACAAACGCGATACACACCTGATCAAAGTCAATACTGTGTGAACACTTCTCCTACGCAGGAGACAGAAGAAGCAAAAGAGCAACATATCCTGCTTATGGAACCCACTCCACAGCTTCGGAGTTACTGGTCTACATGCCGCAGCATTGCTGTGCGAGTGGCACTCGTGAAAAAGTTATGCTTACATGCAATCAGATCCGCATCAAAAATCGCACAGACGACACAAAACATCAAGATATCTTAGCAATACTCCTGTTGGTATGCAGGCCCATGGGCCTGGGCCCGTGTGCCTGGGACCAACCACCTGATCCTCCCCATTGATAAGCCCTCTTTCTATTCTCCGGGTGGGATGTTGCGTGGCTCTGCATCCATTGGATCGTGCAGAACACACAATATCAAAGTATCCTTTCCCAATCCATGCCAGCAATTCTTCTCAGTCGTTGGACACAAGTTGCTCATTCGCGTCAATATTTATCTGCCGTTACTAAAGAACAAGAACAGAGAAAGAAGTGTGCAGTGAAGAACCACCCCCACAATAATTAAGAAATGGGGAATATGGTACCGAGTACCGTAAAAATGCTCCACCATTAATCACTAACGAAGCGCAAAACTACCCGCATGCCAATTTGCTAACATAAAATGAATTGCATAGGCTAATAGTTCAATTATTCATGTTATTTGTCTTTTCTTTATTTCCTTATAACACAACCACCCTTTTGATCCCAGCACAAAACAGAATGGCTCACCAAGTATTCTCACGTAGGCAACTGCTGACCGCAGCTCATTTACGCTCTCGCAATGCTTGAGGCAAACAGGATTGCAACTTCAAAGGCTGGGTTGCTTGAAACGCGTAGAAACACACACTACGAATCCCATGTCAAACCGCATTAGGGTTAGGGTTAGAGAACCGCATCAGAGAACTTGGGTTATAGAATCGCAGTAGAGAACCGCATTAGAGAACGGGCTCATCGCTGAAATCAATGGCAGCGCATTTGTTGCTTTGTATGTACTGGGGCGTCTGTGCCCAAGACCTCTGGGCTGGTCCTTGGTGCAGTCAAAATCCAGGACAGGGCCTTTCATGGACTGTGTCAACAGTTGAACGTTGAGGTATTTAGAGTGGAGTAATGAGCCACTCAAGAAAGGATCTGTAATGAACTGTGTCAACAGTTGAACGTTGAGGTATTTAGAGTGGAGTAATGAGCCACTCAATAAAGGATCTGTATTGAACTGTGTCAACAGTTGAACGTTGAGGTATTAGAGTGGAGTAATGAGCCACTCAAGAAAGGATCTGTATTGAACTGTGTCAACAGTTGAACGCTGAGGTATTTAGAGTGGATTAATGAGCCACTCAAGAAAGGACCTGTAATGAACTGTTTTGGCAGTGAAATACAGGGGTCTTGAATGCGCTGTGTGGTAGATTGCTTTGATGGTACACCACTGCCAGTGTTGGTGTTCCAATGGGGAAGTTTGGGTGTATGGGAAAGAGCAATGAATTCAGGAGACATTTGCAGTCATGCAGTTGCAAAGGCGCACAAATGAAGTTCATCAAGCATTGTGACTTGGCACAGCACTACTTGGGTTTGCTAGCTTATAAAACAGATGATGCAGATGATGCAGTTTCCTCCCTTACGCAACCCCATTACCCAAATATAGCACGAAATTTCAACTTGCATGCTTCTCACCTCTGGAATGCCATCTAATCCCCGCAAAGCACCCATCATGTAGCCAACAATGCAAGCGTTTGTGTCTGTGTCCCCACCAAGCAGGATGACCTTGAACATGGCATCCTGTGGTCAAGGCCAAGATGAATGCACGTGGAAAGGCGGGTGCAAGAGAACCGGAAATAAAATAATAAGGCATGCATGTGAAGCCCCTTATTGAATGCCTGATCTGCCCTGATCTGCCGGACAATCTCACCATACTCACGATGGGACAGAATTATTTTAGGGTGGGCCAGAACCATGTGCTTACAATGCCAACATTATTTCCACAACAAATGAGTAGGGTTGGCGAGAACCATGTACTTACGATGCTAACATCATTTCCACAACAAATGAGTAGGGTTGGCCAGAACCATATATTCACGATAGTAACAGGATTGTTTCCACAACAAGTGAGTAGGGTTGGCCAGAAACATATATATACGGTGTATGTATGGTATTTCCGGCAGGAAAATCACCAATAATATGTCTTACACGGTAAATATTTGCACGATTCTAGCCAACCCTACAATGTTTTAGTGGTGAAAAGGCAATGGCTGGTCACTTTTGTACAAAGCTCAGCATCTGTCAGCCATGAGCAGCATGCAACAACACACTGGCGCTGCCAGGGTGAAAAGTGGAGTGCACAGTGCGCCGGCACTCCAGTAGGCGATCAGTTCAGCATCCCTATAACGCACCTCGTAGCTGAGGGTATTGTATCGAAGCACGTGCATCGCCAAGGTGAAAGCGTGCTTGGCATGGCCAATAGCTATCGTGCACGGGCGGTTGATCACTTCAGCGCTTTTGCTGTCTTCCAACCAGGAAAGCACTACAGCAATTTCACGATAGATGTAAAGAGTGTGTCCATGTTTTTCTTTCCACTTTTGTCTGCGGTTTTGTTTGTGTGCATCACGCTTTTGGGACGGAACTGAGCACAGCTGCTCTGCCTCCTAAATACTTCAAAATAAAACATACCACTTGCAAGCACCCCCGTTACAATCTGGGCAAGCACCACTGATTAGTTGGGGTTAGCTGTTTGCTCAACCCTTTTGATTGCCATCTTTCCGACCAATGGGAATTTATAGAACTGGCTACAAACACTGCTGGGTTCTCAGCAACATACGAACACACTCATGTTCTGTAAAGCATAGTAAGGTCTATTGTTTATTGGGACCAAATATCTATTGGAACCGTCTTGGCACCTAAACACGATGCGACACTCTAACACCCTGCCCGCATAGGTTAAATGAATAGCTTGTACACTCTAACACCCTGCCCGCAAAAAGTTAAATGCGACACGCTAACACCCTGCTCGCATAGGTTAAATAAATAGCTTGTACAATCTAACACCCTGCCCGCATAGGTTAAATGAATAGCTTGTACACTCTAACACCCTGCTCGCAAAAAGTTAAATGTGACACGCTAACACCACCCTGCCCGCATAGGTTAAATAAATAGCTTGTACACTCTAACACCCTGCCTGCAAAAAGTTAAATGTGACACGCTAACACCCTGCCCGCATAGGTTAAATAAATAGCTTGTACACTCTAACATCCTGCCCGCATAGGTTAATTGAATAGCTTGTACACTCTAACACCCTGCCCGCAAAGAGTTAAATGCGACACGCTAACACCCTCCTGCCTGCAAAAGTTAAAATAAATAGCTTGTACCTGTGGGGTGGATTGCCTCCTGAGCAATCAACGTTTCCACAGCATGCATGGCACCTTTGCTGTCGCCTGCATCACACACATGAGTCAAATTGTAAGAAAACATTGACACGTGCGAATTGCAGCATACCGCCTAGTGCACAAAATCCACGACTGGGGTCCTTGCCGACCCCACAGAAAGATGCTTGCATTATAAAAGACTGTAATCAAAGCCCAGGGACGGATTACAAGGAATAGAAAAACGTCACTTACAGTCAAAAGTGCGTAGCTCTGCAATTCAGGTCCTTTTTGTTGAGAGCAACGCAGACGATGCTTCTTGGGGGAAATTGCATTGGCCATGGCTATGCAAATGAGACACGTGTAACTTTGCTTTCGCATACAAGCCAGAAGACTTGACGAAATGAGTTGAATAAGCATTGGTTATAGAAGTGCCAAAATGCTGAAAGTAGCCGATGGTAGGTCTGTACAAAGAATTGTAGCACAACCCCCCTTGCTAGGCAAGAGCCTAAGCAAAGTAAATGACAGCCGACAACGGTACCAGGCATATGACAAGATTCTAGAATGAAACACCTGTTTCCTTACACAATGCATTTGATGCACTGTCCACAGCCTGCAGCTGCTCTCGCGCACTCAATGTCACGCATGCAACTGTTTGATGCACCCGCCCTCACGAACTAAATGTCAACCATGCACTGTCCAAATCTTGAGGAAATACACACACGTGCACGCACCCACACACACACACAACACACAGACAAACACACGCACACACGTACGCATATGCACACACACGCACGCGCACACACACACACGCACACACACATACATTTACCTGCTTGAGCTGCAATGTTGCAGCCACACACGTACGCACATGCACACACACGCACGCGCACACACACGCGCACACACACACACGCACACACACACATTTTCCTGCTTGAGCTGCAATGTTGCAGCCACACACATACGCACATGCACACACACGCACGCGCGCACACCCACCCACACACACACGTGCACACAGACATTCACCTGCTTAGCTGCACAAACACATTCACACACACACACGCACGTGCACACACACACGTTCACCTGCTTAGCTGCACAAACACATTCACACACACACGCACGTGCACACACACATTCACCTGCTTGAGCTGCACACACACATGCACACACACACATTCACCTGCTTGAGCTGCACACACACATGCACACACACACACGCACACACGCACACACACACACACACGCACGTGCACACACACACATACACCTGCTTGAGCTGCACACACACATGCACACACACACACGCACGCACACACACACATACACACACACATTCACCTGCTTGAGCTGCAACGTTGCAGCCCGAGTGTCGTCCGCAGTTTGCTGGTCCCCCCCGCCCACAGTAAGGCTCTCACCCATTTCATACACGGTGTAGCTGCAGAAGATGTGAGGGGTACTGGGGTGAGTTGCCATGGCGTAGCCATGTTCCTTTTAAACTCAGCTTACTGTATGGTGCAGTAACTGAGCATCTGTTCGCTTGCCATGATGTAGCCATGTTCCTTATGAATTCAGCTTACTGTATGGTGCAGTAACAGAGCATCTGATCGCTCACGTTGGAACAAGTTGTTGGGGTGCATCATACGACTGGAGTTAGCTCTCTGAAAGCGTGCCTACTGAATGTAGAATGTGTACAGCTGCAGGTGTGAAGGGTGGTTGGTGTGCATCACAACGGGTGGAGCTGGCTCCCTGAAAGCGTGCAAAATGATTGTGTACAGATGCAGATGTAAAGGGTAGTTGGGGTGCACCACACACGACATTGTAACTAACTGCGTATAGCTAGCTGCAGGTGCAAAAGGCAGTTAGGCGAGAAGTGCATCATACGGCAGTGGAGTTAGCTCCCTGAAAGCGTGCCTACTGAATGTGTACAGCTGCAGGTGTAAAGGGTGGTTGGGCGAAAAGTGCAACACACGACATTGGAGTCAACTCTCTAGAAGCGTGCCTACTGAATGTGTACAGCTGCAGGTGTAAAGGGTGGTTGGGCGAGAGGTGCGACACAAGATGGTGGAGCTAACTCCCTAAAAGTGTGCCTGCCGAATGTGTACAGCTAGCTGCAGGTGTAAAAGGTGGTTGGGCAAGAGGTGCAACACAAGATGGTGGAAATGGCTCCCTAAAAGCGTGCTTACTGAATGTGTACAGCTGCAGGTGTAAAGGGTGGTCGGGCGGAAAAGCATCACACGCACGGTGGTGGAGTTAGCTCCCTGAAAGCGTGCCTGCTGAATGTGTACAGCTGCAGGTGTAAAGGGTGGTGGGCAAGAGGTGCAACACAAGATGGTGGAGCTAACTCCCTCAAAACGTGCCTGCCGAATGTGTACAGCTAGCTGCAGGTGTAAAGGGTGGTTGGGCAAGAGGTGCAACACAAGATGGTGGAGATGGCTCCCTGAAAGCGTGCCTACTGAATGTAGAATTTGTACAGCTGCAGGTATAAGGGGTAGTTAGGGTGCACCACACACGACATTGGAACTAACTGTGTATAGCTAGCTGCAGGTGCAAAAGGCAGATGGGCGAGAAGTGCATCGTACGACAGTGGAGTTAGCTCCCTGAAAGCGTGCCTACTGAATGTGTACAGCTGCAGGTGTAAAGGGTGGTTGGGCGAAAAGTGCAACACACGACATTGGAGTCAACTCTCTAGAAGCGTGCCTACTGAATGTAGAATGTGTACAGCTGCAGGTGTAAAGGGTGGTCGGGCGAAATGTGCAACACACGACAGTGGAGGTGGCTCCCTAAAAGCGTGCCTACTGAATGTGTAATGTGTACAACTGCAGGTGTGAAGGGTGGTTGGGGTGCATCACAACGGTGGAGCTGGCTCCCTGAAAGCGTGCCTACTGAATGTGTACAGCTGCAGGTGCGAAGGGCAGATGGGCGGAAAGTGCAACACGACAGTGGAGGTGGCTCCCTAAAAGCGTGCCTACTGAATGTAGAATGTGTACAGCTGCAGGTGCAAAGGGTGGTTGGGGTGCATCACAACGGTGGAGTTGGCTCCCTGAAAGCGTGCCTACTGAATGTGTACAGCTAGCTGCAGGTGTAAAAGGCAGTTAGGCGGAAAGTGCAACACACGACAGTGGAGGTGGCTCCCTAAAAGCGTGCCTACTGAATGTAGAATGTGTACAGCTGCAGGTGCAAAGGGTAGTTGGGGTGCATCACAACGGTGGAGCTGGCTCCCTAAAAGCGTGCCTACTGAATTCGTACAGCTGCAGGTGTAATGGCAGTTGGGCGAGAGGTGCGTCATACACGGTGGAGGTGGCTCCCTGCAAGCGTGCCTATTGGATGTAGAATGTGTACAGCTGCAGGTGATGGGGGTGGTTGGGGTGCATCACACACACGACAGTGGAGATGGCTCCCTAAAAGCATGCCTACTGGATTTGTACAGCTGCAGGTGTTATTAGCAGCTAGGGTGCGTCATGTGGAAATGCCATGTTTCTGTAAGCTGTCTCTCTCCTTAAAATCGAGCACATCGGACGGTGCAGTCACAGATTCTCTTGCATTGAAAGCGCATACGGATCTGGCTAACCCAGTGGCTAAATCAAAGGCTTGTGTAGGGTCAGGGGGTCCTGTACTTGGGGACACCTTCTTCTGTAGGCACACAAACACGCACACACAGGTACACGCACACGCATACACACACGCTCAACAAAGCACACACACATACATACACACACGCTCAATACAGCACACACACATACAAACACGCTCAACACAGCACACACATATACACACACTCTCCACACAGCACACACACATACACACACGCTCAACACAGCACACACATACACACACTCTCCACACAGCACACACACACATACACACACTCTCCACACAGCACACACACACATACACAAACGCTCAATACAGCACACACATACACATACACACACGCTCAATACAGCACACACATATACATACACACACGCTCAACACAGCACACACACACACACGCTCAACACAGCACACATACACACACACGCTCAACACACACACACACACGCCACACTCACCGCTCAGGGTGCTTCACGTAGTTTGGTACAAAACCAGGTTTCTGCCAATCCAGCACCACCCTCCCCCTCCCCCCTCTCCCCCTTCCTCTGCCACCCCTAAAATCCAAAACCCCAGCTCCCACCCCCCTATGTCCACCCCTGACACCCTGCTCGCTCACTCCCCGCTCTCCATTCCCTCCTCTCTCTTCCTTTTCACGCAGCATCACTTGGTGTCTAGAAGATAGGGGGCCTACTCCTGGACCTGGTGCGTGTGTGTGTGTGTTTGTGTGTGTGTGTGTGCGTGTGTGTGTGTGTGCGTGTGTGTGTGTGTGCGTGTGTGTGTGTGTGTTGCATACGACAGACAAGCCCATACAACACACACAGCCAGAGAGTGTGGCAGGCTGCAATTGTGCAAACCACACATTACCGGCGATCTGTGCACAACACAAGCATAAAGCAGGCCACACAAGCATACAGCAGGCCAAAATGGTGCAAACCACAGACAGGCAGGGTTGGCCAGAGCCGTGTACACTCACCATATGTGACCGTGCACATAGAAAATTAACCTACTGGAAATACCGTATGTACAAATTAGATAATGTATGCATGCATGGTTGTGGCCAACCCTCCACACAGGGGCATGGAGCGCGTTTGTGTACGCGCGCAAAAAAAAATGAATACGCACACGTGTACGTTTTTTAGCGCACGCGCGCACGTAGATTTTTTGCGCACGCGCGTAAACAATTTCGACGCGCGCGCGTACGCGTACAAAAAAGCGCCAACCATACAGACGGGACAGCATCTCACACACAAATATAAGTAGGGTTGGCCAGAACCGTGTATATACACCGTACATGGCCGTATATCTGGTGATTTCCCTGCCAAAAACACCGTGTATGTACGCTGTATATGGCCGTATTTTCGGTGATTTCCCTGCCAAAAGTACCGTGTATAAAAGTACCGTGTATGTAAGCCGTACATGGCCGTATATTTGGTGATTTCCCTGCCAAAAATAACGTGTATGTACATCGTATATGGCCGTATTTTCGGTGATTTCCCTGCCAAAAGTACCGTGTATGTACAACGTATATAGCCGTATATTTGGTGACTTCCCTGCCAAAAGCACCGTATATGTACACCGTATACCGGTATATATAAGGTCCTGGCCAATCCTGATCTCAGACCTGCTTTTGCAGCGGGGGCTTTGTTTGCGTGGTGTTGAGCACTGGTGCTTGCTCCGGCATCCCTAACGCCATGGCTATCCTCCACCTCCATCTCCTCCGCGCCTTCACCCTGTCGCGAGGAAATGCATAGCAGTGTAGAAGATCGGAGAGAAATCCACAGAGGTATGTGTGTGCAATTGTGTGTGTATGTGTGTGCGATCGTGCGTGTATGTGTGTGCGATCGTGCGTGAATGTGTGTACGATTGTGTGTGTGTATGTGTGTGTGCGTGCGTGCGTGTGCTTTTGGCCTGCCCTGGTGTTCCTCCAATTCCATCTCCTCTGGGCCTGCACCCTGTTGCGAGGAAAGGTATAACAGTGTAGAAGATCGGAGAGAAATCCGGCGAGGTTGTGTGTGCGATTGTGTGTGTGTATGTGTGTGCGATCGTGCGTGAATGTGTGAGTGATTGTGTGTGTGTATGTGTGTGCGTGCGTGCGTGTGCTTTTGGCCTGCCTGGTGTTGCTCCAATTCCATCTCCTCTGGGCCTGCATCCTGTTGTGAGGAAAGGTATAACAGTGTAGAAGCTTGGAGAGAAATCCACAGAGGTATGTGTGTGCGATTGTGTGTGTGTATGTGTGTGTATGTGTGTGCAATTGTGTGTGTGTGCTTTCGCCCTGCCCTGGCGTTCCTCCAGTTCCATCTCCTCTGGTGTTTGTGTGTGTGTGTGTAATATAAAATAATTAATATGTGTATAAAGTAGTACCGCACCGTATTCCACAACACAAATCCCAGGAATATCTAACTGAATCCCCACACCTCCCTGCACCCCAAACATAATCCAAAAATCTGAATTACATACATACTGCAAATAGCCACAGCCGCCCCGCAGGGCAAAACCAATTCTTGTGCAGGTTGTTTCAAGAAAAGCACGTTTTGCGTGTTAGGGTATGTATACACACGCACACACACGCTGTCTTCATGAGACCCCTTTCCACCACCCCCCTCTTCCTACGCACCACCGCCACAACACA
>Ga0307951_1002395_pt1 | contig 11722 bp, 12 predicted proteins | sample OrgLakmetagen374_FD_201842 | JGI IMG/M metagenome (GOLD analysis project Ga0307951, IMG submission 201842) | Saline water microbial communities from Organic Lake, Antarctica - #374 | ecosystem: Environmental > Aquatic > Non-marine Saline and Alkaline > Saline | place: Antarctica: Organic Lake... | reverse complement strand
CTTCCTCCTTAATAGGCAACACAACAGCCCTCCTTGAAAACATCACGCGTTTGAATGACACCGACGAGGCAGGCTTCCTGCTCCCGCCAGGCTTCAACTTGACAGCCTTCAATGACTCCAGCCTGCTGAACGTGACCGGCCTGAATGGCACAGCCGCCAACCTTACGACCAATGGAAACCTAACGACAATTGATCTCAGGTGTTAACTTCAGTCATGCATGCAAGATAGTGGGTGATTCAAATCAGACTTCTCCTGATACTCAATATGCACCAAAGTGTTCACAAGTGTTGACAACCATATAAAAGTAAAAGCAACTCATCAACCAAAGAACAAAGAAACCCATGAGCAGAACACTTGCCCGTGCTGTGAAAAAATAATTGCAGTTGCTTTCTTGATGCACACAGGCCAGTACGACCCGTTCAGCCAGACTCATTTCCTCAAAGCTCTCCTACAGGCCAATCTCCTCCTAGCCTTTCTGAAGACCCAGCTGTGCCCCCCTCGCCTGCTCTCCCATTCGAAATCCCTATTGGCGGGGGGTTTGGCGGAGCAGCCTCAGGCTTGGAAGAGGAGGCCTCCGCAAGTTGCTTTTGCGTTGAGGTGAGCATTCGTTACTTGCTTTTTTGTAGACATAAGTACCAGTTTCCTGATCCTCATAGAGATCCATTGCAGGGTGTAGCTGCTTTACTCATGCTGTTTTGTCTCCAGATCATGCCATGGTCATATTATACAAACACTTTCTCAAGCAGCTCACAGTTTGTCATTCATCAGGTGTATGACCCAGTTTGTGCCGTGTCCGAGGATGGACAGCAGAGGACGTATAGCAATGCCTGCAAGGCAAAGTGCGCGGGAGCTGAAGTTGTTTCACAAGGGGCCTGCTGAAAAAAAAAAACATTCTCCTATTTATTCATGATACGAGCTAAACAGCAAGGAGACACATTATAGCTTGCACCATGTAATTTCCTCCTTTCCACAATTCATTTTCTGATTTGAGTGCCATGTTTGATTCCTACAGAGGATGAGAATAGTCTTATAGTGACTCCTTACATAAAAGGAAATCCAACCCGCGTGGGTATTTTTCAGCATGTCATGAGTTAGTTCATACATGTGAGGTTAAGAACAAACATGCTTGAAAGTATGTTATCAGTCACACACACGCGCACATACAAGAATCCAGAAATCAAGTCATGAACTCACAAACGTACAAGCTATAGGGCCCAGCCACCTCCCTCACGGCCCTGGTACCTTCTAAATATTGTGACACCTACTAGCTCTTTCCCTACAAACTTGGAAATGCGAAGGTCTAAGATTTAAAACGACAAGATGAAATCCATCAGTCAAAACGTGCTAGGCTTGATTTTATTAGAGTGATGCAGAAGGGGGGAAACAGATAAGTGGGAGCAAGCCATCGAGTTCTTATTTCACATAACATTACTTTAATTACAGTTTGTCAAAGCAATTGGGTTTGTTTGTTGTATTACAAGCCCAGTAGATACCGTGTTCATGTTAGAGATGAGAATATAGCCAAAAAAACCTGGCTGGTTGTGCGGACTGCTGACCTCTTCAACCTCCAGAACCTCTGGTAAATTTGTCTGCACAACCATATACGTGTTATGTAATTTATTGTTGCATTACAAGCCCAGCAAGAACCGCGCTCACGTTAGAGATGTTCACACTGAGGCAAATAATGTGTGCACTACCAGACGAGCCTAAAGAACGGAACTGCCAATGGAGTTACTGGCAACGTTTACCTATCAACATCAATTGCTTCCGTCAAGAGCAATGTAAAGTTCCGAAGTAGAACAGGAATTAAAGTAAGTACATGCAGTATGATTTAAACGCTCGATCAGCCTAGTTTGCCGCCTCTGACCAAACTAGACAGTGCTCTGCATTTCCTTTCTAGGTGCCAACACACACAAGGATGCAATCGCTGAGAAACATAGCTTAGCGTGCATGTATGGCCAAATAAGCCATTAGTAACTGTGCTGGTGGTTACAAGTCCGCACAAACTCTATGGGTGTTTGGGAAGAATGTCGAGGAGACTGGAAGCACCCCGGCAGCACCGTAAGCTATCAGTAGATCGCTCCACCTTCCCCTGACAGCACCGACCTAAAATTCACAGCAGATTTCAACAAGGCATCCACCTGCTTGAGATCAAGAGCTGTGAGAATGCTCTACCTCAGAATCAAGTAAACGCCGCACAGGAACAGCACAAATGTCTCTGCAAAGCACGAATATCACTGCAACATTCTCCAAGGAGCGTCCACTACTACTCTTCACACACACCATCTTATTGGAAGTGGGTGGCACCATCTACGACACTCACACTCTGCAGCTTTTCAAAGAACTGGGTATTGTTCTCAAAGAGTGAGGAAGCTTGCCTCGAGCTCTATGAGCGCTCCATCAATGACGCTGCTTAACTTGCCCATACCAGATGTGCCCTTTCCAGTACACCAAAAAACTCACAACAATTGATTTGGCCCGGAGCCTGCAACCGCCCGGTACTCATTAATTCTTCCTCCTTAAGGTGAAGGAGTTATATTTGTTTGCAACATGAATGGCGGTGAATTATACACAAGGACTTGTCACAACTGCTCAAGAGCCGAGGTCCTCGCAACTGCCCAGTTTAAATATATAAAATTTAACTAAACCTTAGCTAAAAAGGAAGCAGTTGTGAGGACTACCTCAGACATTTCAGGACTAAATTAGTAAGAAGATGGAAACTGAAGAGGAATAGGGAGAAAAAGCAAGAGTGATATGAGCGATACACTTTGCCATACTCCAAGACCTGGAATGTAAGTGTTCCACAGTAGCCTCAGCAGTACTCAGGTTTATAGCGGATCCTGCCATATTGTTGCTACGTGGCTTTTCTATCATCCAGTGCAAACGATACAGCGTAATCACTGCTACGCGACTTTTCTTTCATCCATCGCAAATTTCTTCACCGAAGCAACTTCCCTTGCAGAGCAATCATGGTGAATCTTAGGAAACACTGTTCTACACGTACATCCTGAGCGCTTAAAAGGCTCGACAAACACAACATAATTCAAAATTCATTTCAAGAACGGGGAGGTAGAGTGGCAAACAAACTGGCTGTCAAAGAAGATTTAAATATTTCATGGTATTTTATTTCAAAATATAATTCAAGTCGCATCTTTGAGCATTTCCGAGATGGTGCGCTGTTTGCAAGGTACCTGGACAACACTTCGTCGTTGCAACTTGCTTTTGTGGTATTGTAGAATCGGTTATTGACGTATTCTATAAGGCTGTTCGATGGAGATCTTCTTGTTCGTCTTCCTGATTCCTTTCAATCACTTACAGGGACGTCTTCACTGCTGATACTCCTTTTGGCCATCCTAGCGACCAGCAACGCGGCTCGCGAGCTGATGCAGCAGCCTTCAGGTTTTACAGAAGATGATCTCCCATCTGAGGAGGAGGTGGCTGAGATCATGCAGCAGCGCCCTGATTCTCCCCCTTTCTACAGGCCGTGGGCAGCTGCATTCAAGAATGCAACATTTCTTCTGAACAGAACTTCCTCCTTAATAGGCAACACAACAGCCCTCCTTGAAAACATCACGCGTTTGAATGACACCGACGAGGCAGGCTTCCTGCTCCCGCCAGGCTTCAACTTGACAGCCTTCAATGACTCCAGCCTGCTAAACGTGACCGGCCTGAATGGCACAGCCGCCAACCTTACGACCAGTGGGAATCTCACCACGATTAATCTTAGGTGTGCATTAATCTAATAAGCAAGGCTAGGATGAATAGGAGGCAGGTCTGGTTTATTTTGTGCTTCTGCAAGCCTTGCAGTTGTGCAGGAATGCATCTGGTAAAATGTTTCAAGTGCGTTTACATTTCAGTCATGCTTGCATCTAATTGTGGGGTCATATTTCCATTGCTGTCCATAAATACATTAACTTTTGGAAGTTGTATGTCAGCTACACACATACCGTGATTTCAGATTGACATGCAGAACAACTAGATTTTTTAAGCTTGCGTCATTGACACACTTTTGCATGAAATGCATGCCCAATTATTGGCCACCTTAGTCTATGTATAAGTTAGTTTATGCTTTCTATGCCTGCTTCTGCTAATTAGTCGAAATTAATTTAGAGTGAGTCCTCTTCCAGTTGTTTCTTTTTCCTTTCTTGGCATTCCATCGCTGCTTTGAGCTTGCTTCCTGTGGTCGTTCTTTGTTACGGCAATTTGGGTTGGCACAGTGTCGCTAGTTATGGATCACTGCCTTTTTCTAGGGACTTTCATGCTTCTTCTTGACAGCACCCCTTCCTTTCCTGTCCTGAGAATCTTAGGCCTGCTTATCAGCAGTTTTCAGTTAGATACACACATATATGCTTGCACTGATACACGCGCACAGCCATGCACATTTAACATACACGTACTAAAAACAAACACCTACCTGCCCATACGCAGACCACCAATTGGGCCTTCTCGAGATCTTCCCACCTTCCTTCTAGCTGAACCACCTCTTTCAGCGTGTTCCTGCTTAGTGGTAAGTACTGTCCGGACGCTGGACCCTTGTTTCACTTTCTATTCGTCTCATTTGGTTTACTTTAATGCCAACATGGTTAAATTTCTGACAGGTGATCACAATCTTTTCACAGCCTGACATAAAAAACCTGATGCTTTTGCTCTTCACCTCTTGCTTGCCCATACATAGGTTGATGAGCCAGTTTGTGCAGTTACCAATGGCCAGGAAAAGACTTACCGGAATCCATGTTTTGCGCAGTGCGAAGGGGCAATTATCATTGCTGAAGGAGAATGCTGACTTTCTGTTTGTCTTTAGCAAAATATACGTAGATCCTGGGGTCAAAGCATTATTTTAATTGCTCTATTGGCACTATTTAAGGGACGGTGACACAACATGATCTTTCCCAGCTACTTCCTTTCAGTAATGATTGAAGTGTTGTGAGTCCTGGAAGCAACTTAATGGCTATGAAGTTGCAAATGTTTTCTTTGGTACTATTTGAATTGCAATGTAAACCAATGGAATATATATTCAGTAAGTCACTGTACACGTGAACAGGAAGAAGAAGAGGAGGGGAAAAATAACTTATGAGTTCAATGTGGAACACCTGAACTCAGGTTCTTGAAGTTTAGCATAAAGTGAGATGTTCTCACTTTCTGCTTTTCTCCGGTTTCTGCTTCCCTTCTCCATTCTTTTTATTCCTTGGTAATAATGACAGAGCCCTATGCATCTCACGATGCAAGCAAAATAGAACGCAGGTAGTGTAAACGCCCATTAACAAGGACTAGGTAAGGGTGTTGTTTTGTGTCCTGCACCACCCAATGGATGCAGAGGCACACAACATTTCACCTGGGGAACAGAGGAAGGCTTCAAGTGGGGATCAGGTGGTTGGGAGGCAAAGGCCTGCACACCACCAGGAGGAGTATTGCTCAGATATTTGTGGGGGTTGTATTCAATGTCTCATCTGTCTGATTTTTGCTGTGGATCTGATGGCATGTAGGCTCAATCGTTTCACAAATGCTATGGCACACAATAACAAGATACCTATTAGCCAATTAGTATTGAGTATAAGAAAAGGTCAACAAAGACCGGTTCCCGACAACACATAAGAGGTTTACGTCATAACAATAATTACGTCGTGTGGTATTGGCAACATTTCAATATAAGTTCCCAGAGTTAATCACAACCATCCTTTTATATGTCAGATCAAATCACCGTCACTGCAAAGTTTAAGACTTAATCGAACAACTAGTTATTTTATTGATAACTCGGAGTGCCTTTGGGCCAAAAAAGGCACTCCAAGGAAGAAATTATCCAGCAGAGGAGTTAATCGTTTGCATCGCTGTGGTTCCTAATGCTTTACCAGCTCTGTATTGCCACGCTTGTGCGCTCTCTGCTTAAACCAATTATTTGTGTGTCTAACTCTGCTAGTGCTGCAACACCGCTGCCCCTTTCTGGAGCTGGGACCGTTTGCTCATACATTGCCGGTCTTGTTGTATTACACGTTAACATGACTAGGCAAACAACAAGAATTAAATACCTCATGCGGTACAGGGTTTTTTGAGCCCCCTTCTAATGGTACCTCTTAGAATGCTCACCCGTGAGTGTTGTCGATTGCTTATTATAGCTATGAGATTTAAAAGATTAACGTGACCAATAAGACTGGCACATCCAGCTTATTGTACAAGCTGGGTCTGTTGGTGGGAAAGTCTTTCCTCTTTCAGAAAAAGCAAGTTGCTTCACGGCCCACTGATGATGTGTAAAGACCTGCTATATTTGCCAGAGCGTAAAACACGCTGTCTGTTTTAATTCAACACCCTACTCTTCTTAAGGCCAAACTATGGGCTAAAAAGACTTGGGAAGGTAACTCTGTCTCTGATTTCTCAGTGCTGCTCATTAGGTAGAAAATACTACGCAGGCAGTGAAAACCACTCCCCACATTATTAATTTAAGGGAAAGGATCCACTTTGGTACCGAGTACCGTAAAGCTCCTCCACCGCGAAAAGGAAAGGAAAAATCAATGGGGATCAGGAGGGTTGCAGGCTTGGCCTGAAACCAGCTCCTGATGAGAGTTGATAACAGTACTGGAAAGGGCACGTCTAGTATGGACAAGTGTAGCAGCGAAGTTCACAGAGTGCACATGGAGCTTGGAGGCAAGCTTCTTAACTCTTTGAGAATCGAGACCCAGCTCCTTGAAAGGCTTCAGAGTGTGAGTGGTGTAGATGGTGCCGCCCAGACCCTAAAGGATGGTGTGGAGAGTAACGGAGGCTCCTTGGAGAATGTTGCCAAATTGTGCTGTTCCTTTGCGGCGTTCAGCTGGTTCTGAGGTCTGTCCTCACAGTACTTGATCTTGACAAGGTGCATATATGTCGCGCCGAGTTTTGCTGAGGTCTTTAGATCGATGCTGTCTGAAGTTGGTGGCTCTACTGGTGGCTGGCGGTGCTGCTGAGGTGCTCCCAGTCTCCCTCAATTGCCCCCTGCCACTTCAAAGAACCCACCCCCCTACATTCGTTTGTTGTTTTTGTGCTTTTGCAGCGATGGGAGTAACCAGCACACAATCTGGGCGGCTGGAGGTAAATCTGTATTTATCTGGGAAACGGGATGGGAAGAGCCATTTGGGAACGATTCTACGTTCAGCAGTTTCAGGAATCTGGAGATTTTGCATGGTCATCCGTTCGTTGCTGCCTATATCCATGGAGACAATGCATGATCCTAAGGAGCCTATTTTGCTGATAGCCTTAAAGATCATGCGGCATGCTAAGTTGTGTCTTTTGGTGATCATGTTCTTTATTTGCGTGTGTTGGCACCCAGAAAGGATGTGCAGGGCACTGTCTACTTGTGGGCAGAGGGGGCAGAGGGGGCAAGTTTGACTTGTTGAGAGTTTTAACAATACCGTGTCACACCCAATCGTTGGCAGCGACGAATCGTGTGACAGAGCAGTTAAATTGGTTGGCAGTTGAGAGTTTCTTTACGTCTTGTTCAATAAGCTGGATGGCCAGTAGTCTTATTGATTACCTTTATCTTCTGGATTTGATAGTTTTGGTAATCAATTGACAACATGTGAACTTTAAGAGGTACCATTAGAGGGGATCCTCAAGAGACTCTGTGCCGTGTAAGGTCTCCGATTCTATTTGTTCGTTTGTTTAGCGATGTTAATATGTAACCACATTGAGGCCGAGAGGTCCGTCTGAGTCATGGGTCCCAGCTCCGGAGAAGGAGCAGTAGTGTGGCAACCACATTAAGCTGAGTAGACTCAGAGTAGTAGACACACATACATGTGTGCAGAGAGCGCACAAGGGCATGGGCCAGAGAACTGGTAGCGATGCAAAGAACTCACTCCTCCAGTAGACGTGCTGAGTCTTATACTTTGCAGTGACTGTAATTTGACCTGACAACGAACCGCATGTTTTTAATTATATAGGGTGCCTGTTCTGTATTTCATAATGATACATTTGGTCTTAAAGGGGACATTGGATGATGTTAGGTAAGCATTGCTAGTGGCTCCATTGGCAGTGCCGTCCTTTGTGAGGGTCTGATAGTACGCATGGTAGCTTGCTTCAGTTTTGGCAATCCCAGTTTATGGAGAAAATGCATGTGTGCTTGAAGGGCGTCACGGTGGTTTGGTAGATACCAAAGCTTTGGGGGAGGAGAATGGGCCATGTTTGTTGTATGGGTATGAATATGGGTTTGTGTTTGATTTTCTATGTCTTCTTTTGCAAGCCAGTGGATGTTGTAGAAGGGATTTCCCTCAGGGCCTGCTGTTCTGATGCATGGAGGTGTCTGCAATGTCGGAGTAGGTGGTGGCTGACTTTTTAGCAAGGGCGTCGGCATGTTCATTACCGATAATACCGGCATGGGACTTTACTTTGATGAAGTGGATGGGCGATGGTGATTGGCAGATTGCTTAAGCAATGGATTGAAGGACATCTCCTTGGATGTGGTGGCGATGAAAATTCGGGTGTCAAAGCTGCTTTTTGATTTGGTGCAGTGATGTAAGGATGTCTGAGGCTATATGTGAGTAGCCGTGTATGACTGCAGCTGCTATAGCTGCCAGCTCTGCACGTGAGCTATAGCTGCTAGCTCTGCTGAATGAAAACTGACTTATTAATTAGAACATCATAACGTCTGAGTGGACAATTGCTTCAGATTTCTATTTAAGGATTGTTTGCTTGTACTAGGCTGTGCACATGATGAATTGAAGCAAACTCTGGACCGAGTGGCAGCAGAACAGGCTTTTAAAGTATCACGGCCACGGTGCTACACGGACAAAGAAAACGAAAACATTACGCAGGCAGCAGGCAGTGAGAAATCACTCCCCACATTAATTAAGGAAAAGGAGCCACTTTGGTACCGGTTACCGTAAAACTCCTCCACCAGAGGGAAAAGAAATTATCAATGGGGATCAGGAGGGTTGCAGGCTTGACCTGAAACCGTCTCCCGATGAGAATTGATAATAGTGCTGGAAAGGGCACGTCTGGTATGGACAAGTTTGGCAGCGTACTACGTAATTAGTAATTGACAGAAAGGACATGAAGCTTGGAAGCAAGTTCCTTAACTCTTTGAGAATCAAGACCCAGCTCCTTAAAAGGCTCCAGCGTGTGATTGTTGTAGATGGTGCCACCCACTCCCAAAAGGATGGTGTGGAGGGTAACGGAGGATCCTTGAAGGATGGAGCAGAGGCTTTTATGCTATTCCTGCCTGGCGCTCAGCTGTTGGTTCTGCGGTTTAAAGTCCTCACAGTACTTGATCTCGATGAAGTGAATGCCACGTTAGAGAATGCTAAGATCTTTGGGTCGGTGCTGTCAGGGGAAGGTGGATCTGCTAGTGGCTGGCGGTGCTGCTGAAGTGCTCCCAGTCCCCCTCAGTTGCCCCCTGCCACTTCTAAGAACCCACCCTCCTTCATTGCTAGTCTGTTGCTTTTTAGTTTTCACGGAGATGGGAGCAACCAATACAGCATCCACAGACAAACTTTTGCTGGAAATATGGATATAAATATTGCTCGTAATCAAGGTAAGGTAAGGTTACATCACTATATACTGCTCGTAATCTCGTAATGCATTTGTTCGTGCAGACTTATAGGAACATCTAGGAGCGACATACCATCCTGTTTCATCCAATGCCCATAATCCATCCCTGGCGTTTTTCATAAAAGTAAGGGATTTATCAGTAACACTAGATCCCTTGAGTAGCGTAACAGAAGCACCTGCTCACTTGCAACTCTAACGTTGCACCGGTATAGCTTGCCTAGAACCGGCATGTCTGACAATATAATTTACTCTATTATATAACAAAACCCTGTAACAAAATGGGATTGCCATTTGAAATGTGTATTGTCCTCAAGCTGGGGTACCAAAAGATCCAACAAAATTATTGAAATCTGTGCACACTCAAATTAGCATACTGCAAAGAAGGAGAGGATCCAAACTGCCCAACGAAGGTGGTATAAAATACACGAGCCAGGGCCCTGAGCTTGAACGACGCAACCCCCACAGTGTGTTGATGGCATCTTCATCTCAAGAGACGGCTCCTGGCTCTCACTGATTCTGTTCTTTCGTTACATAATGTCAATGTTATGTTGTCAATGTTCACAAGAACCGGTTCTTCTAGTGCGTGAGAGGGACCTAGCAGGTGCCAGCAAGCACCATCACCTCTTGTCGGCTGCGGCCAGGGCTTCTGCTCTCATCCTCTCCATAAACTCAGGATTCAAGTCATAGGCAGCAGCTTGCTCAGGCCCATCCATCAAGTCAACCTGAGGAAGCGCAGGGTGTACAGGGAGGAAAGGTAGAGGGGGAATCCTTTTACAAAAACAAGGTAGGGGGTGGTCGATTTCCTACATTACTGCGCTAAACACTGCGTTCATATTGATCTTTATAAGGTGGTGATTGAGGCAGAGGTGCCTTTATTTTCTGCCAGGAGGCAGACTGTTCGGAGGTGTAAGCTACATATCCTCACTTGTCCCCTCTACGGTACATTGAGCAGGGGAAGCAGAGATGATTGGGCAGCCAGGGCAAAAGCTGAATGTTCTCACCTGGATGCCCGCCTTTTGGAGCGTGGCTATGCCCTCGGAAGCTACAAGCGGATTGGGGTCTCCTGCACCTATGACAACCTGAGTTTCATTGCAAAATCCACACGTGGAAGAAGGCAACCTCTGAGAAAACGGCAGAGGCGGCAGCACAGTTGTCTGTATTAAAATAAATTGAAGAGGTGCATGTTGACGTCGCCTGGAATGCACAAGGTCAGAGTGTGTGACAAAAGCCCTAGGGCGCGTTACCAAAAATATTTATACACTTTGACGTAAAGATGATCTCTCAACAAACAATCAAGTGACATGCTGTTTTAAAGCCTAACAGCTTAATCATGTTTAAGTTATGCATTCCAGTCAACATGATGTATAATAATCACCAGCATATACTCCTCTTTTTTAAACTATGAAACAGGTATTTCCAGCCACTGAAACCTGCGAGTGCTCTACCTGCACGTGCACACGTACACACACAAAGACACACAGGCACACACACGCAAGAGTGAGAGACACCCTGGCGTAAATTGCTGATTCTTGACAGTGATCACTTGTATAATGAATAATGAGGCTTTCTCAGGCGCCCTCCTGCCACCAGCAATGACTCGGTGCTCAAGTTTGCTCACTCACACACACACACACACACACACACACAAACACATACACACACACAAACACACACACACATTCACTCACCCTTGCCACTCCAGCGTCCACCAGTGCTCGGCTGCAAGGGGGTGTCCTGCCGTAGTGATTGCAAGGCTCCAACGTCACGTACGCAGTGGCACCTTGAGCGTTGTTGCTGGCAGCCCGCAGGGCATAGACCTCAGCATGAGGCATGCCAGCTTTAGGATGGAAGCCTTCCCCCACGATCTGCATTCATCAAGGGTGCAACCTGTGTGGCTCACTTATGATTGTGTGTGTGTGCTAGACAGGTATTTGCGCACACATTTGTTCATCTGTTTTGCAGTCGCATGTGTCTGTGATGTGTGTGTGTGTGTATGTGTGTGTGTGCGTGTGTGTATGTAATGTGTGTGTGTGCATGTGTTTATGTACGTGTGTTTATGTATGTGTGCGCTTGTGCATGTGTGCGTGTGCGTGTGCATGTGCGTGTGTGTGTGTATGTGTGTGTATGTGTGTGTGTGTGTGTGCGTGTGTGTGCGTGTGTGTGTGTGTGCGTGTGTGTGTGTGTGTGTGTGCGTGTATGTGTGTGTGTTGT
>Ga0307951_1002393_pt1 | contig 11725 bp, 11 predicted proteins | sample OrgLakmetagen374_FD_201842 | JGI IMG/M metagenome (GOLD analysis project Ga0307951, IMG submission 201842) | Saline water microbial communities from Organic Lake, Antarctica - #374 | ecosystem: Environmental > Aquatic > Non-marine Saline and Alkaline > Saline | place: Antarctica: Organic Lake... | reverse complement strand
TGCTGGCAGGTCGCGTTCAGGCGTCGCATCATGCCGAGGCGGTGAGTCAGGGGAGTGAGCAGGCGCAAAACTTATCTTTTGCAACAGAATCGCTGGATAAGGCCTTATTGAACATTGGCTCTGCGGCACAAGATCCCGAACCTGCGCCTGCGCCAACACCGGAGCCTGCGCCTGCGCCAACTCCAGAACCTGCGCCTACGCCAACTCCAGAACCGACGCCTGCGCCAACACCAGAGCCGACGCCAGAGCCGACGCCTGCGCCAACACCAGAGCCAACACCAGAGCCGACGCCAGAGCCGACGCCAGAGCCAACTCCAGAACCCGAACCGGTGACCGACTCTGCAAGAATGACTTGGCAAGCACCATTAACCCGAGTCAACGGGGAGTCCCTGGCAATGGGCGAAATCGACAAGTACGTCGTTCGATACGGCACTGAAGAAAGCGTTGAAGAAATGTCGTATGAAGTGATTGTCGATGATGGTCAGACGATGGAGTATGAGGTCGCGGGGCTCGGAGAGGGTACCTGGTACTTCGCAATCCGGACAGAAGATACAAGCGGCCTTCAGAGTGCATGGTCAGAATCAGTCAGTAAGACCATTTCCCGTTAACTCGGAGCTCAGTCGCGTGAGGCCGCCCGGCGGCTTCTGACATTGCGGGCGCCAGGCTTTAGTGCGGGGAGCGGATTTATGTTCTGCAGAGGTACTTGGTGTTGCGGGCTTGCTGAAACAGGTCAGTCCGTCGCCCGCACCGGATGAGTTTCGCAGTCAGCTGGTCGCCGCTCCCGACGACTCAAGCAGCCCGCCAGAGAACCCAAACCCACTGCATGACACGGCAGATTAAACAATTCTTCGGCCCTCTCTGTTACAATCTGCCATCGAAATAGTCCCCGGAATCAAAACCCCATGGCAGTATCACAACCCTGGAAACCGCTTGGCCACTGGCTGACAGAGCTTGGCGCTGTGTCCGAGAAGGAGTTGAATCAGGCGCTGGAGGTGCAGAAGCAGATCGGTGGGCTTCTGGGCAGCCTTCTTGTTCGTTCCGGGGCAACCAGTGAAGACGTCGTATTGCAGGCGCTTTCAAACCAGTGGGGCTATCCGTTGATGGGTAAGCAGCAACCGCAGCCCGACGACTTTAAGGTCTACGAATCCCTTCGGGAGTTGCCGGTCAGCATGGAATGGATGCTGGAGCAGGATACGGTCGCCTGGTTTGAGGGTGCTGATGGTGAGCCCGAAGGCCAGCCGGTTCAGGATTCGGTTTGTATTCTCTCCGCCCGGTTTCAGGACGATGAAATCCGGGAAGTCCTTGAAACCAGCCTCGAGCCCAAAGGCTTTAGCCTGAAGTGGGTGTTGGCATCTGCCTATGAAATAGAGCGCCTCGTCGGGTTTGTCCGCCAGGAACTGGCAGTCACCCGATTGTTCAGTGAACACGGCAGCCAAAGTCTGCTGGAACTGGCGGAAGAGGCGCCGGTTGTGGAACTGGTCAATAACGTGCTCGCGAAAGCGGTGGCGGCGGGGGCGTCCGATGTACATATCGAGCCCGGTGAAGAGTTCTTCATTATTCGCTACCGGGTGGACGGCGTGCTTCACTCCCAGATGACCCAGTCTGCCAGTCGCTTTCCCGCTGTAGCTTCCCGTATCAAACTGATCAGTGGCATGGACATTGCCGAATCCCGCCTGCCGCAGGATGGCCGTATCAGCACCCGGCTCGGGGGTCAGGAAATGGATATCCGGGTATCAACCGCCCCCTGTTCATTCGGCGAATCTGTTGTGATGCGTTTGCTTCCCAAGAACCGGGAATCGCTCACACTGGATAGCCTGGGTATGGAGCCGGACCATCTTAAACTGATGCGTTCTGTGCTGGGGTTTTCCAACGGCATCGTGCTGGTGACCGGGCCAACCGGTTCCGGTAAGTCCACAACCCTCTACAGCGGTCTGTCTGAGCTTGTTGATGGCCGGCAAAAACTCATCACCGTGGAAGACCCGGTCGAGTTCCAGGTCAGGGGCGTTACCCAGATACAGGCGAATGCCGACATCGGATACACCTTTGCCAGGGCATTAAGGGCTATTCTGCGCCAGGATCCGGACATCATCATGATCGGCGAGATCCGGGACCTTGAAACGGCGGAGATTGCGATCCAGTCTGCGCTCACGGGCCACCTGGTGTTGTCCACACTCCACACCAACGATGCGCTGTCCGCGTTCACGCGGCTGGTCGATATGGGGGTGGAACCCTATCTGGTAGCGGCACCGGTGAAGGCGGTACAGGCGCAGCGTTTGGTCCGAAGGGCCTGCCCGAGTTGTAGTGAACCTGTGACACCGCCCGAGTCCCTCTGGAAACCGCTCGCCGGCAATTGGCTTACCAAACCGGCATTTGTTGAGCCCAAAGGGTGTGAACGCTGCCATGGCACCGGTTACCGGGGCCGGCTGGGTATCTACGAAATCATTCCGGCAACGGAAGAGCTGCAGACGCTGGTGGCAGAAAATGCCGGTATCAGCCAGCTGCGCCAGTGGGCGGCTCGCGAAGGCTATCGGAACCTCCTGCAGGACGGCCTGATCAAGGCGGCGCGCGGTGAAACCACCATTGAGGAAGTCATGCGGGTGGCTGGCACCAGCATTGCCGAAGATGAGGCCACGGAGGCGTGAACTTCAAGTACCAATCCATAGACCCGAACGGCAGGAAGCTGGATGGGGATATTGAGGCCGAGTCCCGCAAGCAGGCGCTGAGTAAACTCAAGCAACAGAGCCTGCGTGTGACCGGGCTTACAGAATCGGGTACCGCAGCAAAAGCCAAGAAAGGCAAAGGCAAAGTCAACCGGGAAGAATTGTTACTGGCGTTGTCTGAGTTGGCGACCCTCCTGCGGGCCGGTGTGAGCTTGAAAGATGCCATCGACTCCCTGAGTGGCGGCGAGCGTGGCCCTGGCATGCAGCCGGTGCTGGGCCGCTGGACCTCAGGCCTGCGCCAGGGTGAGTCCTTCAGTGATGCCCTGCGGGCCTCCGGCGCCCCGGTTCCTGAGTACCTGATTCAGCTGGTCAGGGCCGGTGAGATGACCGGTGAAATGGGCGACAGCCTGCAAACGGCGGTCACCCAGATGGAATACGAAAAACAGATAGCCACGGAGATGAAAAACGCGCTGGTGTATCCAGCTATTCTCTGTTTTTCCGGCATTGGTGCCGTGCTGCTGGTGTTCACATTTGTGGTGCCACAGTTCCAGAACCTGCTGGAACAGGGCGACAAATTACCCTGGCTGGCATGGGCCGTACTGGCCACCGGTAAATGGGTGAATGCTCACTTGGCCTGGGTCGTGGGTGCTTCGGTGGCCCTGGTGGTCATCCTGGCGCGGATTTTCAGCTTGCCGGGTGTTCGCTCCCGGTTTATGGATGGCCTGCAGGGAGTGCCGGTGGTGGGGGACTGGATCGTAGAGGCGGAAACTGCCCGCTGGGCCTCTATTCTGGCGGCGCTGGTCAATCACCGCGTGGCCATACTGGATGCCCTTGAGCTTGCAAGAAACACGGTGCGGCTGCCATCCAGGCAAGTCCGCCTGGCCAGGGTGTCCGGTCAGGTGAAATCGGGGGTGTCGCTTTCGTCAGCGCTGAAAGAGAACGCCGTTATCACCAACACCGGCTATAACCTGCTCCGTGCCGGTGAGAAATCCGGCGAAGTTGCACGCCTGTTAAAATCCCTCGCCGAGCTTCACGACATCAGTGGCCGTAACCGGATGAAGCGTTTTCTCGCCCTGATTGAACCTATCGCCATCCTGTTGATCGGAGGGGTGATAGGCGTCATCATCATGGGCGTTATTCTGGCCATCACCAGTGCGAACGACATTGTCTTGTGACCGCATTGAGCTATTTAACCTGAACTATTTAACCTGAACTATTTAATCTGAGCTATCCAATCTGAACCGGAACGCTATGAATCAATTATCTCGAAACCGTAAAGCTGAACAAGGCTTTACCCTGATCGAACTGCTTGTTGTACTGGTCATCCTTGGCCTGTTGGCAGGGCTGGTCGGGCCCCGGCTGTTCGGCAAGGCAGACACCGCCAAAGTGCAAACGGCGGAAACCCAAGTACAGATGCTGAAATCCGGCCTGCTGACCTATCGCCTCGATGTTGGGCAGTTCCCGAACCAGCAAGAAGGGTTGCTGGGCATGAATAACCCGCCGTCGGACGAGCGTCGCCGTTCTATGTGGAATGGCCCCTATCTGGGGGATAAGCTGCCGGCAGACCCCTGGGGCATGCCTTACCAGTATAAACCCAGCTCCAGCCACCCCCAGGGCTTTGTCCTGTTTTCCTACGGTGCTGATGGCAAGCAGGGTGGTGAGGGTGTTGATGCGGATATCGGTTACCTGCCCGAGGGCTGAATGGTCATGGGGCAACGTGTAACGGGTTTTACTCTGCTTGAGCTCATGGTGGTGCTGGTGATTCTCGGATTAGGCGCGGCGATAGCCACCCCGGCTGTTATGCGACTGGTTGAGAGTGTCAGCCGCCAGAATCAGATTGATCAGGCCATGCTGGTGCTGCAAGGCTTACCTGTAGCCGCCATGAAGCAGAACCGCACGCTGGAGCTTCCGCAAACGCCAGGGTATCAGCCTGCCATTGAGGTTTTCGGCAAAGCAGAGCAGGGTGCGCAGTGGTCATCGGAGACTCAGGCGGCGCTTGCAGAACTGCGTATCTGGTTGCCGGGCAGTATTAAATATCGGGCAAACGGTGCCTGTACCGGCGGCGATACCTATTGGGAGATGGCCGATGGTTTTAAGGTGACTCTCACGCTCACGGCCCCGGTTTGCCGGCCACAGCAAGCGTCATGAAGGTGCTGAAATGAAGCTTAGGCACCCGAATCAACGTGGATTTGCGCTCCTTGAAGCCTTGGTCGCGCTGGTAATCGTGGCAGGGGTCGGTACGGCACTCTTTGCGCTGATTAATACTGGCCTGCAAAACCTGCGCAAGGCCGAAGCGCATATTGCCACAACAACCTTACAACCCCAGATTCTGGCCTGGGTCAGAACCATGGACCTCAGCGAACTGCCACCCAACCGTGAAGCGTCACTCACTCTGCAAACCGGGCGCGGGCCTTACCGGGTCGAGGCGCTTGCTGAGCGCTTTCATGGCCCGCTTTACGCCGCCAATGTTTCAGGCAGCCCCGGTATCCATCAGATTGCGCTTTACAATGTAACAATCGACGTATTCCAGGGGGCGAGGCAGCTTGACACGCTTCATACCCGCCTGACCGCAAGCAAGCAGGTTGCCAATGCGCCAACGCTTTGAGCAAGGCATGACCCTCATGGAGCTGCTGGTCGCCATGGTGATCGGCAGCCTGGTGATTACCCTGGTGATCCGTGGCCTGGGTATGAGCCTTAACCTGTATGAGCGGGTAGCCGATATGACATCGAGTATGGATATTGCCTTCCGTGAAAGCCACTGGTGGGCAGACTCTGTTGCCAGCCTCGTACCCTGTACCGATATAGAACACTGCGTTGAAGGCAGCGCCAGCGCCTTCTCGGGCTTTACTCTGGCCAGCGTGGTTCATGCCCCCGGCATGCGGATGCCGGTCACCTGGGAGATAGCAAAGGTGGATGGCCGCGCAACTCTGCAGCTGAAGGACGGCCCCGCCACGGAAGGCCAGCGCGCGTTAGCCATGACGTTGGCCATCCCGGGCAGCGCCCGTTTTGCCTACCTGGCCCCCGATGGCCAGTGGCTTGATGAATGGGGCAAAACGGTCAGTAACAAGCGCCTGCCAGTTGCCATTCGCATAGAAGACAGTGAGGGCAATATCTGGGCCGTGGCCGACACCGCCCAGCGCCCTTATGGCCGGGGTGATTACCGTGACATTGTGGGTCTGGAATGAAAGCGACTCCCATGGCTGGCCAGAATGGCTTTGTATTAGCGGTTGTATTGTGGAGCATTGCCGCATTAACGCTGATTACGGGCGGTATCATGGCCCGGATAAACGGCACGTTAGAGCAGGCGTTTCAGCTTCGGGAGCTGGCGGAGCAGGAGCAGAACATCATGGCCACTGAGCAAACCCTGCTCTATACCCTTTCGGCCAAACACTGGAACGAAGCGGGTGTGGATTTAACGCCAAACCCGTCACCGGCCATGGATACGGATCCCTTTGCGAGGCAGGAACGGACGGAAAGCGGGCCAACCCTCAGGTTTGACGGCATGGCATACCGTGGAATTGGCAACACCTCCTTCGCCATTCAGGACGCTGGTGCAACCTACAGCATTATGGAACCTCAATGGCCCGAGTGGCTCAGTACCCTGGCCTCCCTGGGGGTGGAAGCGTCAGACGCCGATCAATGGCTTGATCAGTTGAACGATTACCAAGACAGGGACACCCTCGCCCGCCTTAACGGCGCTGAGGCAGAGGCCTACCGGGAGCTTGGCCTGCCAGAGCCACCAAACCGGTTTATGGTGTCTCCCCATGAGCTTAGAAACCTGCCGATAGCGGTGAAATATCCGGCTGTTACCGAGGTGTTGATTGCCATGGCAACCACCAGCATTGGCACCTTGGCTAACCTCAACACCTCACCGCCACAGATATTGCAACTTCGCCACGGCCTTATGGCCGCTGACGCTGAGCGGGTAACCGAAAACCGGAGCGATCACCTTATTACCTCCGTTACCCAGGCATCGTCGGTATATGGGGTGTTGTTTAACGGCGGGCTGATGGCGTCTGTCTGGCAACCCACCGGTAACGTGCGCATTATGCTGGGCGATGCACAAGGCAGACACACGCGATGGATTGCCGTAAAATTTACGCCCAATCAGAATGGCCGTCCTTGGGTCATTGAATACAGCCACCCGGTTGCCTTACCACATCGGAAACAGGAGCCTGACCAACAGGATGCTTTCAGCCCCCGCTTTCAGACTGAAGCAGCGCCTCCAGCCACTAGCTGGCCCTCTTATCCGGCGTTTTTCCCGCAGCAGCTATCGCCTGACTGATCCGGCAACCGGTGAAAAAGAGCCGATGGGCGTCCTGCCGGGGTTGCCGGGTGGGGCGTTGGTTTTGCCGCGCAGCCTGGTGCTGTTTTCCCGTTTCAGTATGGACGGCATTCCACCCAGGCAAAGACGCGAGGCTCTGGTTTTGGAGCTGGAGCAGCGTGCGCCCTTCGACGCGCCTGCGGGCTGGGTGGTGTGGCACGGCAGTGTGGCTTGTGTCTGGTATTGGTCTGCGACCGAGCAGGTGCCGGCCAACGCCAGCGCCGAAGTACCGGAAACGGCCCTCTGGCCTAGTCTGGCGCCCGGCCAGGAGCGCTGGATACAAAGCAGCGAGCAGGGGCTGAACCTGTTACAGTTTTGCCATCCCCGCAATGGCCTGTTCGAGAAACGTTACACCCGCCCCATCAGCGCGGACGAAGCCAGTGCGTGGCTGTTGCGTCACGGAGCGGATGCCAGCGCTGCCTCGCAGGCCAGACCGGTGGATCTGCCGCCCCCTTCAAAACCAGTGGGTGAGAGCCTGAATGCGGTGCCGTCATCCCTGGAAACCCGGTTGTTGCCCGGGGCGTTTGTTGTGTTGGCCTTGCTTGCCATCATGTATACGGTGGCCATTGGCCGGGCCTGGTGGGAGGTTGAACAAACAGCCGAGGCGGTCAACGCCATGCGGGGCAGTGCGCAGAATGTGATAGAGCTTCGTAACCGCGCCGTCGAACTTCAAGGCGAACTGCAAAGCCTGACGGCCCAAACGCAGGCTTCGCAGATTGGGCTGGCAGCCACGCTGGCGGAGGCGCTAGCGCTGGAGAACGCCGGATTGATTCGCTGGAATTACCGCAACGGCAGGCTTGAAGTGACCTGGGAAAACGCCACCGCACCGCCGGAGGCCACCACCATTATCCGTGAACTGGAATCCAGGCCCGAGTTCGGTAACGTGCAGGCACAGGTGCTGTCAGACAAGGCGGTGGAAGTTATTCTCAGCCTGGAAGGGGTAGCGCCATGATTTCGGAGCCGCTAAAAAACGACCTTCAAACACAGTGGCAAGACAGCCGCTTGCTGCGTATCGGCAGCTGGGGTATTGGGCTGATCCTGTTAATCTACGCCGTGCTCTGGCTGGATGAACAGCTCTCGCTGCAGCAGCTAGACTGGCGGCGGCAGCAGGCCGAGATGGCCGACCTTTCGGCGCTGAAGCAGCAGGGCTACTGGCCCGCCCTGGTGGAAAAACTGGAGCAGCAAAAGCAATCCTTCAGTGAAAATACCTGGCAAGCTGGCACGTCCGGATTGGCCAAAGCGGCGGTGCGGGAATTTATGACACGCTCGGCAAGCCAGAGCGTCTTCAGTATACAGCTGCGCCAAACCGAATTTGCCGAGCCCCAACCACTCACGGAGGGCGTCTCCGAAATGCGCGGCCGCGTGAACGTTTCACTCGAGGATAGCACCGTACCCTGGGACTGGATTGCCGCTTTGGAGGGCCATACCCCGGACATTATGATTGACAGCCTGGACATCCGGGTAGGGCGGCGATCGGGTGTCAATCTGATCATCGAATTCCGTACCCTGGTGACCGGGCTGGGAGGTGCCCAATGAGGCGTTTTTGGCCGCTGTTAGCGATTGCTCTGGCTGGTGCCCTGGGCTGGTGGATAGCTCCGCCGGCATCCGTCAGCCAGATGGGGGGCGAGCCGGGCCTGGGCGATCTGGGTGCTGTTGCTGTCGGTGAGGACAGCGCAGATATCGCCAGCCAGCTGGCAACCATTTACACGCGCAATGTGTGGTCTTCCCGTAACCCGGCAGAGCTGGCAGAAGCGGCGCCTGACGGCGAAGATGGCGGCAAAACCGATGCAGAACTCCCAGTGCCGGAAGGGCTGGACCGTTTCCGCCTCGTGGGTGTCATTCGTGTGGGCGGGCAACCGGAGGCGTTACTGCAAGACCAGGGCATCACAGCAGCAACCGACACCGACCTGCTGCAGGTTTTACGGGCCAGCCCCGGCGACCGCTTGAATGACAGCGCTGTCACCCTTGCGCACATAGAAGACCGGCGTGCCCAGCTCATTCTGGGCGAAGAAAGCCGCTGGATAAGCTTGTATCGCGATTACCGAAGCTTCGCCGAAGGGCCTGGCAGCCAGCCATCCAACGAACTGAACGACTAACGGACCCCGATTTATGATGTTAACCAAGCCCAAAAAACACTTGATGGCGCTGTCCGTTTTGCTGGTCTCGTTGGCAATGCATGGGTGTGCAACCATGACGAATGGAAGCGATGCGGGGGATCTTTCTAACAACCCGCGCCAGGCCGTAGACCGTGAAGCCCACTTCTTTATGGAGCCGTTATTCACTGAAAAGGAAACGGCCGAACGGCTGAGGTCTGGCCAACCCGATGGGTCTGCCCAGAGCGGCGGTACTGACGAAACAGCCCCGACCTCCAAGCCGCAACTTGAAGTCACCCGCGGCCCGTCGTTGGGAAGCTCGTTCACCCCCGCCCCGGATAAAGATCTGGAAACGGCCGGAGCCGAGCTGACAGGCCCGCCCATCAGTGTGGAAGTCAATAACCTGCCTTTGCCGGTATTTATTAATGAAGTTTTCGGCGAAAAGCTGGGCCTTTCCTACTCGCTGGCGCCTGAGTTAGCCAGCCAAAGTGATCTTGTTACCCTGCGCCTCAGTGATCCCATGGAACCGGCCGCACTCTTTCGCACGGCCCGCAATGTACTGGCAGATTACGGCGTTGCGATTACCCGCCAGGAAGGCGTGTGGTCGTTTACTCTGTCTGACTCGGTTTCCACCGATGGCTCCCCCCTGTTGATTACCGGCGGGGCGTTACCCGATGTGCCCGTCAGCCATCGGCCGGTGTTTCAGGCCATCGAACTGAAAGTGGTTCGTAACACCCAGGTGCGCAACCTCATCCAGAACTTGTTCAAAGGGCAGAAGTTGGAGGTTAGTGAAGACCCGATGCGCAACGCCATCATCCTGAAAGGCCCGGCGGACGTGGTAGCAGATGCCACCGAGGCGATTGATTATTTTGACCAACCGGTTCTCAAGGGCCAGAACACCTTGTTGCTGAGACCGGCTTACCGTGGCATTCCGGCCCTTGCCAAGGCCCTGAGTGATCTGCTCTCCGCCCAGGGTTATGGGGTGGGCAGTGCAACCGGAACCTCCGGGAGCGTCATACTCCTGCCGATGCCGGAGCTGGAAGTGATTGTGGTGCTTGCCAACGACAACCGCACCCTGGCACACGTTCAGCGCTGGGCCGCGCAACTGGATAAAGACTACCAGCAGGAAATCGAGCGGGGCATGTTCATTTATGAGGTACAGAACACCAGTGCCGAGAGCCTGGCAAACCTGGTAAAGGAGCTCTATCGCGAGGGTGGCTCAACGGTGAAAACCCGGGCGGGCAGCGACACAAACCGTGAAGACTCCTCGCAGAACCCGGATACGCAATCTGCCAGCCGTGCCTCCGGGAGCGACGTCGCCGGTGGTCGCCTGGTGGTTGATGACCGTCGCAACGTGCTTATCTATCGCGGCAGTGGCGGCGACTGGATGGAGATCAAAGACATTCTGGAAGCTCTGGACAAGCAGGTTCCCTCGGTGCTTCTGGAGGTGTTGCTGGCGGAAGTCACCCTGAACGACGGCCAGGGAATGGGCATTGAGTGGCTGGCCAGAAACAGCATCGATGACCTCGCCGGCACGCTGAGTACCCTTGGGGGGCTTGGTATTGGCGGCAGAGGCTTTTCTTACACGCTCAACAGTGCCGGGCAAACCCGGGCGGTACTGAATGCTTTCTACGATTCTAACCAGGCGGTGATCCGCTCCTCCCCAAAAATCATGGTGAAAAGCGGTGAGACAGCGCGAATCGAGGTAGGCAATGAAATTCCGGTCATCACCTCCACCCGCCAGAGTGATACCACAACCGATGGCGATACTGATGTACTCCAGCAGTTCCAGTACCGTCAAACCGGTGTCAATCTCCAGGTAGAACCCATTGTGCAGGCCAGTGGTCTGGTGGACATCAAGATTAACCAGACCCTGAGTGAAACCCAGGATACCGGCAGTGGCGACACCTTCCTGCCGACTATTCTCAACCGCTCGGTAGAGACATCCCTGACGCTCAGAGACGGCGGCTCCGTAGTGCTTGGCGGGTTGATTTCCCGAACCTCTAGCCAGGGCGAGCAGGGTGTGCCCTGGTTGGGCAAGTTGCCTTTGATTGGCCAGTTTTTCCGCGTGGATTCGCAAAATAACTCCACAACGGAATTATTGGTGATGGTGGTGCCCTATGTGATCAGGAACGACCAGGAAGCAAAAGACATCTCCGTACGCTTGCGGAATCAGATAGGCGGGCTGGAATTTGAAACCAGCCCGGCAGCCAGCGTGGAGCAGGAAGAACAACCATGATACTGCGCCGGAAAAAAGCCTAAAGCCGCCGGAACGGAATTAGTAGTGATCGTTGTAGAGTATGTGTCAGGGGTGACGAGGAAACGCAGAATAATATCGGATCGGTTGCGAGATCAGATAGGGGGCTTACAAGGAGGGGCTTTCTAAGCAATCTTGGCAACTCAAAATTACGGTTACAGATTTCTCGTGCCTGAATGAAAAATCTCAGGTTCTGTGTTTTTTTGGTCTCAGCTGCTCAAAGGCTTTGACAAAAGACAACCCCGTCGTTTCCACCCATGCTACGTTTTCCTCAGACTTGGTCAGCATCGCCCACCGTTGAATAGGGTGTGGCCACTGCAGCGGCTGGTAAATAAGGCCTGCATTCGCCACTAATTCTTTGAACCGATCTTCGGTGTACCTTACCAGACCC
>Ga0307951_1002389_pt1 | contig 11732 bp, 8 predicted proteins | sample OrgLakmetagen374_FD_201842 | JGI IMG/M metagenome (GOLD analysis project Ga0307951, IMG submission 201842) | Saline water microbial communities from Organic Lake, Antarctica - #374 | ecosystem: Environmental > Aquatic > Non-marine Saline and Alkaline > Saline | place: Antarctica: Organic Lake... | reverse complement strand
CTTATCTTGCCTTCTGCAGTGCAGATGTTCTGTGCCCTATTGATATATGAGAAGTGCATGCAAGCTCCATAGCATTCCTGTGTCGTGGTTATGAATTCGTAAATCGTAGAAGGGAGTAGCCAATGTGTAGCAGCGCTTTGTAAAAGGCCTAGGCATACTCTTTGATTCAGATTTGTATTCCTATATGAATCGCTACATTCGTCCCACCCTCTTGTGGCTAACGTCCTCGTAGACAACAACTCACAACACCCGAATCCCTGAAGGTTTTACATGAATGGCATTGACTGCACTTCGGGACGACTTAGACCAAAAACTGCGTGCGCGAGAGCTCGAAATAGGGACCTCAAGAGGTGAGGAGCGCCCGGACCCGTCCTTCAATACCAATGTATGCAGCAAGCTTGAGCACGACAGGCTTAACGCAGGATAAGTAAGCAGACACTTACTAGGTCTCGCTTCTTCTCCAGCACCTCAACCTGTGGTGCCAGCAAGCAACGGACTGTTGATTCCATACATTTGCAAAAGGTGAATACAATGAATACAGTGAATACAATGAATAAAATGATGATGACCTGAGGTAATTGGCCCAGGGTAGACACCAGTATTACAGGTGAGCATGTTTAGGGTTGGCCAGAACCATATATACACACACACATAAATATATATACATGTACCTACGATACTTTTGGCGGGGAGACCACCAAATTTTTGGTCATATACGGTATACGGTGTATATATAATATATACGGTTCTGGCCAACCCTAAGCATGGTGAGTGTGTTTCTTGGGCCTTTTTTGTCTGCTGGTAATAAAGGAGTTTTACTGTACTCGGTACCAAAGTGGCTTTCATTTCCTTATTCAATGTGGGGAGTGGTTTTCACTGGTTGCACAGTAATTCTTTTTTCGTTTCCTTGTGTGTTGCTTGCACTAACTCCAGCACATTGAGCATTTTGAAGCAGGCATGCCATGTATTGAGACAGGGATGGAACGCTCCTGATCCCAGTTAGTTTGAGTGAGTTATCTCCGTTATTTTTTTACTGGGGTGGAGGGTGGAGGAGCTCTATGATACTACATGGTGCCAATAAATAAGTACATGCCTCCTTTTATTATTCCTTCTTATAATGTGGGCAGCGTTGTGTCTCTGCTTGCGTGGTTTTTCCTGTTTCTGTTTGACTGGTTTCACAGTGCATCTCCAAACTCGTGAATGATGCGACAATCCCTTGCTTGTGCCTTATTTCTGTTGTTCTACTGTCTTGAAAGAGATCTACAGCACGTGGTACCTTAACAACTGCAGCTTTGCTATCCTTGATTGACGTGCGTGGATTGTATTCACTGCCTCCGTATTCTGTCTATAATTTTGTGTTTGACGCCACAAATGCAATTGCACACATAGCTGGGATTGCAGGCTGTGCAAGTTATAATTGATTTGTTTCTGATGCCACAATACAATAATTTACATGGCTGGGACTGCGGGCTGTGCAAGTAAGTACATTGCAGGCCGTGCAAGCTAGTACATTGCAGGCCGTGCAAGTAAGTACACTGTAGGCAGTGCAGATAAGTACATTGCAGGCTGTGCAGGTCATAATTCATTCGTTTCTGATGCCACGAATGCAATAGCATACATGGCTGGGACTGTAGACTGTGCAGGTAAGCACATAGCAGCTGTGCAAGCAGGTACCATCTCAGTGCCTACCAAAATACTCCGCCTGAAGATGTAAATGCCCGTGCTTCCAATGTAGGGCTTGCTCTCGACATCGGGCTGAATATGCTTCTGCTCTTCGACTTCCTGGTATGTGTAGCAGCCAATCGAGGTGCAGATCATGGGTGTAATGTATTGATTGTGAGTTTGAACATTGCACAGCAGCCTAGCTTGCAGCAGCTGCTGCCAATCTTACAATCTGGTACAACCTGGGAGCTGGTAACTTTTACATTGCTGACAGTAACGGTGAACCATAATTTTAACGTTCGGGACTGATTTTCACTGCCTGCGTAGTTTTTCTTTTTTTCTTTTCTTCAGTTTAACTCTCTGAAAGCCGTCTAACTGTGTGCTTTTATACCAGGAGGACTGTATGCCTGGTGTCCCCTGACCCTGCAGAGAGGTAAATACTGCCAGAAGCATTCATCAGCACTCACAATGTTCTTGTCAACAATCCGTGGATCTCCAGCAAATGCTGCTGCTGCCTTCACACCTGCAGGGAAGAGAGTAAACACTTTTTATTTGGTGTTTGATGAAGATTGCTGCCTTCACGTCTGCATGAAGAGTTTGAAAGCTCTGTAAATGAAGTCTGAAGGTCTCTAAAAAAAGCCACATGCACTGGAAACCACGCTGGAAGCCTGTGCAACTAGAAGAATTGAAAGGAAATTTTAAAAGCAGGCAGAAACGGACACATGCAGGCACAAATACTGAAGGTTTGCAGTTCATTGAAGCATGGTGCAACCGACAGAAGAAAGCAGTAAATATGATTCCCATCCAACCTGTCAGAGACTGCTTTTTTTGCAACGAAAAGCAAAGAGAACAGGCAACGGGCAACAGGAGGAGGAGGAGAAGGTAGATAGGTAGTTAAGGTATGTAGGTAGGGTTGGCCAGAACCATATACATACGATGTATATACGGTATTATTGGCAGGAAAATCACCAAACATACGGGCATATATGGTGTGTATATACGGTTGTGGCCAACCCTACATATATGAAACAGGGAAAAATAAAAAGGAGCTCAAAAGCAGAAACAACGCAGGAGGCAAGGAATGCAACACAAGCGTCATTCCTCACCCCTTACTGCTCACCACTCCTCAACACTCAATGATCGTCACTCGCTGCCGATAACTCGCTGCTCATCACTCCTCAAACACTCAATGGTCATCACTCACTGCCGATAACTCGCTGCTCATCACTCCTCAAACACTCAATGGTCATCACTCACTGCCGATAACTCGCTGCTCATCACTCCTCAAACACTCAATGGTCATCACTCGCTGCTCATCACTCGCTGCTCATCACTTTTCAAACACTCAATGGTCGTCACTCGCTGCTCATCACTTTTCAAACACTCAATGGTCGTCATTCACTGCTAGGGTTGGCCAGAACTGTATATCTGTACCGTATATGACCGTATGCATGGTGATTTTCTTGCTAAAAACACCGTGTGTACACCATATATGCCTATAAATGTATGGTTCTGGGCAACCCTACTCACTGCTCATCACTCGCTGCCCGTCACTCCTCACCACTTACTGGTCTTTTTAAATTGCCGCAGCTGCTCCTGCGTCAAGGCAAACCCCTCCTTGGCCTCACCCTTTGGCTGCAAAGTCAGACAAGCAAAACATATAAACCTGAGGTTTGAATTACAACTTACGAAGGGACTCAGACAAGCGAACAACCAGCAGTCTGACCTTCGATCTAAATTTAAACATAAGGAGACGCTCATGCATGTAATGGAGCTAGCTTCCTGGGATCTCAGTGCGGCACTCACCTTCTCTTTGTAATCAACAATCCACCAGGCTTTGGCATTGCCATCTGGGAGGAGCTCTGTGTCAATACTTTGCACCTTTGAATTTTGTGCATGTGTGTGCACAAGTGAATGTAGTAGAGCAATAAAGGAAGCAAGGTGTTTGCGTTTAGCAGGTATGTGATGTGTGGTCGCCTACCTGTTTCAGAGCTACGTAAATACATTAGAGAAAGCAAATCAAGTTTCAAGGTTCGGATGGATTTTTCGGATGGAAGATATGGAGCACACATGCGTGCTCATTGAAGTGTTGCTTGAAGCGTTGTCAGAAACACTTTGCTCCACAAGCGTACAGACCTTACTTACCTTGCAAATGCCCATTCTATCGGTTTGTTCTTCTGCAACAGGCTGGCACAAAACTGTGATGTCTGCAGTTTGCAAAATAAGTCAGGATGTTGAAAAGGCACAAGTTGTCGCGCTCTACAGTAAGGCTCATTATTGCTGGCCGAGTGTGGAGTGTGGGTCCTGCATATATACTTGCCAAACTTGCTGTATGTACTATGACAAACCACAAAGCAAAATAAGACGCCGTGTTTTCAATGACCCCTTAAATGGACTTTTTTTGAGGAGCCAGGGTTACTGCGGCTTGATAAAAGGGGCTGTTGTAGTCCTTTTTTTCCCAAACAATATCATCATATCACCTACCCTCTCCCAAATTTATTTGTTATCTCGCCTTTCCTCCCTCTATCATTTCATCATTCTTCCCTCTCAAACACCATCCATCAGTCCATCAGTCCCACCTGTATCATATCACCCGACAAATTATCTGTTTTCTCGCCTTTCCTCTCTCTGTCATTTCAACATTCTTCCCTATCAAACATCCACACCCACACCCACACCCACACACAAACACTATCCATCATCAGTTCAACAGTCCCACCTGCATCATGAGCACGGTGAGCGGCTTCTGCCCAAGAAAAGTCTGTTCGGTACTACGTAGAGCAAATGAGAAGAGGCAGTGCAAGGTGAAGCAGGGTTGGCCAAAACCATACAAGTAAGCATAATACTAAACGTTCCTTTTTTTAGTGCTTTTACCAGGGTGGTTTGTACCCTAGTACTCTTCGGTACATTTTTCCTTTCTGTTTTCACCTTATTTTGAAGGTCACCACCCATTGTAACCATTGTAACCATTGTACCCTTCGATACTACGTGGAGCAGATGAGGAGAGGCGGTGCAGGGTGAAGCGATTCTTTTTATTCCTTGGTAATAATGACAGAGCCCTATGCATCTCACGATGCAAGCGAAATAGAACCATTGTACCCTTCGATACTACGTGGAGCAGGTGAGGAGAGGCGGTGCAGGGTGAAGCGATAAGTTTCACTGGATCTTTTATGATGTTGCATAGCTGTAGAGTTGTGGATCAAATGACCGCAAGGCTAATTGGCTGTAGGAAGTCTGGACCAAAAGCTAGATGCTTAACAGCTACGAGCTTTAAAAAATTTGTCTAATGCCATTTCAGATTTGATCAGTACCAACGTGGCTCCTTCTCCTTTGGAAAAATTAATGGGGGGAATGATGTTTCACTGCATGCGTACTTTTTTTCGCAGCTAATTGCTCACCAGCAGGATTGCATAGTCATAATTTTATCTGTGTCACTACAACATACAATAACCGCCAGGTCCTGCTCAACATGTTTAAGAAAACAGAGTTGAGGGTGGAACACATTGCAATGCTTATGGCAGTCCTTCCGGGTGTGGTTCACCTTGCCTGCGTAGCGTTTTTATTCTATACGTGGCGCACTACCTATTTGCTGAATTTAGTAGGCAAGTATCTAATCGCATCCCTACAGGGGGTTGGATCACTGTATCCCTGTCTCTAATGCTCCTTTTCCTTAATTAATGGGGGGAGCAATTTTCACTGCCTGCGTAGTTTTTCAATTTCTTCTCTAATACGTACCAGTTGGTCAGCTGGTAGGATGATCACATCCGATACATCCCTCCTGCAGAAACGAGCAAGGAGGGCAGCAGAAAGGATTGTTTATGGAAAATGAGTGGAGGTCAAGGTAATGTCCACACATCCACTACGTCAACAGCATTACTGACTTACTGACCTGCCAATAAGGCACCCCCCCTAATGAAACTGTATGTCTGGCCCATTCCTACACTCATGTTGTGAAGGAAAAGAAACAGAAAGACTACAGAAAACCTACACGGGCAGTAAATAACGCCCCACATAAATAAAGGACAAGGCGGTTTACTTACACACAGAGAAAAGCACCAGACAGGAATACCCAAAGAAACACACATACCCATAGCTGAAGCTAGGATTACTTTCTAAAAACATCCTTGTGGAAGCGCAAAAAGGGGTGCACAAAGGCACATTAACTCACACAAACTGCTAGCCTGACTGAACTCCACATAGCAGTACCACATAGCAGTACCTGTTGCGCACGTCATCAATGATCCAAAGAAACTGTCTCACTGAATCCGCAGTGCCCAGCGACCATCGTTGCTGTTCTGGGGACTGTGTGGTGCAAAGAGTTGTTTATAGTTGCAAAATTCGCTTCCATCATTGTTTGATGCCGTAGTCTTGTGTCTTGATTTGGGTGAATGGATTGAGTACAGATGAAATCAATCAAAGGACACCACTGAGAAAAGGGAAAAGGGAAACACCAAGAGGCATGCAGTGGAAACCAGTCCCCACATAGATTACGGAAAGGAAGCCACCATAAAATCCTCCACCACCTTCAAAGGAAGGAAGGAAGGAAAGAGGGTAAATGGGAATCAGGAGGGTGACCGGCTTGGCCGGGGACTGGCTCCAGATGAGAGTTGGTAAACGCATAATGGAAGGGAAGCGTATAGACCGAGTATAATCAAACCGCTGTTTAAAGGTGCTCTTGTTGAGAACACATTCTTTAATTAGATGGCTTTACTAAGACTTGATCACATCGCACCTCCCCTGGATGCATCCAAGAAGACACACCCAAGCAAAAAACACGATTGTGGAGTTGCATTGCAGATTTGTGTGCAAGGGCCATAAAGTAATGGGTAAATTGTGCCTGCCAACCACGCACCTGACTGATAGAAAGGACCTCTATGAAACTGCCCCGCCCTGTGGCAGTGCCTAGGGATTTTAATGAACAGGCAAGAAAGTGTGCTTGTGTATGAAAATGATTAAAGGCGTGCGCAAACTGAAGAGGTCAAGAATTCCAGCTGGTGTTTATACTATCCCACAACGGTCAACACTGATACAGCAGCCAAAATTGAATCTCGTCTTACTACCTATATAGTGTAATATGGAGAAGAAGAAAAAAAGGTTGCTTCAGCCTTAGACACCAGATTTCTACCTGACATGCTGTACGTGCGCGTAAGATGGCGGTTTAGGCTCTGTGAGTTAAACTGCGTGATGACGTACAGCTGCAAAGAGCATACACAATTGAAAGAGCAAAACTATCAGTGCACGAAAGTTTGAACTGCGTGATGACGTATAGCTGCAAAGAGCATACACAATTGAAAGAGCAAAGTTATCAAAGCGCGAAAGTTTGAACTGCGTGATGACGTATAGCTGCAAGGAGCATGCATGATGGAAGAGCAAAAAATATAAAATTTTGCTGTCGGGCCCAATTGGTAGCAGCAGCAGATTGTGTGAGCATTAGCAGTAATTAGAGTGCTACTGAGTTCTATGCTGGTATGTGGCATTTGTTTGACTGGACATCACAGATGAATCATCTTTTGAGTCCGCTGACAAGAATCGTGATGAAAGCTTAACCATGGAGGGATGCAGCACCGGATGGAGGGAAGCGCGCATGCCAAGGCAAAAACAAATCAGACTTAGCTGAAATTGGTCAATCCTGCTTATTTAATTAAATTGAAAGATAGCAAATTGTTGATCACACACACACACTCACACACACACACATACAAAGAAAAGCTTGTAAACGCTTCCTGTGGACTTGAATCAATGAAGAGGCCAAAAGTATACCTTGGTGATGCTCGAATTGATGAGGTTAGACAACGTTATGTCTATCAGCCGATACACACCGCCGACTGGAATGGCAGGCAACGCTCTGCATTGTACGCGTGCATTGTATGCGGGATTAATTAATAGGTCAGCAACAACATTTGCCGTGTTCACGGCCCCAGGATGGCGTGGACAGTAGTTTGTGAATAGTTCAAGCATCACTCACAATGCATGCACTGGCGTCGTTGATGCGCACCACTGCCCCATTGTTTTTTTACAGGCATCTAAGGATGTTTAATAGTTTGTGAATAGTTCAAGCATCACTCACAATGCATGCACTGGCGTCGTTGATGCGCACCACTGCTCCATTGTTTTTTACAGGCACCTAATAGTTTGTGAATAGTTCAAGCATCACTCACAACTCACAATGCATGCACTGGCGTCGTTGATGCGCACCACTGCCCCATTGTTATTTACAGGCATCTAAGGATGTTTAGTATATGGGTAATAAGGTTGAGCGCCCGTTATGGAACGAGCTAAGGATCGAACGACCTGGGCAGCGTTTCTCTGCTGAGGTGGGAATAAACATATTGAAAACTGGCCTATACTGTACGGCATGCCGGGAGTGCTTTTCACTCCCTGCGCTTTGTTTTCCTTTACATTTTGATACTTTTAGATGGCGGTACATTGCAAAGATCGCATGCTTTGCCACAGCTTCCTCTTCCTGCTTGCATCATAATTAGGTAGAAAGAGTTCATCACTGACCGCGTACATTTCTCAGATGATTATATTGTGAATGCAACATAGGCGCCTCAAACAAGAGACCAATTCTCTCTCTGTGTGCAAGCTTTGCTTAAGAGTGCGCCGACGTGCCGACGCAAAGACAAGAAGCAAGGTTATTTGTGAGCACACTTAATTCCAATTGTAGCTGAAATATAGGAAAGAAAAGAATTGCGCAGGCAGTGGTAACCACTCCCCACGTTATGATCAACCAACTGAACATTGTAACTATCAATTAAGGTATGCATCATACATTTTGAGCATCTGCTGAATATCATCCGTCATGAGCAGATTCACTGACCTTTTCTCTGTCAAAGGGAAGAGCTTCCTGTGAGCAAATAGGCAGCAGATTAAACAGTTTAAAAACAATGTATAAGCTTCTTACATTTATTTGGTGCACCCGTCAACAAAAGAATAGCCTACAAACCTGAAACATAGTGCGCGCAGTCATCAAGAATCACAGCAGCTTTGACTTACATGTAGTCATTGGGCCCCCCGCCAAGGACCATACCAACCACGGCTCCCTTTCCGGATTCTGAAGGGGGCAGGCCACCCAAGTGCTGACTGCTTGTTCGCTGAAGACAAAGAAAATGGTTGGCTGTCATGTCGTCACGATGACAAACCACAGAAACAGCTAACACATGTAATGCAGGCATGAGCGGCGCTGCTTTTGCACGACAGGAAGTGGTAAGAAGACGGACAGCAAGAACACCAGAGGGGTGTTTGCTGTGTGTGCGTGAGAAATGAGGCAGAATCAGAATGATTGAAACTCTCGACTTTGCATTTGAAAGTTTAGGTGCTGTAATCAAACAATCCTTTGCCTGGACACCTGAAAGAGGTAAGGTATGCAATTTTAAAAGCTTTGTTTCATTGGCACCATTTCAAGCTCTTTTCGTGACACGTCTGTTTCTTTATTACCACTTACAGTGCACCCTTTAATTCTACGCTACACGTGCCCAAACGACGTGTTCTAAAGCAGCCGCTATTGCTCAATCAACCCAAGGGCCTGACGCAATTACATACAACAGGCCTGACGCAATTACATACGTGATCCTTGATTGGTAACAGCAGACTTGATGAATGGTCAGTGTTGCTGATGAACGATCAAGCAAAGAGTAGTGTGCCAGGAGCTAGGAGCAACTGTATTGACCATCATGCTTTTGACCGCTTCAATTCTTAGTACGCGCCTGATGAGTGAGAGAGAGAGAGAGAGAGAGAGAGAGAGAGAGAGAGAGAGAGAGAGAGAGAGAAAGAGAGAGAGAGTGTCAACCTCACTGTACGCTTGTCTGGAAAATTTCACCTTATTGTAATATGCTGCTCGACCATCTCCTCCTGCTTCGCTGTCTGCTATTGTTTCCTTCCCTTTGAAGCGCGCTGCCATTCCACGTTTCTTGCCAGCAATGCGACAATGAGGGCTTGCCTTGAGCTCATTGCACAGCGGCCCTGGAATGCCTAGAGATCAAGTGAATCAGGGAGTGTTGTAAAAGAATAAACTGCAGGCTTCCCCCTTTCTGCTGGAATGTTGAGAAAGCTTCTTGCCTGGCAACAAGCAGCGTGTTAGCATCCTAGAATTCGATCGGCGTTGCTGGAATTGCGATTAAAATTTGTAGCACACACAAAACGCAAACACAAATGTTTTTGTCATAAATTCGAGAAAAAAATATTGCAATTCGAAATTTTTATCAACGAAAAATTTATTCCCACAAAAGCATGAAATGGATTATCGCTCTGCTATTCCTAATCTTGCTACTATCGGTAGCCGTCCATCTTATCCATGGCCTCCGAGTAGTCGTTGAAGCCATCCACACCTCTCTTGAATAGATAAGCTGCGCAAGTTGGAACAAAAGAGTGCAAAATGCTTGCACGATTCTTACAAATCAAAAAAGCGTTGCCAGGGAATCAAATTGTTTGAGTATGGACAAGAAGCAAGGCCTCAGGCACAGACGCAGAATAGGGGGGTTCAGTGAAAGGCAGCAAAGAAAGGAGCAGCCATTTAGGACGTCGAATGCTCTTTTCCGCACGACAGGCCGTGCACAACAGTTGCTGCCCTTACAGAATCGAAAATATCATAGCAAGTCTGTGATATGAAAGCGTTTCCTAGCACAGTGACCAAAACGATCAGATTGGTACCTCAGACCATTGTGTTGCTTTTTCAGCCTCTGCCTCACCTGCCATCGGAAATCCAGAGATGGCCATGAACAACAGGACAGGTGCCCACAAGGGGTTGTCAGGCTGCAGTGTAGATACAAGATAGTAGACATCAGCCAGACAGAAAATAAAAAGGTGCTGCCAGGCTGCAATGCAGATACAAGATAGTAGACATCAGCCACACAGAAAACAAAAAGGCGCTGCCAGGATGCAGTGCAAACACCAACACGCAAGCAAATACCTTACAAGCAACGAAAGGGCAATGGCAAGCTGCGGTGTAGATATATGATGGTAATATCAGTCAGTCGGGCAATGAAAAGGCACTGGCAGGATGCAGCGCAAACAAGCACCAGCCAGAAGCAGTGAAAAGGCACAGGCAGGCTGCTGTGCATTCGCACAAAAGTAGCATGGCCTATAGCCTAGCATAAGGTCAAGCTCGAGGTTTAAGAAGAAAACCGAGGCATTTGTATTACAATGATTCGAATACTACAATGGTTAGATGTGTTACATTGGTCAGGTTTTTACAATAATTAATATTTCAGTGGTTAGTTTAAATCTGTGGAACAACCGACGGGGATTGCAACCACCAAACAGATGTCAAGATGTCAAAGTAAGGGATTAGGTTAGGGTTCAGGTTTTAAACCCTAACCTAACCCCTACAGGGAGAAATTTAAAGACAAGTTTGTCTATTCTTCTATCAATGACGAAGAATGACAGAATGTTTTGTGCGTCTGCCAGCTCCAAAGAGGGAACCTTTCAGTCACCAGAAAACGAGGGAAACTTTGTAAAAGAATCTACGATAAGAAAAGTTCAATGCTTTGCACAGGGATGTGTCATTACAGACTTCAGGGACCTTCCACACGGCGAGTTCTATGACGAGTACATAATTTGCGTAAAATACAACAACGATTTCTTTGCAAATTTAAGGCCCTTTTTAAACCCATTTGATCCTCCCCCCTGATGAGTCAGCATTGCTGGGTACGTCAAAAGAATCGTCATGGCACCATCTAGCGACATCGCACTCAGATGTTCAGTAGAATTTCTAGAGGACTACTTCAGGGCTACTTAGGACTACTTCAGGGCTACTTATCCAGCCGCCCAATACACAAACCACCACTACGCTGTCTCCTTTCAAAATTGCTAGAGTAGAATTGCACACAGGCAGCTGTTAGCACAAGCACGCATCTGTAAGCAGGCTCATAATTGTGCAAATTTATTACCTCATCCCAGACACATGCACGCAAGCATGCACGTACGTAGGGTTGGCCAGAACCATGTATATACAGTGTACATACGGTATTTTTGGCAGGGAAATCACCAAATATACGGCCATATACAGTGTATACATACGGTTCTGGCCAACCCTACACATACGGTTCTGGCCAACCCTACACATACGTACT
>Ga0307951_1002384_pt1 | contig 11752 bp, 9 predicted proteins | sample OrgLakmetagen374_FD_201842 | JGI IMG/M metagenome (GOLD analysis project Ga0307951, IMG submission 201842) | Saline water microbial communities from Organic Lake, Antarctica - #374 | ecosystem: Environmental > Aquatic > Non-marine Saline and Alkaline > Saline | place: Antarctica: Organic Lake... | reverse complement strand
TGATCCTTGTGAGTGCATTTTAAGGAGCTATTTAATAGTATTTCTCGTGAGTTGAAGGGATGCTCTGATTAAGCTATACTACATTCTACAACCGCCATAGCCTTCACAATCTGTTTGCATTAAAGACATGTGCCAGAAATAGTGCTTCTTGCTTTTGCCTGTTTCATTGATAAAAATACTTGGATCACATTCCGTACCCTGATTATTACTGATAGCATAAACTGCTTATCAGAGCATATATTCACAACATATCACAACTGCTGGATCACCCTCCTCATCATACTCTCGATAAATGCGGCATCTAGACTTTCAGGAGAAGTTTTGCCGGTGTCCCTTCTCCATCCCTCATACGCATCAGCCACGGCTCGAACGATTCTGTCCACGCTGCTGCTGTCCAGGTCCTCCTCTATCTTATCCAAGGCAAACTGCAGGATTGGTTTGAATTTAAGTGGATCCTTTGTAAAATTTAGGTCGACCAGCAGACGGGTCAATAAATAATATGGCAAAAGGGTAAATCCAGTTCTCTCATCTGACTGGTGCAGTGCAGCAGCCCAGAAACTTAAAATGCTAGCTGCAGACCTTGTTTAGAGTAATATCTAGCAGGCGCATTAAAACCCACCTTAATCAACTGCGTGTTGCTCATTGAGGACAATACACCTGCGATATCGTCGTCAATGCTGGGCTGTCCTGCTGGTTCCTCTGCGCAGCAAGGTGTTGCACAGAAAGGTGTTGTTTGGTGTTAATTTGTTCTCTGCACTCTGTCGGCAAGGAAACCACTGTGATATCAATCTTTAGGGTACACCAAGCACGAGTAAAAATTTGCAAGCGTAATGGCGTCATGTACACATCTCTCCTGCAATCTTTTTGCTTGACTTGTTGTCTTCCAGCTGGCAAAATGATCGTGCTGGTGTAGCAATCCCCATGTGCAGAGTCAAGCTGATTTGTGTGGCCGCACCTGTGCCATAGGTATATTAATTAAAAGGAAGCATTGCAGTCGCTCTCTGGAAGGAAAAGCACACGTACCTGCTGGAAGGGAGCGGAGCTGCCCGCTTGCGAGGGCACTCCTGCGCTAGATGAGCTACGGTGGTGTGGTGCTGGCAGCCGGGCCTGCAAGAAGGGAATAATAGTGCAAGGGGAGGTCCAGTAAGCTGTCAGCTCAGGCTACCCCACAGTGCACCGAAAGGTCTGGGTTATTACGTCAGCCTGTGTGTAAAAACGAATGCCCACTGGACAGAACGCACTTGCAGTTGGTGCTGCTTTTCAAACTCCTCCAGGCACGGGAGCTGTTGCTTCATCCAGGCAGCAGTTGCCCAGTCCTCTGTTTCAGTAGAGGGAATACTCCTATACCCCCTCAAAACAAGAGCTTTATCATTGTCTTCCATGGGTCGGATCTGGCTTCCTACGGTAAACAATCATAGCACGTGGTTACGTAAAGTACTGTTTGTGAGAGTACAGGCCACTGGTGCTATGAGAAAATGTTCCAAAGAAATCAATCAGAAGAATGTTTGCCAGAGCCGACATCTTACTCTAATGCACGAAGCATCATGACAAGCAAGGTATCAAAAACGCAACTCGCATACGCTAGATAGTGATAAAGTGCATGCTAGATATCTAGTGAATCCTCTTATTAGCCCTCCACCTCCTATTAGCCCTCCACTAAGTGAGTGTGCACACACAACAATACAACGGGCCTGTTGGGCTCATTGGACAACTAAGCCTTCTTACCTGTGATAAATGTCCCCACAAATTTTGTCAGCTTTTTGATATCCCATTCCATAGCTCCGGCAGCTGCCAAGCAACTTCGAACCTCCGATGTTCGCGTTCCAGCGTCTGCAGAAAATACAAAGTTAGTCTTTATTTTATGACACTGTTTATGCCTCACAAATAGCAATTTTATTAAGTTTGCCTCTGTGTGGATATCTGTGGTCAACGTGCTTGCAAGAGGTACTCACTTTTGTTTCCCTGAGGAGGTGCTCGGTTGCTCCTCGCGTCCGTCACTACAGGGCATTTGTATTGAAAATGTCATTGTATCACACCGCTGTGTGTTGCTGATCCATTCTTATTTCTTTGCGCACTCGATGAGCCCAACCATGTGTTTTACGGGACCGGAAGCAAATAAATCACGAACATCTTGCTTGTCATGCTGTTTGCAAGGTAGTGAACTGCTGCTTCATTGCAAATTTGAAGACAGCTTACTTTGCATGCTCTTGCTCAGTTCTGCAACGTTGTGACGAGTAGCCTCAATGCCAGTCGCCTCAAGCTGCTGCTCTGCAGCTTTTGCGAATTTGGGCACGAGCGCAAACTTGCTTGCATGCAATTTGATACTGGTCACTATTACTTCGGATATATTAAGCAGGGTTTTGCATCAAGATAATGCAAGTAAGATCAAACAAGTGATCATATTACAGGACTTACCCCAATCTCGCCTCTCCTCATAAGAGTGCGTGAGCCTCATAACCTGGGCCCCGATCTGGGACCGAACACGCTGAGACGCTCCCTCTTTTCCCCTGCCTCCTGCTATGTTTGAAACAATCATTTCTGGCACTTGATCTTCTTTCCCTATTTCTTTAGCCCTTTTCAACACTCCCTGTAGTTGTTCCGGTAGAAGGTGCTTGCCTCTATCGCTGTTTGGGTCATTCAGCTGGGCATTTATGTCTCTCATCGTTCATACAAGTGTAAACTTTGTTTGAATTAATCTTGTGGCATCAGTCTTCATACAATAGTAGACTCGTTACCATTCCGAGAACCAGTCCAATAATTTCGCGATGAAGGCGCGCGCGCAGAATCTTCAGCCTAGAAGAATCTTGAAAATTTAATTAATTAATCTTCATTTACACAGTTTCATTGTATGACATGGCGTTCACTTTAAAAGGCCCTGCTCCACTCCTTTCTCAGGAATGGTGTGCAGATCGAAAGAAGATAGTGCAGAATAAGCCCGGTATCGTGAAGGGCAAACGAGCACCAGCACTTTTGGGCAGCCAAGTGTTGACGAACTGCTGGGTCAAGGCGTGCCTGTAGTGCAAAGTTTGTTAGAAACTGTAGCACAGGTATGTGATAATAATTACTGGTGTGGATGCCCCATGCTGGTCGTACAGAGAGAGACGGAGACCATATCACGGGTTTTTTGCGTTCCATGGCAATTAAACAGGGGGCCACAATAAAGGCCACAGGAACACTCAATGGGAGGAACTGACTAACCTAACTGGCAGAATATAAATGATCTCATTCCTCAACAAATATACTTTGTGACAACTTCCTTGATACCGAAGTAAAGCCGTCCACCTCTCATACTCTCAGGAGATGATGGGCCGTGTGCTCCACAGCATTCATTTGGGCAACGGAGGAGACATTCACGAGCACATTAAGGCGAGCGTATTTTTATTCAGCTGCATATTCATCCACCACCAGATCCAACACCATGTTTGCAATACCCCCCAATACTGATATTTCCATTCCTCCAGGTGATGAAGATCCAAGGCCAAAAGGTGCAAGACCGTGCAGACGAGCTACTTCTAGAAGACGTCACCGAGGCCATGCATACAATGGTCACGCAGCCCGGTAACCACTTGCATAGATGCAACGTCACGGCTTGCATAGATACATTGTAAAATATGATGTGGCTAAACCAAGGTTATTTACAAATGTTAAAGCATGCCACCCACAATTATACTCTTTCAGGCTTGATAGGCGACCTTTACGAGCCCCAGATTTTTGATGAGATGTCAACCAGAATGCAGCAGTTTGTGAGGGCGTGCGATGAGCTTTTTCAAGATCGCGCAGCAGTCGTCCAGCACTTTAATAGGTTTTTCAGGACCTGTGGAGGAGGAGAGGCAATTGTAAGCACGTCAAAGCACAATTTTTGTTACACCCTAAGCGCTTGACACACAGTTAGGCAGGAGCGTGTTTTAGGTTGTTTGAATTTGAGCACGCTACAATTGAAACGGGTGTTCACAGGTGTTTGACGGCCAGGAAGTACGAGCGTACCTCCACGAGTGCCAAGCGCTGGTGAGTTGCATCTAATGCCAATTAGTGACGCTATACGCACACGAACTGTACCTGTTCAGTTCTGTCAGCAGCTCAGAACTGCAACCTACTGATCCTACCTGCTCAGACTATGGTAGGTTTAGGGTAGGTTTAGGGTAGGTTCAGGGTTAGGGCTCAGACCTGCATACAGATACAGTTCCAACTGTGGGTATAGCGGCATTTCCTATCAAATGCATAGGTCTTGGACAGTGTCACATCCCCAACTGAAATAGGGAAGCTATACTCAACCCTATATCCTTTTCTGTCTGCAGCACTACGATCACTGCAGCTGGTCTGCTTGCGAGGGACATGGGGTGGCTCAAGGCTACCAGGACTTTCCTATCGACCTACCACAAGCACGCGTGATCGATCGATGGGACGGAAGGGGGAAGCCAAGCTACATGTACCTAGCATTCGTTCCCTTTAACCCTGTGAGTGTTTCTCAGTTTAAACATCTGATTGTACGTCCACGATTTAGATTTAATAAGTGTAATCATAACTGAGTTTAGAAATCTTTTCACATGTCCAACCCAGTTGCGCTTAACCAAACCAAGGCAAGCAATCTGTGACTAAGACGCAACGAGGACACTGCGTTTTGCAGGTCAATGATGTAGATGATTGGGACAGCAGAGCTTTTGCTAGAGGTACCAAGTGGGCATAGTATTGCCATGAGCGTTGTTGCTTCCATATCGGGACCGTTTTACGGCCGTGAAGACGGCACTTTTGTCCGTGTTTGGCATATGCCTTTGAGCGTGACTGAGATCACCATCAGAGTAATTCGTGACGTGAGGCTGCGATTCAGGTCTGAGTCTGAAGCCAGGAAAGGCGTGATGGGGGTGATGGAAAACTTGATAACATAAGAAATGAATTTGTATATAGTTGTTTAGTGCACTTCTAGCAACGTTCTCATGCAAGTCATTGACAGTGTACGCCAGGCAGGTGGCAGTGCTTAGTATTTTTTTGACGGACAAGCTATTCTGGATCGTGATTTAAGGTGTCCCCGTGATCTTTTTTGTGCATTTAATTTTTAGCTCATACGTCTCCTCTTATCATTAAACTGTACATCTGGGATGGCCTTTTGCCCTTTTGTTGAAGATGAATAAGAACCAAGTGTCCAAGGTAAACATTGTAATCAGGATTACTAATCTCGTTTGCAAGCAATGATGAAGGATTCCTAATAAAGGAATGAGAGCACAGAAACAGGTGACCGTAGTCCAAACTTAAAACATCTATACAGAAGTGCAGGAAAATAATCAAAGAGGCGTTGGTGCAAACAAAATTGGTTTAAGCCAGCATGCATGGATGATAAAAAGCTGGCTGATGAGAAGAAGCAAGGTCATCACGCAATGGAACTCATGTCAAAGGTTCTGTACATTGCCTACTGCAAGAAGCTTTAAGTTTGAAGTTGGCCTTTGGGAGAAATATTTGGGGCGATTGGTGCCACCATCCGTACAATAAGAATGTGTGCGTGGTGAGTAAAGAGACGCAAGTTATTATCACCCAACTCTTCGAAGATGCGCAGAATCTTGTCTGTTATTGCGACGGTGATTTGACCTGACATGAAATGGAGTGCCTTGGTTTATTTTAAAGCCTACGTTATCTGCCTGGTTTGTTGCGGTAGCCTGGAAATCGCGTAGCCGAATCTGGTGTCCTTGTACATTTAGGCAGTACTCATATCGCTTAGGTAGTACACTTAGGTAGCATTCTTATCACAATAGGTCATCTGGTATACGTGACGAGGTACACACGTACGCGCACGCACACATACACGTACCTGCACGTACACACAAGTAAGTGCACGCACGCACACGTGTGCACGCACACACACGCACGTACACACGTGTGCACGTGCAGTTCAGAGGGCCAAAGGCTCTCGCATAGGCCACATTGGGGGAAATAATTGCTGAGCCTTCTGAGCCGCTAGTCTCAGGCGGAGGGCGGTGGGCTAAATCCAGGCGCCCAAGCTCCACAAAGTTGGGACCTGATCCTCCTGGGAATGCCTCTTCAATGGCATCCAGCAAGTCTTGGGGGAAGTGCATGTCATAACACATCAGAGCCTGCAAGTGTTGATTGGTTGATTGTACATGCAATTCTTTTAAAATTTCATGTGTGCGCAGTTTTTATGTGCATGCGCATCTGGTAGTATTAAGTATGTATGCGTTTAGTTTTGTATTTGCATAGCTAGTAAGTTGTGCACACGGTTAGTAGGAAGTAAGTTGTGCGCAGGGTTTCCTACGTTTCAGCAAGTCAAGTGAGTTTGTATGCGCAGTTTTTTTAAGTTTGCAGTTTTAGTTACGTGCGCAGCAGCGTTAGCATCAACACACACCTTGATCAAGGATGCGCCACCCAAGAAGGGCAGCCGGCAGAGCGCGTGCTCGACAGTCACGCACACAAACGTGAAGTCCGGCCAATTGTGACCAAGCGTGGCTTGATTAGTGTTGAACATCCTGCAGGAAAGAGAGCAAGCACAAATAAAATGTACACAAATGGACAAACACAAACAATGATTACATACAAAAGAGTTCAGCCGTCAGCATAGGGTACTCAGCCTGTTATTATCCATATCCAATTCTTAGAACTGAGACGATAGGGCTAGTTTGCTTCTGGGAAACGGCTCAGTCTCTGTTTGTTGGGTTGTATTGGGAACAGCATCGAGCAGCATACGGGCCAAAATACCACACTCACACAGTCTATATAGCAGCCATAGATTCTAGCATGAGCATCACAAAGGCACTACTCACCCACGCTGGTTCAGAGGCTCAAATGCAAGGAAAGCATGTCCCATTGCATAAGGCCCATTGCAAACATGAGATATCAGACCTTGGCAGATGACCTGCATTTAAATGCCGGTATTGATTTCAACAATTTGGCTTTGGTCAGTTTAGCTGGACTTCATGATGAGTCTTTAAAAATACCTCGGTCTCCTCCTCGTTACCCAAGTCAACCTCGTACTCGTTGATTCCCCCTGGGTGGGGAGGGAGGAATGATAGCCTGCAATTAAGGGAACTCAGCCATGTCTGCATATCATCATATTCAAGTCCCACTGTCATATCTCGTAACAGCAGTAATAAAGAAGATCTGATGATGTCACAACGCACACTTACACATCATAGGCTCCAGGCCGGGGATGTGTATGGCGTTCGAGGAGGTCAGTCAATTCGTCACAAGCGCTTTTCGTAACGCTGTACGCGCTGCCTGGATCAGATATGTCAGATACTTTCCCAGAGGGCATCACCCTCGGCCGAATGGCTAGAACGTGATACCTCAGATAACCCTGGCTGCTTAGGTATGCCAGTTTTAATTACGAGGAGGGTGAGTACTGAGAAGCCGAGCTGGTGCGTTCGGACATCCTCGCCCACGACAAAGTGGTTGATGCACTCGCACGCCTGACCCACAAGGTGAGCCACGTTGCTGTGCGTATGAAGCTGCCATGCATGTTTTGGTCTTGACATGAGGAAAATGAAATGAGCCTCACACAACAGACACGCAACATGGTCCATGTCGCCACGCGTACGACTGCACAAAGTTAACACTGTTCTCGAGAAGTCACACCGTATGCAATTATATTTCTGGTGATTGATTTTCCTTATTCTACTGGTGGAGGAGTTTTCCGGTACCCGGTACCAAGGTGGCTCCTTTTCCTTTTTATGTGGGGAGTGGTTGTTCACTGCCTGCGTAGTTTTTTCCCCAGGTGAGATGATGGGTGGTGGAACCATGGAATTGCTGCTTTGAGAGACCTTAACTATATGTGAGGGTGACCCTTGACGACATGTGACCTTGACTATAATTAACTACATGTGACTATGAGCCTTATCTATATGTGACCTTAATTATATGTGACTATGAGCCTTAACTATATGTGAGAAACCTTCCCAACTATATATGAGGGTGAGCAGCCGAACCTAGTTCACAACGTAGGTGCAGTTTTATTATTTTATTGCGAGTGCTTATGGCAGCTGCATCATTTTTGTACTGCCTGGACTACTGCTGTCCATCCACAACATCTGCCATCCACAACAGCTTGTGACACACTACCTTGCCTCGTATTGCCTTCCCCTAGTTTCAAATGCTGCTGCTGTTTGTTGTACCTGCACCGTCTTCTCTTTCGTGTGATGTCTTGATTATGGGCATTGCTCCTGCTGCATGTGCCCATGTGTAGGGCTGGCCAGAACCATGTACATACGGCGTATACACGGTACTTTTGGCAGGGAAATCACCAAATATACGGTCATATACGGTATATATACAAGGTTCTGGCCAACCCTTCCCATGTGCCCCATGTGCGTTTGTGGTCTCCTTGTTGTGGGCATTGCTTCTATGCGCAACACAACATTTCAAAGAATGTGACAAGAACCAGGTTGTGCCTCACAATGTAACATTGCATTTAAATTTGCCACGACTGTTTTGGGGGTTTCTTTCTGTGCTCACTGTTTTATTCCAGCTGCTTCTTTCACTTTTTCCACTTTCATATTGCCACTTTGTTCCCCTTCTTGTAGGACAAAGCCATTCATGTAGGACGTGCAATGTGCACATGTATGAAGCAGCTCTTGGACCGGCAGCAGTTTGAAGTGGTGGTCCAGGTAAGATGGTGATATTCATACGCTTGGGGGTGTCCAAGGACTTGGACGCCTTTTTGTTTAGTGGTGGTCTTACTCACTGACGCTATGTACATGTTCTGCCATGGCCCACTGATGGCTCTTAACTCACACCCTGAGGTTTTCACACAGAGTTCACACTTGACAGCAAATCCAATGGTTGTGTGTTCCTCCTCACCCTCTCATGCTTTTACGGGCCACGTCAACAATATCCCTTTCTTGAATTCATCTCAGACCAGAGCAACAAGTCAGTGGAGGCTTTTGCTGTTGATGTTGCCGCATCCTCATCCCCCTGTTTGGCATTTGCTGGAACAGTGACAGAGTCGTGTCACTCGCTGTGTGCTTGCAGGCTATGATAAATGGCAAGATTGCCGCTCGAGAAACGCTGCGTGCCGTGAGGTAATTCATTGCGTAGCACGGTTTTATGATCAATGGCAAGATTGTCGCTCGAAAAACGCTGCGTGCCGTGATGGGGTAATCCATTGCGTTGCACAGTTTTAACGCAGCTTAAAATTATGTGGTCTTGTTTAAGCTCACGTGTCATTATAGGGATTAAGAAGTGACAAGTGGCGCTGATCCACACAAGCTTAGTGAGGCGCCTGCACCAAAACTTGCTTTGGCTGCTTTTAAAATATCTTGCAGCATGACTACTCAGCAGTCCCTCGTGTGTCGTGATCATTTCACGGCCTAAGTACAGTGCTGTTTGGGTTCAAAGTTTGAGTTTTAGGGTTCGGTGTGAGGTTCCCTGCGCAAACTAAAGCTTCCTGCTTAATCTGAGCAGTAGTTTAGCTCAGTTTTTTGTTTGCTGCATGATGCGCGTTTATTTGCAGGAAGGACGTCACAGCCAAATGCTACGGTGGGCGGAGACATTTCTCGAAAACGGAAACTGCTTGACAAACAAAAAGTGAGTCGCCCCATATTTGAGTAAATCGAACTCTGAGAATGCACCAGACTCACACAGCACAAACCCCTACAAAAATATTAACACCTTTCTGTACAATTCAAAAAGCGGTGCCCATTGCATGCAAATATTTATTCCTGCTGGAAAGTCTGTTGGACATCCATAGCAAGGACAGAATGGATGAACTCTAGATTTTGTAACTTTCGGTTTGTTTTCATCCGACGAACAGTGGTAGTGAGTTTGCTATCTTCCCTTAACCTGTGTAAACACGCAAAAATCAAATGATGAAGTATAATTTGACCTCGAGTGAGGTATGTTCCTGTATAGCACATGCAGCAACAGATTGGCAGTGAAGGGGGGTGGGTTCTTAGGAGTGGCAGGGGGCAACTGAGGGAGACCAGGAGCACCTCCAGCCATTGGCAGATCTACCTACCCCAGACAGCACCGACCAAAGATCTCAGCATTCTTCAACATGGCATTCACGTCATCGAAATCAAGCACTGTGAGGACACAAGACCTCAGAACCAGCTGAGCGCCACGCAGGAACAACATGAAGGCCTCTGCTCCATCTTTCGAGGAGCCTCTGCTATCCTCCTCACCGTCCTTTGGGGAGTGGGTGTCACTATCTACAACAATCACACGCCAGAGCCTTTTAAGGAGCAGGGTCTTAATTCTCAAAGAGCTAAGAAACTTGCTTCCAAGCTTCATGTTTCGTTCTGTCAACTACGCTGCCAAACTTGTCCATACCAGACGCGCATACTATTGTTAAAATGCGAGTACTATTAGTAAAAGTCTACGCTGGAAGTCACCAACGTGCATTCAGGAAAGGCTCTCAACTAGTGCTCACATTAGCCAGAGCCCCACCAAAAAACGAGAAAAAAAGAGAAACAACAGAAACTAATGAGGATCCGGCGGGTTGTCAGCCATGCGATCTGGCCTGCGCCTAGCCCTCCTGAAGCCAGCCGCTCTACCAGTATCCCCCCTATCAGATCCCCCATTATCACTGTTGTTATTAAGGTGTATTTTGTGTCTTGGTGTTTTTGTAATCTTGTTCAAGCTTTTTATTGCATGGCAGTGCAGTTTAGTAGCTAGTTGGTGCACTTTGTGCATGGGGACGCCTAAGTTAAGTAAAGGAGTTATGGTGTACTGAGGATTGTAGGTTGTGCCCCCGACTCCAAGAAGTATAACATGAAGTGTGACTTGGTTGTTTCGAGAGGTGCCTCGGAGGCTCCTTGTTTGTAGACGCTGGATAAGGGGTTTATGCTGGTTGTGCGCAATTTCTAATGTCTGTTGCGGGTTTATGTCTGAGCAGAATTTGAATTCTACAAGATGTATGTCTCTGTCCTTTGGGGGGATCTGTTTGGGATCCAAATGCCTGCCTCTCCCCTCAATGGGCATAACTAACACGCCATCTGGACGGCTTTGATGTCTAGTTGAAAGGTTTTGTTGTGTTGGGAAAACCTAGTCAGGAATGATTCTTTCAATTTCATCAGGGGGGTCAATGTTAAGGTCAGATAACTTGTTACTGTTACAAGCATCCATTGTAACAATTGCTGAGCCCAGCTTGCCTTTGCTGATCTCTTCACCACAAAGGCTTACAGCGTGTTAATAATTGTCAGCAGAAAACGGTTTCAGGTCAAACCAGCAACCCTCCTAATCTCCATTGATTCCTTTCTTGTTCTTTTGGTGGAGGAGTTTTACGATACCCGGTACCAAAGTAGCTTCTTTTCCTTAATTAATGTGGGGAATGGTTTTTCACTGCCTGCGTAGTCACAAGCATTTGCACCTACCATTGGAAGTAAAATACATTAAAGTAACGCATGGTGTAAACACTTCCGGCATGGTTAAAATTGTTATTTGCGACCATACAGCATCCCGCCGTGTCAGACAGAGAGGAGAACAAAACAAAGAGTCTCAGGCTTAAAGTTAGCAAAAAGCAAGAAGCGATTTATCAAATGCAGTATATATTTGATCGAAATAAAATACTGTGTTGACACATATTCTACCCTACAAGCAGAAAGGCTCTAGAAAAAAGCTACGAATGCTTCATTTACTTGGACAGCGCAAAAGCCCAGAGGGGGTTGTTTATCTGAGGCCCAAAATGGGTATACATTTTGCATGCTCATAGGGCAGATGGCCATTACTTGCAGGTTCCAAGCTCAGCTCTGATATGTATTCCAATGCAGCTGAGCTTGAAACGTACCAGCTAGGGCCACCTGCCTCAGCAGCCGCG
>Ga0307951_1002382_pt1 | contig 11763 bp, 10 predicted proteins | sample OrgLakmetagen374_FD_201842 | JGI IMG/M metagenome (GOLD analysis project Ga0307951, IMG submission 201842) | Saline water microbial communities from Organic Lake, Antarctica - #374 | ecosystem: Environmental > Aquatic > Non-marine Saline and Alkaline > Saline | place: Antarctica: Organic Lake... | reverse complement strand
CCTGGCAGGGGTGCGGCTGCGCGCCTAGGGCGCGCACTGCCACTGGGAGCAACACTGGCTACCTGCTGCAGGTGCTCCCGCGCGTGTAGCTCCCCTGCTGCGTGCGCAAACGCTTGCAAAGAGTCAGCCTGGCTCTCCCCAGCCTGGCTGCCCTCTACCACAAAATCAGAGAGCCCCAGTCCTCTACAGGACACAGGTGCCTCTGTGCATTGGGCACCACCTGCCTGCTCCTGCTTGTCTCCTCTCTGCTTGCGTTTAGACTTGGCAGGAGTCATGGGGGGGCCCCCCTTAGAATTCTTAGAGTACATCACCACCCTGACTACTACAACACAAAATTCACAATTATAAGTGATTTTTAGATGGATTTTTATGTTTTAGGACCAGTGGGAACATGTGGGACCAGTTTCCAACATTTTTGGGGGAAGGTTTCAAACGAAAAAAATACTGAAAGCCGGTCCCACCCTGTTTCTGGCATGTGGCGAAAATATGCTTCCTCATGGGAAAATTTTTTTGGGATTTTACGTGTGACCGCAAAATATTTTGTCAAAAGTGAAAATATTTTCCCCCCCCGAACAAAAAAATAAGTAGGAAAAAATTTACGTGTGACCGCCACCTAACTCAAGAAAAGAAAGAGAAACCGAGAAACCGAGCAGCCTTTGACGTCCGGGCCTGCCACACAAAAAGGGGCAGGAAACACAGACACACTGGAACCACACAAAACCAGGAAGGAACAGGTTAAGGGCAGCTAGTTGCTGAAGTCAAAGAGAGCAGGGGCTTAAAACGAAGCTGCAAACTATCTAAGGCACAAGCATAAAAAGGATGGTTTGCACAGCGCAAGCTGTGCCAAGAGAGTACCAACTGACGTTTGGTTGTACTCGCCTCCATGAACCACAGTACTTCTGCATGCTGCAGAGTACTCAGCAATTTCTTATCAGTCTGATATGGGGGTCTGATATGGGGGCAAGTGAGGCCCAAACTGGGCATGTTTTAATTTGCTCTTTGGCTCATATGCGGTCAGATTGACTAGTTCCAAATTTATGAAGTATGATTGTTTCCTTTTCAAATAACAGAAATTTGGAGCTTGCCAATATGGCCGTGCGTGCTTAATCTTTTGTGGCGTGAACCCCATTTTTCCCGCTTGATCTTCATAACAGATAATATTCAGCGCCTACTTCAATGATGTTTGGTAATTCAGAGTCCTTACAATAAACAAGGATCACTGCAACATAAATGAATTGAAAAACCCAGTGGCTGGCAAGGTATGCAAATTTTAGGGTATGCTGTTTCCCTTGGAAAGCACCCATCTGGGGTATAGGTATCCTATGTGCGCTTTTTGTCCCGTCAGCCTTTACACAGAGCGACTAATATAAATCTGAGCACATGCTCTGGTAGATTATAATGTCAGTCTTAGATTGATGCTACGTTGGTTTCATCTTCATGAAGTAGTGTGTGAGTAATTGCCTTGAATGTTAATAAGGAGCATTTTCGGGCACTTGCTCGGTTGTCCCCCTCTGCTATATTATGCAAGGAAATAGTAACTCAGTGATCTTCTGCACCCAGCCTTCAGCCTGACGCACACAGCTTTTTTGCTTACCCTGAATGTCCAGGAAACACAAAATTTAATTTCAAAAGCTTACAGGAAATGCAATCCTGGCATTATCCTTGCCAATTCTTATTTGGCTCAAATTACCCTCTGCTCTGTGATATAGGACGCAAAGTACGTACGACCCCAGGGCTTGAGTGTGCTAACTTTATCCTGCATCATGCTGCAAGAGGAAAACCTCCAAATAATTGCATAGGGGTAATGGCCTCTGACCAATGAATTAGCAATGTGTCTTGTGCCACTGTGTACTAATTGCATCATAACACGTCTTTAATGCAGGAACGCTACTACGTCCCACAACAAGGAAGCGTTCTAATTGATGGCCGAGACATCGGAGCATACAGTTTGAAATGGCTTAAACGCAAGGTATGATGAGATGTACTAGTGCTTTTCTTCGTTCTTATTTTTGCCGATATGCTTTTTCTTAGGTCCTTTGCTCGCTCTGTTGAGTGCAAAGCAGCACTACATAAGCAGCTGAGCTTCTCACATTTGATTCAGTGAGATTGTAAGGCTTGCACAGCTTATGAATTGTTGAGTAAGTTGCAGCTGAAACATGGTTACAAATCCCTCTAGAAATGCATGTGTTTTGCATGCTGGGAAGTACTCATCAATTCTGAAATGGTATTATTGCCGTGCAGGTGGCTTTGGTATCTCAGGAGCCTGTCCTGTACGGACGCAGCATAAAACGCAACAGTGAGTTGCGTTTTCTTGCACGTAGTACAGGATAAGTGTGTAAATGGATATCAGCAAGTTAACGTTACGGCAAATCAATCCCAGTTAGAGTGAAGCACCTACATTTGTGACTTGAGACTCGAGACGTAAATAACTCCATCCAAATAGCAGGCAACAAGTTTTATACTGTAGCTTTATTGGTCCAGCCAGTCGTTTGTAGATGAGCAGTCCCAAAATGAAAGTGTATGCACTTCTGTTATTAAGTTTTCTCATAAAGAGCGCACATATAAAGGCACCGTAGCTGGCCTTGTTTACACCCGCAGTCATTTACGGCCTTGAGCCTGAAGATGGTATGGATCCCCCCAGCCAAGCTGTGATTGAGGCTGCTGCCACACAAGCTAATGCCCACGGGTTTATCACCTCCTTTCCAGAAGCCTATGAAACAGGTGCGCAACGAACATCGTCCAATTGGTTTAAAAGAATTTAAAAGAGAAGCGTCTGTTTACTTTGCTCTTCATCTGAAAGCAAAGGCGTCTGTTTACTTTGTTCTTCATCTGAATGCAAAGGACTGAACCTTGACCTAGAGCTTGCACTTTGTTAGGTCACTTCTTACAACTGTACAAACCACAGACTGCGGCGAGAAAGGTGTGAGCTTGAGCGGCGGCCAAAAACAGCGGATTGCCATTGCACGAGCGCTTGTGCGAAATCCTCAGGTGTGCCATTGCCTCTGAAGAAATAATACCGCAGGCAGTGACACACGAGGCTACTGCTGTTGGGTTGCTTGCTGAAGGTATTACCTTCAAATAGTACCTCCAATTAAGGGTCCGTTAGCAAAGGCAATTAGCATCCCAGTGATGCCCTTGCATATACAACTGTGCTGTTTGTGCAATTGTGATGCCCTTGCATATACAACTGTGCAATTGTGATGCCCTTGTCGTAGCGTGTGAATTTTGTTTAATTTCTCTGGTCCTGCTTGTTCATTTGTGCCTCACTTGTTTTGACCTTTTATAAAGGTACTTTTACTTGATGAGGCAACGTCTGCTCTTGATGCCGACTCAGAGGTGCGTGCAAGCTTCATCTCTCTTCTCTTTTGCTGTACCGTCTCCTTTGCGTTTAATTAAACACATTTAAATGCAGAAATGCCACACTGCCTCAAAGGGGACTGGTACACGTGTGCCTGTACTTGTGCAACATGCAATGGTTGCACCGTTTCTTGTACTTTTCCATGGATGCTTGTGTGCCTTTTTATGTCCCATCTTTGAACACAAAAACAGGCCGTGGTTCAAGAAGCACTGGACAGCGTTATGGGCGGTGATGGTGTGCCCCGCACAGTCATCTTAATTGCGCATCGCTTGTCTACTGTACAAAATGCGGATCGGGTCATTGTCGTTGGGGACGGCCGAGTTCAAGAGGTGAGCACTGGACTAAACAAGATGCTCCAATGTGTTGCCAAAATGCCTGCTACCCCACCTCCGCCATTCGTGCGCGGTGCAACAAAAGTTCTCTTGTTGTCTAGGTATTTTGCAATTTTGAACTTGAATGCTTTGATTCTCGTGGACTGACCCTTAAATGTGCTGATCTGTGATGTGATCTAAGCCAAAATTCGCTCATCCAGAAAAACGTTGTCTGACATGCTCTTTTCTACATCGCAGTCTGGCAGCCACTTTGACCTTTTAGAGGCTGGAGGTCTCTACGCCTCACTCGTTCGTCGCCAGATCACCCATCGCACGCCCAGCATAGCATCAATTGGCGGTGCTACCTCTATGGCTGGAAGCTGTCATGCATCAAGATCAAACTTGAGAGGCTAGGCGTTGGAAAGGCTGCGCTCGCAAGATATGAACTTGATTTGTACGACTTACAAAAATCTGTGAAAGAAAAGAAAAGAAAACGAAAAGACTCCGTTGTTAGTGATGACGCAGCCAGCATAATTAAGGCAAAAATCTGTGAAGAAGTTGCAATTTAAATGTTGTGAAGGACCTTAATGTTGCGATCAAAGAGTTGTTGAAGGACCTTGTAGTTGTTTTAGCCTCTTTATTGAGGGACCGGTCTGCTGATAGAAAAAGCAGCTATATGGGAATGAAAATCACTCTCCATACAGCCAATTACGTACTGAGTAATACTTGAAGTGGCCAAGGGGGCGTGACATTTTTTAGCGCATCCTCTTAAACTTGTGCTTTACTCGCTTTTGGCAAGGAAAAGAATAAGGTGAACCTGACCAAGGCAGCCAATGGCCTTATTTGTCTGGCAGATCAGCTTGCCAATGTCTGCCACAGACGTGAGCTTGCTAATCCAGAACGGACGGAAGGGGATTAGAGTGAATTCGTCTAGTTATATGCCCGCCATCGAAGCAAGTTTAGTTTAGTTTAGTTTGGATTACATCGAAGCAAGGCCAGCCTCGCATATGCAAGCGCTGGCATACAGTGATAATATGAAACGTGTGTACAGCCCAAGACCATGGCAATACCAGCATGACCAAATTTACTCTAACTAGTAATCGCCAAGCAATGACAAGTCTGTACCAGAAATATCTGGCCTCAGTAGCTGAATTAGCACAGGACTTATCGAGATAGAAGGAGAGACCTATTTTGGTAAGGGTAAGGGTTACACAGCTATATCCGCCAGCGAGGGCAGTTGAGCTATAGCAAAAAAAAGGCAGCTTTAAGAAGAAAAAGAGGCCAGACTGAACAAGACACCAGAAAAAGAAGCTAGAGGGAACATGAAACTGATGTAAGATAAATCAGGTAAAGCTTCTTGTTCAATACAATATGCTTTGGAGATTCCTTATTTGTCAGGAACACACAAATGATGTATTCCAACATTTCCGCCTGATAATTTGGAGAGGTTGCTTGACGCCTGTTGCCATTTGCATCTGCATCAGCATCACTGCCTGAAAACACGCTTGTGCCTGTACCTGAGCCCGAGCTGCAGGAATAAAAAGATGGATCTCGGAATTAAAAACAACCAGTCCGGGCTGATATGACAGACCTGCGTATTGGTCAGCAGGTCAGAATGTGAACAGGTAGTTGTTTGAGAACATTGATCATAGTTCAACTTGTCACAAGTTGTGACAATCCAATTTTAAAAATCACCAATTTATAGGATCATTTTTTATGATGTAGCCGAATTGCTTGGTCAGTTACCAAGGACGTCATGGATCGACTTCAAAACGCGTTTGTCCGCGCTGTCAAACGAAAGAAGCGTGTCAATTCAGGCGACCTCAGGACCTGTGAGTGTGTCTCTTTGCTCATGCACACGGGGGGGGGGGGGTTAGCGTGCACACACAGAACACAGTATGCACAAAGCATTTTCTCAGATCAGCTCAGGTTGCAAAGCAAGCTTTAAGATGAAAGTTGTTGTAGCTGCAATATGCCTACCAAAATTGGGTACTTGCTGCAGGTTTGGGTTCCTCCCTCCGCACCACGGGGGTGCAAACCATATTGAGGTCCTAAAAGACCCCAATGGCGTCCAGGTTAGGCAGCCCAAGGAATCACGTGCAAAATAGAATTATGTCATGAGATCTACACAAGTACAGAGGCCACTCATTTAGTTCCCTTTTTTGTGTACATGCTGCAATCCCTCTCAGGTCTACCTACTTCGTCTACTGCCTGCAGTCCTCTGCTACGCACTTACAAAACATGATGACCGTTTTCACTTCAGCCGGTGTGTTGCTCATCATGTTTTGTCAGTGCGTATATACGAAACATGATGAGCAACACACCGGCTGAAGTGAAAACGGTTGATTATGGCACTAATCTGAATGTGGCACTTGCTCTGAGTATACCTGGGTTGTATGCGTCCTCTCTGATCACGACTAGTATTTGTTTTTATATTGTCTGCTCAGAATTGCACTTGGGCTTTACGCGTCCTCTTTGATCACACAGAATGACTCACCCGTCTTGCTCTTGCCTTGCTCATCCTAGGGGCGGGCAGGCAGTGGCTGATGCCCTGGCGGGGGAGGCAGAATACTCCGTTGTACGACTTGCTGCTCGCAACTTGAGCGGTGTAGGCGCCCACTCCACGTTAAGCAAAGGCATCCGTGGCCTCCGCAGCATCACCTCCCTGCGCCAGGATGCACTCATTGAGGAGGTTGAGGCGGAGTTCCCTGGGGGAGAAGGTCCAGACTTTAGAGAACTGGGTGAGTGGGGGTAGGGGCCATTGTTGAAGGGAACCAATTTGTTGCATGTGTGTGAAAACAAATTCACAAATGTACAGAGCAGTGTGCTCCTGCTCTCATCACATCAAATTTAAAAATCAGATAGAAGTCAGTTCACAATCACACTCGAATGAAAAATGTTTGTTTGTGCGTGTAAACAACAGCTAACAGCTCCGCTCCTTTTGTTTAGAATCTGTCAAAGGCTCAAAATCTTAAAAGAATGGAATCATCTGGGTGAATGCCCCCCTTTTCTGTCTGTGCGAGAGAGACGAGCATGGTGTGGATGTGTGTTTGCGTGCACAGGCAGCACTGGAGGCAGCATTGGAGGGCCAGAGAAAATTTGGCGCAGGGATGAAGCAGATGCCCCCTACTTTATTGCCCCGGGATACAACGTCAAGGAACCTGCACCTCCGTCTGTACAACATGACTTCCACGTGAACACCGGTGCGTGCTCAGGCATTTTTCAAACAGCGGGGATGTCGCTTAGTTCTTGTTTGATTTCTGAAGCGCACCCACCACCTTCCTCTGAGCATGCATCCCTACTGCTTTGCTACTCCACATGCTGCTCCCACACTCCAAAACCTGAATCCCCTCCCTGCCTCCTGGATTTTCTGTAGGACTCAAGGGTGGCAGGTAATGCAGAGCAGCAGCGGATCCGGGACTCAGATAGAAAGAGAGAAGCGGCATCCAACAAAAAAAAAGTTTATGAGGGAAAAAAGTTCACCTTTTCATAGGAGAATAGAAGACTAGGTAGGGCAGCCGGTGTGCTGCAATAAAACCATTTTGTGCAACCATGTTAAGATTTCGTTTAAAGTACTGCATCCTGCAGTTTTCTGATTTGATGTGCCTGAAGCATGTGTGGAGAGGTACACACTTTGTGTAGGGAATAGTAATAAACAGGCACTCATAGTTCAATATTCATTCCAGAACCCCAGAAGTTTGGGGCTCAATCTTCAAATTAATAACCCATTTACAACTCCCTTCCGGTAGTTTGTTTCTTTTCAACTAACACTATGTACTTATTTCCATACCTTGGACGTTGTCTGAAATAATCTCGGGCTTAGCCATCCCGGTTATAGATTTGTTAGAGAGGAGTAACTGGTAAGAATAAAATCCAAAACATTTAATGCAATCCTTTTGATAGGAGAATGTAGAACATCAGTTTTTTGCTAAGTATTTGTTGCAAATATTTGCTGAAGGTGCTTTCCTCATATAGTTCTGCAAGCTAATCAGCAGGAAATTTTTGGCGTCCAAACTGGTATTTGTAGTACAAGGAGGATAAAAGCTTTAAGTTTGTGAAGGCTTTTCCCACGCCTCAAATTCTGTGAGGCGTGCTCTTTGTGAAAGGTCATGGGTTCGCCGGAAAAATATGCTATAACAAAGCCAGGCCTCACACAAACAGAGCAAAACATTGTCTATGAGGCCCTGCGGAGGATTTCGCCTACGGCACCGTAATTGGGTTGGATTTGGCGTACGCGTTGTAGTTGGTATATGTGGCACCTGAGTACATATCTTAAAGAAATCTCAAGCAAAGAAGTAGAGCTACATTACCTTTTGATGGAATTGATGACCGGGCAGCCACACAGCAAGTAATCTGTGCTTGCGTAGCAAGCACCTTCAAGGCTCGAGAAAATTCCCCCCATTCTGAATTATTAAGAATCGCAAACTCCGATGACTCTGATGACTCTAATGCTCCCCTGCAGAGAGGCATCCGTATAAAAAATTATTAAAATTTGGTGCTGCACTGACGATAGCTGGCTTAAGAGACCAGTGCTTTAGGCCATACTAATCAAAGCACCAAAGTCCTCAAATTGATGCAGTCAGATACTTCCTGTGGCTCCATGTCTGCAAAACAATGAAGCAAAATGAGCAAGGTCTTGCGGGCCGCGGAGCCTTCTTTGATCCAAGGAAACCAGCCATTGTTTGACCCACACAACAGGTCCTTGCTGCTCGCATTGTCTGTGTTAAGCAGAACATGCCGCCCAGCTGGAGGCATTGACCTGATGTTGTTGCCGCTGTTGTTGACTTGACTGTCTGTTGCCGAGATCCCTGGGGGGTAGACGACTGGAAGGCCCCTGCATGCAAATGCAAGGCTTTTCAGTATATGCATTTCGTGGCAAAGCGACAATCTCATGCACCTAATTATCCACTTTAAAAATGACAGTAGGAGTTCACATGCTGGCATTTATGCAAGAATAAAATAGAATGGGCTGAAGTTACTCCTCAATACAAAGTAAGGTTTGAAATTACAGATTAGGGTTGTCAGGGTTTCCAAGAAATTGTCATGGAAGTTCTTTCATCACCAAAAATTTAGACTAGCACTTCATGAGATGATTCCGTGAAGTTTCAGTTGCTGACGTCAAACGACAAGCCCTGCTCTTTCGTTCATTGCGGCTGGCCACTGCCACCCCAAGGAAGGTAATGAGTTTCCTGTTACACCAAGCAAGCAATCGAACAGCCTGTTTTGCCTGTTGTGACAGGCATCAGCTATGTCGTCATATGTATGGCAAGTAACTACATACCAAGAGCCTCCATAACTGCATAGTTGCATGTGTCTCGAGTCATAGTGTCATTATCAAGGGAATCAAAAGGGAGAGGATCAACGTACCGCCTGCGATTGCAATGAACATCAGGATTATGCGTCTGCTGCTGCTGCGAGGGCCTCTGGGACGATGATGGGTCAAGGCGGCCAGCGCAATAAGCTGCATCGCAAGTACTTTGATAAGCTGATGAAGGGCCAAGGAGCTGATCGGCTCGCGATTGAGAGCCTTTGAGATGGTAACAAAGCTACCTACACGCGTGATGTTTGTTCTTGCAAATGTTTGATGGTGCAAATAATGTATGGTGCAAGGCCAGAAGCAGTGGACTAGGAACTTTACCTTACGCAGCAGCTTTCCTTGTGTCGTGATGAGCACAGGGTTTTAGGGTCAAGTGACCAGTTGCTCACACTGTTGCAGATAGAAAGTGCCTGTGTTTTGCAATTTATCAATTGGCAGAACACGGCACGACATACAGTTGGATGCCTATACCCCTGTTTGCACCCTATTTATGTGCATGTTTTTCAATAACTGCAGGCAAGCAATCCATTGCAGCTTGTTTGGAATTTGCTGACGATGAAACAGATCTTCTCTACAGGCTTACCAGTTGACAGGTAAGCTAGAGAGAAAGCACACAGGATGCGCATCCTGTCTAACTGGTGTTGACATAATGAGGAAACAATCCAACTACGTCAAGCTCGCAGCGTTCCTCTCCCATCATCTGACATTTTATGCATCTTCTGGGGCTTTGCTGAAGATTAGCGGTATAAAATTCAAATACGTGTTGGACAGGTTTTCCTCTTCATTTTCCTCAACCTGTAGGAAAATGGGCCTGTCCAGATCCGAGAGGCTCTTGTGTGCACCAGCGAGTCCCTTCACTTTGTAGAATCTAGCCTGCATCCCCTTTTGGATCTCCTCTCCACGGACAAGCACAGTCGTGGAGCTTGCAAGTATGTATTGAACTCCCGTCTTTCTTCTGTTGAGATGCTGCAGGCACTTGCGAGTGCTGCTTGTTTTCCTGCAACTTGGATTTGCAACCCCGTGTATGTCACCGTAAACTGGAATTAGGGCATATGTTTGCCTTTATGGGGGGAGCACTGCTGCTCCCCTATGTGCTTCTTACTTTTAAGACAGCTTTGAAATGTTTGCTCTTGCCTATTGCACTTCCAGAGAAGCGGCAGACCTGGAGCCTGAAGACAGAAGCCGAAGGACTCGCCAAGGAGGCAAAGAATCTGGACTCCCTACTCAGCAGCGTGGTGGTGTCAGGCGCTGGGTGTGGCGAAGGGAAGTTTGAAGCAGCAATGCTGGTGGCAGATGACGTGTGGGGTCAGGGGATCCTTCTGTGGAGGCAGGAAAGGGGCAGGCAGTTCCGTGTGGGTTACCAGCAGGCCGTGAATAGGCAGGAGGTAGATAAGTGGGAGGAGGAAGAGCATCAGAAGAGGGAGCAGCAGCAGCGGTCTGTGCGGCAGTGGAAAGGGCGTGTGGAGCAAAATTTGCTGTCCTTTTTGCAGGCTGAGCATTCAGATCTGTACGAGCAGCTCTGTGTTGGGCCAGGAGCCGCCCCTCAACTAGCTAAGTGGATGGCAGGAGATGAGTGGGTGGCAGAGGGAGAGGGCGCTGGCTCTGGCACCCGGCCAGCAGCAGAAGGCAAGCTAGGGCCCGCGGACTGCGCCTTGCACTTCAAGTGGATGCAGGCCCAAGATGCAGATGTCTGCGCTGCTGCCGGGATGCCTTGGTTCATGAAGATGTGGGTGGCCCTTGGGTGCACACGCTTCAGGCCACGTGCACCAGCTGAGGGGAATGGATGGCAGAAACAGCACAAGGGCAAAAGAAAAGGAAAGGGCGGTGGAGTGGTATCTGGACAGGAGGGAGATTTGGGGGACAGTGGAGATTGGGGCAGCAGTGCTCAGCACCCAGGCGGTGAGGAAGAGCAGGTGGCAGGTGCACCTCCAAGCAATGTGCCGTCCCTGTGGAAAGCTGTGTGGCAGGAGCGGTGGCAGATTGTGGATGCGTGGCTGAGTAAGTGGTACATTTGCAGACAGTAGTGCACACGTTTGCTAGATTTGTGGTGTGATGAATGAGGTAGGAGTGCATGATCCACCCTCATGTCTTCTTTTCATCTGACCTTATCATCCATCACACAAATACACACACACACAAACACACACACACCCAGCTGAGGCATGCCAGGGCTGGGCAGATGATCTGTCTCAGGTGCTTGCCAGGAGTGAGAAAGTGAGGGCCGCGCTCCTAGGATCCTGTCCCTGCATGACAGCACCAAGGAGGCTGTATTGAAGAAGGCCCGTGTCATTGGTGAGCTGGCTGCATCAACATCAGATAAAATAAAATAACAAAAGTGTGTGAGCTGGAGCGACGGATGCCCTATCTTTGATCACGCTCCTAGTGCTTTTGCGGTAGGAAGCATATTTTCATCCTAGAGCATATAATCATTGGAGCATACACTCATTTACGCACAAGCACAATAGCTAACACACACATAAGCACACACAACTGTGTACTTGTTTGCACACTTGTAAGACGATGCACGATCGTGTGTGCGCAGGTTGCACCACCACAGGACTAGCAGGCCAGAAGGCTCTCCTGGCGGGGGCAGTAAAACCTGGAATAGTTTTGGTAGAAGAGGCCGCAGAACTCTTGGAGAGCCATGTGTTAACCAGCCTCAGTCCATCAACACAGCACCTGATCATGATTGGGGACCACAAGCAGTTGCGTCCGAAGGTGGTGTGTGTGTGTAGGTGTAGGTGTAGGTGTGGGTGTGGGTGTGGGTGTGGGTGTGG
>Ga0307951_1002381_pt1 | contig 11767 bp, 8 predicted proteins | sample OrgLakmetagen374_FD_201842 | JGI IMG/M metagenome (GOLD analysis project Ga0307951, IMG submission 201842) | Saline water microbial communities from Organic Lake, Antarctica - #374 | ecosystem: Environmental > Aquatic > Non-marine Saline and Alkaline > Saline | place: Antarctica: Organic Lake... | reverse complement strand
CTCTGCCTCTCTCTCTCTCTCTCTTTCTCTCTCTCTCTCTCTCTCTCTCTCTGCGTCTCTTCCTCCCTTGCTTGATCTATAGGGTTGACACATATTCATCTATTGCACCAAACTTTTGAAAGTCCCCAGCTCGGATTCCACATACCTCTATGCTGCACAGGTACTGTGAAATATGTATGATCTGGCCAACCTCAGGTACGAGACAGATAGTCCACTACCTCTTCTCCCCAACATAGCACGCACAGCAGGCCCTACCGTTTTGACGCACAGCCAGGGGCTCTCGTTGCGCGCGCAGGGTGGACGCCTTTTCCAGCAGCGGCTGCAGCTGCTGCGCTGCGTGCGCTATGGCAGACACATCAGCGAGCACGCTGTCCTTGTTGGTGGTGGCGGTGGTGTTGAGGGCTTGATAGGTGGACACATCACCTGCGTGGTCCAGCAGAGATAGAATGTCTTAGAGGCTGCCTTAACAGGCAATTTTATTTTATAGAACACCTGCTCAAAAGTCTGCTCAAAAGGATACACAAGAAACACACATAAACAAGTAGATAAACAAAGAACTAAGGTTCTACACTCAACCTTCTAGCTGTGACTAGCTCAACCCGCTACTTAAGCTGCCCATGCAATTATGTCCAGGTTGCTTCTGTTTCCGAGATTTGTGCTTTCTAAAGAGAAGCAAGCGCTCCCATACGCACACTTTTGTCGGTCATCACAGCAGATGCCTTGCATTGATCCTGTTGCTTGATAACTGATTAATGGTAGCTGTATTTGTTGAATGTATAGCAAGTGCTGATTTGCAGATAGCACGTTTCACTCTCAAGATACGTAACAAGCATTGCTAGCGTGTGTCACTGAAAATATGAAAATATGTATGAGGAAGAAGTCTGTACTGTAAGACCGGCGGACACAAAAGCTTGATAGTGGAGGAACAAGGACAAATTTTGGACCTTTTGCTCATTGACATTTCTTGCTTCACCTGGTTCTTTGTGTGATTGTAGCAACTCAATCAGTTACAACCCATAGGGTTTGCAGTGACTGGAAGTGCTCACAAGCAACAGCCCGTCCTCTGCTAGTACAAGCTCAAACTTCTCACGCTCCTCTCGTCATGCTCACCATGCTTGGCAATCTGTGCGTTGAGGTAGCTGGTCTGGGACTTGAGCTGCTGGCACTCATCGCTCATCTGTGGCAGTGACAGCAGCAGCGTGGTTGGGATCAAAGTGATTTATGAGTGGCAGGGTGCTATGGTGATGAATGGCAACGTGGCTGTTTAACTGATACATTGAGTGGAAGCCGCTGGCACGGGACTACAGCATACAGATTAAAAGAACAATTTTAATCGTCATCTTAGGGTTTCTACCCCATAAGTATTGAGCAGGACGACTAGTGCATTCAAGATGTAGCGCACACGAAGCATCGAGGAAGGTCTGTCTTATTGTTGAGGTGAACTGGCACACACGCTTGCCAGCCACAGCGGGTGCGTTATAGCCGGCAGCTACACAATGCTTCTGCTGTAGCCAAGCACAGCAAAAAAGGGAAACGCAAAACGCAGGTAGTGCACAGCAGGAAGCCACACCTGTCCCAACTGCTGACGTAGGCGAGCTAGCTTGCTATCCACCTCTTCCTCAGTCTCTGAGCTGGAAGGTGCAGGAGGTCCACCTAATGCATCATGCTGCAACCAGAAAATGAAGCAACAGCATGTAGTCTTTAATATGCCAGAGAAAACACATTTTGCTGCGGGCCATTTGCTACCACCAGGCCTGGATGGCTGTAGGCAAAAAGCATCCCTTGCGAGCTTTTTTATGTGTGAGTGATTGTGCGTGTGTGTGTGTGTGTGTGTGTGTGTGTGCGTGTGTGTGTGTGTGTGTATGTGTGTGTGTGTGTGTGTGTGTGTGAGTGTGTGTGTGTTTATGTGCATGCGTGTGTGTATTCGTGTGTATCTATATGCGCAGGTGTGCAGAGGTACATATGCATGAACATGTAAATTGCCGTTTTTTTATGAAAGCTTACTTGCTACTTACCACAGGAAGCAGTGCTTGCACAGGCACGCAAAACACCGCAGACTTGCACAGCTGCTCAAACAAAGACAAGCTGGAGGCCACCCTGGTTGTTAAGTCGTTGTAGAGCAGCTCACTGCCCTGTGTGTGAGCACATGAAGGGACACAGTGGGATTTGAAACGGGCACATGCGCCTGCATTCGTCAGCACATGCAGCAAAAACATGTTTCACACCAAAGATGTTTCACCAAAGACATAATTAAGAACTGACCTGTTTTATTTCCTGCAACACAGCCGGTTCCAGCGCTGTCGCTTGGGCAAGGCACCTGCGGATGTTCAGGTTTGACCGGCGCTTGTCTTTCCCGCTTCCTGAGGATACGTCATTTGACTTTGGCATACACAATTTGGCAACCTGAAACTCTCTTTGACACTCACCCTTCAAAGGCGTCAATGCCATCCGCACAGTAGTCTTGCACCTGTTGTTTGTGGGGTCAGAAAAGGGGTCAGCTGTCGCTGATGGTCAACATAGCCCTTGGCACACACACACGTGAGCTAAGACCACACATTGTGAACTCGGAATAAAATGAGATGTCATATGTTTCATACAGTCCGCACTCACAGCGTTGGAGGTGTCAGCTATGAAAATGCCTGTGGCTTTGTCTTCCTCCTCAAGACTCTGCTCCATGACGTACCAGCCAGACTCAGGGAGTGCAGAATGATATCAAGCAGAGTTGCATCCTTTGCTTTGGTCTACCCGCTCGCTCCTATTTCATAGTAATTGTTTTAATTTCATAAGTTATGAAATTTCATTAGCTGATAACGAAGCTCAAGCTTTGGTTGCCTTATTTTATGCGTTCATGCTTTTCTTCTGATGAGCCTGGGCCATCAGTGGTAAACAGAAGAGACCCTCCTCAGGGGGAGACCCCAACCCCCCAAAATTGATCTCCTATGTTTGAAGCTCGTTAGGCCAGATGCAATTGCCGAGGCAGCAGCAGCAGCAGCGCTTCTTCCTGCCGTGCACACAGCTGAGGCCTGTTTCTAATGTGGTACGTTGTCTGTGTCTAAGGTGGTGATTAATTGTGCAGGCGGCTCGTGCATGCGCACACACATGCCACACGCGCAAATTACACGCAAAGAACGTATGCAAAAGTACTCACACATACACACGCGCGTTCACACACACACACACACACACACACACACACACACACACACACACACACACACACACACACACACACACACACACACACAAACACACACACACACACACACACACACACACACACACACACACACACACACACATACACACACACACACGCACGTACACACGCACATATTCTCACATTCACGTTATGTCACTGATGAGGTGCAAATGTTCTCACAATGTATATGCATGTTAAACACAAAACCAAGGCAACCACCTATGCATATCACGCATATTATTTACATACAATATACGTGCGCACACACATGCACACACGCACAAACTGCAATCAAACAAGCAAATGTACAAAATTTCCTATGCTCAGTCACAAGCATCGTACACAATAATCAGGTTTTCTTACGTATATACCATACATATACTTACAAACACACAAAAAGCACAACTTATACTCACACACATACGCACACTTAGCAAACTATACTCACACATACGCAAGCAAACACAAACACACAGTTCGTCTACACAAGCACAAACACAACTACACAAAATACACCCATGCTCATGCACTTAATATTTGCGTGCACATGTATATCCTTCTGCACAGTCTGCTACATTAACAACAATGTCTTCTGAGCAGGGCCTCTCCTGTGGGCTTATCAATTTGGGCAACACCTGCTACATGAGCAGCGTGCTGCAGTGCTTTGCCGCTCTCCCACCCATCAAGGATGTCCTCCAGCGGGTGCGTACGAATAGATACGAGAGCCTAATGCATAAGTAACAAGCGTCTCTTCCTCCTGACTGCAGCATGCGATGTAAAATAAAAAACAGAGTGAAGAATAAACGCTTGTTCTTTGCAAATTAGCAGTGCTTGACTCTTGCTGTGCTTGACTCTTGTCCAGCCTTCGAAGGCAACAGTGCCCCGGCAATCCTGATGCTGGAATGAGGTTTCAGTTTGAAATGGCGCTCTACAGGCAGTCTTTCCAACAATATTTCCTCAATGTCTTGCAACATGAAGGGTGGGCCAGAACCGTAAATATATATGTTACTTCAAGCCACACAAAGAATCCTGAAGGGATGATATTGCGGCATCGATATCAAAAGACTGATTGGATTTGCTTTTAATTAGCTCATTACCATGTCCAATTCCTGCTGAATCTCTCTATCTAGTTCTTACATTGCAAGAGTGCCCAGGAAAAAAGGGGGACAAAATGCTGTGAAGCTGTTTTGACATCACGGGCCTGTTTCTATTTACCTTGAACATCATTTTAAATAGAAAATGCAACATCTAACATGCAACCCCGACCTCAAAAATACGCTGTAGCGCTCCTCAGTGTCATTGTATTACCTGATGAGTTCAATGCACATCATAACTCCCGAATTGTGTAATTCCCCAGCAAGCTTCCGAATGCTGTTTTGACATCGTGGGTCTATTTCTGCATTTGTATGTCCTGTGAGGAGCCACAGATAACGCAGCGGGAATTTAGTTTGAAGGCAGTTCGGTAGTAAGCTTTGGCGTTAGAGAGAAAGTCGCTAGCAGGTCCCATATATATGGGACCTTCAGATCAGGTCCCATATATATGGGACCTGATCCTTACGGTCTTGTGATTACTACAAGTTTTTAACTTATATTTATAAATTAGGCTTTGTGCCATCACTCCTGTTTGTACATCATGCAACCCATTGCAGCTTTAAAGCCTAAACATTAAAAGCACCTTTGTCCTGCTACCATGACCGTCGCAGAACCCTCAGCCGAGGATTTTGCTGGAAAATCTCGCTCAAATATGCTTACGATGACATAATCACCTGGAACGAACGGCAAACTGCACTCTTCACATGTTCACATCCACGGCTTGTCAACCTTTTGTTGTTACATATATTTATTGTACACACTGTATATTAACAAGTATTTACCTACCACATGTGACCGTATTTATGGCAATTCCCCTGCTAAAAACACGCATGTGCACATATTTGATGCTGAAGCCTTCTTCCTCTAGCGCCGCGGCCTTCTTCAGTTTCACGGAGGTTTGAACATAAAACGGCGCTGGTGCTGTGCAGGGCTCAGACCTCCACGGCTTCTATCCCCAGACCTGCCCCCTCAGAGAGAAGGGTACCCCGTGTGCCTCCTGCATATTGGGAGAGCAACTGGTGAGGCACGGGAGTTGTTGTCTTGTGCTTCTCCTAATATAAAGTACCTAGTAAGGATAGTCATGACTCGTAGCCATTGAGAGCTTCGTGCTCGTTTACTTGGGGGACATGAAGGTTGGACTCTTAGATCATCCACCTGCCCTTCCTCCAATTGGTCTTGTACTGCGCATCAGAAGCCTGCTCTTTCTCTGATTTATCTTCCAATGCACGATAGCGGAAATAGAGGGGAGAGCACCTCTGATACTGTTGTGTCTTATCGGGCAGAGCTGCGGTACGGTAAGAGCTTGATGCTGCTGTGAACCTCTGGTGGTAATGCAAGCTAGGCATTGCATCCCACCTTTAGCTTTACAAATGACAGAGGCACACTAGGTAGGGTTGGCCAGGACCATGTATATACGGTGTATATTCGTTTTTTTTTGCAGGAAAATCACAAATTATTTGGTCATACACGGTGTATGTATACGGTTATGGCCAACCCTATTCATAAGTATCAAACAGGTCGCAGCACCAGGCATGTAAATCATTGTATGTTCTTCATTGCTATTTCCTTATGGCGCTGTGCAGCTTCACTCACCATAACGACATCATTCCACCAAGCTACCATGCATCATCGATTACATGTGCAGTTGTTTGTCTTCATCCAAGTGTGCAGCTCGAATTTGTAATTAGGTGTTTGGAATTTGTTTCTTTCTGCGTGTGCAGCGGCGCCAGCTAATGACTTCTGTTGCAAGGAGTTTGTCTAATTTGCATTGTGCTTTGTCAATTCCCACGTGTGCAGCAGCACCAGCTGATGAATTTTATTGCAAGGAATGTATCTGAATTGCGTCGTGCCTTGTTTCTTCCTGCGTGTGCAGCGGCACCAGCTAGCAACTCCTACCGGCCAAGCTGTCAAGCCCTTCAAGATCATGCAATTCTTGCACTTATTTTCAAAGGTACCTTTCAGTTTGTCACAAAATGCCTTTTTGTGTATCTATTGGCTTATATTTCGATGTACACTTAGGGCTCTGCTAAATGTGTAAGAAAGGGCTCTGCTATACGTATAAGAAAGAGACATGTAGGCGTTGCAATGTGCTTGTTCTACTATTTACGCGTGCCAGTGTTACAGGAAGAAGAAAAAACTATGCAGACAGAGAAAACCCGCTCCCCACACTTATTAAAGAAAAGGAGCCACTTTGGTACTGGGTACCGGGCACCGGAAAGAAAAAAGGGAAAGATCAATGAGGATCAGGAGGGTTGCAAACATGACCTGAGCTTCAGACAGGTTACCAACGCCCAATTGTGTGCATTTTCAATAGGGAGTGCCTTTATTTTCAAAGTGGTTTGAGTTCGTCCGAGGTATGCAGAAACAAATTGGTTTCAAACAGAATTGCGTGCTATCCTATCTTCCTTTCCTTTGCTGCACTCTTTGGTCATTCTGAGTGTGCGCTGTCAGCACGTGTCATCATCACTTCCCACTTTTCTATCCTCTATTCTTCAGACATTGAGTAAGACAAGGCAAGAAGACGCACACGAGTTCTTGTTGGCGGCGCTGGATGGGGTGGAGAGGGACACCAAAAAAGGGATTGCTGCATTGGGCGGGCAAAAGGTGTGTGGGCGTGGGCGTGGGTGTGTGAATGTGTCGGGATGTAAGGGGGGGGGAGGTGTATGAGAGAGGGAGAGAAGAGGGGCGGGAAGGTCCGATTTGCTACTCGTCCAAATCTCATGCAAAGCTGGGGAAAACCATAAACAATACAAGGTCAGCCAATGAGGACTGACTGTGAGGCATGTAGATTATAGATCAAGTTTGAATGGGATTGCAAAATGCCATAAAAAGGTTATGATAACCTGCAACTCTGAGCAGCTTTGAGCTTGCTTTTTATTTACCTGACAAAGCATTTGTGCAACTGTCATTTGGTGCAACCACACACATGCAGAGCCAGAGATCATTGATCGAGCAGCTGTTTGTGGGCCAGATCAGAAGTCAAGTCAAGTGCCTGAGTGGGTGTTTTTGTGGATGTGTGTATTTTTGTATGTGTGCATATGTTTGTGGTTAAAGAATGTGCAGACGTATTGTATCTAAGAACTTAATTTGAATTTTTAACTACATATCTCGTGTCTTTCTTCCTGTCCATCTCTCTGCTGTCACTTGCTTGTCAGCCTTGTGAGGACGCACACTTGCATGAATAACCTCAGACAACATGCACCTTAGTCTTATAAGTGTCTGTGCATAACCTTTCTTCACGTGCTCATTTGTAAGCATTCAGCCAAGGCTGGCTTGCCTCCTTCCTCCGGTCGTGAACGCACATGCGCATGGACATGGACACACACATGCTCGCAAATACACACGTGCACAACTCCACACGTATGCAAACACATACACACTGAAACTCAGGCTGTGGCCACAGCAGCAACACATACGAGTTGGTGACCACGCTCTCTTTGGACCTGCAGCGAGTTAACACTGTGGCGGACAGCCTCGCACAATTCACGGCCCCTGAGATGCTGGTGGGTTAGTACGCAGTTCGTCGTTGAACTAGCTTGCCATTTCACATGTGTGCACACTATGCTTTGTGCCTTAGTATGCTTTGTGTGTTAAGGCAAACAAATAGGTTTGACCTAGGTAAATGCAAGGGTCCACTTCATTTGTGCCTGTTAAACTCTGCTTCTTTGCAACCGCAGGACGGTGCCAACAAGTACAAGTGTGATCACTGCAAGAGGTGCGCAAGCAAACGTTGTAAAATCAACTACGTGAAGTAATAGAAAGAAGAGCTGTGTAGGCAGTATGCCATCTCGACCCCAATCAGGAAAGATGGAGGAGTTGTTTATAGGATTCAGTATACACAGCGCAACGGCCTTTTAGTCCATTCAACTTCTTTGCGGGTTGACAAATTTGTCAGGACATGGGCGCTGTTGGTTGCTCAGCTGGTAGGATCTTTGTTGGGTTGCCCATAGAGCACTTATGAGACACTTTTGAGACACACTTTTGAGACAACACTTTTGAGACACACTTTTGAGACACACTTTTGAGACAAATCTCCGGCAATGAGTGAAAAACAAGCATTAGTACAGGCTTTTGCTAACATGCCAGCCTTTATGCTGTAATTTGTAGCAGCACATGCATGTTGCACATTAAGAGGAAAGCTGCTATATAGAAAGCTGGCAAGTAGCTTGCCACTAATGCACACTCACACTCACATGTGCGCTGACAGAGAAGTAAGAACAAAGAAAGTGCAATTTTGACTAGTGTATGTTTGTCTGTAGGGTTGGTTAGAGCCATACTTTTAAGTGGATGCTACAAATATTTATATGCATAAGTCTGTGCCGGAAAAACTATGCGTGTACAATCACGTACTTTGCACTTTGCATGCATACGGTTCTAGCTAAAGTAAATGTGGCTTGTGCCAACACATGCGTACCACAACGTGCGTACTTACACGTGCGTACCGACTCATGTGTACCAACACGTGCGTACCTACACGTGCGTACCAACACGTGCGTACCAACACGTGCGTACCAACACGTGCGTACCGACCCATGCGTACCAACACGTGCGTACCTTCACGTGCGTACCAACATGTGCGTACTTACACGTGCGTACCTGCACGTGCGTACCAACACGTTAACCAACATGTGCATACCAACACATGCGTACCAACATATGCGTGCGTACCAACACATGTTTCCCAGTACATGTATACAAACACATGTACGCTAGCATGTGTGCAGGCTGGTACCCGCACGCAAGGCCTTCACGCTGCACGACGAGCCAAACATCCTGGTGGTCCACCTCAAGCGCTTCAGCGCACTGTCACTGAACAAGATAAACCGCCACATCAAATTTAAGCTCAAGTGAGTTGCTAGCACAGGGGGAAAACTCCCTTCTCAGAACAAGGGGCCCCTTTTAATGCTGTAACAGTGCTTAGGTTGGGATGGGTCACAGTTACTTGCAGATGGCAGCTCCTTTTTGACCGCCAGTGCTTACATTGAGGGGGTGCCCAGGGACACATACCTGCCTTCATTATTTTCTTGCGCAATGACGGCTGCAAAGAATAGGGATGCTTCACCACACGTCTTAGCTTCTTAGACATACAGCGTTGGAACGCCAGTAGTGCACGTGCAGCAGACTGCGCACGTTTCTTAGTTCTGAGTGGGAAAGTTAATAAGTATTTGCAATAACTGCGCATGCAATTGTGCAATACAAGGAACAGTCTGTTGTGCAATTGAAGGAGTGAGCGCAAGAGAATCAATGTAAACGGTCGTAGTAAGACATGCAGCGCATCTTTTCTCCTGAACTTTGTAAAGCAGAATAACAGTGCAGGGCTGATGGACGCACGCACATTTTTGAACCCGTGCACGCAGCATGCCCCTTGGCACTGCAGGCTGATGGACGCACACACATTCTTGTACCCGTGCACGCAGCATGCCCCTTGGCAGTGCAGGGCTGATGGACACACGCACATTTTTGTACCCTGCACGCAGCATGTCCCTTGCGCCCTTCTCCTCATCTCGAGAATCTGAAGACAGCAATGGCAGCAACGGCATCGCCGGTACGCTCCACCACCCGAATGGCACGCCTCAGCAGCACCGACAGAATGGGTTATACAAGCTGACGGGCGTGCTGGTCCACCAAGGCGGATCCCTGCACTCAGGTGAGGGGGCACTGCGGTTTTGATAAGGAACTTTTAATTGTCAGTGAAGCTGTGCAAAGAAACACTGCTTAGCCAGCTCCCTCTCCATTTTGTCATTGAAGTGCCACTACACATGCGCATGTGCGTGCACACACACACACACACAAATACACACACACGCACACACACACGCGCGCACACACACGCACATCAAAATGCACGTGCAGGCCATTACTACGCATATGTGCGGGATAGCACCCAGAACACCTGGTACTGTGCCAATGACAGCTACGTGCAGCCTGCCTCTGTGGAGGAAGTGCTGAACGAACAGGCGTATATGTGAGTGCAAGGTGGCAAGGTCATATCCTTTTAAAATTTTGAAAAGAGTGTGAATGACAGCTACAGTGCCGCCTGCGCAACTCAATGCGGATAAAGCGCTGATTATCCAGACGTGTATGTGGGTTCAGGCTGCAAAGGCTGCAGATACTGTGGCGCGTTCAGGCTGTTTTGATTTATGAGTGCGTACGTCGTCAGGTATGTATCGTGTTGACAGTGAGTGATGCTTTGGCTCTCGACACCCTGCATGCCGTGAATGCAGGGTCAAGTGTAGACTTGGCCAGAACCATAATATTTTTGGTACGGTGTATTTTTAGCAGGGAAATCGTCGTACATACGGCCAGATTCGGTTCAGATACACGGTTCTGGCCAACCCTAGTCAATTGCCGAGTGCCAAGGCAGAGCTGTACCAACGCATGTATATCTCTAAAGCGCCATGATGTGCTGTACATTCACACCTATTTCTCTGTTTCTAGCTCTGCTTCAAAAATGGCGGAGGAGGATGTAGAAGTAAGTGATTGCAGGAGCTTGCTTTTTAATCAGCTTAATTAGTGTGATGTTGTAGGTGTGTCCATATATAAAAGGTACCTACGTATCAACTGCACTCACCGCTCTGCACGTTGCCAAGTAGGCTGCTTTACGTGTGCACACAGGGCTCAAGCGCCCAAGCACTGTACCAGGTACAGAAGAGCCCTCACCAACTCATGCACTTCCTCACTGCATTAATTATGCTGCCATTGCAGGTTGTTCTACGTGCGCACGCCAGAGCTAAAGCTACCAAACCCTGTACCAGGCACAGAGGAGCCCCCACCACCTGCTGTGCAGGGGCCTCCTCCACACACTAGCAGCTGCGCAGGCACGTTATAATTTTGGTACATTCAAAATTTCTGTTGTATCAGCATAGCATCACAACAGCAGCGCCAGAAGCAAAGGGAAATGCATGCATCAAGCCTACCGTGTGCTAGAGCTCCTGTGCCACTAGATGTGCCGACAGGGAAGGGATTAATTAAAGATTAAAGCTTGCTCATTCTAGTGTTTGTATTCAGTTGTTTGGCCTGTCAAGATGGAGTCTCCATTTCCGAGCTTGGCTGATCTCACGGTTGTACGTACGCACTGTGTCAGCTGCAGCATAGCAGATCTTTGAGCACATAAGTCTCGCTCCAAGCTATTTCCTCTTTGATTTCTCACAAATGCACACTCTCCAAATCCATGCATTATACAGCAGCAGCATTGTTGAAAACCAATGGCTCGTATGCCTACAACAATGCTAATGCCGCCCTCTTATTGGCCTCATTTTATTGTAAGCACCTGCTAACAGCAGCAGCAGCTACAACAGCAGCCACCACACTAGAATTGCTTCCGAATGCCTCACATAAATGCATCATGAAACAGGTTGTAAAATTTTACATCACGTTTAAATGCAGGCGCCCTGCAGCAGCAGCAGCAGCGGCAACAACAACAACAGCCGCCACGCTTAATCGGTCCCCAGATGCCGCCACAACACTCCCACGCCC
>Ga0307951_1002378_pt1 | contig 11771 bp, 9 predicted proteins | sample OrgLakmetagen374_FD_201842 | JGI IMG/M metagenome (GOLD analysis project Ga0307951, IMG submission 201842) | Saline water microbial communities from Organic Lake, Antarctica - #374 | ecosystem: Environmental > Aquatic > Non-marine Saline and Alkaline > Saline | place: Antarctica: Organic Lake... | reverse complement strand
AGAACAATAGACTTTTTCTTTTTCTTTCTGAGCTTATGGATTTATTTGTGGCTGGCCGAGACCAGTCAGCAGCCGATCAGCCAAACAACCTGGCTGAAGGTCACCACCCATTGTAACCATTGTAACCATAGTAACCATTCTGTTTTTTTACTAAAGGTTCTTTAGCTCGGCCTCTAATCTGCTGATAAAGAAAAGGCTATGCTGTCAGTGTCAACACGTCCAGCTTTGATTGAGGAGCCAACACCTGAAAGCCTTTTGCGCCAAAATTAAGTCGCAAGTGCCGAGAAGTTTGCAATACTACATGACTACTCCTATTTCTTCCATCATGCAGGGAGGGATTTCAGCTGCCAGCATATTTTCACTCTCTGCTACTATCAACATTGCCCGAAGGAAAGCGTGGTCAGCAATAGTTCTTGAATATCCTGTTTTGGAGGTCAACGGGTAGGTCTTCCACGGCTTTGATTCGGTCCTGGCAGTACAAAGGCATCCTGTGTAGAAATGTGGTAGAAAATATAATGCAGGTAGTGTTAAGACACCAAGCATGATAAAAGAAGGAGGAGCAATTAGGTGCCAGCACGCGCCTAAAGCTCTTAACCGCCTGTGCTTTAGATTGACTGGAGATCAGGGCAGACAGAAGGTAGCAAGCTTCTTCTGTTAAAACAAAGCACAAGGACCGCTTAAAGATGTACTCAGGACTTCACAATAAAAAGACAACACTGGATTTGAGCACTCTGAATAAATGAAATATAAATCCTTTTCCTTAATTGATGCAGGGAGTGTTTTGCTGCCTGCGTAGTTTTTCTTCTTTTCTTTTCTCAGAAAATCAGGCTGTAGATGACGCACCTGGTTAGTAGCTCTGGATATTCGTTGATAAGTGCAAGCACCTCTGCTCTCTTGTCGTTGCACCTGTACCATAAATAAAGTGCTTTGGTTGGACTCGAATCACCCAAACGAACATCATAACTGTGTGTGGGCCATTCAGACCCAGAGCACTGGAATGTCAAACAATAACAAGCAATTGCAATTGCCATTGCATGACTGTTTTGTCTGCTATATATGTACGTTATTCCTCCCCCCCAAAAAACAGCAACCACCTCCCCTAGACATATCCATTTTACAGCAATTGCCCCCCCCCTGTCCTCTGGGAGCCACACCAGGGCCTATTAGAGCTAAAAAATCACTTTCATGCAACCAGCCAAGCATTATTCTTGCGTCATAGGCTTGACCCTGCCGTTTCCAGCACTGGAAGATGCAGAAAGTCACGACATTGTTTAATTACGGTCCGCCTACCTGCTTTTTGCTCGAAACGCAGGAACACAACTCCTTGCACTAGGCTATTGCTGAAAGCGCAGGTTGTCATGATAATGGGGCTTTCAAGCGCTTTTAGCTTTACAGCCCGCGGTAGTCAAAGCATGGACAGCACTGTTTAAAACTAGTATTTGCAATGATGCATCCCTATTATAATTCATGATGCAGTGTCGAAGATGAAGCAAGTAGCAGGCTCGTGGAACGCGCCAGTGTAGCAAAGAATACCTGTACGGGTAGATAGAGACAAGCTTGTGGACAGAAGCCTCCACAGAGCTCACAGCATCATCAGTGTAAAGAAGCCTGGGAGCCTGGGAGCGAGTACTGGAGCGTCTTTTTACATTTAGAGAAAGCAAACACTGGAGCACAAAGAACTGCTGTGCTTGCCCTTTTGGTATTTCTTGTTGCACGGAAGGAGGCGGAGCTTGAAGCGGTGTACAGTGAATCATCAAGTTGCCAGGTTTTCAAATATGTTAGGTTGATTTGCTGCAGCTCTGGACAAGTAGGCCAGTAGATAGATTGGGAAGCAAACGGACAATAAAGTAAATTGTAATATAGGGTAGCTCTCGCTTCTCCAATGATAATATGGAAGTGGATTTAATGCCTGCTTGGTTTTGTGTTCCTCTGGTGGTGCCTGCTGCATCCCTTTTCGTGTGGCAGCAATTTGCTCACATGGCGAAGGGCAACCTGTAAGCCCTGACACGTGGGATGTACTACACTTAAGCGGACGCTTGTGCTGCAATGCACGGTGGTCTACCTTGCGACGGAACAAGGCCACAGGTCACTAATTGGCTTAGTCACTAATTGTGGCCCTCTCATTACGTGTCCCCTCAGCAAAGCTGTCCCCTAGAAGATATCCCTACTAAATGGTGGCAGAGCTGTAGAGCTGTAGAGGTCTGTCTTCCTTGAAAGCCCACTTTCAGTCACTCACCCACTCGTAATGATCTCTACTGCTTTCCAATTCGAAGCAAGCAAGGCTGGTGCAAAACAAATAAGGGGGCAGGACACACTGCAATCGATAAATTCCAAGCCAATACGAGCAAAATCATCCCTGCCATCAAGCGTACATGCCCCTAAGACTCTGTCCAGTGGCTTACCAACGAAAGGATGTGCAAGATATCAGTGCCTGGCAGTGCTTGTGTGAGGCGGTCAAGCGCTGAGGTAAAGTCAAACTGTCGAGTGGCTTACCAACGAAATGATGTGCAAGATATCAGTGCCTGGCAGTGCTTGTGTGAGGTCGGTCAAGCGCTGAGGTAAAGTCAAAGCCACCTCCTCCTCAAGCAGTTCAAGTCCGCCATTGTAGAGGAGAGTACAAAACACAGGTGCAAAGGGGGGTGAGGAGGGACCCTCCAGTTCCAAGGAGGTGTTTAAGAGGCTGGCTAATGTTTCGACCCTGTCCTTGAGCCACGTAAGCAATTGCTCCTTTTCAAGAATGTCCTTCCTTTCAAACTCCCCTGCAATGAGTGCATTATTGCGTGTGTTGCAAGTGGCACTTAAAATTTTCAAAAGGTTCAGTGCAAGTTCTCTTCCCGTATGGTTCATTTGTCCTACAGTGGCTGTTTGCACCCTCTTTAAATCAGTGCATGTTTGCTCGTGTGTGCTGAGTGTTTCTATGTGTAATTGTAGATGTGTAATTCTATATGAATATGTATATGTGGTGCTTGTGTGCGTGTGTATGTGTGTGAGTGTGTGTGTTTGTGTGTGTGTGTGCATACTAGTGTCTATGCTAGTATATAGCATACGTATACGTGCAAGTGCGTGTGTGTAGGTGTGAGTGCGCACATGTAAATGTGTGAATGAATGCAGGTGTGTGATGTTGTGTGCATGTGTGCGTGTGCGCGTGCATATGTAAATGAGTGAATGAATATATAATATAGCATATGTATACATGCATGTGCGTATATGTGTGTGTACGTGTGAGTGCGCACGTGTAAATGTGTGAATGAATGCAGGTGTGTGCATGAATGTGTGCATGTGTGTGTGTGTGTGTGTGTGTGTGTGTGTGCGCGCATGCATGTTTGTGTGCGCACACACGTGTATGTGTGTATGCATGTGACACATGCCATGTGTATGTGTGTGTCTGTGTTTGTATATGTGTGCGTGTATATGTGTGTATGTGTGTATGTGTGTGTGTGTGTGTGTGTGTGTGTGAGATGAGCAGCACTCACCCAATAATCTGGCATTCTGATATGGCTTGAGGCCAGCGCCTTTAAGGTATGTTTGTATCAAGATAGCAGGCTGAAGAAAAAAGGAGGCGCTTGGTCAGTTTGACTGCCGATGCAAAATTAGAGCCTAACAGACACCATGTACATCACACACATGCTGTTCTTGCTCTCCCTGCAGTCTTTGGGCACACTCCACTCGAAAGCCAAGGCGTGGGGACCTCCTGCTTATGATACGCCCTGATGCCCTGGCATATGATGGGTGCTTACAATGATGCAGTGCTGACGTATTGTGTTGTTGAGCCAGCATCATCACAGAGTTTATCACAATTGTTAGTTTATAAAAAGAAGGAGCCTCAGTATTATCACTTAAAAACGAAGGCCCGCAAAAGCGAAAACAGTAGGGAGGGAGCAAACAGTGCTTGCTTTCTCTGCAAAAGGCCCGCTCACTCCACTGTAGCTAACAGCAAGTTGCATAGGTAGTTTCAGGAGTCGTCCATCTAGCAACTGCATTACCTATTAGGTCGCCAATTGGCCAGTCTGCTTACCTCCTATCTTATGTATCCTGGCGGTGAGTTAAGCTGAATGAAATAGCTTTGTCACTCTTTTTTTCTCTATCTGGCCAGATCTGGCATTATGTTACTTAGGGGCCATTCCCAGATTTAAGGGATGCTGTGCTATAGTTAGACATGCACAGCTCAAACAATGTGGAAAAAGGGTAGCATGGATCACGCATATTATTGTACAACTTGCAAGGTTGAATTCAAACTTGCATCACCAAATGCGACGCGCACTTTTTCCTCATGGAGCTCTCCTCGACCATCGGCTATGTATAGACAATGTTTATAATAATGCATTCGAGCAAACCATGCATGTTGGGGCTAGCAAGGACGCCAATCTGGAGTGTGAGCTTTTCAAGTTTGAGCAAGTTTGGCCAAACTTGTCTCAAACTTGCCGGGACATCAGACAGTGTGTGGCTAGAGGCATTTATTATCAATTGATAGTGCGTATCATTTACAGCCAAAGCCCAACATCTGGTTGGTCGTCATTAAGATTCCCATTCAACTCTAAACCCAGCAGCCCGATGTCATGCGTTCGAAGAGCCTGGAATGTCTCTACTATGCTAGTACCGTTGGGTTCGATATGGGGTTCACGGCGTTCATGAAATTGACGCATCAATGACTGTATGACCGTGTAAAAGTTTTGTCCTATTCATTTGTTGTCTACTCACCAGAATCATGACTATGTTACAAACATTCAGAAACACTCAGTAGAGATAGATTGCCCTAAACAGCGGTGAATTGTCATAAGAAGTGCAAGGCCGATACTGGAGCAATTTGTACTAATAAGTTAGAACACGTTAACGCAAGCTAAAGAGTACTACCATCACTCAGAACTACCATCGACTGCGAGGAGTCAAGGCTAACAGGCGGGACCCCCTTGCTCTTCGCAGTGGCGGCCAAGGCCGTGTGATTGGATTTGGCGGCCTTTTGCGACCCTACACATAGGGGAGTCCGGAAAAAGTAACACAATAGTTAAACACTTCAGCAGCACCGCCAGTCGCCACCGGCAGATCCACCTTGTTTTTTTGTTATTGCGCGCGCGTACGCGTGCGTATTAGACAGCACCGACCCAAAGATCTCAGCATTCTCCAACTTGACATCCTCCTCATCGAGATCAAGTATTGTGAGGACACTAGACCTTAAAACCAGTTAAACGCCTCGCAGGAACAGCGTATGTAAAGGCCTCTGCTCCATCCTTCAAGGAGCCTCCGTCACCCTCCACACCATCCTTTTGGGAGTGGGTGGCACCATCTACAACAATCACACGCTGGAGCCTTTTAAGGAACTTTCTGAGAAATGTAGCCAACACAGTCCATTTCTCTCCAGTGTGATGCAATTGCTAGGGACCACCGACCGCTAGCTTGGGTCAGCCGCTGCATTCATTCCCCGGACGACACACAGCTTCATCAATGGGAAGTGTTTACTAACCCAGAGGGCTCTCTGAGCTTCTCAGCCCGAGGATGTCCAGGACACACACGACCAAACCTACCAACACAGGACATACTGGGAAGGAGCATAGAAGAAGCTTCCAGAACTTCGTGCTGAGGTGCCAGTGAACTGACACGCTTTATGACCGATTGGGATGGCTTGCAGAACAGAGGTGTGGTGTGTGCATAGAGGCTTCAACCATGTAGACGCTTGCCTGGATTGCCTGCGCACGAATGCTTACTAAAACACAAACAGCAGTGTGCTTTCCCTGTGTGAGAAGAGCAAACATCATTCCATCTTGGCTGTGAGGTGCATTGGGTTCAAGGCAGATAAATGCGATATGGCAGTTTTTATTTAAGCAAGTCCTTGGTTTCTAACTGTGCTTTGCTGCGAAGGTGATTAACGAGAAACATGGGAGTGCCTGCTTTTGCAGCTGATTCAATTTGCTTTGACATGATTACGGTACACGACAGTCTAAGCCAGGCAAGTGCTGGTTCTAAGCTCATCTAGCAGCAGAGCCCGCAGCAAAAGAGTGATAAACCAGTCCAGGTGTGTTTGATGTTCCAGACCTTCTTGTTGTGCATATGCTACTCCTCACACCCAAATTTGATGTACCCTATGATTTATTCTGCCTCCCTGATTCTTGGTTTCTCGGCGTGCTAGACCCTGTGCTTCTTCTTTACTTGCCCAAAACACAAATAAAGATGATGATTCCCCCTTTTTATTTGATGCGGTCGGTGGACCTGCCTGACATATCTATTTACTGTTTTTATTCAGTGCTGCAATGTCCCTCAAAAGCCATGCCCTTTTTTCCCTTGTTCTCAAGGTTTTTTCAAGGTGCATTTGTTCTTGGCTCAAGTTTGCTGACAGTCAGAGCTTTTTCAGTTCTCTTTTTCTTGCTGAGTTTGTTTGCGTTTGTATAGCTGAGCAGCCGAACCACTTGGCTGAAGGCTTAAAACCTGTGAACCTAACTTAATAATCTAACCTTTTAAGGAGCCGAGTCTTGATTCTCAAAGAGTTAGAGACTTGGTTACAAGCTCATGTTTATTCTGTCAATTACGCTGCCAAACTTGTCCATATCAGACGTACCCTTTCCAGCACTAATATCAACTTTCATCAGCAGACGGTTTCAGGTGAAGCATGCAACCCTCTAGATCCCCATTGATCTTTTTTTGTTTCTTGGTGGAGGAGTTTTACAGTACCCGGTCACCAAAGTGGCTCCTTTTCCTTCATTGATGTGGGGAATGGTTTTTCACTGCCTGCGTAGTTTTATTTCGTTGCGCGGTGCAGAAGTTCAACCAGCAGTTCACCAGGTCGATCACTACCACAGCATACGAGTGCTTGCATGCTATGTAGAAAGAGAGAAGGAAAGAAGAGCTCCGCTAGGGCAGCAGTGGTGACGTGATGGAACAGTCAGCATGATGAATTGAGGATAAATTACACCTCTGCCTCCTGACCATGCGCTCTTAGCCTGTACATGCAACCCAAGCGCTTGTTATCGCTGTCCAGGCCACCATGAACCACGAGGTCGCCTTGTGGTAGCAGTGCTGCAGCAAACCAACCCCTGCTGCAAGGCTTGTCTGCACCAGTGGCTGTCAAAGTATGCCAGCCCTGCAAGGAAAGATGAACGCATGATACAAGCACGTGAGCTTCAGGGCATCATATCTCGCAACAAATAAGTTCCAGCATCACACCTGCAACAAATATTTGCAACCATACAGCATCATTGCAGGTCCTTGTTTCTTGAGTTGCACAGTAGGTGGGAGGTGCCCCCAATGTGTGGTACTAATTGTCTGCCATGCATGGCACGCATGCACACACCCGAGCGGCTCGTAGTTTGATAAGACCTTTGCTGATTGCACACTCAGCACAAGTAAAGAAGGGGCTTGTAACTCGTGGATCTTGTGTACATCTGATGTGAATGAGTGTGATCAACACTTTGTTACAATGTTGATTTGTGACCTATGACAAAGTGTTGACTTGTAACTCGTGGATCTTGTGTACATCTTATGTTAATTTATGAGTGTGATCAAGAGCATGTTGTGTACTAATGTTTGTCCCAATACAACAGTTGCATCGGAATGTGTGTGTGTGTGTATGTGTGTGTGTGTGTGTATGTGTGACCAAGAGCATGTCGTGATCACTGTACCTCATGCTTGTCCCAACACAGCAGGGCGTCGGAAAAGTCTCCTGCTCCCGAGTGACCCTGTAAGCCACCATACAGAGTAGTGATCTTTGCATCTGCTCTTGCTGCATTATGTCAGCGTGATGTGTAGAGTGTGTACTATTTGTTGATAAATGCTGACGACAATGGTTACACAGTTAGGTGAGGTCAGACACCTTAGCTCGCCTGCTCAGAAGCAAGCAAAGCAAACCCTGCACGCACACTTGGCCTCACCTTTGTGCTAGGATCGATTTCGCCCCCGAACAAGATCATGTGACCTGAACAAAGGAAAGTGACAAAGAAGGAATGGGACCACACGCAATTTAAACCACCATGTCTGGCATTGCAACATGCCCATTCTCTATGCATGGGCCAGGTTTGTTCATGTTTGGCGTGCCAGGAAGCTCAAAAAGAAATTTGCACCACGCAAAGAAGCACGGAGAAAACTGCACCGACGGTGACTGATTAAAAACGTGACTGATTAAAAATGCACCGACATTGACTGATTATTAGTCTTCATTAGCATACTTCATTCATTTAAACCAGTCTTCATTAGCATACTTCATTAGCATACCTGACAGTGATTGATTACCAGTCTTCGTTTGCCTACCTGAGTGGGAGCAAACTGCTTTGTTGCCGCAAGTGTGCACGCCTGCACCAAACACGCTGCGTGCGGGTAGACCAGTAGATGGCAGCTCTTGCCATTCCCTAGAAGTCGTGTCAAACCTAATATGAGTACACATGAACACAAGTGAGTGCGCTTGTATGCTCTGTGCAGAACGCTTTTCCCAGAACCAACATCACTGCTTTGAAAACATTGCTTTGTGAAGCGCTCTGGAACACATGGGCAGCCAACCAAGTGCAAGCTTCAGCCCAGGAACTTGCCACAATTCATGCAATAAAGAACATGAAAGGGGAACAGCACACACTTACTCGTGCATATCGTCCAGCTCCACCCCGGCAAATCCTGCAATGGGAGTGCAAGACACAGGAAACATACTTGCGTGTAATGCTTGGGCAGTTTAAATACAGGGAGAGACAGAGAGAGACAGAGAGAGAGAGAGAGAGAGAGAGAGAGAGAGAGAGAGAGAGAGAGAAGAGAGAGAGAGAGAGACACAGAGAGAGAGAGAGAGACACAGAGAGAGAGAGAGAGAGAGAGAGAGAGAGAGAGAGAGAGAGAGAGAGAGAGAGAGAGAGAGAGACAGACAGACAGAGAGAGAGAGAGAGAGAGAGAGAGAGAGAGAGACAGAGAGAGAGAGAGATTGAGAGAGAGACAAAAAACCAAAAGACACTGTAAAACAACTGAATGCTAGCCTGCCTTATACCCAACAGCCTGAATTGCTTTGCTAGCGTGGCTTCTGAGCTCAAGCGCGTAAATTGCTGGGGCTTTGATTGAAGTCACTTTCACTTAACACTGATACAGTCCTATGCACATGAGCCCATATAATTAATTTGTCAAACTATTAGGCACTGCATGGAGGTCCTGTGCCCTGTTTTCTGTAGTCTGCAGTTCAGTATCATTTTGATAGCTGTTCTGATCTGCAAGTTCTTGGTAATGTGGCTGTTGCGACACATCATAACAGCCTCAGGCCCTACCCCTGCCCACCTGCAACGACGTAAAGCTTGTTTCCGTCTGGAGAAGGAATCAGCCGGCTGCCCCCCCGACCTTTCAGTTGCGGGGTAGGCATCTGCTCCCATTTCTTTGCCTTCGTAATAACAAAGGAAAGATAAGGTTGTCAATCGGTGACGGTGGTGTTTGGACTTTCCACTATTTGCTACAATGAAGTATGGAATGGGAGGGCCTGAGAAGTAAGGTACTATCTTTTGACGTATGTGTTGATGTGTTGCTACAATGAAGTATGGGAGGGCCTGAGAAGTAAGGTACCATGTGTTGACCTCTCATGGCTGCTACTCAGGTGGGTAATCAAACATGGTGCAATTTCACCTTTGTGTCGAGCCTCCACAAATCGTTCAGACGGCCTCCCTCTCCTGCACCACATCAAAATATCAGTCAAGAACAGACAGAAGTGTCAGGAGCGAGCAAGCGAGCAAGAAACCTGCCTGCCTGTGTGTGTATGTATCCTGGGTATAAAAGCGTTTTAAGTTGATAGTAAGGAGGGGTGCGCTCAAACTTAACTCGTGTTGCTTGCTTCAGTGCACACACACACAGTGACAACACTTTGCTAGACTACGCGTACGATTTGTTGTGCACCCTCTGGGCATAAACAAGCCAAAAAGGTCTTGGATTGTCGTTTTTTCCGTTTTTGGATGTTATCACTTATGAGGTTGGTGTGGGCAAGCAAGGGCAGGGAGCATCACACCCCTGCATTAGACCTTCTGTTGTCTTTGCACTGCACTGATTGAAAAGTTGCCACCACAACTCCCAAGCAACTCAAACATCACCACATATCTCCGCTCTCACCGCAGCCTCCAAACACAAACATGTAATCCCCACAAGCACAAGCCGTGTGGTAGGAGCGTGAGGGTGGAACAGGGCCCTCCACTTCCGCAGATGACCATGTGCTTGTGTGTGTGTCAAAAGAGTACAAGTCTGCCTTGGCTCCGTCTCCCATATCCACTCCTGTTGCAGCAAATTTGGGATTAACATTATCAACCTGAGTAAGAATGGTCAGGATGGACAACCTACTTCTAATGTAATGTTAATGCCAAGCTGTTTGGTGAATGCCCACCTGAGAATACTGCATATGAATTTGGTTTTGGCCATCTCTGAGCCTGAGACCAAGGTGTGACACAAAGCAACTAGCACACACACACAGTCACAGGTAGCAACAGAACAACCAGTGTTGTGCCAGTACGGTGTACGGTTATACGGTACAGTACGGTTATACGGTGTAGAACAGTATTTATGATTCCGGACCATACTTATGGTAAAATACGGCAAGGTGTACGGTACGGTGCAAAAAGCTGATAATTGGCTTTGATTTGCACCAAAGGGTCCTTTTGGCTCATAACTACACAACACAAATGTTTTAATTCGCATATCTCCAATGTATAACTGAAATGCTCTCAAAGAGGAAAAGCATACACAAAAGATGGACCATGGGTTTGGACCGTATTTTACCATTGACCGTATTATACGCAGGGTTGTGCAATGACGGTGTGGCGGTACGGTCCGTCAACATACGGTCTGACGGTGGACACCGTGAATGACGGTGTCAGACCGTCATTTCGGAATTTAGGGACCGTCATGACGGTGCATTACGGTACGGTGGACGGTACGGTCCAAAAATCGCAAAAAGGCAAGAAATGGCCATTTGACCCCATTTTGGCTCTTTTATCCTCATCTCAAAATGTTGCATGTGTGTTATTTACACAAACAAACGATCGGTGCAGCAATGAAAGGAAAAATTTTAAAGTTTTTGTCTTGACCAGGATTTCCTGGTCTCAGCTTTTCACAGCAAAAAAGCACTTGACGGTGGGTTTACACAGCGATTACAGTGGACAGCCCCTCGACCGTCTGGACGGTAGACACCGTCATTTCTGAGACATTGTCATTTTGACGCTCTGACGGTACGTACCGACACCGTACCGTAATTACGGTGCAAAATCGCTCTGATGGTGTCATTGCACAGCCCTGATTATACGGTTTTGGACCGTACCGTACAAAAAACGGTCCAAAAACGGAAATACGGCGTAGAAGTACAACACTAAGAACAACAGAGTTTTCTGTATCACCTGATCTGCCACCGAAGATCCAAATAGTATCGCCAATCATGACAGCAGAGTGGGCCACCTGTATGCAACGCGAGCGTTTCATCATTTGATGCCTGAAACACAGACAACGACAAGCCAGGGCTCATTATTCTTGGGCAAGACAAGCGCATGAACGCAGAAATTGGGAAGAAGCGTCCGTGAGGCAGACATGAATTTGTACAGTAGACTTGGTATACGGAAGTGGATTGATTGAAAGTGGGTGACACATGGAGTAATGGCATTAACGACGCAGTGCAAAAAAAAAGGGAGCCCATTTAAATGGGAGCCAAGATGCGTGACCCTTTGCCCTTTGCAGCTTTGCTTGTCTCTTAAAAAAAAAAAAAAAGTAGAATCAAGGGGGAAGCTTCGTTGTCCCATACGGTACGTCACGTATGGTACGGGAGTCGTATGGTATGGGAGTATGTATTGTACGGG
>Ga0307951_1002343_pt1 | contig 11836 bp, 17 predicted proteins | sample OrgLakmetagen374_FD_201842 | JGI IMG/M metagenome (GOLD analysis project Ga0307951, IMG submission 201842) | Saline water microbial communities from Organic Lake, Antarctica - #374 | ecosystem: Environmental > Aquatic > Non-marine Saline and Alkaline > Saline | place: Antarctica: Organic Lake... | reverse complement strand
CGGGCGTATTGGCCGGATGGAGCATGTGATGGAATGCGTGCTCTGGTCCCTAAGAATTGCTCCTGAGACAGCCTTGTATGCGGCAGCAGTGGGAGGGTCCAGAGTCGCGTTGAAGATAAAGGGCTCTGAGTAGCCTGGGTTAATGAGTAGAAAGGGTGTTTGTGCATTGTGTGTGTGAGTGCATGTGCGTGTGCATGTGCAGGTGCGTGTGCGTGTGTGTGTGCGTGTGCATGTGCTTGTGCATGTGTGTGTGTGCATGTGCGTGTGTGTGTATGCGTGTGCGTGTGCGTATGCATGTGCGTGTGTTTGTGTTTGTGCGTGTGCATGTGTGTGTGCGTGTGCATGTGCGTATGCATGTTTCATGTATGCATGTTGTATGTGTGTGTGCATGTGTGTGTGCGTGTGTGTGTGTGTGCGTGTGTGTGTGTGTGTGCGCGCGCACGTGTGCGTGGCGCGTGTGTGTGTATGTGTGTGTGCGTGTGCATGTGCGCGCACAAAAAACTGCAAGGTTACTTGTGCCTGTCTAGGAATTGCGTGAGGCATTTGTTTCTGATGAAGTGCAGAGAAATAATGAGTAGCCGATTCTAAGGGAGAAGAATTACATGGCCTAGCAGGGCTTTGTTCAAGGTGGCCTGCAAAAAAAGCTGTGCATGCCCACACAAGCCTGCTCGTTTTGTCGGAACTTGCTAGCAAGCTTGCTGCACCCCTCCATGTGCAACCTCTGCATGCGCATAAAAATACGCAAGCACACACAAGCATGCACATGCACATGCACATTTGCGCACATGATGCAATCACACAAAATAAACACAGGCGTTTCTCCGGTTTGAAACCCACGTCCCGCATGCAGACAAGCTACACTGCTCCACAGAAGCCTCCCACTCTCAACATGTCCACATTACCTGCAGCAGCAGCGCCGATCATCACAGCCAGCCTCTGGTACTTGTCATCCACCGCCATGCTGTACGTAGCAGAGCTCCAGGCGCGGCACGTTTCCTGGCACGCTGAGTGGTTGCTACCGCTGTCAGTGACATTGGCGGGGGCTGCTTTAGTTGCGCTTAAGCCTGCTGCTGGTGCTGCTGGTGTTCCTGGCTGTTCTTCTGGTTCTGTGTCCTTTGGCCCTGCAGGAGCTTGCACGCCAGTGTCCTTTCTTTGCTCGGTGTCAGCGGCAGGGGTGGTTGGGTACACAGCGCCCTCTACAGCGGCATGCTTGGCCACTTGCTCCATTAATGAGGCAGGGTCAGGGCTACAGAAGCGCTTGCCACAGCTACATGTGCCCTCAAACACCTGAAGGATGAGGCGAAGGTATGGGATTAGGCTACGGGGGTGCTCTCAGCTAGAGCTAGGGAGCGAGAACTGAGGCTGCATGTTCTGCTTAATATCATTTCACTCTACCACCAAGGCATTGCAGGTCGCGGGTGTAGATGGCCGATTGCTGATGATCACTGTATATGCCATCCTCATAAGAACCTCCTGAATCCTAACCTCCACAGGAAGTTCCAGCCATCTGCATCCTGTTTAAAAGCACACCTTAGAAAAACTCCAGCCACATACACTGCCCACGTGTATGTGCCCACGGCACGTGGTGGCTATGCCCGCAGGCAGGTCAGGATCATTTGGTTGGGGCCTCAGGGACACCAGAAGTCCAGCAGGCTGCTGCAACTCAAGCTCCAATCTGACATCAACCTGACCAGGTAAAGTTGACACCGAGCGAGAGGAGAGAGAGAGATTGAGAGAGCGGGTACGGGGAAAGGCGTGAAGGGAAGCCAATCAGTTCCGCACACCCCAACGTGTGCAAGGGACATCCTCCTACCTTGCTGTGGACCTGTTTTTGAGCTTCATCCACTTCCAGGTCCAATAGAGGGTGGGACAGCCCTGAGGAGGTGTCCAAGAGAGTATGCCTGCAACCGAAAGGGCTATATATTTCAGCCGTCTGTGTGCTTCCTCGTACACGTTCATGTGAAGGTAACAATCCAAATACCATCAGGTGGAAGGGCAAACCTGGAGGAATCGGTGCACATCCGATCTGCCGCCGCCTTTGCGAAGGAAAGCTAGCAAGGGACACTCATCAAATAGAAATAATACTTAATCAAATTCAATTTTGAGGTGCCGTCTAGGTTTTGATATAAATACTGCTTTATTGTATCTAACATCTCACAACTAAAGCGTACCCTGGCAGGACCCCTCTACTGAAAATGTATTCTCTTGCACTTTGCTTGTCAGCTTTTCCTGCCTACTAGTCCTCTAAACCAAGGACAGGGAACCCCCCTGAATGTTGCTTGATTGCCTGGGCTTGCACGTGCACCCTCATCCAGGGGCAGGAGGATAAAGGAATGCCTGCGCTTGCGCACATTACTTTTGCCCCACATACAGCTCAGAGATTGTACTCATCCACCTCTCGTGTGCTGATCCGGTGAGCAAATAAAAATTTGCTGTTCTCATTTCCTTATAACTAGGCAACCACAGTTTCCCTGATGGGCCACCTGTTTGTTTAATTTGGATGACGTGCACTGGCACAAATTACACACAATAAAGCATGTTAGATCTCCCAGAAATGATAAGCAGGTTAGCTTATTTCAAATATACAGACGTGGTTAACAGCGAGCCTAAACCTTCCTTTCTCTCTCTTCATGCCTCGTGGTGCTCAGGTAGAGATACTTGGCAGAGTGGAATAAGGATCATGACACATGAGTTGGATGTCAAAACTAAAGAAAGAAAAAGAAAAGACTCCGCTGGTAGTGATGACACAGCCAGCATGATTAAGGGAGGGGGCTACTTTGGTGCCCGCACCACCACGCAAACAATTAAATAGAAATCAATGTGGGTCAGGGGGGTCGTGTGCCGTAGCACCCAGACCCAATCCTTGACTGTTGTTGCTTGTGTTATATTGCAGTGCATAGCTTGTTTTTATGAGTGCAGATGCATGTCTGATGGAGTGTTCATTCAATTTGTGTGTCAAACTTTAATCTTATGGTAATCCAGACTAAGGTCTGCCAGAGGTTTGTCTGTATAGTCTTTGTAGATAATCCTCATTACTCCAACGAGGATCACGTGGAGCTTGACTTCCCCTATATCCTTGTCTGTTTAGGTTGGCAAGAAGCACGCGGTGCTGTGCTTTTGCTTGTTGGAGTTGGGGATCAGGCTTAGTGCCTTAGCAAAATTTAAACTCAATCAGGTGAACCTCCCACTGGTTTGGATTCAATTTCTTGTCTTTAGCAAGCTACTGAAAATTTGAGTTGCGGGTGGTTGCGCGAGAGGAGCACACAGTGCTAGGTAGAAATAGGATGGCGTCAGGACGAGAAGAGGCTTTTTAAGCATGTGCTGTTAGTTTTGGAAGCAACCAAGAGGGCAGTGGTTTGTTGGCAGTGTTACTCAGATCTAGGCCTTGCTCTGATAGTTAATCTGCGCTGCCTTTGTCAGTGTAGGCATTCTGGTTGGCACCGCATGGTCCCTCAAAACTATAACTATGTAGACGTTGTACATTTGATTGTCATCAGTCAGTACTTGCGATCTATTTCTTCTGTCCTCTTGTTACTAAAGTTGCAAATATTTCTGCCTTGTGCTTATCAGATGCGAAATAGTACTCCACGATGTACATTGTCTGCACCGGTAGTCTGCTGCTTCCAGCCGCTTGATTGCAATCGACATATAGTGGGGAAGCACTTATGCTCAAACATGGTCAGTATCCGCTGCCTAAACAACCCATGCTGACCAGCAACGGTCGTGGAAATTTCAGCTCATATGCCATCTAATTTGCAGGAGAATTTATATAAATCATACATGATATTGAAACGCCCCTGATTTTTTATTAAACATCTCTCCCTCTTTTTATTCTCCAGGTGAAATGTTGCAAGACCATCTAAAACCATTGCAGGATAAAAAACAACATCCTTTCCTATTTCCTTTTTTAAATTTCCTATACTTCCTTTTTTTCTTGGGCCCATACACTCTCATTTTTGCTACCTCCCTTTCAATCAAAACCAGCAATGTTGTCCAAGAAGACAGACCTTTCTTTCCGAGTTACAAAGCTTTAAACGTGCTTGCATTTTCAAATCTATCCTTTCCTAATCCACGCTGCTAGTATTTAAACTATCCGCATCCTTATTCTTTTTTATCTTGACATGCTTGCACAAAGCGCACTCTGATCTCGTAAAACTTTGCAGGTTGGTCATATAATCAATCACGCTCATGAACACACACAGTGACTACACAGGTGATAAGCAGCTTTACACTGAATGCGTCATTTCCTTAACCCGTTTCTGTCTAGTGCACCTTTTTGTCCAGGTAATGATATTATCTTAAGACAGACATGCAGCAAACCAACAACAATTGAAAACAGAACCCTGCTAGTAATGAAGATTGAAATGCCAAAAATGCATAACAGCCAGCAATGTTGAATGCCCCACGTCGTATCTTGCTTGGGCCTACCATTGCGTGCTAATTGCTGTTGCTCTGAGGCTGCAAAAAAGCACAAATAAAGGTAAGGTTTGTGAAAGAAGACGTGTTTTGCATTCAATTTGGTAATGCATAGGGGCGAATTCATTCAGCACGTGCACAGAATCAATGATCTATGACTGCCTTATCACGTATGAGTAGGTATATAAATTCTTGTGCATGCATGTTAGATCTTAAGCAATAAAATGTATTATGATTTGCGAACTTGAACGAACGTCCCTTTGGCCCACATAAATACTTTAATTTTGTTAAGTGGAGTGTCTCGTAGTGCAGTTAGCAAATTCCCACCTCCCTTTGTGATCAGCTACCAGTACTGCTACATCTCTTTAGAGGTGACTCAGTCATTACCTGATCTCCAGGGCAGTCATGGAGAGTTCCAGGTGCAGCCGTAAAGGTGCAGGGACAGTCTGGTTGGCTGGTGATGTCTGAGCGATAAGCTACAATTATGCAGAAGAGATCTAGTAGAAGAGAGCTCCTTCCAGAGGATTCCACAGTAATCAAGCTGGGCATGCCATTTAAGCGTCGAAACTTGTTGTTTATTTCGATTAAATCACTTGCACTTACGCTGGGGTGATGGTGGATCAGAGGGAGGCATGACCGGTGGCGGGGTGGTGGTGTATCTATTAATGTTGTAGGGGCTATTCGGTCGATTGTGGCGCCTGCACGTGCGATTCACAAGAGGCACCTTTAGGCGAAGGGTTTCATTAGGCAACATTCAAGTATGTTATCAAGAGTGAGTGGCAAGCAGCAAAGATCTGCAACCGTCATGGTAAGCAGGGGATACTTGCTGTAATCTCTGCATCTGTGACAAGGAAAGATTATTACCCAGTTCCGGATATTAAACATCCAGTTATGGATAAAGAGATAGACAGTAGTACCAACAACTTTCCAAGCGCACCTGTGGGAGGTAAAAACACAAATCCCTTACCCTCAGACCTGCATAAACACCAACTTACCAATTACGCTTGCGGCGCGCCCCCTGGCCCCCCATCATGACTAACCGAGTGGGACGAGCGCGTGAATTGTAGCATTCGATAATTTTTTACTTTATTGATTAGAATTATTAGGCTAAATTGCGGAGGATGAAGCAGATGTGCGTAGGCCTCCACGTAACCTTTCCCGCTAAAAAAAGAGCGGAAAATCCTGCAATTGTTCGTTTTGAGATCCAGCGAAGCGTGGGACTCCTGTTTTGTGGAGCTGAATTATTTCCGGACGCTTGAAATGCTCCAGGATATTATTTGAGGTTTTGCTTTGCTTGGATATTATAATGCATCACCAGGTGGGAAGGCCCTGACGCCTTAAAATGCCCTGGGGTTTGAGCTGGGATGTTGCTGTGCCTGCATAATATAGTGCTGTGTCTGCACACCAAATGCTGCAGGACCGTTTTGCATCCTCCGGAATTCCTGAAATTTGGCTTTTATCCTTCTGGCAACATATTGTCTGGCTGTCCTGCTGTATAAGCCCTAAGCGTTCCCTATAGTATTACACCCTGAATTTGTACGCAATACCTTTCAGGCGTATGACACAATTATTCAGATATTATTCTGTTTAATTTGATGTTAGGCCGTTCGCCATGCTAGAGCAAAGTCCATCGCTTGTAGGTTGACACTTCTAGGTTGACACTTCTAGGTTGACACTTCTAGCTTGACAATTCCTTTTATCAGCTACCTTCAAATTTTTGTCAGAGCGAAGTTATTTTGCCCTCTCTAAACTCTAAGCGTACGGCTCTTCTCCAGCTGCTATAATAATAATGATCAATGATCCTCTCAAGTTCCAACAATCACGCACAACGCTTGTCAAGGGCTCAGAGCAGATCTACGGTCAAAGGTTAAATTAAGAGAAGTTAGTCCTGCTGTGTGAGAAAAGATGCCTATATGAGTTTCAATTCCTGGAGTAAAATAAACCCCTATTCTCTAAAGGTAGCCTTCTTGCACATAACATTACAGGCCCTAAGGGCAGGCATCAGTGCCTTACTCCTGACAAATTTGTATCAAAGGTTCGCCTTGACGAGGCTGCAAAACACATCCGACAGACACTCAGCAAATTGGCGTCTGCTGCTGTGCGAGCTTCAGGGGTTGGAATTTGGGCTAGGGCAAAATAAGACCGTGCCCCTTGGGCAAGGAACGACTCTGCAGGCCAGGACGTCCGTGGCTAAGCAGGGGGGAATGTAACCGTGCATTCTTACATACACTCTTGCAAATATATAGACCGGTATCTTAGACAAAGCAGCTATGCCAGGCTGGAGGCCTTTGTAATCCATACTGAACTTAAACTTAGACAAAAACGTCTACTTTTACAACGCTGGGCATCAGATCATCTGGCATTGCAGTGTGCGGTTTTGTTCGAATGAATGCTTCGGTTAAACATATTTAAACAAGTGACGACCATATACATAAAAAAAAGGGAGATGTTGAAGAAGGCAACTAGAACGGAAAAGGGTGTAGGCTGAGATGAGGGGAGGACATTGAAATTTAACTCCCAAAAACTTTGAAGCCCAAATAACACGAAAGGGCAAGCAATGTAGTAGAAGGGGGGGAGAAGCAGAGAGTGAGTCAGCGGGGACTGGGTAGCAAAATAACTACAACCAGCCGATGGCATAGCTATCTCGATATAAACCTTGGGACACTCAATAAACGAGGAGGGTAGCAAAGAGCAAGCCAGGATCAGAGCAACTAAGCAATGGCTGGTAAAGGAAAACATTTGCACACAAGGAGACACGATGTAATTGCCCCACTGTCAAAACCCGTTTAGTTTGTTTTCAGTTTGCTCTCCAACACCTTCTACTGTCATCAGCTAGAACTAAAACACTTTATCCGAAAATCAGTTACAACTTAATCACATGCTTCAGGTGTTAATATTACTTTTAACATTCAAGTTAAAAAGAGCTTAAAGAGAAGTCTTATATATCTGGCAGTGCGGCAAATGTAGAGGATGTGGTTGCACATGCTAGCACTCCTGATTTCAGGAGGCTGAGCTTGCGACCCTCTCTTCTCATCAGCCCCATTCATGCTTAAAAGGTTTGCTTCCAAGCGGGAGAAGGGAGGGGAGCAGCAGCAGCAAGAGCAGCAGCAGGCACCGGACCCACAACCTCCACCTCCCCAAGGCCCGTCCATGCTTGACAGGTTTAAATTCTCTTCCAAGCGGGAGAAGGGAGGGGAGCAGCAGCAGCAGCAGCAGCAGCAGCAGCAGCAGCAAGAGCAGCAACAGGCAACGAACCCACAACCTCCACTTCTCCCCCAAGGCCCGTCCATGCTTGACAGATTGAAATTCCCTTCTAAGCGGGAAAAGGGAGGGGAGCAGCAGCAGCAACAGCAGCAGCAACAGCAGCAGCAGGAACCCAACCCAGAACCTCCACCCCCCCAAAGCTCCATGCATGAGAGGTTGAAGTCCCCTTCCAAAAAGGAAGTGGAGGAGGAGCAGCAGCAGGTTGTCTCCCAGGTCCTTCCTGAAGGGTCGTCTGCCATTGCACAGCGCCTCCAAACCTTAACGGAGCCAGCTTTCCTGCCATCTTCTGGGGCTGTAAACAGACCAGCCCTGCTTGACGCTCATCACGATCCAGTGGGTGCTGTTTCAGGCGTTCGTTGTGGTGCATCAGCTGCTTGCGTTTGCTCTAGTTTTAAGTGCTACTTAGAACCATGTTAGAGAACGGCAAGTATCTGAATCATGCCATGGGCGCAGGTGGCAGGCATCAAAGCCTACGCAGGGTGTGTGTGCACTTGCAACCTTCTTGGAGACGGGGACTGGAGATTGGTCGTGGGAGATGAAGGGCGCAAGCTGAAGGTGCAGTGCAAGCGTGCAAGCGTGCCTGACCATTTGCTTAAATGATTGAAGCAAACTGTTCTCCCCAACGCTAGCCTCACAGTTGATTAACCCTGTGTAGTAAACAACAACACAGGTGTGGGCAGGAGCACACAAGGAGCCGGAGCATAATCTGCTGGACGCACCTGTGGCCATCTCCTGTTTCAACGCCGAACCAAATGCCAAGCTGCCCTCGCTCGCCGTCGCTGCTGGATCGCATGTGTATATTTATCGCAACTTGAGGCCGTACTACAAGTTCATGCTCCCGCCGGAAGAGGTCAACGACGAGGAACAGCTGTGCTGGTCAGTCAAGGCGTTAAACGAGGCTAGCTTTTGCAACTTGTTTGGTGTGGCTCTCTGTGGTGTGTGTGTGTGTGTGTGTGCGTGAGTGTGTGTGTGTGTGTGCGCGTGCGTGTGTGTTGTTTGTGTGTGCGTGTGTTTGTTCATGTGTGTGTGTGTGTGTGTGTGTGTGTGTGTGTGTGTGTGTGTGTGTGTGTGTGTGTGTGTGATCGCACATGTGCATGCATGTGTATGTGTGTGCGTGCGTGTTGAAATGGGTGTGCACTTGGGTATTGTGCGCACACCTGTTTGAGTATGCATTTGCGCGTTTTACTTGCAGAAATCAGTCTGTGCGTCCTACTGAAATAACACAAATGATCAGATGATCATGTCATATCCCTCCTCACAGGGCAAAGCTAATGGCTGGAGAGGTGGTGGTGGGAGAGTTAGTGCATACATTGACCCGGTTACAAGATGATGGTGTCAATCTGACAAGCCGGTCTTTGCAGGTGATGGGTTTGACTACTTAAGGCACAACACACATACGTGCACACGTGCACACACATACACATATACACACACAGTCACATACGCAACACATGTATACCAGTTCCAAGATGTTTTCGCTTGAAGTGTGCAACCCCACACATATCTACAGGTCATGAACATCGCAGATCCTGATAAGAAGCTCAGCTACGTCGAGCAGTGCCAAGGCCAGCCTCTAACTTCTGTTTCCATGATCACGTGCATGACGGTCATAAACCTCATGCTTGATGAGGTGTGTGTGGGTGGGGGGTGTGGGGGGGGTCGAATTGCGGGTGTGTTGGTGGGCGGGGGATTGTGGCGTTTGTGTTGATGAATTTGGGTGTGTGAGTATATACCTTCTGGAGAGTGTACCCTGTTGCGCCGGCTTAACACTGTTTCTTGCATGCACAATGTTTGGAAGTAGTATTTGAGTGTTTGTTGCGCCTTATTTCCTATATTAACTCACTCTGGTGCAGAGTCACGCTCTTTGCCAATGGCGTTCACGCTGTGCAAGCAAATTGAAAAGGGAACTGCTGGCAGTTCCGCACTCGGCTTGCTCGGCCATTTCATGCTTTTAATTTCAACCAATATAGATCAGGACGCAAGCGGTGCATCATCTGAATTGTCCTGTGCTAACCCTGCTGACCTCTGTAGTATTTATTAATGCTGTTTCAAGTACATTCATCCTCACCTTGTATGCAGAACATAGACCCGTACGCAAGCTAGGTGCACCTGCACAGCACATGATTTTTGGTTGAGTTTTCAAACGCATACATCTTAGCTCTAACACGTTACATGAGTTCTATGAAGGTGCTTGATACAACGTTTATGGCGCAAAAAATTTTGGACAACCTTGTCTGGCCTCCTGCTCTCTTTGCCTTTGTTTTCCTGTTTAATGCCAACCAAGTAATCAGCACACTTTTAAGTGTGCCAGAAATAAATCATTTAGTTTGTAAGGTTGGCCAGAAGCGTATGTAGAAGTATGTAGATAAGGTGTATCTACAGTAATTTTTGGCGGAAATTTTTTAATCCTTCAAACATAAGGCATCGGTTTCTTTCTGGCTGAGCCTGCACACCAGTCAATGGTCTTGATGTTGTGTCTACAACGCCCAACAACTAAGGCACTCGCTGTGCCACTTTTCATTCATGCCTTTGGTTCTACATAGCCTTTTTCGTATCCCTACGCGAAGAGCTAAAAACCTTGCATCAACTACTCCAACCGGCTGGCCTGAAAACTGATAACTCGTGCCCTGTAAATGCTGGAATGCAGCCGGGAACACTGAGCCGCCTTCTTTCAGCACTCAAAATAAGTTGTGCAACAGAAAAGCCTTCTTGCCAACACACACTTGCCCTACTTGTCAACTCACGCTTGCCTTGTGACTGTGGACATGCGCAGCCTGGAGCAGCCAGCTGCCTCTCGTCCTCTCTCCAGGCAACTTACCCTTTACTTACAAGCTTCAAACTCATTTTCCTGTATATACTTGCCCTATGACTGTGGACATGCGCAGCCTGGAGCAGCCAGCTGCCTCGTCCTAGGCACAGAAAGTGGCCGTGTCCTCATCCTGAACCACGTCGGCAGTGCGGTGCGTGTTTGTTCTTAGGGGGTTTTATGGATGTGGGTGTGGATGTGGGTGTCTGCACATGGTTTGTGCATTTATTGTGTGTTGCTGCACTTGTGTGTTTGCATGTGTGTGTTTGTATGTGTGCTTGTCTGCGTTTTGGTCTATTCTTGATAAGCACAGGAATGGGCCGCCTGCATGCAGCTTTTTATTCCCACGCTTCCTTTACTTTCATAATAGTTAAATGATGCCCCATCATTGCATCATACCTCATTGCATCCACAAAAGGAAATTTGCAGACTTGGTTACTATTACTATGCATGTAATCAGTTTCCTGTGCATGCCAGTATCACCAGGCAAGCATTTACAAGTTGGAGAGCGAGTATTTGTGTGGAGGTACTTACGCAATTCACAGCAGACAAGCGTTCATGAGTTAGAGAGCAAGCATTTGTGTGGAGACATTTGCATACCTGCACGTAAGGCTGTGCACGATTCTTGCTTCCTCTTTGTGCGTGCCAAACCATGAACACACACATATGCCCTTCCTCTGTACTTGCTTAATCTAGGAGGCACATGCACATACACACACCTGTGTTCCTGAGCACAGCGGCAGTCTTAGTTGTTCTCCATTTTCCGTGAGACCTTTAATATGCAAACTCGTTTCGTCGTGCACCTTTATTTTTTTTCATTTCTCTGCTTAGCCCGTTCCTTTGGGCACCAAAACAGTTGTGCACACCCTTACATCTCCTGTTCCTTGAACGTGTATGTGTGTATGTGAATGGCAGGTGGTGCGAAACATTTGGGTGGGTGTAGCTCCTGCTATGCTGGCAGTGTCTGGGGAACTAGAGGCCTCTCATTGTATCACAGTAGCAGGCAGGGATGGAAAGCTGTACAATATAAGGTACGGTGGCAGGGACGGATAGCTGAGAGAGATTATGTGAGGTGGCAGGGACGGGGAGCTGAGGGATATTATGTTATTATGTGAGGTGGCAGGGACGGATAGCTGAGAGATATTATGTTAATATGTGAGGTGGCAGGGACGGGAGTTGTGATAATCCATGTGAGGTGGCAGGGACGGGGAGCTGAGAGATATTATGTTATTATGTGAGGTGGCAGGGACGGGGAGCTGAGGGATATTATGTTATTATGTGAGGTGGCAGGGACGGGGAGCTGAGGGATATTATGTTATTATGTGAGGTGGCAGGGACGGGGAGCTGAGA
>Ga0307951_1002340_pt1:0-7500 | contig 11856 bp, 14 predicted proteins | sample OrgLakmetagen374_FD_201842 | JGI IMG/M metagenome (GOLD analysis project Ga0307951, IMG submission 201842) | Saline water microbial communities from Organic Lake, Antarctica - #374 | ecosystem: Environmental > Aquatic > Non-marine Saline and Alkaline > Saline | place: Antarctica: Organic... | reverse complement strand
AACGTGTGTATATGCTGCGCAGCACCCTCTGATGTGGTTATTTTGTAATATGCAGGTCAGGGGCGTGTGTGTATGTGTGTGTGTGTGGCAACCACTGATGTGGTTTGACTATAATGCATTCTACGCAGTTGCAAGTGAGGTGACCTAACTTTATGTGGCAATCTTATCATCACAGACACACGCATGCACACACACATGCATGCATACTCACATAGGTATGCACGCACACATGCTTGCACACATACACAAGCACACACACACAGTACACACACTCAGCACACACACACACGCACGCACGCTCACACACACACACTCAGTACACACACACGCACTCAATACACACACGCGCACTCCATACACACACGCGCACTCCATACACACATGCGCACTAAATACACACACACACACACACCCGCACACATGCACACACACATGCGCACACTCAATGCACACACGCAGGCCCTGCCCTCCCCTTCCTCGTCCTCTTCCTCCGCTGGTGTGTCATCACCCTGGCCGCCTACTTTTCGCGCTCCCTTTCCCTCACCGCCCGCGCACGTGCTGCCAGCATCAACCTCCCCTCCCACATAGAGTTCACTCCCCTGAAAGGAAGCAGCACCACCGCTGCTGCTACTGCTGCTGCAGGCTGCGTCAGCACCACACAGACACAGGTGAGCACACAGTGCTGCAGGCTGCGTCAGCAGCACACAGGCGCAGGTGAGCACACAGTGCTGCAGGCTGTGTCAGCACCACACAGGCGCAGGTGAGCACACAATGCTGCAGGCTGCGTCAGCACCACACAGACCCTGGTAAGCACACAACACCATGTGTGCTAATTCACAAGAACGACAAAACAAAGAACGGTCGGTATCCTAGTAAACAATGTATATCTTGTGTCTCAGGTTGGCCAGAACCGTAAATACACGCCGTATATGACTGTATGTTGGGTGATTTCCCTGCCAAAAATACCGAAAGTACACAGGTTATAAATTTAACTGAATGTAAACCGTAAATATATGTATGGTTCTGGCCAGCCCTACACAACTGTGTCTACTGGGAGAGAGGCGTGCGCTGCTAGCTGCTAGCCTCCTTGTTGGCTACCAGCACAGAAAAAACGCAAGCATCATACGACACAGAAGTTTCTTGTAAAGTGTGAAGGGTAAAGGGTAGGTAGTGCACCGCTTCCCCTGTAAAGTGTGAAGGTCGTGTGTGTGAAGGGCAAGTGTGTAAAGGGCCCTGTGAAGTGTGAAGGGCGTGTGTGTGAAGGGCAAGTGTGTAAAGGGCAAGTGTGTAAAGGGCAAGTGTGTAAAGGGCAAGTGTGTTAAGGGCCCTGTAAAGTGTATAGGGTCCTGTAAAGTGTAAAGGGCAAGTGTGTGAAGGCCAAGTGTGTAAAGGGCAAGTGTGTGAAAGGCGAGTGTGTAAGGGCCCTGTAAAGTGTAAAGGGCAAGTGTGTGAAGGCCAAGTGTGTAAAGGGCGAGTGTGTAGGGCCCCGTAAAGTGTAAAGGGCAAACAGCAAGCCATCACTCCAGCTTGAGCAGCACCACCGTCACCCAAACACGTTTTTTTTTTACAAAGTCCGCCACCTGTTTCTTGTCACATGCTGGCCTCCTTTGCTGCTACTGCTACAAAAATGCCTAAACAATACACAGCGCAGAGGCTCCCCCTGACAGGAGCAGCACACGCTGCTGTTGTAGCTCAAGGCAGCGCCACCAGCACCCAAACACACTTTTTGTATATTTTCTCACGTGTTTCCTGGTCACGTGCTGGCCTCCTTTGCTGCTACTGCTGCAAAGAATATCAAACATTATTATCCAGTCCGCTCTGATATACAGCGCAGAGGTCAACCTCATGATCAGGGCAGGCGCATGCTGCTGCCACTGCCCCAGGCAGTATTACCAGCATTTGAGCAAGGGTGGAATACAGGCGTGTCAGAGTGCATTTGCGAGCATTGTAACCCTTCCTACGACATACGCGAGCATTGTAACCCTCGCGAGCATTGTAACCCTTCCCACGACAAAAACGACTCACAGGCTTTTGTCACATGCTGGCCCTCCTTTGCTGCCACTGCTCAAAATGGCAGTATCACCAGCACCTGAAAAAGGGTGTAACAGAGCGACTCACATGCTTTCTGTCACATGCTGGCCTCCTTTTCGGCTGCAAAAGCCACAAAAAGGTACATAAATTTTACCGCATACCTGGGTAGTGCAGTGTTCCATTTACTTGGGGCAGCAGCATGCTGCTCCAAAACTCAAAGCAGAGCCACCGGCTTCAAAAGCGCACGTGGTGGGAGCGAAGGCACGTGTGTCTCACAAAAAAATACCACCACTCATATTTCATTCTTGGACAGTGCAGTGAGCATAATGTGCAAAACTCCCCCTTTCTTTCATGGACGGTAACGCTACCTTGGAGTGTCAGGCAGCGTCACCCAGCAATGAGGCGCAGATGTTCATTGAAGAATAGCATGCAAGTACCACCAGCACACACAAACTTACACGCACACACACATGCGCACACACACACACAAACACACATACACACACAGTCCATGCTCTGGCCTTTGCCCACTCTTGTCAAGAGCTGCTTCTTCAAGTATGCCATGGTCACGGTCCTGCGTTTGATGCTGTACGGTCTACATGTATTGGCCATGGCTAATGACGCAAAGGTGATTGTATGTGTGTTTGTGAGCGTGTGTCTAGTGTTCATGCCTGTGTATGGTTGTACATGTATGTGTATGTATGTAGTGTTCATGCCTGTGTATGGTTGTCTGTGTATATGTGCGTGTATGTAGGTTCATGCCTGTGTATGGTTGTCTGTGTTTGTGAGCGTGTATGTAGTGTTTAGTGCTCATGCCTGTGTATGGTTGTCTGTGTGTTTGAGCGTGTATGTAGTGTTTAGTGTTCATGCCTGTGTATGATTGTGTGTGTTTGCATGTACGTATGTGGGAAGGCTTTTTCTAAGATCTTGTTTTTTAGAAGAGGAAACTCAGTTATTACTTTGCCACACAGTACCATTAGTAGGTCCCTCAGGTGTGCGTATGGTGTTAGATGTGTGAGTGTGTTGTTAAATGTGTGCACTATGGTTCAGCGTTGCTCTAGCAAGGTCCTAGGGCGCCCTTTTGGGCCACTGTTGCGAACGTTGACGATGTGCGTGCACTGCATGTGTGTGTGCGCGCAGATGTGTGTGTTGTGTGTATGTGCTGTGTTTGGGTGTTTGTGTGAATGTGTATGAGTGTATGTGCTGTGTTTGGGTGTGTGTGTATGTGTGCATATGTGGGCTACTGTTGTGAACGTAGAGTCTGTGCTACTGATGTGAACGTAGACGATGCACTAGGCGCTGGGTTGCAGGCGCTGCACTGCAGCACACTGGGGTTGGCCAGAACCGTATGTATATACACCGTATATGACCGTACATTTGGTGATTTCCCTGCCAAGAATACCGTATATACACCGTATACATATGGTTCTGGCCAACCCTTCAGTACACAAACGCCTTTACAAAACAGATTTTTTTTGCATTGTTGCGTGCCTTTGAAAATGTGGACCCGCGCGACGTATCTGCACTCCCACTCTTAAGTTCTTATACACTCGTGCACGTGGGCATTTGAAGCCCTAACACGCTGATTATACAAAAAGTACACATGTGTATGTGAGGACACACAAATTAGTATGGACAACATGCGGTCATATGCGGTGTATATGTATAGTTCTGGCCAACCCTATTTATGTATATAACGATAGGCTGTTAGAGCTGGAATTACCGCGGCTGCTGGCACCAGAATTGCCCTCCGATAAAATGGGATGTGGATGTGTGGATACACATCAATGCTGTATATGAATACTTAGATGCCATGGACCTTTTTGCACCCATGGAGTTCATGCATATGCGCAGCCGCACACATACTTACACAAGCTTACGCACACGCGCACACACACACACAATCGAGCACACGCACACACACACAAAAGCATACGCACACACTGACACTAAAAAGGCACCGTCATAAACGCATAAACACGCAGATACTTATTATTGCATGCACACGCGCGCACATACACACACACGCACGATATTGCATACTGCATACACACACAACCACAGAACAGCAACGTGAGCTTTAAAGAAGCGACTTCTTACCTGTCAGACCACCTGCTTTTGGGAGCATCCGTGGTGTCCTGCCTCCAGGTGTGTGTGTGCGCTTATGTGTATGTGTGTGCGCTTGTGTGTATGTGTTTTATGCTAGTGTGTATCTGAACACACTTGCTCCACCTGTGTGTGTATAAGTGCGCGCATAAGTGTGCGAGTGCACAGGCGAGCGTACATGCCTATCTGCACGATTGTGTTGTCGTCGTGTCATAGAACAGGGCTCCTCCTTCTTGGCATAATGTGTGTTTTACACCAGGTGCATCTTGAAGCCCTGCTTAAGAGCTGCTTCTTGTTCTTGATACTAAGTGAATAAGTCCCGGACTGAGTTATGTATTTGTTCTCACCCCTTGGGGCTTGACGCTCTATACATGTTTCATAGAGGCTGCGCCTGTTAGTAAACAAGCGCACACACGTACACACACATGTACACACATGTATACACCGATGCACATGCACACACACACTTACACACACACCACACACACACACACGTACACACCGATGCACACACATACACGCACATACACAAAACACACACAGGTGGAGCTAGTGTGCACGGTCAGTGATCTGACAAAGCTGGACGCCTTGGCCATGCCTTTCATTTGGCACATCTTGGCCTATGGGGTTGCCCTGGTACGCAAGAGTGTGTGTATGTGTGTGTATGTGTCCGTGCCTTTTATCTAGCACGTCTTGGCATGTGGTATTGCTTTGGTATGCAAGAGTGTATGTGTGCCTGTGCGTGTGTGTATGTGTGCCTGTGCGTGTGCGTGGCGCTTTTTTAGTTGCGCCATTCAAAAGCACATGCCTTTGAAGTGCCTAAATATAAGTTGGGATTTATTTTATTCCCTGGTTACAACAACACTAATCTGGGTCTTTCTTCTACCTTCTTTTATATTCAATTTTGCTCCCATCTTGACTTTACTTTACAACACATCTTAACCTTCTAAACTTAGAACTTAATCACACCTCAACCCAACTCCTTGCCTGGTTTGCTTCCTGACAAAAAATCCTGCACAAAAAAGTTAAAACAAAACACCCTCACACAAACTGCCCTTGCAAGTTGCAAGCCTTGTCAAGTTGGTCTACTGACCTTCAACTGATCAGGTCAATCATTATCAATCATGGTTAAATGGATCCAAACCCATCCATGCTTAGCGCTTGTTCTGAACAAAATCTTGCTAGTAGTTTGTTTAATCAGTCTGTTTTTATTACTCGTGGTTTGAGCACTGTTCTGCTTATGGCTGAAGATTATAATCCTTTTCACATTACTTTCTCCTTGCAGATCTCTCTCCTGCTGTCTTGCCTAGTTTCTTCCGACATGTACTACACAGCAAAGCTCTTCCATCAACCTCAGGCAAGTGTCCTATTAGTGCGTGCATGCAAATGTGCACAGAAGCAATAACACAGAAACTCAGCGGTGCACAGATAGTGGCTTGCAACATGCCTACAGTGTACTTAACCGCACAGCTCTGCCATCATTCTCAGTTGGAGCTTCCAGATGTCGTGTGCATGATGATGTGCACATAAATTGTCTAAAAAAGCACAGGTTGCTGGACTCTTTCCTTCCAGCATATTACGTGGGCGCACGAATGTGAGGTCCCAATGCACTACAACGACGTGCACTGCAAAAAAAACATACTCACCTACTCAAGGTCAACCCAGCCAAGCCCCACCCAAAAAGAGGGAGTTAATGCCCCTTTCCTGAAATGCACATCTGAGGTCACCCGATGGTTCCTAAACACCTTTGCATAAACATTAATGAGTTTGGGGTCAAGGGTGTGAGTGGGGGGCTGGATTTGTGCCTTTTTGGCGAAGCCCCAGTCATGGGGCGCAGCCCCTAGGTTTGCCGTCTGCCCAACAAAGTTCACACCAGGGCGCGCAGGCCCGCCCAGCGCACCCCCCGCCCCCAAAACTTGCACAGTGACCCAGACTTACAATTCAGGCAGCCCTGCGGTGTCAGGGGTAGGGGAGGGGCAGGGGGTGGTGCTGCTGGGCGCACCCCGAAACGAAAGTTTGGAAAATTGAGAATCAGGGCCTGGCCAGAGCCACGCAGCCAACGTCCAGGTCTGAAACTTGACAGACAGGCCAAGCAAACTTGTTTGTCGGGGAATACAAGTTTTTGTGACCAGGGGTGCAGTGAGCAGTGCTGTGGAAAGAAGTGACTCAATGGTAGCTGGAGGAAGCTGCCTGGCGGAACTCAGCCCACGTCCCCGGAACAGTGTCTGATGGCTCAGACGTCATCAGAAAACGTCCCTGAGTGTGCCTGCTAAGTCCAGGGCAGAGGGGAGGCGTGGGCGGAAAGTTCGCTGCCACATGCAAGCACACGACTGGGTGCACGGATTTCTACAATTCAAGTTGCAAGGGACTTAAATTTATGTTTAATGACGCGATGAAAATGGGAGCGTGTTCTGAGAGGATGCGAGTCTCCATATTTGACTGACTGATGTGAGCAGGTTGAAGGCATGCATGCACGCGCACACGCGAACACACACACACAAACAAACAAACACACACACATACACACACACGCACGCACGCACACACACACACACGCACGCACGCACGCACACATACACACACACACACACACACACAAACACGCACGCACACACGCAGGCACATACGCACGCACGCACACACACATACACACACACACACACACACACACACATGTATAAGCGCGCACAAAGTACACACAAGTTGCCAGTTCACAGCGCAAAAGGCTTCGCCAACTTTTCAGCATCGCTTGCGATGCTTCCCCCTACTTGTCCCTGCCAGAAAGGTGGCATGGGTGTAAAAATGCGGATTTTGGTCCGAATTTCACCAATTCTTTTGTTCCCAGATAGGTTTAGGGTCAAAACCATACCCATCAAAGCAAAAAAAAGGGGGTTGAAATTTTGCCCCTAGCGGACAGTGCGTGGGCCTGTTGCTGTGCAAAAATGGTGCATTTCTGGAAACCCTGGGAACACGCTTTATGGCCACCACCTGAGTGTCGGAAGTCCTTCAGTATGCTCCCTAGGCATGCCCTGCCAAGTATTATGGTCTGGAATGCTGGGGTTGGGCCGTGGTGGGCAGCGACAGCTGAGGTTTTTTAAAGCCATCAGCTTGCACTAGCAACCTCCCACGAAAGAAGCATAGGCTCTCTTAGTATTATACGAACATCCAAAATCTGCAATGACTCACCTAGGCAATCCCTATTGATACTTAGTTATAATTGTTTCTATGAATCAGCTGCGTTCATGCAGGGATGAAAAGGCTGAAGCTTTTCGAAATTTCCCAAAACTGGGGTCAAAAACGGACCCCCGCCCCACCCCCCCGGACCACCCTCATAATGTCCCCAATATTATTGCAAACACCCCT
>Ga0307951_1002335_pt1 | contig 11861 bp, 7 predicted proteins | sample OrgLakmetagen374_FD_201842 | JGI IMG/M metagenome (GOLD analysis project Ga0307951, IMG submission 201842) | Saline water microbial communities from Organic Lake, Antarctica - #374 | ecosystem: Environmental > Aquatic > Non-marine Saline and Alkaline > Saline | place: Antarctica: Organic Lake... | reverse complement strand
GGATATGGGGGTGGGTGTGCAAGCACGCATGCATGCACACAAAAATACCCACTCACACACACCTGGGTGAGGGGGCATGCCTGGATATGGGGGTGGCCGCATTCCAGGGAAGGGGGGAGGAGGCATGCCAGGAGGCCTGTACACAAAAACAAGCAGGGATGTGTCATACGGTCATTTGGGACATTCAATACGTAATATACGCGTTAAATACGGAATACGCGTATAATACGATCGTTTTTTAAAAGAATTTTTTTAAGTGCCGAATTTTGACCCAAAATGGACCCGATTCGCCCCAAACGTTCCCAATTCTTTTCCAATATATTGTATGTTATTATAAACTGCATAATATCATTGGAAGCTCACTGAAAGGCCGTTGCTGGGGTGGAAATTGCCTAAAAAGGCCGAAAAACGGCAAAAGAGGCAATTTTTGCAATCGTATAATACGGCCCAAGTTGTTTAATACGGTAAAATACGCGTTAAGCACGATACGGCGTATTATACAAATTTGACGTATGATACATCTCTGAAAACAAGCAAAGCTGTCAGAATTGTGTGTGTGTGTGTGTGTGTGTGTGTGTGAACGTGAACACAGGCAGTATACCTACTGCATTATTGGCAGGGGATGTGACCATGCGTACGGTCATGGTCAACCCTTTGTTCCAATACTGCAATTCATTGCGTATGTTGTGCGAACTGAGTAATAAACAGGAAAGTTAAGTGGCATTCAATGGTGCGAGCGGATCTACCCAATGTGAGAGCACCCACGCATCCCTTTACAAACAACAGCCAGCAATCAGGTGCCTTGGCTTAAAGGCAACGAGTGTGTCTGCGTGTGTGGATGTGTGTGTTTGTGCATGCGCGAACTAGCGCTTTTATGTATGTGCACGTGCGCACGCGTGTGTGTATGTATGCATGTGTGAGAGTGTGTGCATGTCAACATGCCATGTCACCCTACCTGTGCATCCCATGGGGATATCCGTAGGGGGGGGGCATCATGTGTCCCATGGGTCCGGAGAAAGGCGGAAATCCTGGGTACCTGAGGATTGAGATTTAAATGGGGTTTACTTCAATGGCCAGTAGTATGGTGTTGAGCTGCACTGCAAAAGACGGCAGGTCGTCGATATTGAGAGGTGTCCATGCACGGCAGGATGCCCCGCATTTGATTGGAAAGTCGTGCACACACAGATTGGCATAATTATCCCCCCCCTCCTACATTCACAACATTGTCACCTGCTCAACCGCACGCACACACACACGCACATACACACCATACGACTCACCCTGGGGGTGGCATGCCCGGCCGTGGTGGTCCCATCATTTGTGGAGGTGGACCTGGCATTCCGTAACTGCTAGGAACAGGGGGTGGGGGTGCCTCAGCAGCTCCTGCCAGGAGTATGTATTCAAGTGGCGCGAATATGTGCGAGTGTGTGTTTTATGCATGAGTGAATATATGTGTGTGGTTCACGTGCATGCGTGTCAGCATCGTACACACCTGTTAATGACACCACAGGCACGCTCTCCATCCTGGGCTTTTTAGCAGGGGCTTCGTCGTCATTTTCTCCTGTAAATAACGCAAACATACAGTCCAATAGTATGCGAACGTCTATGTGTGCATACCATTGTGTGTGATGTGTGCGTTGTGTATGTGTGAGTGTGCGTGCGTGTGTATATTTGAGTGTGTGTGTGTTTATTTGAGTTTGTGTGTGTGTTTGTGTACGTGTGACCATGCGTGCTTTCTTTTGTGTACACACTTAAATTTCCTGTGAGAGACCAGGCTTGGTCCTGTTAAATTAGTAGCAGGCATTTTAGCAAGAAGACGTAAGTTACATGCTGTTGAGTTTTATAGGCATGTGTTCAAGGAATTTCATAGGCATGTGTTCAAGGAAACGCATTGCAGGCAGCTCCAAATGAATGCACGAGTGAGGACAAAGAAAGCTGTGCGCCAACGTCGGCGCCTTCACCCTTACCGAGTGATGCGGCTCCAGGCACTAAGCCAGGAGGCACCCCTGACATGCCAAAGATCTCAATCTCCATGTTGTCCCTCCCTTCCTTGGCCTTGGGGACCCTGCAAGGATCATGCAGGTGAGCACACGCAGGTGAGCGCAACAGTTTACGTGCACGTTATTCAGGACCCTCTCCCATTGCACTGAAGCTGCTGGCTGGGGTACATCACTCACTGTTTGAGGCTGGTCTTGTGGACTTGGTAGCAGTGGGTGGACAGGCCCTGGGATGTGTTGAGCTTGCGATGGCACTCTGCAAAACAGACATGCAAAGACACTAAAAGTGTGAGCCATGTTTTGCTGCACATGGTGACGCTGGACGCATCGATCAGCTTGCAGCTGCTTACAAAAAAGGCCAGGCACCAACTCGCCTGGACATTTGAAGTGGGCAGCCTTCTGGTGCTGCACGAGCGTCTGCTCGTCCTTGAACTTCCGGTCACAGTAGTCTGCGGCAGTGAATCAAAGAGGAAAGGATCGGGGTCAGACAGGTGGTGGCCTCATCCTCTAAATCCCTGCCTCTACGACTTACAGCAGAAGATGACTTCGGCATTCTTCTTTTTCCGAACCATTTTTAAATTTTAATAACAGGTATAATTGCGAGAGAATGGGCAGAGAAGCGAGCTCGCCATGGCACGCAATAGCAATTCGTCACAGGAAGCACTAGCACACCATAAATAGAGAGAGCATTGAGAACGAATCTTTCCTTCCTGGTTCAAAAGAACTTGATCACCTCGTCATGTAAAAACGTACATATCTGGCCCTACCTGGCCCCTTGCTTTCCGCCCCCATTCCCTCTAGATTATTTCTCAACCTGCTGAAATAGAGCGCCGAAGCGCCTTTATGATTCAATAGAGCACCGTTGTAACGCATAGCCGTACCGTATTGATCCGATAAAATTGGTGATGTTTGAAATTGGTGACGCCCTTGGAAAAATTTTCAAATTGTTTATGATGATACTATTATGGCGATACGCAATCTATGCTTCCCGGTTGGGATATTCAAAAAAATTAGTTTAAAAAGATTGCGCCCCACACAGCCAAAGCCATACAGCCAAAGCCAGCACCTCCCGTCTTTCGCAATGGGTTAAGTAAAAAAGAAATATTCCAGTGGGGAAAAGGGGCGGGAAGAGCCTTGTTTCTGAGTGCCGTCCCTATTCCCTGTTGTAAGGTGCACTCATGAAACAAGGCTTTTCTCACCCCTCTCCCCCCATGGAATATTTCTTATTTTTTACTTAGTCCATTGCAAAACACGGGAGGTGCTGGCTTTGGCTGTGTGAGGCGCAATCTTCTTATAACTGATATTTTTTGATTTTCTGATATTCCAACCGAGAAATATAGATTGCGTATCGTAATAATTGGTGATGGCTTTTTTTGAAGGGTTGTTTATGATGCCCTTAATAGGTGGTGGCTGTTTTAAGGGGCAGGGACAGGGGGCAGGAGGCCCTAATAAGAGGGGGGGGAGGCTCTCCTCTCGTTCAAAAGCGGCTCCTTTCATTATATTTGAATTTACTGGTATAGTTACGCGTTTTTTTTTGTGTGCAACGGCTCAATTGCCGGAAATGCGCCACCGCAGGGGCGATTTTTGAAATTGGTGACGCCCTTGGAAAAATAAATAATCGGTACTAATAGAAATATGGCCGAATTTTCAGTTTACAGGTTAAAAATTTTTGTGAATTCAAGGCATGAGAACAATCCGAGAAATTCTGAATTTTTCTCTCACCTTTCCTCCTTATTTTTTCTGCACATGAAACACACCCTTCCTACGCACAGTGAGACTAACACACACGTGCAAACTCTGTCATCACGCAAATTAGTCTCTACCACCAATTCCTCTTACCACCATTTGCTCTTACCACCCGCCAATTAGATGTGTCAGATCACCATTACTCACGACCAGGACTGTGTGTCCTCTCTTGAACCGACCTCGACTGACTCCCCTTTCCACCTGCATGCAGAACGCCCTCCCTGACCTGACAGTTTTGGCCATAACTGGCTGCCACACAGTCAAGGGCGTGTCAGATATCAGCAGATAGCTGAACTGTCGCGTCCTCACAAAGCGGAATGCAGACGCGCTGCTGTCCCTGTCGTCAAACCCCTTTGACAATCAGGCAAAGGTGGAGTAAGCGCTGTCTGCTATGCTAGCACGTCCTCCATTTTTTCCTGTATCAACCTGTGCCTTCCGAGAGTCTGGTTCATGCATCAGTTGCAAGTTGCATGATAGAGCTGTGATCTGTGACGCAATGCTATAATGTAACACCTGCCTGCAGGCTCTCGCCCGTGGTACCCTACCACCACAGCGGAGCAAGTAAGACTGAAATTGACCAGCACGGCATGCACCAGCCAGGTGGGCTTGCTTACATACACATGCATGCTTTTGCTTCACACTTTTCTTGCAGGTTTTACAACTGCTGTCCTTTTCTTTTTTTATTGGGACCGTCATCAACTGCCATCATCAACATTCACTGATCAGATAGTGATTGTCAGGTTTCCCTCCCCTGCGCAGGCCATGACCACAAAGGGCGGGGTGGACAGCTTTGCCTCACAGGGCGGGGCCCGCCAAATCATCATTGCTTTCAAGTACCTGAACCAGCGCGGGTAAAAATATGCATTGTAGTGCACGTCTGTGTTGAGTGGCAGGCAAGGTTTGAGAGTCCGGACACTTGTTTTGCTAGGATGACGGCCTTACCCTTTCTGCCACACCCTGCAGCAGCAGCAGTAATACTGCCACCCTTCCTTCTAAAAGTTGTCCAATAATGGGCTTTCTCAGTTGCACAGTTCCTTGTTTGTTTTGGTGCAGGCTTTCCAATGACACTGTGGAGATGGGGCCCTCCGGATTGACATGGGTAATCGTCCAGACTTTATACAGATTGCAGGGCGTGAGCGCAGGCGCAGGCGTTCTCGTTGAGGTACAGATGCTTATGCAGAAACAGGACAGTGTAGGCCCAACTGAAATGCCCTTGCGACACAAAAGGGTTGCTGCATTAATGAAACATGAAATCGACTTGTTACGCCAAAGCGTGGTGTCTGCATTGAGATAAGTAATGTACTTTGATCTGCGCTTCGTAATTATCTCTTGTTTAATTAGATGCACAACAAGCGACTGGGTTGTGCAGATTGGTGGGTGCAGGGGACCGCTGTAGTGGTTCCAACGAGTGCAGAAATTAACTGTCCTCTGCCGAGGGCTTCTAAGAATGACTGAGCTGACCAGCCGTCAAAAGATTCCCACTGTTTGTGCACAAACTTGTGAGCAGTGGTATCCTACGGCGATCTGCCTGCGCTAGGTGTCAGCAGGTTGAGTGCACACTTTCCTTGTCTTGGTCCAGGTAGAAGACAATCATATGTCACTATTCATGGACAAGTGTGCACCAACTTTGTAGCACAGGAATTAGTTGAAAGATGGGGATGCCGGATATGGGACCGGCACGCTAAGACGGAAAATATACAGCTATTTTATTAATCAGAAAAGAGTAGCCGCACACGCTTCCGTCCTAGCGTGCCGTTTTCATACCCAGCATCCCTATTTTCGACCCTTTTCCTCTGCTACAATTTGGTGGAGCTGCAGCAACGTACCTATATTGTCTAAAAAGCAAGAGCGTGTAACTCCCTGTGCTGACACACTGCCATTTCAGGAATTATCGCTGAACCCGGAGGGCTATTACCACCAAGGTCTGTCAGCAAGAGAGACAAGGGGGCACAAGGCTAACAATTGGCCTGTGTAAACCAATCGTTCTAGGGACCCTGGTACGCAGATGTTAGCTTGCAGATCTGCACTGCATTGATTCTGCTTGCTTATTTCTTTCCTTTGCCTCGTGAAAATTGTTAACTCGCTCTGCCCTCTTCCTGAAAGATCTGCGCTCAGACGCACAGTCTCTCTGTTTGACTTTCTGGTTGACAAGAACTTGAGTCTTGAAAAAAGCACATTTAAGCTAATGTAAATTAGGCTTTGTTGTTCTTTGCTTGCTCAGACGCAGCACCCGACCTTTTCCTCTGCTACAAACTTGAAGCTGTGCGATTACAAATGATCCACTTGATTAGGCGATGCTATCTTTACGGTGTTGGGAGCACTAGACAATTATATCGTCATACACATACGGTAAAGGTGCACTGTTCCAAAATTTTCTGTGTATTCTAAATTCTATAATATGCTACTGTATGGGACACATGTGCAACAAGTCTTAGAAAAGTGACATTGTACCCTTCTTGCAGGTGGCCCCCTCCGGTAAATGTGCGCTAACCCTTCTGCTAAATGATTTATTTGCCTACTCTGAAATCGTTTAGAGCAAATGATTGGTGATCTATAAGAATTGATTTGTAGAGATGAGGAAGGAGGTGGTGAGTATGGTTGATTAATGACCTATCATTTGCTCTTAAAGATTTCAGAGCAGGCAAACAATTGCACTGGATATATCCAGAGTTAAACATTTCACCTATGCATTATGCCCTTTCCACAGGGGGGCCTTGCCGTTAGGGGGGAAATGGGTTGGAGCTAGGCATGCATGTTTGGCAGTCACATTTGGACACTGAATGACAGACAGCGGGGTGTTTTGTCATTTGCTTCATGCATTTGCTTGCGTTCAGGCACTCATTCTCCACTTGGGATGACTTCTGCAAGCAAGAGAACGTGCATGTGATCCGCAGCAAAACCAATTGATCGCACGCATAAGCATGGACCTCAACCCGTGATCTTGCTGAAACCCACTCTTCCTGACTACTCGCTAATTACACCAGCTATTTCGAGGTGGTGTTTGTTGGCCTGCAGTTTAGTGTTGCAGGGCTGGCTGAATGATTTAAATTGAGGTTCCCTGGCAATGGCCAGGACGAGTGGTCTGTCTGACCCTTAGCTTAACTCTACAGTTTCTGTGCCTGGCGCTTTGTTGGTAAATACCTCTCTGACTGGACCTTGAGCTTGTCTGCTAGTAAAGAAAAACCCGGTACCAAACCCCACAGTGAGGTTTCCATTATCAGTGTGGCAGGAGAGCTCGTCCTCCGTCACCAAGCAAGCCTTTTGAGGATGACCTGCATGAGGTGATGGAGGCTATTTCCTAGAGCGCTCAAAGAAAAAGCCTCTTTACGTCATAGGCTCTCGGCGTGGGACAGGCGGGAGCCTATAACGTAAAGATGGTGCTCTTTGACAGGCCGTTCGTGCTTCCTTCCTTGCTTTTGTTAGCTGCCAGGTATGCAACATTGGTGACAGTGAGGTCCGGTGCAACAGTGGGGGCAATCAGGTCTGGTGCCAGGCTTAATCATGATAATGATCTTGCAGACATTTTGACGTTTATCCTGCAGGCACTTGGCTATGCTGCCAGCACACGCAACAGGCAGGAGCTGATTACGACAACCTCAACAATGAACTGGAGTTGCAGGTGTGGCCCTGTTTAGCTCAAAAAGTTTGGTCTGTGTTCTTAGGGGGAAGCAAAGATCAGGTACATCCTGTCTTACTGTTTGCAAAGCAAGTGAACTGCTCAAAAATGGTAACACACCTTGCATGATCTTGCTCAGCTGTCCCATCCCACTCACGGAGTAAGGCCATCTGCTTTTTTTCTCAACCCGCATTAAATAAGTTGGATATCAAAATTTCTTTTTCACATCCAGAACATGATACTGCCTAAACTCCGCTTGGATGCCAGTACTTGTGTGCACAATCAACAACGGCCTGGCACGCGACCCGCCCTCACAAAAGGCACAGGCATCGACCGATCCTGGTGACATGTTACAAAAGCAAACTTGAATTTGCAATCACATTGGTTCTTTAATTTACATTGCACGCTACCTTTGTTATTAACTGCAGGCAAAACGGTGGAAGAAACACTGGAATGCTGGATGTTCCGGTTTGCTCAGCTTCATCACGGCAAGCCATTATTCAGGACCTTCCAGGATAAAAACAATGAATGCCGTGAAAATCAGCACCACTGTGAAGCTTGTCCTCACAGTAAATAATTTCAGGCATAAAGTCACATTTTCTGATAATTATACTTTGGATATGATTACACTTAATCTAATGATGATCATCTGATCTGCAGACACCACCCTTATTTGCTCCTACATTCAAGGTAAGCTTTCCCCCGTAACTAACTAATTTATTGACTCTACCTTTGTAATTGATACATTTTAGGCTTAGTTTGAAATGGCAACACAGGCTGTAATTTTCAACAGGATACGAGAAAAGGCAAGTTGAACGAAGTTCTTAAGGACAATTTACCAAATTTTAGGTTTGACAAACCAGCTCAAATTTTCCATCCACGAATAAAGATGTGGCTGCTTATTGGTCTGTTGTTGAACCACACCTGCAGGCGCCCGCTTCCTCAGCTGCACGACGGACTCCCACATGGTGAAAGTTAGTGAAAAGTACTGCTGACCGCAGCACTACATATCCATATGCAAGCTTGTCCTGCAGCTGGTACCGCATATATTTTATGATAATGAGTACCCTATTCACAATCGCACACACACACACATACAAACACACACACACATACACTTGAGCCTACACATGCCCTTCGTGAATGCACATGCAACTTTTCCAGCTTTAATATTTCTCTCCAAATTGGTAGAAGGCATTGTGACTGGATTTGTTGCTAAAGCATGCTTTGACAGTCAAATCTCGAGTAAGGAGTAAGCAGAGTTCCTTGATTGCTAATTTAATGATTTGGTTTGTCCTGTCATGCTTGACATTTGGGTGGCCCAGATCCAGGCGTGTGCAATGCCAACAAGAGCAGCAACAGGTGAGGAGGACAAAGTGCTGGATGGCAGATGTAAGCATGAATCGCCCCCATCATGATTTACACCCTTGGCCTCTCCTCTAAGGTGGAGGAGGATGAAGTGTTGGCTGAGCAAGCTGGGACCAGCAGGGGCACCAACGCCAGCACCCAATAACAGTGAGATGCAGGGTGTTGGCAGCTGTATGCACCACTCATATGCTACAATGCTGTGTTGTTGTGTTGTGATAAGGGGGATAACCCATCACACATACTTCTGAAAAGGTCCGTAAAACCAATTGAGCTGAGCAGTTGGGATCCTTTCTATTGCTGAGGATGTGTCCGGCTGGTCGCCTTGCGTTCTCGCTTGCATCGCAGTCAGCAGCTTTCTTTTACTTGAGTTCAAGTGCCAGAACTGAGCTCGGACTCTAGCGCACAGCACGGGTACTGCCTACGTACCTGCCTACTTACCTGCCAAAGGGTACAAGCAGCTGCAGTACGCCAAAACGGAAGGATACCAAGGGAATGCCCCTCTGAAACTGGCCAGCTAGTGCAAGCGTGGGCCCAGGTCCTCCTAATTTATGATCATCGCTGAAGATCACGGCTGTCTGCTTATTCATATCATGATGTAAATAAGCAGACAGCCGTGCCAGGTGTTGAGTCAACAAACAACCTGTGTGCGCCGTCTTGGTGACCTGCACAGATGCTATGTGACACAGTGCTGTAGCAAACCATTTTGCACAGATTTGTGCTTTGTCCTTTTTTATTGCAGAGTGCGTTCCTTTCCCCATTTTAAGTTGATCATGGTAAGCTGATTGTAGGGAGTTCCAGTGTTATTAGCGGGCAGGACAAACAACTATTCTGCAAGTAAAGAAGAGCGAATTATAGCATCGAATGTGAGTCAGTCTTTGTTTGCTTCATAAAGTCCGATCTTTGATCAGAGTGGTTCGTCAGTTTGCTATTATACACAGTGTCCAGCTTCCGATCAAGACCACTTGGAGTCAAAACTATCTGCATTTTCTAACTTCTTTGGTTTGGTCAAGTTGATGCCACAGAGGTTACAGATTAAGCCATCAATTAAAAAGTGCTACTGCTAGGCTGCGTATGTGAAGCACAAGCACAATGAGTGTAGCGATCGAATATTATTTAGTACACAGAAACTTAAATAAGTCAGCCAAATGAAGTAAAGGAACGCCATGTTATAAAACACGTCCGGCATAAACTAGGAACAAACACTGTTATGTGTTGAATCAAACACCATAAATGGCAGCCAAGACCAAACAATATAACATTCCCTAGCAAGCTAGCAGGCTCAGCTTGCAAATGCCCTGGAGTCTGGAGCGAGCTGCTGCTTATCTCCTCCTCTCTCCTCAGCCCTCTGCCCATCAAGAGCACCAGCAATTAAACCGGGAGCTAAGCAGCTACAATAGAAGCAGCACCCAAGAAAGTCATTAATGAGCTCAATTGACGATACTTGTTGCTTGGTCGTTCTCTGCGGGCACCAGCAATTTCCAGACAGCTGGGAAGCCGGTCAGGTAAGCCATAAAAGGAAAAGGAAAAAACCTATGCAGATAGTGAAAACCACTCCCTACATTGTAATTTTAAGGAAAAGAGCCGCTTTGGCGCTGAGTACCGAAGATCTCCTCCACCACAGAGAGGAAAGGTTAATGAGCTGAAACGGGGCCCTGTTGTGAGTTGATAATTGCACTGGAAAGGACACGCCTGGTGTGGACAATTTAGCAGCGTAGTTAACAAAATACACATGGAGCTTGGAAGCAGTCATTGAACTCTTTCAAAAGTAAAACTCAGCTCGTTAAAAGACTGCAGAGTGTGAGTGCTGTAGATAAAAAGACTGCAGGGTGTGAGTGCCATAGATATGGTGCCACTCACACCAAGACGATGATGAGGAGAGTACCGTAATGAAATATTTTTGAAGAATGGTGCAGAGATCTTTGTGCTGCTCCTTTGCGACGTGTGACTGGCCACGAGTCTAGTGTCCTCACGGTTCTTGATCACAATGTGGATGCCACGTTAAAAGATAATTTCATCCAACATCCAAGTAAGGAGTGTCCATCACTCCCCGCCACGCTAAATGTAGGGGGTAGGCGTCATCATTTACAACACTCACACTTTGATTTCACAAGCTTGGCCGCAAGCTCATGTACACTCTGGCAATTGAAAGTGCAACTGCAACGCCCCTGACCGGAACTAATGCCACTTTCCAGTAATGTTTCAACATTAGACTCATCATTAGGTGCCGGGGCATTCCAGCGATCAAAATTGGGCGGCTGCAGCTGGCTCCACTGACGTCCAAGCTACTCCCTATATGAAATGGTGGCACGAGACAGAACCGGCCTGCATTCCTGCTGATTTTAATGACTTTCCCCACAATTTCTAATTACTTAGCAAATATGCCAAGGGGCGTTCGAAAGCCACCGTAACAGCAACAACACTGCAATCAATCTAGGAATCTTTTTGCACATCCGCCCCTCCCTGATTGAGAAGGACAATAAGGCGCTGGCCCACTCTGCCACACCAATGTTTCTATATTTATTAAAGGAATTCAAATCAGCTCGTGCCTTTACGCTTATTGCCCCTAGGCCTGTATCTCCCCCAGGCCTGTATCTCCTTTCAGACGACCTTGCTGTTTTGTCGTAAGGAATATAATCTGCGAGATCAAGCAGCGTGAGGCCTCCTTAAAAAAGGAGAAGGCTGCAAAAACCAGGGGCAGGTTGCAACATACACCGTATTAGTTATGAGCACAGCTTGTTGCGAGAGCGCTAGTAATATTACGGTTACCATGTACGCTGTTGTTCCTGGTAGGCTGCCGGCATGGGTGAGAATACGGGTAGATTCTGCCTATTTTTATTTCAGTGTAGAATTTTAAATGTGTCACATGCACTACAGACACATATACGCAGCAGTGGGATGTACACCCTTACGGTCAACGAATCACAGAGGCCCAGTTAAGATACAATGACGAATTATCGTACGAGATGCTTGTGTATTGTTTTTGAGCAAACAGGAATCTTCGATTTAACGGCGCGTTTACAACGGCGGGTTAAGGTTAAGTCAATTAACCCGACTTGCAATTTCCGAATTAACCGCGGTTGCTATTTAAACCCCGTTTGCGTTTACAACAAACAGGGTTAATATTAGGTCAAACA
>Ga0307951_1002323_pt1 | contig 11898 bp, 7 predicted proteins | sample OrgLakmetagen374_FD_201842 | JGI IMG/M metagenome (GOLD analysis project Ga0307951, IMG submission 201842) | Saline water microbial communities from Organic Lake, Antarctica - #374 | ecosystem: Environmental > Aquatic > Non-marine Saline and Alkaline > Saline | place: Antarctica: Organic Lake... | reverse complement strand
ACCTACTGTTCGCCCTCAGCTATTTTTTTTGTGCGGGTCGCCCTCAGTTGGTTCTCTAACTAGTGAATAAATGTGTGGTTATATAAGGGGGGGAAAAATTTGACGCAGCCCAGGCTTACGAGTGGCAAGGTGGTCAATGGTCGAGCAGGCCCAGGGGCTAGAGCAGACGGGGGCTCAGCAGCGGGTGCAGGGGGTGCCGAGAGCTCAGCAGCAGGTGCTAGAGCGGGGGGCTCGTCCTGCTCGAGAGCATCATGAAACTTCTCCCCCTCTGGCTCTGCGGCAGCTGCCTCCTCTGGTACTGGGCCTGCTCCCTCTGCTGCTGCTCCCCCTGCTGCTGCTGGTGCTGCCGCTGCTGGTGCTGCTGCTGCTGCTGGTGCTCCTGCTGCAGGCTGCACTGAGGCACTTCCCCCGCGTTTCCGTTAAAAAGAAATTCTCATTACCACCACACAAGCACCACAAGCACCACAAGCAAAGAAACACTTACATATGTCAGCCAGCTTGGGAGTCTCCTTCTGTGGGGGAGGGCTCCCTTCCTTCCTCCCCCTCCCCCTCCCTCCTTTCCTTCCTCTCTTGCCCGGAGCATTACATTTTCTCCGGGCAGCCCGGACATTGAATTTTAATTTAATGTGGGAAGCCCGCGGCCAGTGGCCTCCGGCCACTGGCTTTTCTCCGGGAGGCCTGGAGTCAACTTTTTATATATAAGTCAAATTATAAGTGCGGCGCCCGCACGGGCTGAAGTTCCCTGACGTACGATGCCTCACATCAGTTGTATCTAGACCCTCTGGTGAGCACTTAGCCTGGAATAAAGGGTAAGTGAGTAAAGCACGCAGTGGAATAAGCACACAGTGGAATAAAGAGTAAGTGAGCACTAGGCCAGGAATAAAGGGTAAGTGAGTGAAGCACTTTGTGTGTGACCCCCTCTGAACTTGGCAGGTATTTTTACAAGCCTGAGGAGGAAGTCGTGGAGACCACGTCGCGGCCTGGAACATTTGAGCGCGTGTACGTCACACATAGAGACAACATGGCGACTGCGAGCCCAGGAACCAGGAAGATTTTAGCTGAGGTCTATAATCGAGTCAAAGACGTGAGTGGCCCACACCGCTTCGTGGTCAGCGGCTGTAGCAATACTTACTCTCCTCTCAGTGCTCTCGAGTGTCAGGTCTCAAATACTTAGGGTTCACCAGAACTGTATGTATGTATATATACACACCGTGCATAATTGTAGATTTGGTGATTTCCCTGCCAAAAATACCGTACATACACCGTAAATAGACGGTTCTGAAACACTAAGCTGTTTGGCCACTGCTTCAAATGTCTTTTGATCCGTCCCTTATCTATTCATTTGTTTGTGACTTTGTGAAACTGACGGCACCTCACACTTTAAATGGCAACAGCTTGTCACGGAACAGGACATGCTTTGCATGTTTGCAGTAGGGAAGCATTTGTGCCATTTCTTGCTTGTCGCACGCCTGCTTACTCACCCCCCCCGAGTCTGAATTGACCGCTTTACAATCCCCAGGTTGAACACAGGAGAAATGTGGTGCATACAGTGCTGTAGTTTACATGGCCAGCAGGCAGCCGTAAGGCCTTTTTTTACTCCTTCACACAGGCGCTCCAGCGCGTGACCCTATTCTTAAAAAGCAGCAAGCAGCACAAAGCGAAGCAGGATGCGGCCAGGAGCAGCAGGTGGGTGATCTTGTTCAGTGTTGTGGTATGGTGTGGCTGCAAATCAGCTCAAAAGGGCAGACAGCTCGAAAAAATTAAAAAGAAAACTGTAGCCAACAATAACGCCCGACATTGCAGCACGAGTTTCGACAGGACACACACACACACACACACACACACACACACACACACACCAGTGTAACAGCGGACGGTCAGCAAGCAAACGGTGGTGGCAGCAGCAGACCGAGTGGTAGCCCCACTGCTGGTACAGCATTGCACAACACAGCACAGCACGGTGCTGCAGGAAATGAGGGGAGGACAAAGCCTCAGCAAGGAGGTAAGGAGGCTACTTCTCAAACACACTCACGTTCGCACTCACCTCACAAAAATGGAAGCTTACACTGGGTTGCTCTAAAGAAGCAACTTGAAACAAATCATGTTTTAATAATTAAGTGGGAGCAGTCAGCTTGGTCCTGCGCTTGCCAGGGCCTTGCTTTGCAGAGCTAACGAACGCACTGACGAGTGCAGTCACACAAAGCGAAAGCCTACACTGGGCAGCTCAAACTGGTGATTGCGCTAGCTAGGGTCTCTTGTTGCAAAGCAGACAAGCTTTCCCCCATTGATTTCCTTTTCCCCCTTTTGTGTGATTTAAATACGGGAGTGGGTCTTAATCTCCACACTAGTGATATTTTCCCAGATCCTCCCTTTTTTCCCTTTGTCCCTGCGTGGTAAACGCTGACGCAAACAAACAATGCATCTCAGCAGCACCAAACATCCGCGATAAATCCGCGCAACACTCACAAACATTTCAAACACACACATACACAACAGGAGCACCTGCTGTAGCAGCAGCAGTTGCAGCAGCAGGAACTTCACAGGCAAGCGGCAGCAGAAGCAAGAGCGGCACGCCCCTAGATAGGTCTTGTCTACATTCCGAAGTGCCAGGGGTGTCAACGACTGAAGAGGAGACGGATGGAGAGGAGATGGATAAAGATGCCGACTTAGATGCTTCATTACGGCAGTTTGTGATTGAAGATCTTTCCGCAAGACGGGTGCGTGTGTGAATGCATCTGTGTAGGTTTGTGTATGTGTGCGTGAGTGCAAGTGGCATGAGTGAGCATGAGTACGTAGGGGGAGAGGGAGGAAGGGTGCGTCATAGTGACTGAGTGGAAGGGTGAGAGAGAGAGAGAGAGAGAGAGAGAGAGAGAGAGAGAGTGTATGTGGTTGAGTATGAGTTTGAGAGAGAGAGAGAGAGTGTTTGTTTTGGGGCAGCGTGCAGTAGAGGCAGCACCACAAGACAGGGAATGTCTAGGATTGCTGGCATCATGTACGGAGACAACCCTGCCTGAGCGTCTTCCAAGGCAGAAACTATAAACCTTTATAGCATAACACACTTAAACGCAGCAAACTAATGATGATGAAGGACTTGAAACGTTGACGGGCCAAGTTTCCTCACACTCTGTGTCTGGTGTGTGTGTATGTGTGTCTGGGAGATTGCAGAAATTTTACGCAGCTGCATGATGCAGAAACGAAGTGGGCAAAAGCTAGGTGCTATATTCGCAGATGTTTGGAAGGAGTACACTAAAGCTCACAGCCGCACGCATTGTGATTACAACTCACAGGCGCAGAGAGGGGCGGAAATAGCGAGCCTCAAAGTGCAGCTGCGTGATGCAGAAGCGAAGCAGGAAGAGGAAGAGAAGAAATTGAGGCAGTTCTATCTGCAGGTGAAACTGATCAAACTGTTCATCCTGATTAAGAAGAGCCTTCACCAATCATCCATGCGTGCATACGTGTGTGTGTCTTTCTGTCTGCCTGTGTGCGCTTGTTTTATCCTGGATATGCGTGTGGATGTAATGAAAGCGCTTTTAACAAACTCATGTCGCTAGGTAGTTTTGACATTGTGCCCCATTAACCATAATTTCATCTTGAAATCAAAGCACACCGTGAGTGAAGCTGTGATGGAGAAGGGGCAAAGTGAAGAGCGACAACTACAGGTGTCATAAAAGTCCACATGAACACACACACACATACGTATAGTCTTGCACAAACAGCACAAGTACAAAACACTTTCTGCCGCGTTGCATTGTTCCCGCAAGCCTCCTTTTCACAGTACGCAGTGCAGCAATTAACGCGCACATTTTATCATCTGCTATGTGTTGGCCAAGGCCTTGTACTTACGTGCTTACACCATATTATATCCTATGCATGCAAGTTTCCCTGCTGAAAATCACACTTATTATCAATGTATGTGGTTCTGGCCAACCCTAAACACATTGCAGTAGTTACGGTGAACAAAACGCAGCGTGGCTACGTGCCTCTCTTGTCATGCCAGTAACCTTGACAGCACACACAGTGTAACACACAGTGCACACACAGTGCACACACAGTGTAACTTTCACAGCACACACGGTTGTCATGCCAGTAACCTTCACAGCACACTGCGCTTGCCTTTCAAAAGCGCTTCAAAGGAGGCAGGCAAATGCACGCCTAATAGCGCCCCTTGTCTTTTAGTTTCCAGTGGGTGCGAGCTCTAACTCAGCTCTATCTCGTCCCCATGCATGCTGGACCAGAGCAGTTTGGACCTTTGCTCGAGGCACATTTTGTATGTTTGTGCGTGTAGTGCAGTCAAATTCGTCAAAAGATTGTTTGGTTGTGCGCGTAGTGCAGTCAAATTTGTCAAAAGATAGTATGGTTGTGCCCGTGGTGCAGTCAAATTCGTCAAAATATTGTATGGTTGTGCGCCTGGTGCAGAAGGAAGAATACTTGATGGCAAAAGAAGCAAAAGCAAAGAGGAAAGAGGGGAAGACGAAGAGAAAGGCAGCAGGTAGTGCGGCAGCAGCAGCAGCAGCAGCAGCAGCGGCAGCAGCAGCAGCAGCAACGCCAACAGCAGCAACGCCAGCAGTTGCAAAGCCAGAAAATGCCAATGCCGCAAAGGAGTCTGGACGTCTGTGCCTGAACTGCAAAACTGGCAACAATCTGAAGCTTTGCTCCGGGTAGGTTTTCGATTTGTGAGGAGCAAGAGCGTATTTTTCTCAGTTTTCATTGATGAGCAAGACTTGCCCTGATAAGGCTGAAGCTTAGGAGCTCTAATCTTTGTGCACAGGACAGTGACATTAGCGTTGCACTGGAGGCAAAGTTGATTGAGGGTTTGACGGTGTATGTACAGTATTTTGGTAGGGATAGCTATAAAAAGAAAAAAGATGGCTTCAGAGAGTATACATTGTACAAAGAATACCACAGATTATACAGACCAAACTTTAAAGATGAGTGTGCACCCCTATTCAACCAAGGCACTTGCCCACTGTCTCCTGACCTCAGCTTTTTGTTTCACCCTCTCAGTAAAAAAAAAACGATTTGGGAGCTGAAATGAACATCTGTCTGTTTTTGCAACCTATTGAGGGGAAAGACGCAACTTGAGCTGGCAGGGCTCTACCTAAGCTGAGCACATGATCCCTGATCATGCAAGAGCAAAAGGCATCAGGTATCTGCGAGCTGAGTGCGCGGATCTGGGTTCGGCCTGTTGTTCTTTTCCTCTTAATCTTCCCTGATCATGCAAGTGCAAAAGGCAGCAGGTATCTGGCACATGACGCGTGTGCCTGTTTTCTCTGGTCCATCACTGAAGGCAAGCTTTAACAATATCATATCTGTGATCAATGCGAACGTTGTTTGTTCCCCGTCATATGTTGTAGCAATTTATTGTTGGCGTATTACATAGGTCAAGGGGAGATAGCAGACTCCCTACTACAAGGTTAAAACAAACTGAAAGTCGATAAATAAAAAGGGAGCAAGAAAAGCAAGTTGGAAGAGATAAAGAAAGCAATTTTGCACTTTCAGCTCCGGTCTTCATGTTGTACAACCCAATCGTCCTTCAGCTACCATTCTTTGTTCATTTCCAGCTTCCTCCTGTATTAAACATCAAGTTGTTTACCATGGTTGTTTCTGTGCAACAACTTCTCGAAGAACAAGAAACAAAAAATAATGTGTGAGGTATAGCTGCTCGAGGTGTGCCCTGGCACTGTAGCCCCTTTCCTGCATCGTTCTACCACTGCGGGGCAGGAAGACGATGGCTGTTGGAAGAAGCAAAACTCGGTGCACGTTTAACTAACCGCACGTGCGCGTAGGTGCAAGAAGGTGTGGCTGTGCTCCCCCGAGTGCCACAAAGCAGCTTGGAGCTCACACCGTGCGTTTTGCAAATCCAAAGGCAATGTATGAGAGGTGAGGAGGATGTGGTGAGTGTGTATATGTGCGTGCGCATGTGTGTGCGCTTGTGTGTTTGCGCATGTGCGTATCTGTATATGCGTGTGCTTGTGCGCTGCTTGCAGATGTAGTGCCGATAAAGTGAACTTTGTTTAGCTAACAAAACTAACTGCGCACATGAACGCTTGCACACTCAAATTTTTGACTACCCACAGGTCACACAAACGCACAAGCACACAAGCTCTTCTCATTGCTCACTCCCTGTCCCAACTCTACAAATCTTGCAATTAAATGTTTCAACCCCATTGCTCTCAGGAGATTGGGTCAACCTCTTGCGCCCACGGATGCCATTGATTCCATCCATGCAATTTTGTGGAAAAATGACGTTGCAATGTGATTCGTTTAGCCTAGCATAAAAACGTCTCCTACTCGTTATCACTGTGAAAATTTAGTCTTACCGCCTGCGTAGCTATTTAGTTATATGGTGGGGTACTTCAATGGTGGAATTGCTTGCGCACTTATCTATAGTGTGAAGGTTTACCTTATCAGTGATTTGGCGTCCACATTAGTTGGACAACTAAATGATTCATTTGTATGGCTATTAATTAAGTCCTGCCTGTTGCTCAAAATAGGACAGTTAAAGGGTTAGGAGATATCCTGCTATCTGCAGCGTAAGGGTTGCTCGCTAACTTTATTATAATGATTTGCCTCGCTCTCTGCTAAATGTGTTTTTAATTGAGAATATAGAATGTTCAAGTGCACATAATATTTGTTAATTATACTCAGTATAGAGGCTGTTCACGTGCATCGCATTTTTACACACAGTTGGGAGCCAGTTGGGTTGGCTGGATATCATGTTTGCCGTGTTCTGATGTTAGTTTCTAGGAAGGCAGTTTTTGATACCAAATGCATAGGGTATAGATGAAGTCGCAGCAAAGTGATTTCCTTTCTCTATTGTCAGATCAAATTACCGTCACTGCAATGTATGAAGTAAGGTTACATCACTATATATGCCTCAAAGGGCATCTCAGCGGAAGCTTGGCAAAAGTCTAAAACCACATCTGGCTAAACAAAAGAAATAGTAGCTAGAGGAAACATGAAACAGATGTATGTAGAAGAGAACGTTTGTTGTGAAGAAGCGCGAAGAGAAGGCATCAAGATGGCGAGAAATAGCTTATCATATGTCTTAGGACGTGTAAGAAGCCTTAGTCAGGAAGCAGGAAACCAGAGGCTGAGAGAGCCTCACAAAACCAGGAGTGCCAAGAGAACAAGTGCAGCGGAGCAGAAGAGAGAACAAAGGATACATGCAGCCCCCCAAAACAGCGCCTCTCTCTCCTCTCTAGCTGCCCACCCCACCAGCTCACCCAGCAACAGCAGACCAGTCCGATGCGCGCTGTCCTCCACAACTTGCCATTTGGAACCGTGAGCCAGGGCATGCCTCCTTGCCGCGAAGGGAGCCGGTGCCTAACTCGCCAGGAGCAGGTCGCAAGCTACAGCCGGAATACTCGTGAATCTATCTGCTAGTGCTACTACTCATTTTTGGTTGGCTGCCACACCACTGTCCCTTCCTGGAGCTGGGACCGCTCAGACATTCTTGAGTTATAGGTAACATGTTAATATAACTAGGCAAACAATAAAATCGGAGACCTTACACGGCACAGGGTCTCTCAAGGATCCCCTCTAGTGGTACCTCTTAGAGTTCACATTTTGTCAATTTGATTACCATTACTATCAAATCCAGAAGATAAAGGTTATCAATAAGACTGGCCATCCAGCTTATTGACAAGACATACAAAAACTCTCAACTGTCAAGCAACTTTACTGCTCTGCCACACAATTCGTCGCTGACAAACAACGATTGGGCGTAATGCTCTTATGTTGTGCTTTGCACAAATTCGCCGATGGCAAGTGTTACCTGTAACACTTGTATTGCGTGCGTATTCAGGCCAAACCTAGCAAATTTGCAAGACAACAAGGAGAACCTTTGGCAAGTAAACTGCTTTGACCAACATCCCAAGCATACAAGGAAAGGGGGTACATCCTTGTGCATGCTTTCAAGTCAAAATGCCGTCATGACAAAGTACTACTTTTTTCTATGAATTAAAATTGAACGCATCAACGAATAACTGCTTGTCGTATGAATTGGCGCTACTACCAATTAAGCACGACACATTGGTCTCGGTTAAAGCTTGCAGGGTACCCTCAAATCACAGCAAAAGTGTTTATCTGCTTCTTTTGTCTGCAAAAACATACTCCGGTGGCATAAATTGAAGTCTCTACAGAAAAGGAATAAGAGCAAACTAACTGTGCAGGGTCTACTCGCTAGACCTGTATAAAATGGACGAGAGACATTAATGCATTACATAAAACAATGTACACTCCAGATGCAATGCTGCAATAAGTAAGTTTTCATAATCTGAAGAGTTGAGGCGAGCGTAAAAAACGTCCAAACAGTTCTATGTACTTTGCAACAATTCTCATCAATATTTACATTATTAAATTTTTATGAGCAACTTTCCATGTGACTCTGATACCTTCCCACTTACCACTCGTCAAACAAGTCACCACCACCACCACCACCACCACCACCACCATCATCTACACCCTCTTTTGCCCGACCCCCTGTATTATTTGTGCGCTGCTGCTGCTGCTGCTGCTGCTTTGCATTAGCCTGCCTAGAGAATAAGGCTGCTTTCACCTCAGGTGCCAGCCGCACTTGCTTGGCTCTTTGCTGCTGCTGTTTCAGAGGCTCCCTTTCTTGTTGCATGCGCTGCTGCTGTAGCATGCCTTGCCTTGTGGAGCTCCTGCCCCTTCCCCCCTGCCTCTGTGCAGCCCCTCTCCTCTCGCTACCACCCACTGTCATCCTAATGCTGTCGTAACTCTCACGCACCCTTCGCTGCCGCCACTGTTGCTGCCATAGCTGTTGCTGCTGTTGTTGCTGCAGCTGTTGCTGTTGCTGCTGTTGTTGCTGCAGCTGTTGCTGTTGCTGCTGTTGTTGCTGCAGCTGTTGCTGCTGCTGCTGCTGCTGCTGCCTTGGCTCCTTTGATTGAGGTGGCTGGAGGCTTTGACCCGAGTTCACCTCTGCCGTCTGTGATGCTGTGTTCATGTATCCGCGCCCTCTCTTGACTGCCTGGCCACTGCCTACGTGCTGCATCTGTTCCTGCTGTTGCAGCGGCTGCTGTCGTGCTTTATGCTGTGGCTGCTGCAGCTCACGCTGCTGTCGCGCTTGCTGCTGCTGTTGTGGTGGCTGCTGTAAATGTTGCAGTGATTGCTGCTGCAAAGGTGGTGGCTGTGGAGTGGCGTGCGCGTCTGGTGTGGGGCCAGTAGGGGGATAGTAGGCAGCATGGAAAGTGTCGGGCAATTCCTCTAAAGCCACCCTGAGGGATTAAATGTGTGTGTGTTGTGTGGCGTGTATCATGCATGTGTCATGCCTCTATTTGTGTGCTTTGTGTGTGTACGTGTGCTATGTGTCTGTCTATTTGTATGTGTATGTGTGTGTTTGTGTGTGAGAGCAATTCCAGGCATAAGAAAGTTTTGCTGACAAGTCATCTCACGGCGTCACACTCACCTGAAGGATACGGTATTTGCCATGCCGGATGAGTGGAGGTGCTGCAGACGATGCCAGCGTGCGTTGTGCACCAGGACGCAAACTAGGCCCTGCGAGGCAGGCATCCATAGACAGCATGGCATTTTGTTGGTTGGAGAAGGCTGCGTGCAAAAGGTGCTGACGTGAGTTTATTACACGTTCCATATGTGTAGGCTCCTACTGTTTGTTCTAACCAAGTTATTCGGCAGGGAGGAGCTTTGCATTTCTCAGTGCCAAGCACACACACACGCTCACATGCCCGCAAGCATTCAAACCCAAACTTATAGACCCACACCTGAGCTGCGCTATCCGGCACAGCTGATGAGCGGCACAAGCCAAGCTCTGAGGCCCACAACTCACTCCCCCGGCCCAGCAGCAGCTGTGCAATGCGCTGCACATTCCTGTGGCGGTGGGCTGGTGCTGGTGTGTGTATGCTTGTACATATGCTTGTGGTTGTACACATGTGTGTAGGTATGTGTGTGTGCTTGTGTCTGAGTGTGTGTGTGCATGTACATGTGTGTGCATATGTATCTGTGCATGCCTAGGTGCTTTGCATGCATTTGTTTTCCACTTCATAGCGTGCAACAAAAGGAATTTTGACCATGGGCTATTATATAAAAACTGCGTCAAGGCAGTCATGCCTGCATACATGCTCTTAAGAGTAATTAATCTCCTTACCCCCAGGCCTCGGCACCCGGCTGCAGCATTGCCAACGATTGCCCCAAAGGAGATACAGCGGATGGATCTGCAGGGATCAGGAAGTAGGAGATTCTCAGTGAGGGGCAGCTGAGGCAGCGGCAATGGAATTGGTGTTTGTTGCAAGCCACACTTCATTTCTGCGAGGGTGCTGCTTTCCACAAGCCCTGCTCAAGCCCTGCACTGTAACAGAAATGGAATTGGTGTTTGTTGCAAGCCACACTTCATTTCTGGGAGGGTGCTGCTTTCCACAAGCCCTGCTCAAGCCCTGCACTGTAACAGAAATGGAATTGGTGTTTGTTGCAAGCCACACTTCATTTCTGCGAGGGTGCTGCTTTCCACAAGCCCTGCTCAAGCCCTGCACTGTAACAGAACATCCGAGCCTGGAAGTTTTGATGGCTGGCGCCGTGTATCATGACACAGAAGTGCACCTCTGCCTGTAATTCCTGTAGCAATATTTGAATCTCCGACTCCATATTTTGCATCAGTGTTTAGGTTATCTCAGAACTAGCAAAAGTTATCTCAATATTAACTTATCTGCCTGTGGGTTGCTCAAAAAGCAGCACGTCCAATACCTCCTTACCTGGACGACCTGCTAGCTGCTGCGACTCTTCTGCCGGGCCTTTGTGCTGCTGCAGTTTGCTGCTGTTGTAGCCCCCTGCAATCTCGTCTGGATGATCCGTGTGCTGCTGCTGCCGGGCACTGTCATCGTAGCTTCCTGCACTCCTATCTGCTCGATGTGTGTGCTGCTGCAGCTCTACCAGGTGTGCTGAAAGCAGCAGGGCGTAGAGGGCGTGCAAGCGAGGCAGCTGTAAGGATGAGCACAGGAGCAGCAGGGGCTGCTGCAGCTGATGCTGCAGAGCGAGCTGGGACAGCAGCAGGGGTTGAGGTGGTCGTAAAGGTCGTGGTTGTGGTGATGGTGGTGGGGGTGGTAGAGGTGGTGGGGGTGAGGGTGGGGCTAGTGGGGCGGTAGCTGAATGGGATTCTGGTGCTACCGCCTGATCTGCATGAAGTGGCTCTGTTGCTTCAGGCCGTGGAATCGCTGCATCCTGCAATGCATGCTGTTGCTCTTTTTGTTGAAGATCCTGCGGCAGAGAATGTGTGACCCGGTGGTGCGCCTGCAACATGTCTGCGTAAGCAGCCACTGCCTGTGCAGCTTCGGTGGGCTGGCAGCCTACAGCGGCTTGCACTTCGCGCCTCAGCAGCAGCAGCACTCCTCTTGCATTATGCTGCGAATAGGTTGGGCTTGCTTGTCTTGACTGCTCATGTGAAGTGCTGGTAAAGCCTGTCTGGGATGCAATACCAGCCCCTGATCCTGCACGTGCAGTAGGGTGTGTGTACGTGTGTGTACGTGTGTGTACGTGTGTGTATGTGTAGGTATGCAGTGTCTGCACGCTTGTATTTCGGGATGCGTGTGTGTGTGTGTCTGTGGACGCACAAGCTTCCATTTCAGTGTGACAATGCAAGTGTACGTACGTGTCAGAGAACGCTTGTGTGTGTGAGTGTGTGTGTGCTTACTTTGCATGAGAGCATGAGTCTGTCTGCTCCCACCTTCATCACTCCAGCCCCCTTCAGGCAGCAGCAGCCCTGGCTGGCTTACAAGCAACGCCTGCAGCTGTCGGTCAGGCACCCCAGGAAGCACGTGGCCTCTCATCACTCGCACTCCTCGGAGCAGCTGATTCAGGGGAGTGATCAGCAGCTTCAGTGCTAGCAGGTGCTGGTGAGCAGGGAGGGGGGGTGGAGCAGAGCTGGGG
>Ga0307951_1002322_pt1 | contig 11901 bp, 19 predicted proteins | sample OrgLakmetagen374_FD_201842 | JGI IMG/M metagenome (GOLD analysis project Ga0307951, IMG submission 201842) | Saline water microbial communities from Organic Lake, Antarctica - #374 | ecosystem: Environmental > Aquatic > Non-marine Saline and Alkaline > Saline | place: Antarctica: Organic Lake... | reverse complement strand
TGATTTAATTAAGGGGGGGATCTGGGTGCCTGGTCATAGAAATGCATGGAATGTCCCCAAGTAGGCCGCGGGGGTGTGTTCAGGCAAGTTACCAGCAATTGATTCCAAACTTGCATTTTACGCATTGCATTATGCATAAGTTAGCATGATGGAAGTAAAAAAGTGCTTTGGCAAAGGTTTTGGCTGGATTTGTGCACTAAACAGGTGGTCAGTACAAGAGCGTGCGCAAACCAGTTTTTGCCCTATAGCTCGTCAGGTATTGTATTATTTGGCATGAAAACTGTGCAGGCAGATAGCTGCTTGAATTCTGAGCAGATTTACACCACTTTCATTAGTGTGAGGCGTCAGGAAGGGGGGTTTGGAGGGGGGGGGGGTATTTTGGGCCGGAGGACAGGGGAAACAGACAGAAAAATATGTTACTCCAGTTCTGATACGAGTTTTAGCCCGGTTTTTCCTCTAAGCGTTGCTGGCAATCTATACGCGTCAAACTAAATCAGAATGGGGCCAAACGATGGCCTGTAGAAAAAGCGGTGTGGTTTTCCCTAAATGTCGCAGCACAATTTCTGTGTTGCACTCGCGATCACAGCTGCTCCCGTCCCCAAACTTACAACAAATATTTGCCCAATTTGGGCAATATTCGCCCAAATATCTCCCCAGACTCTGCACCTCTCCCCAGCCTTGAAGCATCTGTCCAAAGAACAAAAAATCAGCTATCCAATGCATGCCTCAGGTCACGGAATGGTGGAGTGGGTGCAGAGATATGCTTGCGCAAAGTTAAGTGATATATTTGGCTGGCAGGGAGATGAGTTTCCACGGGGGCGACCAGGACAAGACCTCACACGCTCATAGTATTTCATGAATTTCCTCATGAAAGAGAGTAGCTGGAATGCTTTTTCACCACCTGGTGAAACTTACCATTCCCCTTTTCAAATCTATCGTGCTCACGTGCTCACTTGAAAACAACCCAAAGAGAAAGACAATTCAGTTGCTGACTGGGGCTGAAATAGTGGCTGCAATTAGTGGCTAGCATACTGCAGCCGTAATAATTTCTGTGCACTTTCTTGCCTGCTCCTCAAATTGCAGCCATGTAGAGCCATGTAGAGCCTGGTCGGAGGAGTTCAGTCCCTTGATTAGTTGGACTGTACTTGACCAGACCATGCACAATTCAAGATCCCCCTGCCTGGATGGACAAATGACCTCTTGTAGTACCACTTGAACAAATTCATTAGCAGGCGCTCTACGACAGTATCTAGGACACTTTCAGAGCTTATAATTCACGCAAAGGAGAGACCACACCCTGGTTTAGGAATGGCCTAGATTTGAGCTGCTCCACATAAGACAACATTTAACCTTGCAGCGCCGCCATCTTGCAGAGCAGACTCACATGTAAGACAAGGTGCCGGCAAAGGTGTTCTGCCCAACATCTGTGTCAACAGCCAAACCCAGGTCAGCCACCTTGAGCTTGTTCTGAGCATCCAGCAGCAGGTTTTCTGGCTTAATGTCTCGGTGCACAATACCCTGCAACAACAGACACATACAAACACAGTGGAGAAGTCCTGAGCTTGTTCTGAGCATCCAGCAGCATGTCATCAGGCCAAACGTCCGTGTGTATGATATCAATACTTGCAATAATAGGTTGAGTCGAGTGTTATTTGCAGAGTTTCTGTGCTGCTGTCATTACAAGCTCCTGAAACATTATCAGAAAAAGAGTGCCTATTTCTATTCTGGAGCGTGAAATTTCAAATTATCTTTTAAGACAATAAGTAATTTAAAACTTATGGTGATGGCACAATGCTGGGATTGAGGGTAGATGCTCTATGATGCAACATGACTTTTAGGTTACATAAAAGTTAGAACATGATCTCAAACCAGCATTTTGAAAGAATTTTGCCAAGGCTTTCTTCCCTTCCTTTTGCCTCCCCCCTCCCGGGCACTCACACGGTTTAAGGAGTTGATACAAGGATCATGAGTTTTAGGACTTGAGGGCTATTAAAGAATTCAAGGATCAAGACTTCTAATATTGATGCCGCACCAATGTCCTTGCAACATGCTTCAGGCGTTCATGTAGCTTATGTGAATAAATCATGCTAAACTTGCAATTTCACACTTTCTACCTGTTTTCCAGCTGGTAGGAGGAATGGCACAAGTGAGTCATGGTGTTGAGACGGAACAAATTAACTTGTTTTGTCCTGTCTGTTCTTCAACGCAAACAATCATGCCGGAGGCTTGGCCTGTCCCTAGATTGATTAACGCTTATGTGTCAAGCTTTTATTTGGCTTGACCATCTGGTTAAGCTCATGAGTTTCCCTCATTTTTGGCATTTGCTGGTTGCAAGGTGCTCTCAATTCTTGTTGGTATCAGAGGACATAAGGTCTTTGCAAAAAAATTTCCATTTACATAGAATAATCTACCAGGGAGAGAGAAGCGGTAGAGAGGAAGCTAGAATAATCTGCCAGAGAGAGAAAGAGAGAGAAAGAGAGAGAGAGAGAGAGAGAGAGAGAGAGAAAGAGAGAGAGAGAGAGAGAGAGAGAGGGATAGAGAGAGAGATAAGTGGTTGAGGGAAAGAGCGCCAAAGAAAAGGGTTTCACCTGGGCATGGATGTACTGGAGCGCTGTGAGCAGGGGACGCATGACAACCAGCACTGCTTCATCCTCTTTCAGCTGCCCACCTCTGCGTTGCAGCGTGTGAAGAAAATTCATCATTGGTGGGCAAACCCCTAGATGCCTGCTTGTCATCTTAGGGGGGCTGTACGCAATCAGGACCTGTCATGCTTGGTGAGATACTTGTCGGGGCCATTAGTTGCTGCTTTAGTCTCAGACTACCGATGTTCCTTACAATTGAAGGAAAAAGTAAGAAATGGAGCACGCTTGTACGTCCTGCAAAAAAACCCTTTTGGATTCGCCAAAGGTTGTGTTAGCCGTGGCACAATAAGTATTGCACAAAAGAAACGTCACAAAGAAAATGAGAGGTGGGTCACTGCGTAAATGCGTATACGGGGCAACCACTCAAGTACCGGTTCAACATTCCTAATATCCTGAAATTAATCAAGCTCTAGATTCAATTTCCAGCTACCAAAGCAAGATCTAAATGAGTTGCCCCAAACACACACACATTGACAGGCAAGTCACAACGTCAGGTAATGAAGTAATCCTATGGAAGGGGTTTTCCACTGGCATGTGAAATTGCATGTGAAGTTGCATGAAAGGTTGCGCATCGCACTAACCACATGGTTTTTCCGCGTCGTTTCTTTTGACCTTTGTTTATGATACACAACACAAATAAAAACCATTTGATTTTTGCACTGGGTAATCTGTTAAAAAGAATTGGCAACAAAAATGGGGTGCCCATTGCGGCTGACTAGGCACGCACCTTGTGAGTAGCACTTACAGATCAACTGCTACGGATTGCTTTTCATAGCACGTTACATTGAAGACTGCCAATACGGGCCCACACCCTGGGAGTTTGCAAAACGCACAACCATTTTCAGCTTCAGTGCCCCCCTTAAAACAAAACACTCACCTCTGCTTAAGGTACTGGGCCAGGTTACCACCGGGCGCATCCTCCAACACAAGAGACAGGTGGGTAAAGCGCGCATTCAATCCAGTTGCAAACATGCCTTGCTCCTGCAAGTGCAAAGCAAATGAAAGGATCAATGCCCTGTTGACGTGTACCTCAAGAAATTGCTGCCACAATCTAGGTTGCAAGAGACACTTTGCTAAGCTGCGTAAACATTCTCCATTGCATGCAAGCTGCAAGCCTATTTGCCTATTTCCTATTTGTGTCCGTTCACTCACCACAAATGCTGCATACAGTTGAGTGATGCTTGGATGGTCCTGCAAAGTCAGCATTGGCCAGGCAAAGTGCAGATATGCAGATGTTTTGGTTGCTCAGGACTGGAAGCGTTCTACACAAATAAAATCGTGATGAATTGGGGTTACCAAGAGTTGGCTAAGAATTGGTGGGTCACTAAGACTTATAATGTACACAGCTTGATGAATGATTTGTTTGTAATATTTGAGAACAAACAAAACATACCAGGCGCTTTTGCAGGCAGATCTCGCGATGCAAGTGCAGCCTCTCTGATTCGCTCATGTGAAGCAACGAGTATGCTTTTATCACGCATGGCGTTCCGCTTCGCTTGCAGACACCCTGCAAGCAGGTGAGTGAGTGTGTACCCATTTACCATCTGCTATCAATAAAGCAGGAAGCGACCTGGCCAACCAAGAAGGGACAAAAAGGACCACTCATTATGGGGCACGCAGTGCATGAATGGCTTTCTATAGTTTACAGCATGTGCAGAAATGCCTCAATGCCAACATCTAGGTGTCTTTATGTAGACGTGCTTAAGTGTGTATTTGTGAGTTTATTTAAGAGTGCTATTCTGTACGTCTGCATATGACACACAAGTGTGCTTATATGAGTGTGTATTTGCGTGTATGTCTGCACGTGCATATGTGTGTCTGGGCCTGTGCATTTTGCATATGTGTGCAGACTTCACCGGTGTGCGTACTTGCATGCCTGTACATGTCATATAAATTGTGCATTTGTACGTGTTTATAAATTAGTCTAAGTGCGTGTGTGTGCAAGTGCAAATGTGTGTGTGTGTGGGTGAATGTGTGTGAGCGAGTGTGCGTGTGTGTGCATGCATGCTTGTGTTGCAACTGTGTTGTCGACTTGCATTGTTCTCTGGTACTCTAATTTGCATCCTCACTCCTCACAGTACTGCAGCATTTCAACTATCCTGCTCTATATGTATATCCATTATCCATATAACGTACAGCAAATTGTATTCAAATAATTACTCGGTAGCGGTCACAATTTTCCAATGCATACAGCAATCCAGGCTGCACCAAACTGTGCTCCAAGCACGCAATTGTGTTCAATGCCAAAGGCTTAAGGTTTCCTGGATAAGGTTTGGCAATTGGTAACCTCGACATCGACAGACATAAGTTTGAGATGCAATTCTTTATTGCTGCTTCACCATTACATCATGGCCTCACTTTATATAAAAGGGAACAGACTTTTGGGCAGTGTGTTCTGTGTATGCTATGGGGACCTGGGGAAACTGGAGCTCTCTCTATTTTATGCGCGGTACCAAGGGACAACGGATTGAACACAAGAGGTCTACGCTCCCACAACAAGAGAGGGAACAAGGCAGGAACAGCTGACAACACTGACAACAGTTGAAATCTAGCACGCACCAGGTAGCCAGTTGCCTGCATGCAAGCCGCTACGAAGGGTGTCCACCTTATAACAGAGCTAACGATGATCAACAAGGCAGAGCTCTTGCCTCGTTACCCCAGGAGGGGTTTGAAACCACCTGTCTTACAAAGGCTTGCGCAAACTTCGTGCAGCCCTCCCCTTGACCCACAGACCCTGACCGACAAAAACATTGCTCTTTGTGCTGATTACAGCAATGCCTGCATCTATACCCATCATGAAGGGAAGACACGCCCACACAGAAACATGCACACACCTGCACTACCTCACTGGTGCGCCCAGAGTGCAAATGGGTAGTGAGTTCAAAGTCCTTGAGCTCCCACCAATGCCACCACCTCCACAGGCAACGTGGACTCAAGCATGGCGGGTGCCGCTGTCTTTGTCCTTGCTGCCCCGAACCATGACTCGCCACAAAAGGTGCGCAAAGAGAGGGCTCCTCCTAATAAAGTAGCAGTATGTATACACACGCATTGTAAGGCATTCCATGACACCTTTACAACCTAAGCATACCTGCTTCCTCCTAAGTGCAAGATAAATCGTGCAGGGTAGGTGAAGAAGTGTTCTCTGTCTAGAGTTTCAAGAGACTCACATGAGTTATACTAATCCGCCATCTTCAATGCAAGTCCAGCCAACTTCATCTCTCTCCAGGATATTTAACATAAAGAGGAACCAGTCCAAATGAATTGATACTGACAATCATTCAAATGAAGCTCGACACAATGCATGTGAGAAAGCGTAACTTGAAAGTGGACACTCGTCTCTGCACCATCCAATGTAAGACATAGTACCCCACACTCACGTACACACATGCACACTCACAAACACGAATGCACACATGCACATACATGAACACAAACGTGCAAATCCACTTGCTTACGCAGACAAACCAAGCAACGCACGCACACGAATGTACGCACACACACAGATGCGTGTATTTGAGGTGTAGTGCAAGCGCATGCGTGCAACCATAGCAAAAGCTTTACCCTCCAGTTCTCACAAAGTCCAGGCCCCAATCAACCTAAAGGGCCCAGATTGTGCAGGGAGAATGTACGATTTATTGGGTTTTGACTGCTGCGCTTGCAATAATTATAATTCAAGGTCAAACTGAAAACGCAGCCATGCATTGATCTGACCGCTTGCACCGTAAGTGGCATCCTTGCACGTCATAACATCCTCCTGCCTCCACAGTCACTGACAGAGAACAATATGTTCACCTGCAACGAGTGGCAGACACCAGGACAAGGCTGCTGCACTCCTGGCCCTTGCTGGTGGGTGCTAGCAGTGGCGGCTTTGCTCGCTGTGGGGTACAAGCTCATGCATGGAGCGACTGATCTGACTGGTTCAATGGTGGGGCTTGCAAAGTCAGACGTGGATGGTGACGCAGCTAACAAAGGAGGGATAGGAGCGAGGGGAGGAAGGGAGGGAGCAGCTGAGTGAGGCTGGAAGGAGCTGGGCAAGGCAGGCAAGTGGTCCCAGTGCTGGGCTTGACTGCATGACCGTGATTGTTGCACATGATGTTGCTGGGGGGAAGGGATGCTGCGTGGAAGTCCCTGCACACTCAGCACGCCAGCATTGCGGTGATCGCATGGCAACAGGGGCTGCATGCTGGTGAGGGGCGATTGAAAGGAGCTCTCCTTCATCTGCTCCAACACGCACGCCTGAGGGGCTGACTGGACGTGAGGTTGTTGGTAGGGTAAGGGTAAAGCCATAGTGCTCCCTTGCCTCTGCAGCTGCTGCTCTTTCTGCTCCTGCTCCTGCTCCTGTTGAAGCTGAGGACTATTTTGAGTAGCAGCCACTCCTTGGCCATTGCTATTTCTGCTGCTCCTTGTAAGCACCTGTGCATCCAATAACAGAATGCATTGCAAACACAGGAGGAGAGGTGCAAGACATTTGTAGTCCATCTGGAGTCGTCTCAATACATAACCATAAGTCAGGTCAGCCAAACCTGTGGCGATTCTTTCTAATGCATATAATCTCAGATGCAGAAAGATGGGCCCCTACATACTTGCTGTACCCTGGAAGCGAAAAAGGTGCAAACTTACAGAACACACAGACACACTGACCCTGCACTCTTAGTTCCTTCTACATGTGAGCAGGAGTGAAAATTACGATAACACCTTATTATGAGCACGCAATTTCTTCCATATGACTATCTTGCCTTTGATATCCCAACCAATTTGGAAAAATTTTGGAGGAGCTGGGGAAGGTTCTGATTTTGGCCCTAAGTCCCTTTAATTATCCACAAAACATTTGCAAACCTGCAGGTTAAGAATACAGTCTATCTTTTGTGATGCTTTAATCTTCTTTAAGTATTAACTTTGCTATGGCTTCATAAGGTGGTGGTGGTGACAGGAATGGGTTTAAGACCGTGGGGTTAGCGTTACCAAAGATAACAGGCATCCTTTTTGACCTCTACCATTTATTTCCCAGCGGTGCCTGACACTCTTTTGATGAATGACGCCTAATTTTCTTACAACAGGACTCAGAAATTTCCCAACAAGCTTGGAGAATTGTATAGTGCTGCTTGTTTTGTCTCCTACCGTACCTTTGGGTCAGGATGCCTTTGGCATTGTTCAAATTGGCCCTTCCCTAGAAGGCCAGCATGCTGCTGCTGGCACTGGAGGCAGTACCTGCAGGTACCGAGCCAAGGGGGCCCTTCTTGACCGAACGGCAGGTGCCTTGGCTCCAGTATCAAGTTGGTGCGAGGCAGAAAGGGGGTAGAAGGAGGGGCCAAAGTGGCACAAGAGGTGCTAGCTGTTGTCTGGTGTGTAGCATTTCCCAAGTGCGGATGGTGTAGCTGCTGCAGCTGTTGCTCCTTCTCCTGTCTCTCTTCCGTCCTGTGCAAGTAGTATAACATAGAGTGGGGAGGTTTGCATTGCCCTCCATGATGGATCTTCCTGGGGGCTGGCACATGCTGTCCTGTCTGTGTGTGTGTGTGTGTGTGTGTGTGTGCGCGCGTGCGTGTGTGCATGTGCGCATGATTGAGAGTGTGTGTTTTGCGTGCGTGTGTGTGTGTGTGTGTGTGTGTGTGTGTGTGTGTGTGTGAAAGTGCATTTGTGCATATGTGCGAGCAAACCTCTCAGGATGTGCTAGAGACCTGCCCTGTGGAGAGGCGCTCGGAGATACAGGCACGCTCGTCCGCTGGATATGCATGCCAGCTGCGCCCATATTAAGCATTTGGGACGTGCGCACCTGCAGCAGCACAAGCATTGTTTTTGTCAACTCGCTTGCTGCCTGTGCACGTGGATACCAGCCAGCCTCGGCCAGCATTCCAAAAATAACACAGGCGTCTGTGCCAGGACGGCTTGCAGCAGCAGCAGCAGCAGCAGCACATCCTGGATCTTGAGGCATTTGAGGGAACACATGGGGAAAGACAGTACCCACAAGACCACTTACAGTAAGGTACACCCTCGGAATTGCAAAACCAACCCCTTCAGTGCTTGCCTGGGTGAATCGTGCCCTGAACTCAACATTGTGCTGCTGCTTCCCCTGCGCCTGCTGCTCAAACAGGCCCCTGCTATTGCTGCTGCCGTTTTCCTTGGTATCGCCACTTTTTGCTTCTGCAGAGCCACTCAGGCTGAGAGGCGTAGGTTGAGACCTGACGCAGTTAAGTACAAAAGGAGCAGAAAGTGTACCTAAACTGCAAGCCTGGCTGGTGTGTGCTTGAGTTAGATAATTGCTCAACGATCTTGCAAATCTTAGCTACAACCTGGAGGTGTGTGGGATGTGGGACCGGCTCTTGCTCGTCATGTGTGTACCTGAATGCTGCAGCGAGCAGACCTGCCTGCCCAGCCCGTCTGTGCAACCGTGTGGCTGTTGTGCCGTCTGAGCTGTGGCTGTGGCTCCCTGGCAGGACTGCATTGAGAGGGGGCTGCAGCTCACGCTGCTCAGGCAGTGGGATCTGGTTGCAGGAGCTTGGAGGTGTTAACTCGTACAGGTCTAGCAAGCTGCTGCTGCTGCTGCTGCACAGAGCTGCATCGTAGATGCAGGAGGTGTCCGTAGAGTCGCCAAAGGGCCGTAGCCTACTAATGGCTGCTTCAGCTGCTACGGTATCTAGCTTAGGAAAGAGCTCCAACGCCACTAGCAGCATCTGCCCAGGAATCTGGAGTAGTAGTAGGGAGGATATGGACAAATGCTTTGTTTGTAATGTACGTATGTGCAGGCTTGAGCAAATGAGTGAAATGCTAGTGCAATGATAGCATGCCTTTTTTATAACTTGTTGCATATGGTGTACACGCCATTTGGCGGTTGTATACATATAGGGTTGGCCAGAACCATACATACAGGGTGTATATACAGTATTTCTGGCAGGAGAATCACCAACTATACGGTCATATATGGTGTATGTATGGTTCTGGCCAACCCTATATAAGCTGTCATGTGAAGAACTCTCACCGGCACATGCTGGCTCTTGTCCTGGACCTGTTGCTGAACCCCTAGAAGCTGGGAAAGGCTGTGTATCTGCGCGACATTCTGCCCTCCGTCCTGTGCCAGGTGTAAAACGTAGATTAAACGGTTGTAGAGCGTGGCTCTCTGAGGATGCATTGCGTGTGTGTGTGTGTGTGTGTGTGTGTGTGTGTGAGTGTGTATAAGTGTGTGTGTGTGTGTGTGTGTGTGTGTGTGTGTGTGTGTGTGTGCTAGTGAACAGATCCATATACCTGCCCTCCTTGTGCGTGAACGCTTTCGCTGCTTGCATGCTCCATGGAAATGCAGTCAGAAGAAGAAGACAAGGGGGAGTCCCTGTCGGTCGTGGTGGCCTCTGACGATGACTGGCTGACATGGGCTTCCCTTGTAGCTGCTGGGGTCTGCGCTGAGGGGGGTGTGTAGTTCACAAAGCTTTCCCTGCTGGTTTTTGCTGGGCATGCACCCGCATTGACGCTCTCCTCGTTTGCAGGGCTGATGCATGTCCTGCCTGTAGTGTTTGTCAATTCAGCGGCCTGTTCTTTCTCCCAGGAGTGGCGTGTGACTCCCTCCTTTTCCTTCCCTTTGAAACAGCATTTGAACATATTTTTTTACATATCTTTTCACATATTAATAACAAATAAACAATTACTGTCCCTGATTTTGCCATGCTTGGTCTGTGAGTCAGACTGCCCTCATGCCCTCAAATAGAAGTTGGCCAGGACATCCTACCTTAAGCCGAATACGAGGAATACCGATACATTTAGGAGCTGCTGCTTGACAAGAAGGATGCTGGGAACCACATCCGCGAGCGCACACCCTTCAGGGCAACACCCTTCAGGCAACATGGGTTGGGTTGAGGTAATGCAATGCACTGCAGGAAGCTTAGGTAGTATTGGACTCCAGTTCATGCATACTCTAACATAAAGTGCAGTAAATTTCCTGACCAAAAGCAACCTAAAAATTGGTGGTTCGCACAGGGAATTACACAACTCAAAGACAATGACCAAGCGCTTGGACTCATGCAAGAAGATGAAATTGACAGAACGCGTGCCAGGGCCTTAAAAGGAACAGAGGTATTCGAAAGCCCTGATTCAGGCCTATTACGCCTTCTGTAAGCAACTTGCAGATGAACAGAAACATGTGTGCTGTTATTTGACATTTTTGCAGGCGAAGATGCTAAGAGGGGCATGTGGTGAGGGCCTGGCAGCTAAGGGATTACATATAACCGCCTCAGAGGACTACGAAGCGTGCTTGTGTCAGGCACTAGCGGACGTGGCAAAGGAGGTACATCAACCTCCCCCAATCTTCCTACAAATGCTGTTGCAAAAAGATGCGCTCAAAAGATAACACTCTTACATATACACTCACACACACACACACACACCACATACAAACATGTGCACAATTGCGACTCATTTGCACACGTGAGCAGATTGCATGAATCCATGCATACCCACATACATACACGCACAGCTTGATGACGTCGGTGAGATGCTCGTGGAGGTAGGCGCCCCATGCGGTTGGGGGCCTGTGGGATTGACCCCTGAGCAGCTTGCCTCTGTCCTTGGCCTGCTCAGGGAAGGAGCTGCAGCAAAGGGAGCGGTAGCCACAGTGGTAAGTTTCTGCAAAGGGAGCAAGGACGCCTCGTCAAATTGGTAAAGAATGAATGTTTGTGACCCTTTGCTGACCTTATGAGGCTTCCAAGCCCGAGGCATTTAAAATTTTTCGCTCTGTCTACGATACCTTGTATCGTACCTCCAATCGACTGAGTGTGTCTCTCTCGTTCCTTATGTGCAAACATGTACATTCCATTGCACGTGTCTGCAGCTTCGTGAGCGTAGCGTGGACTTGCCCTGCCTTGGAGGAGGTTCCTTGACCACTGGAGCAGTTGCAGATGTGGCAGTTAGACGAGCACCTGCACCTGGCCTGTCACCCATTGAGGTGTGTGTATCTATGTTTGCTTCTGTGTGGGGTGGTACTGCGCATGTGTGTTGCTTGCAGGCTTTAGGCCCCAACAACAACTGTTAGAGTTGCACTTGGTGGCTGTTTCGCCCAACAACAAGTATTGAGGTGTGTCAGACTTCAAAACATACTTCATAAGTATTTTTCATTTTTCCTTCTGCATCGTCCTGCGGCTGCAAATCAAACAGAGATCTATAAGATAACTATGGGCTCTGGTCAGGCTTGTCGAGTTGTAGGTACGGTGCCATTACGGTTTGTACAGTACGGACCGTACTTGCTAAAATAAGGCGTACTACCGTAATTGTCACACCGTAA
>Ga0307951_1002319_pt1 | contig 11904 bp, 10 predicted proteins | sample OrgLakmetagen374_FD_201842 | JGI IMG/M metagenome (GOLD analysis project Ga0307951, IMG submission 201842) | Saline water microbial communities from Organic Lake, Antarctica - #374 | ecosystem: Environmental > Aquatic > Non-marine Saline and Alkaline > Saline | place: Antarctica: Organic Lake... | reverse complement strand
CCCCCTCGCACACTCCCCCCTGCACGCGACCGCACCTAGCTGTCCTCAGCCTTGTGCGTTTGCACAAAACAAGTCCTCGGAACTCGACCCCTGCCCTGCCGATAACAGCACCACCAGCACCACCAGCATCACCTCCACTCCCCACCCTACTTCCGGCAGCGTGACCAGCACCAACAGCATCACCAGCACCAACAATGATGCTGGCACTGTCAGCACCACCAGTATGGCCAGCTCCGTCAGCACCACCAGCACCAACACTGACGCTGGCGCTGGAAACGCTCGCAGCAGCACCAACAGCCACGTCAGCAGCAGCTGTGATGACGCCACAGCTAGGAGCGTGAACGGTAGCAGTAAAGAGGGCTCTGCCTCTGATATGAGACCCCCCGCCCCCTCAAGTGCCAAAGACGTGCGTCAGCAGAAGACCAGCGGCAGCAGCAGCAGCAACAACAGGAGCACCAGCAACAGCACTAACGCCTCTGGCGCCGATTACAAAGACACGTATCAGGAGTGTGCGGCTGCGGGGGCGTTCAGTGCTCCTGGAGGGGGTGGAATGCCCATGCTCGGCCTCCCGTTTTCTGCAGAGGTCACGCGGCTGTCCATCTCAACGTCTGAGGCACTGCAGGTACGTACAAGACTTGGCTCAGAGTAGGGTGTTTTGAAGGGGCGATCTGAGGTGCGAGGAGGTTTGGTGCAACTTGTTTTTCAAACTTCCTTTTACGAGAAATGGTGCGCAATTGCAGTTTCAGTTTCCTTGTCCGCACATCATTTGAGACAGTCCTTGTTTCTTTACCACCACTTGTAGGGTTGGCCAGCACCGTATGTATACGCCGTATATGCCGTATATTTAATCAAATCTCTGCAAAACATACCTTACGTACACCGTATATACATGGTTCTGGCCAACCCTAGTTGTCTAATTCATGTTGAAATGCATGTCGTCGATGCGTTTGCGTGCACGTCTGGCCCCTTTCTGAGGCCTCTAAGGCACTGCAGATATATAAGTGCTAGGAGTAGTTAAATGCTAGGAGTAGTTAAGCGCTAGGAGTAGTTAAGCGCTAGGAGTAGTTAAGCGCTAGGAGTAGTTAAATGCTAGGAGTAGTTAAATGCTAGGAGTAGTTAAGCGCTAGGAGTAGTTAAATGCTAGGAGTAGTTAAATGCTAGGAGTAGTTAAGCGCTAGGAGTAGTTAAATGCTAGGAGTAGTTAAGCGCTAGGAGTAGTTAAGCGCTAGGAGTAGTTAAGCGCTAGGAGTAGTTAAGCGCTAGGAGTAGTTAAATGCTAGGAGTAGTTAAGCGCTAGGAGTAGTTAAGCGCTAGGAGTAGTTAAGCGCTAGGAGTAGTTAAATGCTAGGAGTAGTTAAATGCTAGGAGTAGTTAAGCGCCAGGAGTAGTTAAATGCTAGGAGTAGTTAAATGCTAGGAGTAGTTAAGCGCTAGGAGTAGTTAAACGCTAGGAGTAGTTAAATGCTAGGAGTAGTTAAACGCTAGGAGTAGTAGAGTAGGAGGAAGTTTTGAACGGACAATTTGAGGTGCAAAAAGGCTCGTGGGTCCGTTTTGTGAGCAAGTGAAGCATCGCCGGGATTGCAATAGACCGCTGTTGCAAACAAGGGTAAGACGGTTGTGAGTGATCTGAAATGCCGGGACATTGTTTTGAGTTGTGCACGTGTTCGAGTTTTTATCTACAGGATTGGCCTGAGCCATTTATGTACGGTGCAGACATTGTGTCCTGGAAGGAAAACTACAGTCATGCACGATTTATATATATACCAGGGTTGTTCAGTTCAGGGTTCGGTCAAAAGTTCAGGTTCGCGAACTTTCACGCTTTTTAACAAACCCTAAAAATGTCGTTCGCGAGCAACAAAAAAATCCGTCGAACTTGATGCCTTTTTGGGTCCAAGATTGTAGGCAAAAATGCAGGAACCTTAGATGGCCGTCCACCATTCTGGTCTTTTGTATTCAGATTAATTATAATATACTATTTATATACTTAAGACAATTCGCGCATGTTTTGGACGAGTTGTTTTGGATGAGTATGACCACAGAAACCAGCAAAATCCTCCATTTTCAAAATTGCACATTGAACTGCTCGAACAGTTCGAGGGTCCTAGAACTTTCACGAACTTTATTGAACCCTTGCACCCAAAAAATCGAGCTGAACAACCCTGATATATACGGTTCTGGCCAACCCTAGTCCAAACGCATTTAAGAAAAAACCAGGTTGCGCTACGCTGGACCCCACTTCCTTTTACACTCACGCCTGCAGGTCCCAGCCAACAGCGCAGCACACACACGCGCACGCAGCCCCAGCCCCACCTCCCACAACAACCACAACCCCAGCCTCTCAAACAGCAGCAACAAGACCAGCAGCCGTCCTTCTTCTTCTGCCCAAGTACAACCCTCTGTCCCTCAGCAGCAGCACTGTGATGGGAGACAGCAGCAGCAGCAGCAGCAGCAGCAGCAGCAGCAGCAGCAGCAGAAAGAGTCAACTTTGCAAGGGCAACACCAATCACACACGCAGCAGCAGCCACAGCAGCCACAGCAGCAAGGGCAGCCACAGCAGGCACAGCAGCAGGATGTGTCCTCTAGCTTGCACGTCCTTCATCCCATCTTTAGTGTGCATCCAGGAGAAGGGCCGGCAAAGCCATTGCCCTCAGGGCCCATGCTGGCAGGCTCAGACACGGCACAGGTGTGTGTGTATGCGTATATGCGTGTGTGTGTGTGTGCGCGTGTGCGTGTGTGCACTTGTGTGAGTGGAGGAATCCGTGCTAACATATCATGTGTATGGTGTAAGCCATCTATGTGTGTGTATACACGTATACACGTGCCTAAATTCACTGCATGTTCTTTAAACGTATCATGTGTATGATGTGTGTCGTCTGTGTGTGTGTGTGTGTGTGTCAGCACGTGCCTATATTCACTGCATGTTCTTCGCTACCTGAGAGAATAAAATCTTCCGCCAATGCCCTGACAGCACAGCGTGTGTCTTCTCTTGGCAGAATTTCCTTTCATTGCGTCTGTGTGTCCTCCTGTGTGTGCTGGAAATCACTTCAGGCGCGTGGATGACAGCCTTCTGCCATCGCCCTGGCAGTGCAGCGTGCGCGTGAGGTCCCTCTCTGTTATAACTCTACCTCACAGTCCTCTTGCTGCGTGTCTTGTGATGCTTTCAGACGCGTGGGGGGCCGTCTGCCATCGCTCTGGCAGTGCAGCGTGCGCGTAAAAACCCTGAGCTGAGTGCCATGCGCCTCATGGCGGGCGCTGCTATGATACCGCATGTTGACAAGGTACGCGTTTTTTTTTTGCGCGCGTACAAAAAAATTATACGACCGCGCGCGTAACAAAAAACGCGCGCGCGCGAAAAGTTTTATCGCACGCGCGCGCGGGGGGGGGGAGGTTAGATGCACATCAATAGTGTAAATGCACATCAATAGTGTAAGAAAACAGGGAATATTGGTGGCTAGAAGAAGAGGTGGAAACTCACAAGGGGGGGCGAGGTGTAAGGCACAAATAAAATTAACAATCCAGGGGAGATTGGAGGCCAAAAGAAGAGGATGTGTGTGTGCATGCGTTCGTGTGTGCGTGTGTGCGTGTGTTTGTGCGTGTGTGTGTGTGTGTGTGCGTGCGTGCATGCGTGTGTGTGTAATAACAGGAAATAGGGACCGTGGGAATAGGGTTATTATGCTGTGTCGGTGAGGGCCTGAAGGGTCCAGTGGTAAGGACGCCGGTTTACAATAATTTGTGCAACTTGCGATAAGCTGCAAAAGTTTGTCAACAGTTTGTGCAATTGTGTGGTGGCTTGTTGATGTGAGTTATGCAATTGTGTGGTGGCTTGTTGATGTGAGTCGTGCAATTGTGTGGTGGCTTGTTGATGTGAGTTATGCAATTGTGTGGTGGCTTGTTGATGTGAGTCATGCAATTGTGTGGTGGCTTGTTGATGTGAGTTATGCAATTGTGTGGTGGCGTGTTGATGTGAGTCATGCAATTGTGTGGTGGCTTGTTGATGTGAGTTATGCAATTATTGGTGGCTTGTAGTTTGCCAGTCATGCAATTATTATTGGTCGCAGGTAATGTAAGTAATTGGGGTGCTGGTGTGTGTGACTTGTGTACGATCTTGAGCTGATTTAAAGTGATGCGATTGCAATCAAGCAAAGTGCGAATATCCATCATGTGTGACAATCTTGAGCTGATTTGAAGTGATGCGATTACAATCAAGCACAGTGCAATACTTCATCATGTGTGACGATCTTGATCTGATTTAAAGTGATGCGATTACAATCAAGCACAGTGCAATAATTCATCATGTGTGACGATCTTGAGCTGATTTGAAGTGATGCGATTGCATTCAAGCACAGTGCGATTACTCATCATGTGTGACGATCTTGAGCTGATTTGAAGTGATGCGATTGCAATCAAGCACAGTGCAATAATTCATCATGTGTGACGATCTTGAGCTGATTTGAAGTGATGCGTTTGCAATCAAGCACAGTGCGAACATTCATCATGTGTGACGATCTTGATCTGATTTGAAGTGATGCGATTACAATCAAGCACAGTGCAATAATTTATCATGTGTGACGATCTTGATCTGATTTGAAGTGATGCGATTGCGATCAAGTACAGTACGAATATCCATCATGTGTGACAATCTTGATCTGATTTGAAGTGTTGCGATTGCAATCAAGTACAGTGCGAACATTCATCATGTGTGACGATCTTGAGCTGATTTGAAGTGATGCGATTACAATCAAGCACAGTGCAATAATTCATCATGTGTGACGATCTTGAGCTGATTTGAAGTGATGCGATTACAATCAAGTACAGTACGAATATCCATCATGTGTTGCAGTCATGTGTGGTCCATGTGTGATCTGAGTGCCCACATGGTACGTCTACTACACAGCCCTATTGGTTGTTGCGCGGCTCTGCGTATGTAAGATGTGTGTGTATGCGCGTGTGTGCGTTTATGTGTGAGTGTAAGAGTGCGCGCGCGTGTGTGTATGCAATCATGTGTGCTGGTTCACACAGACAGACAAAAGGGGATGCCCTCTTTATCCTCCACTCATGGCTAGAGTACATTGCCGTATTTTGGTGTGAGTAGATGTTGGGTGCTGAGTTTGTTTTGCAGATAAGGGGCAAGGATGCCTTCTGCATCTGCCACTCAGGCGCAGACCTCTGTGCCATGAGGAAATGGGCTCCAAGGTTGTGTGCTTTGTTTGCCTTTGCAGGCGGACAAAGGGGGCGAGGATGCCTTTTGCATCTGCCACTCAGGCGCAGACCTCTGTGCCATGAGGAAATGGACTTCAAGGTTGTGTGCGTCGTTTGCCTTTGCAGGCAGACAAAGGGGGCGAGGATGTCTTTTGCTTCTGCCACTCAGGTGCAGACCTCTGTGCCATGAGGAAATGGACTCCGAGGTTGTGTGCGTCGTTTGCCTTTGCAGGCGGACAAAGGGGGCGAGGATGCCTTCTGCATCTGCCACACAGGACTGGGATCCATTGGCGTTGCAGATGGTGTGAGCGGGTGGGCTGAGGAGGGCATCGACCCTGCGGACTATTCACGCACTCTGATGAAGCATTGCGAGGATGCCCTGAACCATGCTGGGGCAAAGGCCCAGGGGCGAGAGGTGAGCTGATGGTGTGGTCCTTGTGTAGTACCCAGTCAGTATGACGGCATGCGTCGAAGAAGCGTCGGGAAGACGCTTTGAACCGTGCTTGTGCAAAAGGGCGAGAGGTGAGCTGTACAGGTGTGGCCCTAGTAACTTCTACCCACTCAGCATACCCCTTCACACGCTCCCACACCCACACCGTCAAGCCGGCTTGCCCCGTTCACTGACAAGTGTGCCGGCTCCTCCACCGTTTGCCTTGCCGTCTTGAACATTCAGCATTCAGCATACACCGCACACGCACCCACACCCACACTCACACGCCCACACCCCCACACTCGTACAGGTCATCCGGCACGCGCACAAGCACACCGTAATGGCCGGCTCCTCCACCGTTTGCCTTGCCGTCATGAAACCAGAGGGCCGCCTGGAGGTGGTCAACCTAGGGGACAGTGGGGTGCGTGTGATCCGAGAGGGCGTCATCACCTTTGCCTCAACGGCTCAGCAGCACATGTTCAACATGCCATTCCAGCTGTCCCACCCTTCCATCATTGAGAGCCCAGACGACGCAGACAGCGCGAGCGTGTCGGTGGTGGACGTGCAGGTGTGTGCGTGCGTGTGTGTGTGCGCGTGTGTGTGCGTGTGTGTGCATGTTTATGCGCGCGTGTGTGTGTGCGTATCTCCCTCTGTGTGCGTGTGCGTGGGTGTGTGTAAGTGCATGTGTGTGTTTGTGTGTGCATGTGCATGTGTGTGTGTGTGGGTGTGCACAATTTGTGCTTTCCTTACTGCTGTGACATACAACCTAGTTGATGCATCTCTGTGTGCAGAATTCAAGATAAATGTGAGTTGTGTCCTCTGTGCCCACCCTCTTCATTTTTAGCCTTTAAATGCCAAAACTGAGAGATCACCTTCAGACAATGTATGCACTCATATATGCACATGCACACACATGCACGTATACATACACACACACACTAGCACACTCACTCTGACATACATGCCCACATACGCACACATTCATACAGACTACGCAAGCGTACACATACACACACGCACACACATATACACACATACAAACAAGCACACACACACACAGCCCGGTGACGTGGTGGTGCTAGCCACGGATGGCCTGTACGATAACATGTTTGATGAAGAAATTGCACGTCTGTGTGGAGACTACATGCGACGCAGACGCAAGTCCATGCGCCTCACGGGTTGTGGCAGTGATGCCCCTCCAACCGCAGCAGAGCTGGCAGCAGCCGCAGTGGCCCAAGTAAGTTGTTTACCTGTTTTCACACACTGTGTGTGCGTGCGTGTGTGTGTATGTGTGTGTTTGTGGGTGTGTGTGTGTGGGGGGGGGGGTGATCTTTTGTATGTCTGTGTGTGAAAGAGTGGGTGCGTACATGGGTTGGTTCGTTGATATGCTGCGTATGTTAGTTTTGAATGCAATTGTCGGATTTAAAGATTTTCTCAGATTGCTCAAACTTGCCGTGCAGGACAAGCAGGTTCCGTGTGGCTTGCTTTTTCCTCATGCTCACACTCCTTCAGTTTGGTTTGTGTGTGTGTGTGTTTTGTGTGTTTACCCCAATCCATCACCGCAATTTCACGCTCAAGCACCTCCAGGAATGTTAGTACGTAGTCAATGCATCGCAATAACTAAAAAACAGGGAGAAGCAATCTGGAGTGCATAGCAGCATCAGGCGTCTTGGCACATGGAATTGCATGCTAATTAATCCTCTGGAACTCAAAAGAGGCGAGACTTGAGGTTGGCGTCATATACCGTGTGCGTGCACAAGTTTTATCAATCCTGCATACGATCTACAAAAGATCTGCAAGCGTGCCAACATCAACCACAAAAACGTATGCACACAGTCGAACACAACCCAAACGCGTTTCAACCCACTGCCTCTCACCCGAGCCCACACCACTTGTATGCCACAAACACATCTGCGAGCGTGCCAACATCAACCACAAAAACGTATGCACACAGTCGAACACAACCCACACGCATTTCAACCCACTGCCTCTCACCCGAGCCCACACCACTTGTATGCCACACACACATCTGCGAGCGTGCCAACACCAATCACAAAGACGTGCGCACGCATCTCCACATCCAACGCGCGAGCCTTGAACTGCATGGAATCCAAGAGCGTGAGCTTATGATGACCTGCAATTGCTGCCGCAGCACTTGATAGCAGGCTCTTCGGCATAAAAGATTTCAGGCACCTAATTTGATTCACTACATAACAGCAAACCAATGGACCACTATTACATAAGTTCTCTCACACACACACACACACACACTCACACACACACACACTCACACACACACACACACACACTCACACACACACTCACGCTCGCAGTCGCGGCAGCAGCAGTTCACGGCCGCCGAAGCAGAGTTCCTGGCACAGGAGATTGCGCGTTTGGCACACTGCTATGCGCACGACCCTTGTAGGCGCACCCCTTGGAGTGTGGCTTCGTGCGAGCAGGTGTGACTTTGCAGTGGTGTGTTTGTGTGTTTGTGTATGTGTGTGTGTTTGCATGTATTTACACACGTGTGTGTATGTGTGTGTGTTTGTGTTTGTGTATATGTGTGTGTTTGCAGTTGCATGTGTTCACGCATGTGTGTGTGCGTGTGTGTGTGTATGATTGCAATTCCAATTGTATATTTTTGTGTTTGAGAGCTAGGACAGGAACAGAGCATCCAGGCATCCTTAGCTGGACTCCATTTCCTAACTGCTCTTCAAAAACCTCTCGCCTCCTCCACCCTCATTCCCCTTTGGCGTAAGTAATCATGGCTGTCTTGCCACTCAAACCCCTCTTGTACTTGAGTGAAGGAAGACAACGTCTTTCTTCCTCCCTCTGCAGGGTTTCTCCTGGGCACACTACTTTGCAGATGGTGGGGGTAAGATGGACGACTGCACTGTGGTGGTGGCCTTTGTGCAACCGGAGCACCCCCCCCCTCCGTCTGACTAGTGCAGCTTAAACGTAATGCAGCCGAAACGAGATGTAAAGAGAAGAGTGGTGTGCAGTGACTGCTTGCGGTACATGAGGCTGTGATTGTGCTTGCCCGCAGTACTGGTAGGAGGCCTCTCTGTGCAAGCAGCAGGTGCATGTGCATATATTGCGTGCCTAGATGTGTGCATGTGCGTGTGTGTGTGTTTGTGTGTGTGTGTAAGTGGGTAAGCTTGTGCGCGTACGCTAGTACAATGGCTTTCCAGGAGCACTGATGATTTTATTTCCTTTACCTGTAGAGTAGCGGTGCCCTTTTGTTGGGTAGCTCGCCGAAATTGATTGGCTTGCTTAGTCATCTTTTTATTATATGGCGTGCCTCTGATTGAGCCATCAGTATAGCTGATACGGCTCTCACCTTTTCACAAAGAATGTATTTCCCTGTACAAAAAAAGGCAACACAGCGTCATTGGTTCATTACTATGCTGCTGTTTTTGTGTGTGTTCACACTTGGCGTATTGGGGCGTGCTTCTGGGTCTTGCGCCTCTCACTTCTTCATTTGCGCATGCTTCTTAAGGGGGTGCTTATTGTGAATGAGCACGAAAGAGCTGCCGTCAGCTTGCTACTACAACAGGACCTGAGTGCTACTAACTACTTTTCAATTGTACGCTTGTGGTTTTTCATGTGGGCGCTTAAATGCTTGTTGGTGTGCCCTTGTTCCTCGGCCTTTTTTGCAGCGGCCTGGGCGCAGGACCTATCTGGTTATAACTCGTTTGAACCTAATGATCTCATTTTTTTGTTACGTTTACCACATGCACACTGGCACACATTGAGACGCAGGAGGCTAAAGTGTCCCTGCAAGTGCTAGCAACATGTGCTTACAAGTTTTTTCTTACTAGCTCGTTTCTTCTTACTAGCTCATTCCACAAGTGGAACGGTGATTGAGGGCAGGTTTTTTCGATGATGCTGTCAGCCCCAGATGGTTCAGACCAGGTTTCCTACCACACATACTAAATTAGATGAGTGTGCTTCAGATTCCGATGTCAGACCTAAATTCAACGTCTTTCTGTTTTGGTGGATAGGAAAATCCTTGGTGGGGCCCGGTCTAGCATGAGCACTAGCTGTAGGTACTAGCTGTTTAGCAGCAATTTGTACAAATTATACACAAAACGGTGGGGATAATATGCGGTAATTTTTTGGTTGATGAGCTTTCGTACTTATTGCTGACAATTGTTATGGTGTACCCTTGCAGACGAATGCTGTTTGCTATTACTTCCTACTACTACTATTTTTACAACTGTTGCTGCTACTACTACTCATCAAGGAGGCAAGAAGCCAAGCAGGCGTAAGAGAGAACAAAAGCCTTGGGTCCCACAGGGGCAATCCCAGTATATTAATTTGTGCTTTCCATGCCATGTATACGCAGCTCAAATTTGAAACCTACACCAAAGATTATACAGAAATATGTTAAATGAATTGTCTCGCCCAATTGTTGGCAGTGACGATTCGTATGATTCAGTTAGTTTTGCAGTTCTGGTTATTTTGCCTAGTCTCATTCAATAAGTTGGGGAAGCCAGGTTTTCCCAGATCAGGTAAGATTCAGAGGTTACAGGTTTACAGAGGGTTTACAGATCAAGCCATCAGCAAACAGTGCGATTGCTAGGCTGCGTGTGTAAGGTAAGGTAAGGTTACATCACTATGTATGCCTCAAAGGGCATCTCAGCGGAAGTTTGGAAAAAGCCTGAAACTACACCTGGCTAAACAAAAGAAACAGAGGAAACTGATGTACGAAGAAGAGAAAAGTGTATAGAGAAAGAGAACGTTTGTTTTGAAGAAGCGCGAAGAGAAAGCATCAAGGAGAACGAGAACAAAGCTGTCGATATGTCTCAGGATGTGTGTGTAAGGCACTAAGTACAATAGTATGTGTTTGCTGTAATAACTGGTTACAGGTTAACAGGTTAAGCCATCAGACAAAACGTGCGACTGCTAGGCTGAGTAGAACACGTAAAAATGTTATAATTGTTGTTGTAGCACCAGACTTGTAGCACCTACAAAACAACCCTTAGAAAAAGGAAAAGGGCACAATGCTGTTTGTGACATTGTAGCACTGAATAAAATCAGTAAACAATCAAGCATCTGCCAGGACCAACCGACCGCAATAAATTAAGGTAAGATTACATCGCTATATATGCCTCTGGGGGGCATCTGAGCGGAAGCTTGGAAAAAGCCTGAAACCAAAAAGGTATCAGAACAAATAAAGGGAAAAGGGCTAGGCACTCAGCCACAAAAGAGGCTACACCATAAATATTAGGTTGGTTCAAAAAAGTCCTCAAACGAATTGGCCTATCCTCATACTGAGGTGGGAAGACCAGCTGGCGGTGCTGTGTGCAAATGCTAACAAGATGCTCACGCGGGCAGTCCAGCAAAATGTGTTCCTCATCCTGAACAGAGTGCCAGTCACATTTGCCACAGATCCTGAGCTCATATGGCCTATTCCTGTTATGACGCATTCTTTGGACCAGAAAGTTATGGCCAAAAAGGCGAAGGCAAGAAAGTGCACGGCTGAGAACGCAATAAATAAATGTAATTGTTTACAGTAGGGGGTGACCTTCAGCCAAGCTGTTTATTATAAGAAAGTTACATTTGTAGGTAAGATACAAATGTATGACGCAAGGGACTGAAAGTAACATGTTAGATGTAATAGAATCCTTCGTTATAGGGCAAACGTAAGGGAGTGCCCAGCGCGTTAACAATCATCGACACTGGGTAAGACTATTGACCCTTCTTTTGCTCTACATTCACTTTATTGCTGCTGGCTGATTTAGATTTACATGGGGGTACCTTCAGCCATACCGTTCGGCTAATAACCCTGTGACTTGTCCTCACTATTTGTTGCTGGCTGAACAAAACAGAAAGTTTAATAACTGTATCGCTTGCTTGAAGCCCATCAGCCTGACAAATGTGTAGCTGCCGCGTCGGAGAAAATTTTTGACATTCAGGTAAAAGTAGTACACCACTTAGCCTTTTGTACTTGTTCTAGTCTAAGTCTGGCGGTTACAGCGCTGGACTAGGAAAAGCGAGAGATGTGTCTGACGGGGCGATAACCAACCACCCCTCCAAATCAGCAGGGACCGATAGGGGGAAATGCTAACCTTTAATCCTCCTCTAATATGAAATAGCAAAGTCGGTGCTTTGTAAACATAAAACGGCGGTGGTGATGCATATGGGCACGGGGGGCGATGTATGAGCACCTCCGCGTGGTGCCCCCTGGAAAACGCCTTCGTGTGCCATCGTGCACACGCCCGGAAATACTCGGGAGCGGCTAAGACTCATACGGCGGAGCAACACGGCAGC
>Ga0307951_1002303_pt1:7500-11936 | contig 11936 bp, 10 predicted proteins | sample OrgLakmetagen374_FD_201842 | JGI IMG/M metagenome (GOLD analysis project Ga0307951, IMG submission 201842) | Saline water microbial communities from Organic Lake, Antarctica - #374 | ecosystem: Environmental > Aquatic > Non-marine Saline and Alkaline > Saline | place: Antarctica... | reverse complement strand
AGTGGTGGGCTGGCCGCTGTGGTTTTCCCACCTGAGACGAAAACACATGATTGCTTATGATGGTGAAAATTGCGAGGAATGCATGGTACATGTCGTCAAAGTGGTGGGCTGGCCGCTGTGGTTTCCCCACCTGAGACGAAAACACATGATTGCTTATGATGGTGAAAATTGCGAGGAATGCATGGTACATGTCGTCAAAGTGGTGGGCTGGCCGCTGTGGTTTCCCCACCTGGAACGGAAACACATGATTGCTTATGATGATGAAAGTTGTGAGGAATGCATGGTACATGCCGTCAAAGTGGTGGGCTAGCCGCTGTGGTTTCCCCACCTGGGACGAAAACACATGATTGCTTATGATGATGGATTATGATGGTGAAAACTGTGATGAACGCATGGGAAATGTCTAGGGTTGGCCAGAACCATACATATACGGTGTATAAACGGTAATTTTGGCAGGGAAATCACCAAATATACGGTCATATACGGTGTATATATACAGTTCTGGCCAACCCTATAAATGTCGTAAAAATGGTGGATAGGCCGTTTTGGTTTCCCCACCTGCGATGGCAACAACACGATTTGTCTGGATTGTTATTATGTTTGTTAAGTCATGAGTTGGTCAACATCCTACAAACATGCTAAAAAAACAAACGGTGCATACGGTTGTAGCTGAACATTGTCGGGTTGTTGGGAAGCCATCGTGGTTTACTGATAAGGCAAAAGAGCAATGGTCGGTTAATAAGACAGCCATACAAATGTACCATACTCACTTCCGTGAGACAAATGTACCCTACTCACTTGAGCTGAATTGAGGGGAAATTTTGGGTCGCCCCCAAGCAAGCTCGCCGAAAGAGTACAGCCAGACAAATGTACCCTACTCACTTGGGCCAAATAGAGGGGTAAGTTTGGGTCATCTCCAAGCAAGCTCGCCGCAAAGTCACGAGGAAAGGATTCGCAGTAGGCCATGCCCCCGTAGGGTGATTCAGCCACCTATGATACGCACACATACACACACGCATACAGTCAGCAGCAGTCAATAGGGAGATGAAAGCATTGACACTGAGGGGAATGAACTCGCAATAGGCCATGCGTGTATAGGGTGTGATTCATCCACATACATTTAGGGTTGGCCATAACCGTATACTTACACCGTATATGACCGTATACTTTATGATTTCCCTGCCAAAATTACTGTATATACACCGTATATATATAGTTCTGGCCAACCCTACATAACACACATTGCACAGATGACAACATTTAATATTAAGACAGTATGGATACTGGAGGGAAGGACTCGCAGTATAGGCCATGCCGGCAAAGGGTGAGGTTTATCCACTAGCGTCACACACATGCATGCACACTGACAAAACATGTGAGCTTTTGCGTCCAGCCATGCTGCAAACGCAAACAACCTAGCCACACATAAAACCGAAACTAATGAATGTTTGCACCATGATTTACTGGGCAGGGCATACATAAATGTAAAACCATAGGGGAGGCAGCCAAGTGTGAACGGGTTAGAAACGCCAGAACACACGAACAAACAAATGCATAAACACAAACACACTCACAAACACACTCCGGACGCGATGGTGCAATGGAATACAATCTGGACGCGATATTATACACTCACAAATACACTCACAAACATACTCACAAACACACACATGCACGCGATGGAATACGTGACCATTTACCTCAAACCACTGCCCTTTGAGGCTTTCCGTGCATGGCACGTAACAGTCTCGGTGAGAAGGACAGTCCATTCCAGGGGGACAGGCTTGTTTTCCACCCTCAATGTGGTTACAAAACACGTTTGCAAAGCCAAACAGCTGTGAGAGGCACACAGGGCAAAACAGCAGTGAGAAGTAAGGAGGACAGAAGTAAGGAGGACAGAAGCAAGGAGGACAGAGTACAAAACACAATTTGAGAAGCTGAACAGTTGTGAGAGGCACACCGGGCAAAACAGCAGTGAGAAGTAAGGAGGACAGAAGTAAGGAGGACAGAGGAATTACAAAACACAGGTTGAGGAGCTGGCCAGCGGTGAGGCACGCAGGGCAAACAGCAGTGAGAAGTAAGCAGGAAAACAGTAAGGAGGACAGAGTAATTACAAAGCACAGTTTTAAAAGCTGAACAAGTTGAACAGCGATGAGACACGCAGGGCAGAAAAGCAGTGAGAGAACATGATGCTGCAGAAGCCTGTCGGAGCAAACTTGTACTGTTTGGTGAAATGTGATGCAGCGCTTGATAACCATGTAACCACACATTGATGGACAATTTGGAGAAGCTCGTTCAGCGTTGGACAGCTACTTTATGTGCCTCTGTATCTGACTTGTCCCTGACTGAGTTAATTTGCAAAACCCACGTAAGCAAGCAGTTCCTGGAGGCAAGATTGTGAGGCTTGTGTAAGAAAGAAAACTGACTGTGATGAATGACCCATTATTCCTTTCAACATCCTTTCAATGATTAAAACTGAACGATTGCTAATTTAAGGTTACCATCAGGACACATCTGGGCGGCAGGATGTGTGTACGTGTGTGAGACCTGCAGTACATCAGCAAAGCGAAGCAGACACTACAACCAAGCACAAAGCTGAGCGTCAAAATGCTTAGACAAAACTGAACGGAAGTGCGACCGATTTCTTTCAAGCACAAACACAAATCTGCATTCCCAAGAGCCCCATCACGAAAAACAACTGGACGGAAGTGCGATCCCCATATTTCAAACACACACACACACACACACACACACACACACACACACACACACACACACACACACACACACACACACACACACACACACACACACACACACACACACACACAAAAACCTGCAGTCCCAGGAGCCCCATCACGAATATTAACAAGACGGAAATGCGATCCCCATATTTCAAGCACACACACAAACCTGCATTCCCAGGAGCCCCATCACAAACATAAACAGCAGCACCAGTGCCAGCAGATATGCTGATGCCTTGAAAGCTGCGCCCAAAATGCGCAGCACGATGTTCAGCCCAGTCCAATAGCGTGCCAGTCGAAACAGGCGCAGCCTGAAGGTGATTCGTAAAGTTGGCCAGAACCGTAAATACACACCGTATATGACTGTATGTACGGTGAATTCCCTGTAAAAAATACCGCATATACCTATTAAATGTATGGTTCTGGCCAACCCTATTGATTTGCAATGGGAAGGAAGAGCGCATTTGTTCAGCCCGGTCTAAAAGCGTGCCAGTCAAAACAGGCAGAGCCTGTAGGATGTGTGCAATGGCAAGGAAGAGCGCATTTGTTCAGCCCGGTCTGATAGCGTGCCAGTTGAAACAGGCGCAGCCTGTAGGATGTGTGCAATGGCAAGGAAGACCGCATTTGTTCAGCCCGGTCTGATAGCGTGCCAGTTGAAACAGGCGCAGCCTGTAGGATGTGTGCAATGGCAAGGAAGAGCGCATTTGTTCAGCCCGGTCTGATAGCGTGCCAGTCAAAACAGGCAGAGCCTGTAGGATGTGTGCAATGGTATGAAAGAGCAAATTAAAGGTGGCATTTTCGTTTTGAATAGCGTTTGTGATGGAAAAAGTACAGTATTCAAGGTGGCAATCCGGCCAGGTGATGTTCACGTTCGCAGCAAAGCGCTAGATCGTTGAATAAAGGCCAACAACAAATATGAATCACTGTTTGCATGCTTTTTCTTTGTTTTGTTTAGCAGAGTGAGCACTCCTTTTGAGCCCATCCTTGGCTGAATGATTGGACAAATTACAGTTGACTGTTTGGACACATTACAGTTGGCTGAATGAATGGGCACCTTACAGATTGAAGTTTTGAAGCTAGGCAGGCTCAAGGGGTCCCAGCATTTCACGTTCTTTGTGTGTTAGCGTGTGCGTTTTGCGGGTCAGTCACTTATAAGATACTCACTTGAAGTTGAGGCTGCTTCAGATACGCGAGCATAACAGACTACAAAAATTGTGTACACACTATTTTGAGCCCAAATAAAACGTTGGTATTCCGCCAGCATGGCAATTTACTCCTCAAAATGTTATATTTTGAGCCCAACTAAAACGTTGGTATTCCACCAGCATAGCAATTCACTCCTCCAAATATTGTGCCGGTAAAGTGGCACTACACTTTTGAGTACAGAGCTGAAAGATCCACACAAGCAAGTATGGAGATGCACCATGGAATACTATTGGGTTGGCCAGAATTGTAAATAGACACACCGTATACGACCGCATATACGTAGGGTTGACAAGAACCGTATATATACACTGTATATACAATCTTTACAACACAGGGACTATCCGCCATACACGGCGTATGTATACGGCTTTGGCCAACCCTATATACCTATGGCGATTTCCGTGCCAGGAATACCGTATACACACCATATTTCATATCACTTCATACAGCTGTTTATACCCAACACATTTTAAGACCACTCACAAT
>Ga0307951_1002303_pt1:0-5000 | contig 11936 bp, 10 predicted proteins | sample OrgLakmetagen374_FD_201842 | JGI IMG/M metagenome (GOLD analysis project Ga0307951, IMG submission 201842) | Saline water microbial communities from Organic Lake, Antarctica - #374 | ecosystem: Environmental > Aquatic > Non-marine Saline and Alkaline > Saline | place: Antarctica: Organic... | reverse complement strand
GTATGTACATTTCCCTGCTGATACTACTACCGTATGTACACCGTATGTACATTTTCCTGCTGATAAGATGGATTTCCCCTGCTGATACTACCGTATGTACACCACATATACGTATGTATGGTTCTGGATAGCCCTACACAAGCTGCCTGGGGTGATTGATTGGTAGCTGTTATTACAGTTACAGTTTTCGTTTGGCTTGTTTTGAGGTTTTTCCTCGTTCTCATAGGTTGAGCAGCCATCTCAGGCTGAACGCGTTTGAAAGACAACTAAACTAATTGGTAGCTGTCAGATCAAACCACCGTCAGATCAAACCGCCATCGAATCGAACCGGCATCCTAGACTGAACGCCTTGGTAAGACAACTAAATGCAACCAAACTAATGGGTAGCTGTCAGATCGAACCCCCGTCACTGCAAAGCATAAGACTCAGCACAACAAGTAATAAAGCTTACGAGCATGGATGATTGGCCCGCATGGCAGGCATAAATGGGCCAGACAAGCTAGACAGTCTGTGCCTGCTCAAAACAGGAAATTAATTATTAAGACGGCACAAGGCGTATGTGCATCACAGGCAAATATGAAGAGAAAGCGCTGCAAGGTTGTGACTGAAGAAGTGGAAGGCACGTCTGAACACTGTGAATGGTATCTGACGACAAACCTCAACCCTCCTATCAAGAGGCATAACTTTTGAACGGCCCGTGTCAATTCGATTAAAAATTACATACCGTGCATCTATGATCACTTCGGAAAAAAATGTCATTTTTCTGATCATTTTCAGAGCCCTCTCCGAACTGCAATTCAAATTGTAATGCTATTTTAGTTTTTTGTGGCACTTAAGGGTACAAAACACACCGATGAAGTGCCCCTTACGAATTTCAAAATTGATCCTAAATTCCTTCTCCAAAATAAAAACGAAAACCTTTTAATTTCTTAATCTGGTCTCACAGGGTAATTGTCAGGACGCACGGTATTTGAAATCCTGAGGTCGAGTCCTATCGATAATATATATGGGGAGAATCAAGGAGGAGGGTGGGGGGGGCCCTGGCGGGGTTTTAGTTTTATTGCGGGGAGTCTCCGAGTGTTTTCTGCCCACTTCCACAGAATTTTAAGTAAAAGAAAAAGAAAAAACTACGCAGGCAGTGAAGGCCACTCCCCACATTAATAAGGAAAAGGAGCCATTTTGGCATTGATTACCGTAAAGCTCCTCCACCGCAAAAAGGAAAGGAAAAATTAATGGGGTCAAGAGGGTTGCAGGCTTGGCCTGAAACCGGCTCCTGATGCGAGTTGATACTAGTGCTGGAAAGGGCACGTCTAGTATGGACAAGTTTGGCAGCGTATTTGACAGAATGAACATGAAGCTTGGTATATCATCGGAACTTTCAGCTCAAGCTTAGTCGACAACCACCCTTTTTGAGCAAATCGGGTAAAAGGGGGGGTCTGTGGACATGTCCAAAGTCAGAGGCGCATGCGCTCGGGTGCAGGCCGTGGGGTGAGTCAAGCCAATGGAGCAGCAATTCACCCCAAACTTACAGGATTGTGCCAGCATGAGTTAATCAGTGGAATTCAGAAGAAATGGAAGCAATGTGGGACTGTGCCAGCCAGTTATGGGTGCCTGGTAGGTCACGTGTGCATGGGCGTCCGTGTCTCAGTTTTTGCCCCACAACTCTGCAACACTTCAGTCTCAGGTCTTGATGAGTATGCAGATGGATGCCTACTTGAAAAAGGAGCATATTGGTACCCTTTTTGCCCTGGTGGGGGCACCAGAAGGGGGGTTTAGGGGGGGGGCAGGGGGGTCCAGCCCAAAAAGTATACGTGCCTTCCAAAAAGAAAAAGACGTCTCCTGCTCCTATAATAAAAAAGCTTTGCTCTTACCCCGCTGGCATCGACGTGGGCTCCCATCCACTCATCCTCATTTGAGCTCTCACTGCTATCTGTGAGGTCCGGGAAGTCTGGCAAGCCCAACCTGTCAGTGTATGTGTGTGTTTGTGTGTGTCTCTGTGTGTGTGTGAGTGTGTGTGTGTGTGTGTGTACCTGTGTATCTGTGTGTGTGTCTGTGTGTGTGTGTGTTTATGTGTGTAAAAGGGAAGGGAGCTTGTGCTGTTTATTTACAGTCGCATTCAGCTAGCACACAAACCGTGATTTATGCAAAAGTAAAACACAAGCCAAGAACACACACACATACAACCACGCGCACACACACACACACACAAATGCACAAACCCTCGAGCTGCGGCAAAGGCACTCTCGTCATCTGACAACGCCGCAGCCTTGGCTGTGCCTTCCCCTTTAGTCGCTACAGCTGCTCCTGTAAGCTGGTGCTGCTCAGATGGTACTGCTGTGCTGCCTTCCCGTTGTTGCTGCTGCTGCTGCTGCTGCTGCTGCTGCTGATTCTGTTGCTGATGGTCCTGGAGCCTCCTGCTTCTACGAGTGCTGTCGGTTGCAATGTGGGTAGGCCCTGCTGAATTGATCCATGCTGCCGCATCTCCTGTGAGTAACACACCACACGAGTGTTACATGTGTGTCTGTGTGTGTGAGTGATTTTGAGTATGCGCGCATTCTGGTGTGGGCAGGCCCTGCTGATTTGATCCATGCTACCGCATCCCCTGTGAGTAACACACTACACGAATGTTACATGTGTGTGCCTGTGTGTGTGTGTGTTCGAGCGTGCGCGCATTGTGGTGTGGGCAGGCCCTGCTGAATTGGCACATGCGTGATTGAGGATGCGTGCATTCTTGGAATAGCAGGCCCTCCTGTTTTGATGATCCTTGCTGCAGGACCTCTTGCAAATTATGCACGTGTGTGCACTTGACACAATGTGCCATACTGTGAGGCTCAAAAAAGCACGTATTAAGTCGAAAAAGTCAAACGCTCTTCCCTGTATATCCGTTTTATATTATGTGATCATTACAGTGCCATGCTGCATCCAACAGGGCCATGTTTGAAGGCACAGAAACACTGACACTGCCATTGACACAGCTGTGTGCTTCTCTCTGCATCTTCGTCACACACATGCGCTGCACTGCCTTATTTACAGTGCCATGCTGCACTCAACAGGGCCCTGTTTGAAGGCTCAGAAACACTCACAATACCATTGACACAGCTGTGTGCTCTTCTCTGTATCTCCGTCACACACATGCGCTGCACTGCCTTATTTACAGTGCCATGCTGCACCCAACAGGGCCATGTTTAAATGCTCAGAAACACTGACACTGCCATTGACACAACTCTGTGCTGTGTTGCCTGACTCCGTTATTACTATGGCCATTATCGCTTGAAGCGTTTGAATTTGAGCCTTATGCCTTATGCATGCCTAAAACATGAACGTTTTGAATCAATTCTCGTGCCTTCTGCGTATCTAAAACATGCACTTTGAGATCGATTCTTATGCCTTCTGCGTATATAAAACATGCACTTTGAGATCGATTCTTGTGCCTTCTGCGTATCTAAAACATGCACTTTGAGATCGAGCCTTGTGCCTTATGCGTATCTAAAACATGCACTGTGAGATCGATTCTTGTGCCTTCTGCGTATCTAAAACATGCACTTTGAGATCGAGCCTTGTGCCTTATGCGTACTTAAAACATGCATTTTCAGAGGCCTACTTACTACTGCCTGATGCTGCGATCTGGGCGGCGATGGCTTCTGCTTCAAGGGCTGCGAGCAACAAAATAGAGAAAAAGTGTTAACAGAGAGATGAAGAAGTAGGTAAGGCTGGCCATAAACGTATACATATACCGCATATGACCGTATGTTTGGTGGTTTCTATGCCAAAAATACCGTGTGATTGGTGATTTCCATGCCAAAAATACCGTAAATACACCGAATTTATATAGATATGGCCAACCCTACACATTAAGCTGTCGTGGATACAGAGCTCTGGGGTGTCAAGAGCTGCAGAGTCACTGAAACAAACTGTTGCTCTACCACACACGGTCGTCCCCATGAACAATTCACCCAACCAGTCTCACTTAGCTCTCCACCCAATTCAAAGCCCCCTATACCTCATCTGAATGCTAAATACTTGGTGTTATATCCAAATCGTTGACATTTTCTGGAAGTTTGGCATTCTGGGGGGTTCTGTGGGGCCCGCTGCGTATTTTGTACCCACTTTGGCAGGAAAAAGTTTTTGTACCCACTTTGGCGGGAAAAAGGTGCATTTCTATTTTGTACCCACATTGGCAGGAAAAAGGTGCATGCGTATTTTGTACCCACTTTGGCAGGGAAAAGGTGCATTTCTGAGGTTGCCCCGATCGATTTCTGCTTCAGGATATAAGCATTTTAAATGTTATGTAACAATGCTGCAATGTCGAATTTGGGGCAGGGGTACTGGGAATGCCGGCGAGTGGAAGGCACTCACACAAGGGACACAGGGGAAGAAGAGAAGATTATGTCGCTCCATACCTGCTTCGATTTTCCTCCCGGTTTTTCCCCTCAGCGTTGCAGGCAAATTAAATGAGGCGCTTTTTCCAGATGTGCCTTCTCATTCAGTCCATGACCCCCAACTCACACCAGAGTTGAGGCCAGGCTAAACAAACAATGATTTGGTAGGATTCGGTAGATTCGGTAGTAACAATGATTCGGTAAGGGAGCGTTCTGTTATTGGGTGAAGTTATGTTGAAACCCAAAAACATTAATTTGAGAATAGAGCGCACAAATATCTCCCCGGCCTCTGCACCTCTCCCCAACCTTTAAGCATCAGCTGAAAGAACAAAAAAACTGCTATCCAATGCATTCTCAGGTCACAAATTGGTGCAGTGGGGTGCAGAGATATGCTTGCGCAAAGTTGAGTGAGACTGTTTGGCTGGCTGGGGGGTGAATTGCTCATGGGGACGACCACACATACATACGAACACTCATACGCTATCCCTCCCTTGTAGGACTTTAGTGCAGCAGCTCCCACGCACAGCCATCATCACACACACACACACACACACACGCACACACACACACATACATACACACATGTGTACACACATGCACGCACACACGCACGCACGCACA
>Ga0307951_1002302_pt1 | contig 11938 bp, 15 predicted proteins | sample OrgLakmetagen374_FD_201842 | JGI IMG/M metagenome (GOLD analysis project Ga0307951, IMG submission 201842) | Saline water microbial communities from Organic Lake, Antarctica - #374 | ecosystem: Environmental > Aquatic > Non-marine Saline and Alkaline > Saline | place: Antarctica: Organic Lake... | reverse complement strand
TGTTGTTAAGGTGTATTTTGTGTCTTGTTTTTGTAATCTTGTTCAAGCTTTTTATTGCATGGCAGTGCAGTTAAGTAGCTAGTTGGTGCACTTTGTGCGTGGGGACGCCTAAGTTTAGTAGAGGAGTTATGGTGTACTGATTGTAGATTGCAATGCTTACCTAACATCATCCTATGTTCCCTTTAAGATCAAATGTATCATTATGAAATATGAAATACAGAACAGGCACCCTATATAATCAAAAACATGCGGTATTGTTCAAACTCTCAACAAGTCAAACTCGCCCCCTCTGCCCACAAGTAGACAGTGCCCTGCTTATCCTTTCTAGGTGCCAACACACGCAAATAAGGAACATGATCACCAAAAGACACAACATAGCATACCGCATGATCTTAAAGGCTATCAGCAAAACAGGCTCCTTAGGATCATGCATTGTCTCCACGGATATCGGCAGCAACGGACGGATGACCTTGCAAAATCTCCAGATTCCTGAAACAGCTGAAAGCAGAATTGTTTCCAAATGGCTCTTCCCACCCCGCTTCCCAGATTAAGACAGATTTAACTCCAGCCGCCCAGATTTTGTGCTGGTTACTCATATCGCTGCAAAAACACAAAAACAACAAACTAGTGTAGGGGGGTGGGTTCTTCAAAATGGCAGGGGGCAACTGAGGGAGACTGGGAGCACCCCAGCAACACCGCCAGCCACCAACCCCAAACAGTACCGACCTAAATACCTCAGCAAACCTCGGCGTGACATCCACCTCGTCCAGATCAAGTACTGTGAGGACACCAGACCTCAGAACCAGCTGAATGTATGTCGCAAAGGAACAGGACAAAGACATCTGCAACATTCTCCGAGGAGCCTCCGTTACTCTCCACATCATCCTTTTGGATGTGGGCGGCACCATCTACAACACTCACACTCTGAAGCCTTTCAAGGAATAACTGGGCCTTGATTCTCAAAGAGTTAAGAAGCTTGCCTCCAAGCTCCATGTGCACTCTGTGAACTTTGCTGCTAAACTTGTCCATACCAGACGTGCCCTTTCTAGTACTGTTATCAACTCTCATCAGGAGCCGGTTTCAGGCCATCCAAGCCTGAAACCCTCCTGATCCCCATTGATTCCTTTCCTTTTTGCGGTGGAGGAGCTTTACGGTACTCAGTACCAATATGGCTCCTTTTCCTTAATTAATGTGGGGAGTGGCTTTCACTGCCTGCGTAGTTATTCTTTTCTTTTCTTATTCAGAAGTTACCCCCTCCTTGATTAAATCATGCTGGCTGCGTCACCACTATCAGCAGAGTCTTTTCTTTACTTTTCTTTATGCATTCAGACATACAGCAGAACTTTAAAACAAGCAAATGCAGGATGCAGGCCGGCTCCCGAGCACTAACCCATACGGCCCAAGAAGATTTGCAACACTATGTACTAAACCTGTACAGTCTTACATATTAGTCTTGAACAAAATCTAGGTAACGAGTTGCACAAAGCGCTTCTGATTCGGCATGCAGACATTTAAGTTGGAAGACCCAAAAAATAGCTATCAATCATGTGCAGCATACATAATTTCTTTTCAGCTCTGGTTTTTTTATCTTCTGATGGCCAATTTAAAGCAAAGCCTTTCCTCTATTCTCTCTCTCTCTCTCTCTCTCTCTCTCTCTCTCTCTCCCCCTCTCTCTGTCTCTCTCTCTCTCTCTCTCTCTCTCTCTCTCCCTCTTTCATCACACACGCCTCTCAATCTGCAAGTCACCAACTTTAATAATACAGAGTGTGGCTGTCATACTTCGCAACTGTTTTTAGCTAGCCTGCTCTGATTATCAGCCGTAGCTGATCTGGTCAGTCTGAGCATGCGCTAATGCATGCACACAAAGGAGAATACACCTGCAGACACACACAAGTTACATTTGCACATACACAAGGCACATATGCACACACACACAAGGCACATATGCACACACAGAGGAGGAAGAGTTGGACGGCAGTGGGTGCCTAAAAAGCAAGTGGGGGTTTACTCCAGGCGCGGATGACACACTGGACGTCAGCCACGGTGTGTGTTGTGTGTGTGTGTGTGAGTGTATGTGTGTATGTGTGTGTTTAGAGTGTGTATGCTGTTTCTGACTGATTTTTTGATGTTAGTGACCTATTTTAATCCATGCCACACGCTACTTATGTTACTTGTTTTATCTGTCCTCAAAATGAAAGCGCATAAATGAGGCCACACGCATGTGCGTGTGTGTGTAAAATGAGTTACACATGCTACCTGCGTTACTTGTTTATTGTCCTCAAAATGAAAACGCATAGATGAGGCCACACGCACGTGTGTGTTGTTGTGTGTGTAAGGACACACGCACATGTGTTTGTGTGTGTGTGTGTGTGTAAAATGATTAACACACATGTAAATGGTAGATTTATGTGCATGCCGCTGCTTCTTTGTTCCCAGGCCGGCAGCTCATGGGCGAGAATACGTACAATCACGTGTATGGCAACGGAACAACTGGAGACATCACCAAGGCATTCAAGTCCAACCAAGGTGCGGGGCTGCTACGGATATTCCTGTTGTGTTGCAAGGGCCGCTATGAGGGTGAATCAAATTGCACAATCTGCTTGTCAGGTTTGGGTGGGTCGACTGTCGGCTGTGGATCCTTGCAACAGCACACTGATTTCTCGTTGAATATTTGTATGAGAAGCACAATAAGGGTTGGCCAGAACCATATTTATACGGTGTATGTACGGTTATTGTGGCAGTTAAATCACCAAATATACGGTGCATACAGGTATACGGTTTCTGGCCAACCCTGAGCATAATCAATGCATATTTTTAGGGTTGGCCAGAACTGTACATTTATGGGTATATACGGTGTACATACGGTAATTTTAGCAGGAAAATCACCATACATACGGTCATACACGGTGCAGATATACGGTTCTGGCCAACCCTACATATTTCCAGTGTGCAAATCCGAGTATCGCTACTCAGTACCAGGCAGCTCCTTTTCCTTGATGCAGGAGGGAAGCGATCACCGCTGCCTTTTCCCTATGCACGCAAAAATCCGTTCTGGAAGCGTGCCACATGTGTGTGTAATTGCATTCAACAAGGTTCAATACTCTCCGTGAACCCTGGCCCCCTGCAGGCCCTCGTTTCTTACACTGCACTGCACTCCTCTGCTATGCTCACTGCAAGCTTGCACACACGTCTGGCGACAAAGTAACACACATACACATACACATACACACTCACACGTGCACACACACACACACACACATATATCACATATGTGTAGGGTTGGCCAAACCATATAAATACGGTGTATATACAGTATTTTTGGCAGGGAATCACCAAATATACGGTGTATATATACGGTTCTGGCCAACCCTACATATGTGATCAATGGCTCCGGCCAACCCTAGCCACCATTGCGTGCACACCTTCCTCACTCCTTGCAGGCCCACTCACTGCGGTCGCCCTTCGCCTGCAGCAAGCCAACAGCGCCTGCACCCACACATGCACGCAAACCAGCTATTGGCAATCAGTGTGTGCACACTGCCTTACTCCTTGCAGGCCCGCTCACTGCGGTCGCCCTTCGCCTGCAGCAAGCCAACAACACAGGCGCAGCCAGGATGTCGCTGCCTGCACCCCCTTCACCCAGCCTTGCCCAGGCGCACTCAGAAGAGGACAAAGGTAAACGCAGTTGCATTTCGTAGTTACTGATCCTCGGCTCCCCCACCCAGCCCTGCTCAAGCGCGCACTTAGGAAGTGACAAAGGTAAGGGCAGTTGCATTTTGTGGGTACCGTTTCTCGGCTCCCCCACCCAGGCCTGCTCAGGCGCGCGCTTAGGAAGTGACAAAGGTAAGGGCAGTTGCATTTTGTGGGTACGGTTCTCGGCTCCCCCACCCAGGCCTGCTCAGGCGCGCGCTTAGGAAGTGACAAAGGTACGGTCAGCAGTAGTGTGGACTTAATTAATGTGTGTGGTCTGAGCCACACTTATTAGTTGCTTTTGAGATCCATCATTCGAGTCTATTAAGACACAGTTCAGAGAAGCACACAAACTCACACACACAAACGCACACCCGGTTAAGGCAGGAGGAGGAATTGTGGTGTGAGGGATGCTTTGTGTATTGTGGTAGCTTTTTCGCTCATTTAAAAACATAGGCCAAGAATTTGTCAAAGCAAGAGGCGGCTTTGTGGTGTTAGGAATGTTTTGTGTGTTGTGTTAGCTTTTTACCTCATTCACTCATTAAAAAAACAGGCCAAAGGAATGGTCAGGGCAAGAGGAGGCACTGTGATGTGAGGAATGCTTTGTGATCTGTGCTTGCTTTTAAAGCAGCTTGTGCAGTATATAGTATATACTACTCCCACCTTGTAAGATGCAGGCGGCCACTGAAGGCACGCGCAGCAAATACACGTGGAAACTCAAAAAGAAATACTTCGGAACTGTGCAGTGTAATCCGTGCACTGTGCCGTGTAGCCTCCACCCGTGCATTGTGCAGTGTAACCTCCACCCGTGCACTGTGCAGTGTAACCTCCACCCGTACACTGTGCAGTGTAACCTCCACCCGTGCACTGTGCAGTGTAGCCTCCACCCGTGCACTGTGCAGTGTAACCTCCACCCGTGCACTGTGCAGTGCAACCCGTGCACTGTGCAGTGTTACCTCCACCTGTGCACTGTGCAGTGTAACCTCCACCTGTGCACTGTGCAGTGTAACCCGTGCACTGTGCAGTGTAACCTCCACCCGTGCACTGTGCAGTGTAACCTGTGCACTGTGCCGTGTAACCTCCACCCGTGCACTGTGCAGTGCAACCCTTGCACTGTGCCGTGTAACCTCCACCCGTGCACTGTGCAGTGTAACCTCCATCCGTGCAGTGTAACCTCCCACCCATGCACGAATGCAGGTGGCTGTGACCAAGGCCGTGCGCAGCAGGAGCAGGAGCAGGACGCGCAACAAGAGGAGGAGGAGGAGGAGGTGGTGGTGCCTGCCACGTTTGGTAGTGCAGGCTCACCCTCGTTAGGTCAGCACGCAGGAAGCCCACCCCCACGAGCAGCATCCATTCCATCACCGTCACCACCACCACCAGCAGCAGCACCAGCAGCAGCGGCAGCAGCAGCAGCTCCTCCCTCACCCTCCCCTATGAAGCAGCCCCATGTGATGGAGGGCCCAGTCACGAGGAGGAGGAGCTCTATGGGGCTGGGGGGGGCGAGGGCGTCCATGGGCCAGCCCGAGGCGAGTTGTGTGTGTGTATGTGTGTGTGTGTGTTGTAATGTATAAGAATGGTGTGTGTGCGTGAGTGTGTTTGTGTGTGCAATTGCGTGCTGCGTGGAGTGGGAACGCCATCCTGAGGTGGTGTGTGCACGTGTACAAAAATGAGCAACTGCTGAATGGTGAGGAACTCAGACTCCGTGGGTGGGGGTTGTAGACAAGACATGGCCAGTCTGTGTTTAGGCGTGAGTGTACTATTGTGTGTGCTTGTGTGTGTGTGTGTGTCTCCGCACTCAGCAGTATGGCTGACTACTGATGCACATGAGTGGCTCAGCATCTAAGCCAGAGCAGGGAGGGGGGTGCCGGCCACACACACAGGGCAGGAGAACACGTGAACATGCATAATGGATGATACGTGCCACTAAACCTACGATGAAGCTGCTGGCAGCATATCTGCACCTCCACCCATACACCCAAACAACCTAGAAAATTATATTCACTAATAGGTGCCCAACCTGCTAATAATACTCCATATACTTATACTGCTAATGAACTTACCCTCAAAACTGTCAAACCATTCCTTTGACTCCTCCATTTAATTTCAGGTGACCATAAATCTGCTGGCAGAGGACAGCAACCCAGTTGACGTGTGGAGGCCTCAAAGCAGCTTCGCAGGGCAGCAAACTGGTGAGCAATCCAGTGAGTGTGTGCAACCCAGTGAGTGTGTGCAATCCAGAGAGTGTGTGCAACCCAGTTGACGTGTGGAGGCCTCAAAGCAGCTTTGCAGGACAGCAGACTGATGAGCAACCCAGTGAGTGTGTGCAACCCAGTGAGGGTGTGCAATTTAGAGAGTGTGTGCAACCCAGTTGACTTGTGGAGGCCTCAAAGCAGCTTTGCAGGGCAGCAAACTGGTGTGCAACCCAGTGAGTGTGTGCAACCCAGAGAGTGTGTGCAACCCAGTTGACGTATGGAGGCCTCAAAACAGCTTTACAGGGCAGCACCCTGGTGAGCACGCTTTAGCTGCTGTGCAGGGCCAGCCAAAACCATACACATTACGTGTGTACGGTGTATATATGTATATGCGGCTCCTTTAGCAGGGAGGGGTCAGCCAAAACCATACACATATATCTGTATGTACGGTGTATATATATGTACGATCCTTTTAGCAGGGAGATTACCGTAATATACATATATATACATATATATACACATTATGTGTATGTATGGTTCTTCTGGCCAGCCTTACCATGCGGTCATGCGATTATGTGTCCCTTTCCTTTGATTGATGTGGGAAGTGGTTTCCACCGCCCTCCACAGTTCCTTTGTACGTAGCCCTCGGCGTGTGGGTCAATGAATGTGCACAAGTTGCGTGTAGCGTGTGTTTATACAAGGTGATTTGTTAAAGGCAACTGTGTGTATGTCTTTGCGAATGCCCTCCTTGATGTGTGTCCCTTGAGCCCAGATGTCCAGCCTTAAAACTTAAAAGTAGGGTTGGCCAGAAGCGTACACGCATTATAAATATGACCACATATAATCATATAATCATTCCTTGATATACAACTGTTTATGCATACACACTGTGTATGCCCGTATACGCCTATGGTTCCGGCTAACCCTGCTTAGCAGCTTCGCTTCTTGTTGCGTGCAAAGTTTTTTCCTTCATGTGACGACGGATTGCTGTGCTGCACATCTGTAGGGTTGACCACAGCATCAAATATACAGTGTAACCACGGTTATTTTGCCAGGGAGTATTTATATTATTTATTGTGTGTATGTGTGTGTGCGTGTTTGTAGGGTTGACCACAGCATCAAATATACAGTGTAACCACGGTGATTTTGTCAGGGAGTATTTATATGATTTATTATGTGTGTATGTGTGTGTGCGTGTTTGTAAGGTTGACCACAGCATCAAATATACAGTGAAGCTACGGTATTTTTGCCAGGGAATCCACCAATATACGGTGCATACACGGTTTTGGCCAATTCTACACATGCACAAGCACCGATAGCTGTGCTTCACCACTCCTGCCTGTGTAGACTTATATGCATACATGAAACATGGAACAGTCTCACACACACAGTCTCACACACACAGTCTCACAAACACAGTCTCACACACACAGTCTCACACACACAGTCTCACACACACAGTCTCACACACACACACACACAGTCTCACACACTTCTGTACACACAGTTATGCACACAGTTATGCACACCCCATGTCTACACACTGTACACTATACACTGTACACTGTACACTGTACACTGTACACTGTACACATCCACAACGAGCCACGCACAAACACTCTCCTGCCTGCAGCTCCCCCCACAACGGCCACCCACAACAGTAAGCAGCCCGGACCTGCACCCCATACACGGGGGGGTACCGAGGCCAACAACACCACCACCCTCCTGGCAGCGGGTCACACCGCCACTCAATGCCTTCCTCCCCATCACCACAGCAGCAACCCCTCCCTCAAGGCCGCGGGCCACAGCCACCCCTTTGGGGGCGGGTCAGGAGGGTCTGCCGCTGCTCCCCCCACTGCGACGGGCTTTACAATGCAGCTGCTGGCAGATGGGGGTGGTGTACGTGGTGGTGGTGGTGGTGGCAGTGGTGGTAGCGGTGGTGGTGGTGGCAGTGGTGGTGGTGGCAACAGCAGCGAGCAGTTGCTGCACCAGCTGCAGATCCAGCTGCCTGCCGCCCCTCCCTCTGCGCTCAAGCCCCCGCTGCCGCCCTCCGCGCACAAGCAGCCGTCGTCGGCCCTGAAGCAGCCATCGTCAGCCCTGAAGCAGCCGTCGTCAGCTATGAAGCAGCCCCCGTCGTCTGCGTTTAAGCTGGCGGCCCAGAGGACGCCAGCGCAGCTGTTTGGGGGTGGCCCGGATCTCACCACAGGTCTGTCAGTGTGCTATGACATGCGTGCCAGTGTGTAGTATGATGTGGTGATGTGCGTGCCAGTGTGTAGTATGATGTGCGTGCCATTGTGTGGTGTGACGTGCGTGCCAGTGTGTAGTATGATGTGCGTGCCATTGTGTGGTGTGATGTGCGTGCCAGTGTGTAGTATGATGTGCGTGCCAGTGTGTAGTATGATGTGCGTGCCAGTGTGTGGTATGAGTGCGTGCCCGTGTGTGGTATGATGTGCGTGCCAGTGTGTGGTGTGACGTGCGTGCCAGGGTGTAGTATGATGTGATGATGTGCGTGCCAGTGTGTAGTATGATGTGCGTGCCAGTGTGTGGTTTGACGTTCGTGCCAGTGTGTAGTATGATGTGCGTGCCAGTGTGTGGTGTGACGTGCGTGCCAGTTTGTGGTATGAGTGCGTGCCAGGGTGTGGTATGATGTGCGTGCCAGTGTGTGGTATGACGCGCTAGAGTGGTGTACATGGAGAAAGATTCTTAATATGGCCCTGCACTATCCGCATGCTTCCTATTGTCCATGGTAGGGTATGCATGGATCAGAAACGCCAACAATTGGCCCTGAGCTTCCCACAGCAAGCTTCCCACAGCTTTGTCAGTATGTGTGCACATAACAGTTGGAGCTGGAAATACAATGCGCGCATGGAGATGCACAGAAAACATAGAACAGTCCTGCGCGTCCGGTCGAGTATGCCTGGATGCACGTGCCTGTGCAATAGGCTGCAAAATTGCATGCAACAACATTTCCACCTCCATACGCTCAAAGTGAAAGGAGAAACGAATATGATCACTTGAAGCTGCATGTGTGGCGTCGCAGCTGCTCTGTGCCCACACACATACACAGGACAGCAGTGTGGCTTAAATGCCTATAGGGATGTCCGGGATGGCCGCTCCCCTCCTATCTGAATCACATGTTAACTCTTACATTGTGTGCAGGGTGCGAGATATAATACTAAATCCCCCAAAATCCTATTATATAATCATTGTGTAATCGTTGCTAATTGTGTGCGCAATGATGCGTAGTAATTGTTAATTATTGACAACATCGCTCGCAGGTGGCAACACGTGAATCCTTGCAGAATCATTGACGGCTGTGTGTGCAAGGATATAGGATGATGATGTCAATTATGATTAAATCGCTCGCAGGTGGCAACACGTGAAACCTTCCAGAATCATTGACAGCTGTGTGTGCAAGGATGTAGGATGATGATGTTAATTATGATAACATCGCTCGCAGGCGGCAACACGTGAATCCTTGCATAATCATTGACAGCTGTGTATGCAATGTGGAACAATGCCTATTATGTTAACATTGCTCACAGGTGGCAACACGTGAACCCTTCCAGAATCATTGACAGCTGTGTGTGCAAGGATGTAGGATGATGATGTCAATTATGATGACATCGCTCGCAGGTGGCAACACATGAACCCTTGCATAATCGTTGACAGCTGTGTGTGCAAGGATATAGGATGATAATGTCAATTATGATAACATTGCTGACAGGCGGCAACACATGGACTCTTGCAGCCGCAGCAGGGGGAGGGCACGAGCACCTCACGTCCGGAAGCTTTGTGGCAGCAGCTGCCGCCTTGCCGCTCCCATCAGATCATGAGGAGGCTTCAGATCAACATGGTGCGAGATGTTCATTATATGTGTTGTTTATATGTGTGATTGATTTGTACCTGCGTGGGTCTGCAGTGCTGCTGCCGCCGGATAACGGGAAGTGTATAGATCAGCACAGTATGGATTATGCCTGTGTGAGTTAGTCATATGTGCGTGGGTCTGCAGTGCCGCTGCCACCAATCATGGGCACCCTCAGATCAGCATGGTGCAGGATATGTATGTTTTTGGCTTGACACTGGCTTAGCTTCTCTGCATTAGCGCTGCCGTCAGAATGCAGGAGCCTTCAGGTTAGCGTGGCATAGGGTGCATGTTCTGTAGATAGGTGGCATAGGGTGCATGGTCTGTAAATAGGTTAGCGTGGTCTGTAGATAGGTGGCGTAGGGTGCATGGTCTGTAAATAGGTTAGCGTGGTCTGTAGATAGGTGGCGTAGGGTGCATGGTCTGTAAATAGGTTAGCGTGGCTTATGATGCATGGTCTGTAAATAAAGCGTGAAGCAATGAGCGAGAGCTTCGCAGGGCGCTGCCGTCAGAACACAGGGAGCCTTCAGGTTGCCGTGGCATAGGGCGCATGGTCTGTAAGTAATGCGTGACGCAGTGAGCGAGAGCTTCGCAGGGCGCAAGCGCTCCGTGATGAAAAATAAAGTTCAGTGCGTTCCACCTGTTCAATGGGAGAGAATTTTTCTGAACACAGATGGCTTGAAATGGCGCCAGATCATGGGGAGCCCTCTGATCAGCAGGGTACGGGATGTGCATGTGAGCAATTTGTTTGTATTTGCGTGGGTCTACAGTGCTGCTGCCACCAGATCATGGGGCACAGGTGCATTGCCTGTAAACAAAGCGTAGGGTTGGCCAGAACCGTATATATACACGGTGTATATACGGGTATTTTTGGCAGGGAAAGCACCAAATATAAGGTGTATACATATGGTTCTGGCCAACTTTAAGAAAGCGTGACGCAGAAAGGAGAGGAAGTTTGTTCGATCACAGGTGGTTTAATACTGTTCGTAGCAAACATCGCCATGTGGCAAGTCGGGCAAAGTCTGTTAGCCGTACTGCCATTGCATTTTATTGTTTAAGATTGCCAGTAGCAAACATCGCCATTTGGCAAGTCAGGCAAAGTTTGTGAGTGGCACTGCCACTGCAACTCCTTGTTGTGCCGCTGACTTGTTTTGCTGGTGTCGTCTGTGTTTTTGCGTGCAGGAGGAGCCAAACAAACTGCGCCGCCCATCACCTTTCAGGTGAGGTTTGTCCTTCCTGGAGGTCACAGAATGCAGCACACACTGCAAGCCTTGTTTACGTGTACGAGTGCTGATCGGTTACGTACGAGTGCTGATCAGTTACGTACGAGTGCTGATCGGTTACGAGTGCTGATCGGTTACGTATGAGTGCTGATCGGTTACGAGTGCTGATTGGTTACGTACGAGTGCTGATCGGTTAATTGTTCACGTGCATCCATGTTTGTCTGAATAGGAAAAGGGCAACGTGAATGTGGTCAGAAGAGGGTCGGGGACGATACCCACAGTACAGTCCACTTGTAGGGCTATGTGTGTGTGTGTGTGTGTGTGAGAGAGCTTACTTCTGCATGTACTGACCAACATTACTGTATGCGTGTATAAGCAGTTGGGATAAAATGATGGAGAGTGGTGATGAAGCAGTTTAGCTCGCATATCTGGTCTGCACCATTGAACTGTAGGTGTGACTCACGTGAAGAGATCATCAAGCTGCCCTTTAACGCACACTCTCTTGTGTACGTATGCACACACCATACCCACAAGGTGCTGTGCGCTATGTGTGTGGCTATACATTGTATGCGTAAACCTTACTGGTAGGGTTGGCCAGAACCGTACACATACACCGTATATGACCGTATATTTGGTGGTTTCCCTGCCAAAAATACTGTGTATGCACCGTACATATATGGTTCTGGCCAACCCTACTTATTGGTCATTTTTGGGCTGCAGTCCTGGACAACATGCCTGACATGTGCACCACCGCACCTACCTCAAGCAGCCCACCGACACATGAGTGGGGTTAAACAAAACCGTATATATGCACCACATGTATGACTGTATATTTGGTGATTTCCCTGCCAAAAAATATCGTATATATAGGTATATGGTTCTGGCCAACCCTAAAACATGAGCTACTTGCTGCTCACATGCAGGACTTCCAGGGCATTGTGCTAGTGCGGTTCCTGGATGGCATGCGT
>Ga0307951_1002288_pt1:10000-11958 | contig 11958 bp, 14 predicted proteins | sample OrgLakmetagen374_FD_201842 | JGI IMG/M metagenome (GOLD analysis project Ga0307951, IMG submission 201842) | Saline water microbial communities from Organic Lake, Antarctica - #374 | ecosystem: Environmental > Aquatic > Non-marine Saline and Alkaline > Saline | place: Antarctica... | reverse complement strand
GACGGCGAGGCTGGTCTCCTGATAACCATGCATAACCAACACAGGTCGCCAGACCCGACAAAAATTGAGAGAGCCACTGCAACGAGTACAGTGGCTCTATTTTTTTTTTTTATATCTTATTGATTATTGATTGTATATATGTATGTCTTGTTGATGATTGTGTGTGTATGTATTTAATATATTTACATATATATTATTTATTTAATATATAATAAGAATGTATTTATGTATGTCTTGTTGATGATGTGTGTGTATGTATGTATGTCTTGTTGATTATTGATTATATATATTATGTCAGAGGCATAACAAAGTGCCAGGGCTACCTCTACTCTGTCGTGGTGGTGGTGGTGGTGGTAACGATATTAGATTTTAGCCGACAGAATACTGCAACTGTTTGAGTAGGCATTGCAACATTATTTGGAAAGCAACTGTGCAGACACATCCGAGAAGTTCATGTAAACAACATCTGCTAAGCGTTGAAAACAGTTTGGGGACCTCTCGTCATCCAGCTAGTCTCAGACTGTTATCACTATATACAAGGGAAAACGATAATTGTAGCCTCCGAAAACAAAACTGCTCCCATCAAGCCTTGCCATCTCATAACTCATATCCCCTACTGTGCTCTCCAGATGTCAGCTTCGTAAAGCATGTCAGCTGAACTGCACGGATTAGAAAATGACACTGCATTGTGCGACCAGCAGGCATTGTCTACTTCAGGACAGAAGTCTTGCTTCACTGTTTTTGCTCTTGTTGTTGTTGCTGCTGCTGCTGTTGGTTGGAGGCAATTTCCTGCCGCTGCTGCTCTGCTGCTGCCCTTTCATCCGCCGGGTACTCCTGCATACAATGAAGCGTAAGGCAAAGCACGCCTTCAACATTACGAAAGTACTCTGTGCATGTCGTGCCTTACAGCTAGTCAAAGTATAAGTAGATGTGACACCTATCAGCATTTGGTGGGTGGCCTGGCGTCTAGTTGTAATTGCTAGGCAATTGAGACCGTAGGCAACACACGTGCTTAATGATGCACTTGCTAAACTACAGGCTGCCAGGGAAAACTGGCGCTCATGTTGTTCGCCGGAATGCACTTTATGCCAAATCACGTGGGATTCTTTTTGCAAGTGCATGCGCGACTCATTTGCACTGCCGGATAAGCACTACAAAGCACGCATGCACCTGAACAATGCCAGGATGCCTTCATGGAGAGAGGAAAAAGTGTGCAGACAGGGAATCGCTCCCCACATCAAACAAAAATGAGCCACTGAGGTGTTGTTGCATTGTTTATAAAACTCCACCCAGGCAAAAGAAGAAATGGTGGGAACAGGAAGGAGGCACTTTTAAGCAAACAGACAACCCACATTTAGCAGCTCACACTCAAAAAGCTGCCAGCACCGCCTATTCTTTTTTCTTGCCATCTTTAACTGTTCTTACTGGTGCCAAGGATGACGCAATGATGAACAGGTCACAAGGCGTTGCCATTTCACATGCCATACACAAAATGCAGGTACTGTTGAGAAGAAAGGCACCAAAGTCTAAACTGGACAGACGGCGCCATTAAAATTACCGTCTACTGCATCAAATCATGTGCACATGTTACATCATTTCATGCTTTAGTGCCGTCTTTAATCAAATAACGATATCTGTACACACCGTATGATATACTTCTGAGACAATTTTCACTGAGATATCCATGTACAACATTCTCAGGCTGATCCTGCAATTAACATTTACCCATTTATCACGCTCCTAAATTATTGCCCAGAATTCAAACACACACACATACACACACATGCATGCACGCATGCACCCACGCACCTCTTCTAACCGTTCCCTCGCACGATACACCTTGGACTGCAGGTAAAAAGATCCTTTCTTCTCGTTGACGTCAAACAGATGCTTGTAGCGCTGCAAGGGCGAAGTAGCAAAAACTGTGGTGTGCCAGTACGCCGTATTTCCATTTTCAG
>Ga0307951_1002288_pt1:0-7500 | contig 11958 bp, 14 predicted proteins | sample OrgLakmetagen374_FD_201842 | JGI IMG/M metagenome (GOLD analysis project Ga0307951, IMG submission 201842) | Saline water microbial communities from Organic Lake, Antarctica - #374 | ecosystem: Environmental > Aquatic > Non-marine Saline and Alkaline > Saline | place: Antarctica: Organic... | reverse complement strand
TTTGCCACAGCTCTTTGAACTTCTTTCATGCCATGTTATGTTAAGGACTTTGCCTAATCCAGTGCAGGAACGTACTTCAGAAATGTGTTGACTCGCCCAAGTCTTATTTCTCCGTCATTTTAAGATATTAAGTCTTTGCTCACAATCTCCAAGGCTCCCAACCTCCATCCACACTTTGCTATTTCGTGTTTAACCCTCAGAACAAAGCGGAGCGGCGGCTGAGTGAGGACAGGCCGCAGCCAAGTGACCTGATTGCGCGCAACCTGCACGCTGGCCTTCGTTTGGGAGAGCCGGCTGACCTGGACCTCAAAGTAAGTGCTTATTCTAGGGCCATAAGAAGTGCAGGAGCAGGATTATCCTTGCATGCAAGGCTCCCGAGCTAAAGTCATGCCACCTGAAAGCCAGGCTTTTAAAATGTATCAGACATTCATTCGAGCACTCAAAACACAACTCAGCCCTCTCAGTCGCTAAACCTTGTAAGAGTGCAACCACAACTGCAAGACCCACATTGCTAGGAGACGTTTAGGAAATATACAAAAGGGCACTTGTTCCTCGTGGCTGCGCTTAAAATTCTTTGTCCTTGTCCATCGGTGCAACCCCTTCCTACTGAGCTGTCTCCTTCTGAGTTGCGCGAATTAGCTCTTCTTTTGCATGGTGCTGAATGAGAATGAAGCTTGCCTTTTCTCTGGTACGGTGGTGCACGAAGAGGTCAGGAAAGGTACCAAACACAAGCCAAAGATGGATTGCCTGCCTGAATGTGTGTACTGCCCCTGGACCCTGGACAAAGCTTCATGTGTACTCCCATGTGTACTGCCCCTGTACCCTGGACAAAGCTTCACTAAAGCTTTCTCCTCCTGCCTCTTCTTCCCCCTTTAAGTCAGGCTTGTTTCCATGAATGAAGTTTGATGTGCACCCTTCCTCATGCTGCCTTCTCGCTCTCTTGTGCTCAATCCACACACTTCACATGTACACACGTTAAAGCCCCCACACACCTTTACACACTGCTTGTAACTTCCATGCTGCCACTGGTCCTTGTGCTTGCTCCTCCTGTCTGCGTTTGCAAGCCTGCCACCTTGATGCTAGCTAGCGCGGTAATTCTCCTTGTTAGTGCGGCAATGCACATGTGTCCTGCCAACACCCACAGGAGCCATGGACGTACTTCAAAAACATGCAGCTGGATGACGTCGAGGCTCTGTACGAGGACATCAGGGAGTACGCGGTACGTGTCACAGCTGTCGTACATAGCACAGCTGTCGTGAAGATACACAGCACAGCTGTCGTGCATAGCGCAGCTGTCGTGAAAATACACAGCACAGCCGTCGTACATAGCACAGCTGTCTTTGGAGAGCAGGGTTCTGTAAGCGCAAGCGGTTCTGTGCCTCTGGTCCAGCATGTGCAGCGCCAGGTATTACAGGTTTAGCAAATACGTTAGTGATTTGTGATTAGCAGGGATGTCTGTGTCAATTAGGAGCGTCCAGACGGAGCCTTAATACATGCCAGAAAGAATTACAGAACAGTAAGTTGGTGTGGTCCTATGTCCTAGACTAGAGAAGTAGAGTGTAAGCGTTTGATGTTAAGTGCAGCACGTGATGTTTGCATCACCAGTGGTTTCAGTGACAGCGCGTATGGTGTGCATTCGTTTTAACTCATTGTTTCCTTCATGACCTTGCAGCAATGATTGTTTGCTCTTCCGTTCACTGTCACTTTCCATGCTTGTTCCTCTTAAATAGGGTTGGCCAGAACTGTATATATACATTGTATATGACCGTATATTTGGTAACTTTCTTGCCGACAATACCGTATGTACACCGTATGTATATGGTTCTGTCTAACCCTACTCTTTAACAGTAACAGTCCCTGTTTGATAGTGAGGACAGAGATACAGCCTGGCTATTATACTCGCAGCTATCGCCCATACTACATTACTGTCCCACACCCAAGTGCACAAGCCGTTTCTGATGACATGTTTTTCCTGACTTGCAACTCACGTGAAATTCCTTTTTTGGCATCCCAAGTAAAAGTTGAACACCAGCCATCTTTGTGTGCTGTGCGCACACTTACGACTCAATCAGAGAACCTTGACCCAAATCTAAGCACAGTGCTTGTCTCCATGCGTGAGTACGACAAGCACGTGTCTTCTCACCATGCACGCTGCTTGTCTCCATGCAGGAGTATGACAAGCACGTGTCTTCTCACCATGCACGCTGCTTGTCTCCATGCAGGAGTACGACAAGCACGTGTCTTCTCACCATGCACGCTGCTTGTCTCCATGCAGGAGTACGACAAGCACACGTGTCTTCTCACCATGCACGCTGCTTGTCTCCATGCAGGAGTATGACAAGCACGTGCCTTCTCACCAGGAGTTCTGGAAGTCACTGCTACAGATTGCGGAGCATGAACTTGTGGAGGCCAGGAAGGTAAGGGTGCTGGAAAGTGACGACAACACGAAAGATCTATTTCAGAAAAGGTGTCGTGAGAGTGGTGTTAGAAAAATATCGGGAGTGTAATGATATGGCAGACTGCAGGGCGCTCTGGCAAAAATATTGTCTACTTTGAGGCCCTGAGAAGTTGGAATGTTCTGAAATCCACTCGGTGTCGGCGAGTAAGTAAACTGCATACTACATGTGTAACGGTAAGTAAGATGATCTGACCGTCAGTTCCAAGCTGCACTTCACTTTGTTCAACCGCACCGAATTTCTGGCCCTCTCGCAGCGTGACGAGATTGACCAGGCTCACTTGCGAGGAGGCCCTGATGCAGCTCATGCTGTGGCGGAGACGTTTGCGGAGCACAGCCTGCACCCCGACGTGGAGCGAGAGATCGCAACCATGCTACAAGGTGTGCTTATTGTATCAACCACCAAGGTTCAGGTTGATCGCGGGCTGTGGTCTAGGCGGAGGCATGCTGCAAGTTATGCGTCTCTACCATCAAAGTGTAGGTTGATCGCATTCTGTGTGTCTTGACACAGGCATGCAGCAAGTTGCACGTTTCTACCATTAAGGTGTAGGTTGACAGGTTGACCATATTTCGTGTGCCCAAGCGGAGGCATAATGCCACAGGTTGCCACCGTGCTGCTCAGCAGCAGCTTATCAAGAGAAGTAGGACGTGCATCGGTTTATCATTGTTGTGTGGCATTTCGACATCTAAGGCAGCGCTGAGGAGAGCACCATACAGACTAGGGCCCAATTTTGCCCTTTGGCTGTTGTGGTTGTATGACTGTGTCAGTTAAGAGCACAGGAAGCTGTGTAGACAAGTCGGGCACTTGGCATTTGCTCAATACATTTCGTGGGCATCTCTGATGTTGCCCTGAAGGTGGTGGTTTGATGTTGGCATCTTTGATGATGCCCTGAAGGTGCGCATCCCTTTGATGTTGCCCTGATGTTGCCATGAAGGTGTGGTGAAAGCAACACGTCATCGCTCCTAGCTTCCCTCCTGCACCATGGCTGCGCACCAGCCCCTTAATGAATGCAAGGAATTGTCAGAGCAGAGCATTTAGTAAAAAACATCCTTAAACCAAACCTAGCAATCAATTTTTACATGTACAACAAAGACACGTGACACCCAACCTGCTTTGACTGCGAAGCCATCCATGCATTTAAGCACAAATGCCTCACTCACAGCAAGCTTGCAGCAATGGAGAAAATGCAAAGTGTGTCAGCCTCCATATCACTTCCAGGAGCTGTTACCAAATGACATGTCCTCCGCAATTCACTGTTCAGGCCAAACCTATGGCGAGCTCACAGCCATGGAGGAGAGTGTGTCGGCCACGCTCGCATCTGGAGAGGGGGACATGGACTACTGGGAGGCGGTGCTCAAACGGCTCAAAATTCAAAAGGTGTGTGTGCGTGTGTGTGTGTGCATGTGCGTGTGTGTGTGCGTTTGTGCGTGTGTGTGTGTGCGTATGTGCGTGTGTGCGTATGTGTGTGTGTGCGTGTGTGTGTGTGTGCATGTGTGTGTTTGCGTGTGTGCGTGTGTGCGTGTGAGGACCCTTGAATGTTAGTGTTTGAGGTGTTAGGACCTGCAATTTGTGACTAGGTATTACACTTTTTATGTTGCGTGAAATTGACAAGTTTGTAATTATTTTTTTTGTGCGTGCGTGTGTGTGCGTGTGTGTGTGTGTAGTTACATTGACAAGTTACAGGGCTGCGTCTACAAATTGTTGTAATCGAAGGATTGTGTGTACCTGGAATGCAGCTGCACTTGACCATGGAGCTAAGTGCTTATACACCAATCATTGGTGTACTGTTTAGTAGAAGCAGTGATCCTTGCATGAGGTGCGCAAAGTTCACGTGCACAAGCTCAAATCCCTGGACTCTGAGAAACGCGAAAACCCTCAAACAAATTCAAGGACCTATTTCGACTGCACTCCCTCATCATATTTGCCATGCTGCAACAGCTAACAACAACACCCCTGCACAACGCCCCTGTTCATTGTCTACCATCCCATCAAGTATCGTTGTCTACCATCCAATTGAGTATCGTTGTCTACCATCCCATTAAGTATCGTTGTCTACCATCCAATTGAGTACCATTGTCTACCATCCCATTAAGTATCGTTGTCTACCATCCAATTGAGTATCGTTGTCTACCATCCCATTAAGTATCGTTGTCTACCATCCCATTAAGTATCGTTGTCTGCCATCCCATTAAGTATCGTTGTCTGCCATTTGATTAATGTCTGCAGGCCAAGGCCCACGTGCGCGAGCTGCAGTCCCACATAGTGTCGGCGACACTGCAACAGCTGGCGAAGGACGCAGCAGAGCTTGCGGAAGATGCAGAAGTGTCTGAATCAGGCTCAGAAGAGGATGATGCAGGTGTGACTTGTATGTGGTTATGTGTTGGCCAGAACTGTAAATATACACCGTATATGGCCGTATATTTCGCAATTCCCTGCCAAAAATACCGTATATAAACCGTATATATATGGTTCTGACCAACCCTAGTTATGTGGTTACATCATGCATCTTTTAGGACAAAGTGTGCCCAAACGTGAGTTTGGTGCTTCAGAAGCTGCTGTTTGTGGTCCTCACCATCCCTGGTCAAAGGGATCAAGCCATCAAATAAAGTACACTCAAACATGCCTTCTGAAGTAAGGTAAGGGTACATCGCTATGAATGCCTCTGGGGGGCATTTGAGCGGAAGCTAGGAAACAAGCCTACATGCCCTCTAAAGTCTCAAAACTGAGTGTCTGCCCCCCCTTGGGCATCACTTGCAGGTGCCTCAAACACTCACCTCTCTTTTGCAGGTGCCTCAGACACTCACCTCTCACTTACAGGTGCCTCAAACACTTACAGGTGCTTGTCCTAAACACTCACCTCTCTTTTGCAGGCGCCTCAAACACTCACCTCTCACCTACAGGTGCCTCAAACACTTACAGGTACTTGCCTTAAACACTCACCTCTCACTTACAGGCGCCCCAAACACTAACCTCTCACCTACAGGTGCCTCAAACACTCACCTCTCATTTACAGGTGCCTCAAACACTTACAGGTTCTTGTCTTAATCACTCACCTCTCACCTACAGGTGCCTCAGACACTCACTTCTCACTTACAGGTGCCTCAAACACTCTCCTCTTATGCTAGCGTAAAATGACGCAATTTATTGACTCAAAGCTCAAAGCCCCCTTCTCATGCTGCCGAAATTTTGCCTGCTTACAAGAGGAAGCCAGCCACAGAAAATTTCAGGCCAAGCAGTCCGCACCAGACCACGCAACCCACCACATCGCAAATATATTTCAACCCTCTTGTTATTCGTCATACTTTTCGCGCCTTTGCCTACTCATACACACACAGCAGAGGGCACGGCACGTGAGAAGCAGGCCAGGCAGCCTGTCACGGCTGACCAGGCGGTGTCTTTAGCCATGCGGTGGGGTAAGGAGGACAGGGGGGTGGTGCGCGCACAGCAAGGGGGTCAGGACTTGCCAGGGGCGGAGGAGATTCCACTAGACGGAGACGAGGACACGCAAGAAGGTGAGAGGCTGTTTTGTTTAAGTTGGTCACTGGTTTGTGATGTGCCTTGTGCTTGGATAGAGCCAGGTTTGAGACCAGAACGATGCCAGAAGGGTGGGGGGCCCTTTTTACAGTCCGTCCCTTATGAGTTGCTTTGGTGGCCCTGCTTTTTTTGTTTCTGTGTCCGGATGGTGCCATGGTAGGGGTGAGGATTATGCAAAAAGGTGACATGTGTCTGAAAGGTAAAGATAGTTACTTTTCGTAGTGTGTGCCTGGGCGAATAAATGCACAGGTGAGCAAAAATTATGATTTTTTCATCGCTATCAATGCTGATGCTTGCAGTCTCCAGCACAAGAGCTGATGCCCAACGTGCATTCACTATTACGTCATTATTCCAGGCCCCAGCACAAGGACAGAGGCCCTAGTTGCAGTGGATGCAGCACACCCAAAGTCGTACGCATACACAAACGCGCATGACGTGCATCAGCGCAGAGGAATTGATGTTTTGCTTTTTCAGGCGACAGCACAAAAGCAGATGCCCAAGATGAAGAGGATGCAGTACACACCCAAAGCAATGTGCAAACACACAAAGCATGACGTGCATCAGCACAGAGGAATTGATGTTTTACTTTTTCAGGCGACAGCACAAAAGCAGAGGCCCAAGATGAAGAGGATGCGGCACACACCCAAAGCAATGTGCATACACACAAAGCATGACGTGCATCAGCACAGAGCAATCCTTGTTTTGCTTCTTCAGGACCCAGCACGAGAACAGAGGCCCAAGATGCTACAGCAGGAGCAGGAGAAGAGGACAATGCAACAGCCAGGGGTGCTGGAGCAGTGGGCCCTGCTCCTGCTTCACGTATCTTTGCAACAGAGATCCCTGGCGTGGGGCGGCGGCGGAAGCCGCGTCGAGGGCAGGAGGTGAGATCTTGTGTTGGCTGCAAAAAAAGGGAGATCTTGTGTGGGCTGCAAAGGAATTGAACTTCGTGTGGGTGACGAAGAAGGTGAGATCTTGTGTGGGCTGCAAAAGAGGTGGATTTCTGTGTGGGCAACAAAAGAGTGAATTTCTGTGTGGGTGACGAAGGAGGTGAATTTCTGTGTGGGTGACGAAGGAGGTGGATTTCTGTGTGGGTGACGAAGGAGGTGAATTTCTGTGTGGGTAGCAACGGAGGTAGAATATTTCTAGGACGTGGATTTGATTATTCATGGGTCAAGTGGCTATCTCATGAAAGTTCTAGATAATAATGAGGAGGCAGAGCTAACCCCTGACTTTTAACCCTTAATCCCTGAGATAAATAAAGGAGGGGTGTGTTAAGAATATGGTGTTCAGCATATTAGGTGACGCCGCGTCCAATTTGGAGCATTACCACATCCTTGTTAAAAACGAGTATACCCCATCCTCATTATAGAGCTTACAGACGCCCGTGCCTGTGTTGTTTCTGCCTTCCAATTGAATTCTCTGAAGAAGATTCAGGCTGGTTAACTCCTCCTCTCGTCTTAAGTACCTCATCCCTTGGAATATCAGGCCAATCTTCTATTTCTTTCTCATA
>Ga0307951_1002287_pt1 | contig 11960 bp, 9 predicted proteins | sample OrgLakmetagen374_FD_201842 | JGI IMG/M metagenome (GOLD analysis project Ga0307951, IMG submission 201842) | Saline water microbial communities from Organic Lake, Antarctica - #374 | ecosystem: Environmental > Aquatic > Non-marine Saline and Alkaline > Saline | place: Antarctica: Organic Lake... | reverse complement strand
CAAAGGGCATCTCAGCGGAAGTTTGGAAAAAGCCTGAAACTAAACCTGGCTAAACAAAAGAAATAGAGGAAACTGATGTATGAAGAAGAGAAAAGTGCATAGAGAAAGAGAACCTTTGTTTTGAAGACGAAACTGATGTATGAAGAAGAGAAAAGTGTATAGAGAAAGAGACGATCGATTAACCATAATGAAATGTCCAGATCACACAGCTTTCCTATTGCTAAATAGAAGATGTCAACCTGCTTGTAAATAAATCAGAAAAGTAACCTACTTGCAATTCTGCTACCCATTGCCAACCCCTTGCCTTAATTCAGGACACCAACAAAACATGCAATCACTTCACTTCAATAAACATAGCATTTAGGGTAGACCATTACTTACAAGGTGTATATACGTTTCTTTGGGCAAGGAAACCACCAAATATACCGTGATATATGTGCATTAATGCGACTCTGGCCAACTTTACATAGCAACGATATGACAACTTCCCATTTGCTTGCATCAAAAAGAAAATCCGTGGCAAGGCAGGCACACGGTTACGCGTGTCCCGCGGACGCCCACAGTACCATCGTTAGGCGCCTCATCCTGGATGCCACAAGAGGTTTTAAGGTGCAAGAGGTTTGAGTTACAAGAGGTTTGAGCCACAAGAGGTTTGAGCCACAAGAGGTTCGAGGTGCAGGTGCAATTGAGGTCGCGGATCACAGGCAACAGGCTTGAAGTGCAGGTGCAATTGAGGTCGTGGATCACAGGCAACAGGTGCAGGTGCAATTGAGGTCGTGGATCACAGGCAAGAGGTTTGAGGTGCAGGTGCAATTGAGGTCGTGGATCACAGGCAACAGGTGCAGGTGCAATTGAGGTCGTGGATCACAGGAAAGAGGTTTGAGGTGCAGATGCAATTGAGGTCGTGGATCACAGGCAACAGGTTCAGATGCAATTGAGGTCGTGGATCACAGGCAACAGGTTCAGATGCAATTGAGATCGTGGATCACAGGCAAGAGGTTTGATGTGCAGGTGCAATTGAGGTCGTGGATCACAGGCAACAAGTTTGAGGTGCAGGTGCAATTGAGGTCGTGGATTACAGGCAACAGGTGCAGGTGCAATTGAGGTCGTGGATCACAGGCAACAGGTTTGAGGTGCAGGTGCAATTGAGGTCGTGGACCACAGGCAAAAGGAAAAATGCATGCAAATTGCCTTGCTAAGAATGCTGTGAGGTAAGGCCAGAACAATTAGCAATCAATGAAAGGCCAATGAAAGGCCAAGGACCTGTCTTGGTCATGCACAAAATTTGCCAGAATTGATCAGGATAGTATTTTCTATTTGCAATACAGTAGTTATGTAAGTGTGACCTTAGTAACTGTCCAAAATATTTATCCACTTTTTCTCAATTTCTCGACTGCTCATAATTTGTCCAAGGAATTTAAATTAGTTTTTAACCCAATTTTTCCCAAACCTTACCTTGGCATTTTGCTCTAAGCAATGGAGGATGCAGGAGCTAGTTGCTGCCCGTTCATCTTAAAAGCTTGTTCACGACAAATCTAATTTGAACTCAGCTGTCATCAATTTAACTGGAGCTTTTCCTCTCTCTCTATTAATGCACGAGAGGGAAAGGACGTACTCCAAATAACACATAACATAGTGCATACAGACAGCCCTTCTTGAGTTGTGCCGCGCTCATCGCATCCCATCTCGTATCATTGATTTCACTTCGTGCATGTATATTTCTCTGACTGTTGTGCAAGTAAGACGTGGCGTATTGACGAAAAACATTATTAATTTATTACAATTCGCATTATGCGAATCCTGCCGTTTTAAAGGATATTATCGTATTTATAATGATTGAAATTCTTGTCTAATTTTTCATCCATCTCAAAAACATTTTGCAGGAATCATAAAACCTGAGAAGTCTTTCAAAGTGAGTGAAATCTTATTGACATTTGAATCTACGAAAAAATAGGTTAGCTTGCTTTGTTTATAAGCGATAGGAATCTCATACTATATATGTAATCACAGAAAAGGTGCGAGGTGTGAGTTCGTCAATAGATAGATAGTATAGTATACATTATCTAATAGTAAATCCCTCATATACTTTTAATGATGCATTTGATCCGAACAAAGATTGGGCAACAATTCCGTCAGATACAATATCCAATACTTTAATATTATATGCGTCCAGAGAATTTATTTGAGCTTCATCAACGAGAATATTTGAATAACGGATTCGTTCGATCCCGACATTTTATTGGTGCATCACAAGTTGACTCATGATCGAGAGGCGGACTTTTAGCGAGACAATCTAATATTTATTAAAAATGCATCTTTCTATGAAACCGAATTGTTTGCATATTTATCGATAATGACACTTATCAAAAAAAGTTGATGTTGAAATCAATTTGGGAAAAGGAATGGGTCTCTTGTCAAATGGATATTTCAACCCATACCTAACTTCTTTCCAGATCAAATGTCGGTGACAGGAGTACCGGAGGTCCTGTTTTGCCTTGCTGTTTCCGCACTTACCAGACCATTTTTGAGGGGCAGGCAACGTCCATTGTCTTGTAACAGGGACCAGTCCATGTGACCCCCCATGAAGCGGGCGTACAGCTGTGAGAGGGGCGCCCCAACGCCTTGGCCTTGGAATTGGGCCCCAAAATCACGTGAGTAGCCGTAGCTGTGTATAGAAAAGGGTGAAAAAGGTCCACCCCTAGGGTTTGTTTTCTGCTTGAACGGGGAGTGATCGTTGCCTTGATTGGCTCAAAAATTACGTTAGCATAAGTTTAAAATTAGTAGTTGTTAGAAACAAAAATGCCTGGGTTTGAATATGCATGGGGTTGGCCAGAACCATGTACACGGCAATTTTGGCAGGGAAATTACGAAATTACCAAATATACGGTCATATATGCATATATGGTGTATATTTACTGTTTTGGCCAACCCTAAACATGCATGAATGAGCTATATTACAATGAGCAGGACACGAACTTGACACATTTCTATGAATCCAGGAGAGGTACAGTTTAATGGGCACATTCCAAACATTTGGTTGCGACTCTTATCGCCCTGGGCTAAACGTAAGAGAATGCAACTTGGCCTATACAAAACGAACGTCGGCACCTATACATCTTACCAAAAAGCCAAACAAACGTAGGAATCTGTCATTATCAAAACGAATAGTCTTGCTGTGGTTACCTAACAGAAGGAGTCAAAGCAGTGGAACCAGCATGCGTATGCCAAGTATGCAAGCACATGGTCAAGCTGATGGCGAGGTCATCTGGAGCTATGATTAGGGTTGGCCAGAACCGTATATATACAACGTAAAGAAAAGAACAGAAAAACTACGCAGGCAGTGAAAATTACTCCCCACATTAGTTAAGGAAAAGGAGCCACTTTATTAGTTAAGGAAAAGGAGCCACTTTGGTACCGAGTACCATAAAGCTCCTCCATCGCAAGAAGGAAAGGAAAAATCAGTGGGGATCAGGAGGGTTGCAGGCTTGGCCTGAAACCAGCTCCTGATGAGAGTTGATAACAGTACTAAAAAGGGCACGTCTGGTATGGACATTTAAGCAGCAAAGTTCACAGAGTGCAAATGGAGCTTGGAGGCAAGCTTGGAGGCAAACTGTCTGGTATGGACAAGTTGAGCAGCAAAGTTCACAGAGTGCACGTGGAGCTTGGAGGCAAGCTACCGTATATAACCATATTTTTAATGATTTTTCTGCCAAAACTACCGTATATATACCGTATATATATGGTTCTGGCCAACCCTAGCTATGATGCATGTATGAGCTGCAAGAATTTTCAACCTGGATGCACAACTGCACAAAACGAGCACTGCCTCTGCGCAAGCTGCTAGCAAGAAGGTCACCTGGAGCTATGATGCATGCATGAGCAGCAAGACTTTGCCAACCTGGATGCACAGCTGCACAAAACGAGCACTGCCTCTGCACAGGGCACACTCACGTTGTGCCGTCACGCTTCTGGTGGGAGCTACCAAAGTAGTGAAGCAGGGTTTGGCGTGTTGTTGGCCCAGGAATGCCTCCCCCTGTGTCAGTTATACAAATGATGATGCAAGCTAGGTCACCGGCAGTACTATGGCTGCAGCTGCTGCTGCTGCTGCTGCTGCCTCTGCCACTGCTTTGGCTCACGCCCCTGCTCCCGCACCTACTAGTGTCCACTTCCACTCGAATTGGGTCGGCCTCGTCCACGTCCTGATGAAAGGGGAGGCACACACACATTTTGGTTGAAACTTTGAAAGCTCTTAAATCCTCGTGCTTACTCTGCACAGATGGAGTTGGCCTCTTCCACACTCTGAAAGGTATAGATGCCACACTCTGAAAGGTATAGATGCCACACTCTGAAAGGTATGGATGCCACACTCTGAAAGGTATAGATCTAAGGTAAAGATCTAAGGTATAGATGCCACACTCTGAAAGGTATAGATGCCTCTTCCACACTCTGAAAGGTATAAATTAAGCCAGGGATCACGCAAATCAGGCAAACCAGATAAAAAATACAGACACGTTTCTGTTCATAATTGATTCTGTTCATGAACCAAGACAGTTATCTCGCCAGCTTGCGCAAGACACGTATTCTTCATTCCAGAAGAATTTCATTATATTTGGCCAAGCCAAGCTTACAACACCCCTGATCTTTAATATTATTTCATTTGTCATGAGCTTTATGGCCGGCATTGGCACGCAAGTGTTTGAATCCTTTGTTCAACGTGGGAAGGTTATTTTCTGCCTGCAAATTCCCCCTCTCTTTTAATTCACAAAGAAGTCAGATGAAAGTGCTGCAATCAATTTAAGGGAAATATGTATTTTGGTAATGCCAAAACTTAGAAAGCCAGCCAGCAGCTTGAATTGACTGTAGCATTCTTTATCTTCTTCCCAGGCCCAAACACCCTCCTTAACAAGTCATATAGGCAATAAAAATCGCCTCCCACCTTAAAAGGAACTATCCATTTAGCCAGCAATTAACCCTACTTACTTAGGCACCCCATTTCGTGATCAGGGCCTGTGATTAAACCCACTCACCCAGGCACCCCATAATCAAGGCCTGCGACTGACCCCACTCACCCACGCACCCCATTTTATAATCAAGGCCTGCGACTGACCCCACTTACCCAGGCACCCCATTTCGTGACCAGGACCTGCGACTGAATCCACTTACCCAGGCACCCCATTTTGTGATCAGGGCCTGCATTGAGTTCTTCAAAACCTCACAAAAAATGTGCTCCACATACGCATCCATAATGACAGGTGCCACGTGATGATCTGAGAATTGCTCTTGCTGCTCTTGCTGCTCTTGCTGCTGCTGCTGCTGCTGCTGCTGCTGTTGTGAAGCGTTTGCTGTAGAAGGAGAGGGGTGAAAACTGGATGAAGGATAAGGATCCAATCGAGAGGACATGACCTCAACCCCTGGCGCTGTCGAGTTCTTCTCAATGCAAAATGCTCTGTGAGTGTGTGCAGTAGTGCAAAGTGTGGTGTTCAGATGTATGCTGCTTTGTAAGGCAATAAAAAGTTGTAGCAACTACAAAAATAAAAGGGGGGAGGAATCAAAGAAACAGCCCTGAAGAACTGATGTATGCTGCTTTTTGAGACAAACTAAATAATTGTAGCGTCTAACAGGGGGCTTCGAAGGAATATCTCTGAAAAACGGGCCTTAGAGGGCCGCCAACCAATCAGAGAGGTTGTGGGTGTAGAGAACATACAAGAAAAAGCACTTGAAAAGAAAAAGGCAAGCACGCACGGGTCATTGCTAGTAAAAATCGTGCCATTTACGCCCGTCTTACTTTGTGTCTTCAGCTGCCAGCTCAAGGAACGGCACCAGGGGAACGTTCAGATTAATGAGGGGGGGTGGAGGGGCGTGGGGATCAAAGCCAGGCGGGCCTGCAGGGCCCGCCATTGACCAGCGCTTGGCCTCTGCACAGAGCAGGGAAGGACGTGAGGAATAGGGCCTAAAGTGTGTGTGTGCGTGTGTGCGTGTGTGTGTATGCGTGTGTGTATGTGTGCGTGAGTGTATGTGTTCGCGCGAGTGAGGAATAGGGTCTAGAGTGTAAGAGACGTAGATGATGCCACCCATACCCACAAGGGTAGTACATAGGGTTGTCCAGAACCATACATATATATATATATATATATATGTATACCGTACGTCCATGGATCCACCGCCCACTCCGAGAAAAAAAAAATTTATATGGCCAAAATGTGCAACCGCCCCCCCTATAATAAATATTTTACTGTTTGCCTTGCAACCGCCCCCCCCCTCGCTGGAACTCCCTGACGGGTGCAACGGGTGTAGATGGGGCTGGGGCTGGGGGTGAAGAGGTAGGCGGAGCTGGGGCTGGGGGGTCAGGGAGTGCAGGGAAGTTGAGTCAGGAACTCCTGACCACTCATCGGACGGCTTCCTGACCACTCATCATCACTCGCACTGCTCAAAATCGTTAATTTCCGCCACCGCCCCACAACCGCCCCCTTAAGTTAAGCATACATCAATTCACCGACCTGTCACCACACCCACTAACAACATACATTAATTCAACAACAACATTAATTTAATAACATACATTAATTCACCGCCCTGTCACCACCCCCACCAAAAAACGATAACTAGGGGGTGGTGATATACGTTTTGTATAGTGTACGGTTATGTACGATATTATAAGCAGAGAGATCACCATACATACGATCATACACGGTGCATACATACGGTTTTGGCCAACCCTAGTGGTACACATAGTGATGAGGGCTTTTTCTTGGAGAATGGGAGGGGAAATGTGCAACTCGAAACACATTGGCAGACAAAAAAGCCTCTCCAGAAACGTCTGAAAGACGCAGAAATTATGGTTGCTCACGTTTTGCAAGCTATCATTTTTTCATCTGTGCTGTTGTTTTATTGTTTGCTATACAGCGTATTATTATAGACTGCCTGACCTTAAGGGGCTTGATATTTAGCACGCTAGCCAGGACAGGCTTAGAGCCCGCAGTAGTAGAAACTAGGGCAGTTGATCTTCTTCTCGCAGCCATAATAGACTTTGCAGCCTGCCAAGGTAGTGTCTCCAGTTTCCCTGACCTAGGCCAGGCTCACCCATTTGTGTATGCTAGGCCAAATGGCTACTTAGCTGTTTCACTGCAGCTCCCTCCCTAGCGTGTCTGCCGCCTTGCTCTAAGTATAGGTGAGCCTGCTACCCCTTGCTTTCGGCTCTCAGTAAAACAACCAACTCTTGTTATCTAAACCTTTAGCTCACTGTACTCCTCTCGTGTCTCCCTAGTATGGGCTCGTAATGCTGAGATTGACGTGTTGGCGCAGCTGCGCTTTTTATAGGGGGACTCTTTCTTCTCTTTGGGTTGTATTGGAGTTGGTTTTGGTGCACCAGTCATCGCAATGGCTTAGCTGTTTTTATCTTGGCTTATTCTTAGCTTACCTATTTTATATGTTGAGAACCTCGTAGTGGTGTAGCTAGACGTGCCCTCGTCCCGTTGCCTTTTAACTCTTTACTAGCCCTGTCTTCCTAAACCATGTTGTTATAATGTAGGCACCAAAGTACGCAGGCTTTTCTTCCTTATTTATTTCCCGTGCTTGACCGTCTTGTACACGTTTTGCCCTTTTCCTCATCGACCTGGTTGCCCCCCCTTCTTTCTTTTATTTCTTCCAGCCTGCCTTCTTTGCTTCCCTTTTATTTATCAACTTTCAGTGTCGTTTCAACCTCGTAGTAGGGAGTTTGCTATCTCCCCTTCACCCATGTAATACGCCAACAACAACCATAAGTTCTTTGTTGCACGCTGTGATCAAGCACTCTGATCATTGTCAGATCAAAAGCTCTTTGTTCTGCACGCTGTGATCAAGCATTCTAACTATCGTCTGACTAAAAACTCAGCCAGAGTCTCGGGTTGTAGGCCATCCTTGTAACCCCTGTAACCCCTAACCATTGTCTGATTAAAAACTCTCTATTTTTGTTCCACTGACTGAACACAGGTTCTCCTCACAAGTAAACGATTAAATATTTAGCCATAAGCAGCTGCTACAAGTATCAAATCGTTGGATGCTTTCGTTTAGCACCCTTAGTATGAGTGGCCATCACCAGTCTTGATCTGCAATTCCCCAATCACGATGAACCTTTACACCTGATAATAATTTTTAATAAAGATGTTGCCTTCGTGTCTGACCGTGCTAAACACTGTTGTGCTTTCTCGTGCTTCCTTGACCAACCATTGGCCTTCACTCCTGTCAATCAAGGCTGCTCTATAATTCTGGTTGGGTCTGTCCATCAAGGCTGCTCTATCATTCTGGTTGGGTCTGCCAATCAAGGCTGCTCTATAATTCTGGTTGGGCCTGTCAATCAAGGCTGCTCTATCATTCTGGTCGGGTCTGTCAATCAAGGCTGATCTATTGTTCTGGTTGAGTCTGTCAATCGAGGCTACTTTATCATTCTGATTGGGTTACCACCATCAGCAAAGATTTCCCCTCTTATTGGTAAAGCAGTGATAATAAAGTACGGGTTATTACCTTTAGCTTTGTTGGCAGTGCCCAGTTTAGTCTCTTTCTGGCCGTGCCTTTTCTGGTAGTGACCCCATGCACTAAGGTACTGGGATACCAGCAGCCGTATGGACAGGGTGAAGGTCTGTGAGGAGAGGGGTACCAGACAGGGTGATGTTCAGCAAGGGGCGGGGGAGAAAAGAAAGGTTATGTAGAAAGACAATGGTAGGAAGCCACAGCTAAGTTTTAGGAGAAGAAAGAGGGGTTGGCCAGAACAGTATATACAACATGTACGATCGTATATATTGTAATTCCCCTGCTGGTAGTACCGCACATACACCGTACATACGTATGTACACATTTGGTTTGGCCAAGTATATGAATGGCTAAGTGCAGGCAATGAAATTAGTGTGCAGGGACAGGCAAATTTAATTCTAGAGGGACTCCTTTGTTTGATGTGCACACCGTCCTGTGCAGCCTAGCGCCAAACAGCTGCCATCTTGATACAATACAGAACCACACCACACCACACCTTTCGTCTGAAGTTTCAAGTCACAGCTGCCATCTTGATACAATACAGCACCACACCACACCACACCTTTCGTCTATAGTTTTAAGTCACAGCTGCCATCTTAATACAATACAGCACCACACCACACCACACTTTTCGTCTGGAGTTGTAAGTCACCTGCCATCCACACTGTAAGGCCCATACCTCAGGTTGGCCAGAACCATATATACGGTGTATGTACTGTATTTTCGGCAGGGAAGTCACCAAATATACGGTCATATATGGTGAACGGTGTATATACACGGTTTTGACTGACCCTACTCATACCTCGTGGGAGTTCATGACAGCATCCATGGCTCTCACACGATGCACGTCGTCCCACCTGCAAAATCATTGGTGTCGGCAAAACATAGTATGCAAAAGGAAGGATACAATTCGACCATGATCTGTGTCAGGTTATACTCTTTGAGAGAATTTTAGGGACCGCCTCCATTGTTCTGACAGGATGCATGACACCTGTGCACACCTGTGCAAATCAGTGGTGTTAACAAAAATTAGCATGCAGCAGGAGGGACACAATCTGACTATGATCTGTGCCATGTTGTGCTCAAATGCTTAGGGACTGCATCCATTGTTCTGACACCATGCACGTCGTCCCACCTGTAAATTACTAGTGTCGGCAACGCATAGCATGCAGTAGGAGGGACACATTCTGACTATTATATGTGCCAGGTTGTGCTCAAATGTTCAGCGAGCACATGCATGGCTCTAAAACGACACATGCTCACCTGTGGAAACATTGATGTCGGTAAAAGATAGCATACAGTAGGAGGGATGCAATCTGACTATTATCTGTTCCAGGTTGTGCCCTTTAATTGGACTTTTTCTTCTTCTTTTTGAGCTTATGAATTTATTTGTGGCTGGCCGAGACCAGTCAGCAGCCGATAAGCCAAAAAACCTGGCTGAAGGTCACCCCCATTGTAACCATTGTAACTATAAGTGGTTAATGTTAAGGCACCGCATCCGTTGTTCTGGTAGGATGCATGTCGTCCAGCTTGAGTAACCAATGGTATTAACAAAACATAGCACGCAGTAGGAGGGGTGCAACGATGATCTGTGCTCAAATTTTAGGGAATGCATCCTCGACTCTGACATTATACTGTGAAATCATGTTAGCAAAACATAGCATGCAGGTGCTCCTCCTGAAAAGCCCCACAAAGGTATAGGATTAATAAAATACTGTGTTTTAGTGGGAAACCACTGAAATAGGTGATCCTAGAGTTGTGTTGTTGAGAAGCCTCGTCTTTTTTTAGGTAAATTCAAGAATGATCTATTATACTCTAGAAGGATACACAGGAGTTCAGTGCTCCCGATGTCATTTTTAATACCAAAATATTGATGGAATACTTGCCCTTGCAAATGAAAAAAGAAACCATTCCAGCTTGTATTCACATGCAGTACAGTCAAAAGCAACACGCAAAGACGATATTCATGCCAGCTTCATGCAAAGAGCAAAACGTAAAACAAGTAGCAGACCTACCAGCCAGGCATTTCAGCGCAGTGTTGCAGTCTTCCAGGCAACTGGACGGCCTCGGCATCTACCTACAGGCGCATCGAACAATTGAGCGGTAACTTTGATAACTACACGTCATTATGCATACGTCAATGAGCAAGCGACTTGTATGGACGACATTTAGACATCAGTTGTCAAGACATATCCCAAGCAAGATCACAAAAACACACTTTTTTGCTTTGTATCTGAGCTTGTGGGTTTATTGTTGAATGGCCAAGACCAGTCACAGGCTGATCAGCCGAACCGCCTAGCTGAAGGTCCTCCCATGTAAATCTAAATATAAATCAGGCAAGATCAACTGGCTCTGTTTATTGGCACGTGTCATGACTTGGGAATGCAAGCCGCCAAAATTTCAATTAGAGTAGGGTTGGCTAAGACCGCGAATGACCACACCTTCCCCTGCTACAGAAAACAAAACGAGGAAGTTATGCAAAGAATTAGGAAACCATGCCGGCAGAAAAAATACCTGATACCACATTCAGTAAGAGAAGAGCCTCTACGGTACCGGGCATTGTAAAACTCCTCCACTACAAAGGAAAAGAAAGCGATTAACGGGGATCAGGAGGGTTGCAGGCTTGACCGGAAAGCGGCTCCTTGTGAGAATAAGTCATACATTAAAAAATATTACTTCAGCCCTTCACATGTGGCATGAAGCAATACGTCAATATATCAGGCCTTTGGGGGCTTCTTAGTTAGACACCCTTCCCCTCTTACTCGCTCGCCCTCTCCCTTAAATTTTAAGCATTATTCTGTGATTAGTCGTTCTGCGACCTCAATGTGTGAACTACTGTTTTTGTCATTGTTGAAACTACTGTTTATACTTAGGGTTGGCCAATACCATATATATACTGTGTATATACGGTATTTTGGCAGGGAAATCACCGACTATATGGTCATATACGGTATAAATATATACGGTTCCGGCCAACCCTATTTATACTCAATGAATGCAATGGACCGCCCCCCAGATCTAGACCCTTTCACCTGCAGCTTGAAGTCCAAGAGCGCCTCACACAAGGCCAAAACGTCCGCCTGTCAAAAACGCACAAAGGATATGAGTGCATTTAATTCTATAGTCCTCCAACACATGAAGATCAGGCCAGCTAATTTCATCCTGGCTGCCTGCTGCTGCCAAATGTGCAGCACATACAGCATTAGGATGCCCTGTTCTACATAACTACATACTTTTGAGCACATGCAATGCATGCCCTGACCCCATACACATTGCGGCAATTTTGTGGCACTCCAAGGCAGGGTTCTAAGGCGCTCACTGCTCATTTTGTGGCACTCCAAGGCAGGGTTCTAAGGCGCTCACTGCTCATTTTGTGGCACTCCAAGGCAGGGTTCTAAGGCGCTCACTGCTCATTTTGTGGCACTCCAAGGCAGGGTTCTAAGGCGCTTACTGCT
>Ga0307951_1002272_pt1 | contig 11983 bp, 18 predicted proteins | sample OrgLakmetagen374_FD_201842 | JGI IMG/M metagenome (GOLD analysis project Ga0307951, IMG submission 201842) | Saline water microbial communities from Organic Lake, Antarctica - #374 | ecosystem: Environmental > Aquatic > Non-marine Saline and Alkaline > Saline | place: Antarctica: Organic Lake... | reverse complement strand
GTGTGTGTGTGTGTGTGCTTTGTGTGCGAGTCTATTGTGTGTATGTATGTGTGCGTGTATGTGCGTCTATTGTGTGTATGTGTGTGTATGTGTGTGTGTGTGCTTTGTGTGCGTGTCTATTGTGTGTATGTATGTGTGCGTGTATGTGTGTGTATGTGTGTGTTTGTGTGTGTGTGTGTGTGCGTGTGCGTGCGTGTGTGTGTGTGCGTGTGTGTGCATGTGCGTGTGTGTGAGCAGTGAATTCGTGCTTACCCATTTCTCCCTCCCAGCTACTTTGTTAAGCTCTCGAAGCTAAGAGGGTCAGAGCAAAACGGAGTAGTGAATGGGGATTTTTAGCAATTGAAACTTAAATTAAATGAATTTGCGTTTAAATCCACTTACCTACCAGTTCCATGAGCTTCCATTTTGAAATTTTACCATGAAAAGCTTTGTTCCTAGTTCAAGTTTTCTTCGTCCCTTCCCCACACTCCTGTTTTCAACCTGCCATCAGCAGCAGAGGCACCATGATAGCATAGCCACCCCTCAAGTGACGTATGTTTCCGTGCTGCAGTCCTCGGTGTGTGAAGAGTTTGGAAACGGGGAGGAGGAGCCGCGGCTTCAGTCCACCCACGCCAATGCCACTCAGCAGGACTCCACTGTGGTAAAGCACCACCAATGGCCTCTTCCACCGCAGCCCTCCCTCAAGCTCTCTCCTTCTTCATGCAGCACCACCTCCCCTCGTGTTCATGACTCTCATGCCTCGCCCAAAGAGCCTCCTCCCTGGTTCAATGCCACAAGGCACGCTGCCTCCCAGCTCACTCGGCGCATCACAGCTTGTCGGACATGGCAAGAGCTGGCGCAGCTCCACCAGCAGCACGCTTCAGAACTGGATTTCATCCACCTCAGCGCCATGCTGAGCCATTTGGCACGCCTGGTGGCTGAAGATACTACCTGGAATGCAGGAGGAAGTGCGGATGGAACTAGAGTGGCAGCTGCTGGGACTGAGCCTTCAACCTCAGTGGGAGCAAGTGCACAGACCATACCTCTCAACACTAGCAGCACCATCAGCCCCTCCAGCCCCTCATTAGGACGGAGCCCCCTCCTTCCGTACACCCCACCACCCAATACAACTTCATCCCCCATCGCAAGTGACCACAACCACCCTCTCCCTGCACATCCCTCTCGTCAGGAGCACGCCGTCTCACTTTCTGATTACCCATCAGATCCACTCCCCCCTCCCTGGAGCTCGCCCTCCTCTCCTTCAGGTGCCTCCTCCTTAAATACCGTCGACAATGCTGACAGCCTCCGTCTTGACCCTCCTCCATCAAACCCCTCCCTCAACCTTTGTCCCCACCCCATGCATCTAGCCCTCACAGTCCAGCAGCAGGTGCTGGCGGCATCCGTAGAGCTACGTCCGAGGGAGGCTGCCAACTGCCTGTGGGCCCTTGCGCGCCTGCAGCAGTACTTCAACGCTAGCCAACCAGGCGAGTCAAACAGCTTTGCATCATCTGCTCTCCCTCAAGTCTCCCTCAAGTCACACTTGATGGCGCAATAGAAGCGCGAGGGCTTCTACAGTGTGTAGTTTTCACCTAAACACTTTGTGTATCGGCGCTGAGGTGATCAAGTACAGACATAGGCTCTAAATAAATCCATGCAGTATCAAGGCACAACTCTTATTTGCTTATTTGAGGAGCATTAACAACACCCTGGGTCAGGCAGTGCATGCACGCCGAATGTAAAAAACGTAGGTTGATACGTGCTTGTGTCACAGGGGAGCATAAAGGAGGAGGCGCTGGAGGAGAGCACCACCTGTTTGAAGTGGATCCTGCTCTGGTGCTGCTCGCATGGAAGCTAGGGCGTGCCATGAACCCTCAAGAGATCTCCATCCTGCTCTATGCGTCAGCCCTGCTGGGGCTGCGGCCAAAAGGGTCTTCACTATTCGCCTGCCTGGACCATCTTTGCCACACCTGCCACACCGCAGGGCCGCAGGCAAGAATTGTGTGTGCGCCTTAATTGCATCGTGTTTTTGGGAGAGCGCATGTGTGAGTGTATGTTTAGATGGGTTTTTACCATAGAGTGCTGCTAGTGTCACCGTTGCAAGGGAGACCCTGTGTTGTTTGTTTAAATGAATCTGGATTACAAGTGGAGCCTTTTTTGCTTGATATGCAGGGTTTGGGAGGTGTGAATGGAAAATGTCAATGGAAGCGGGGAAAGCGCGCTACTAAGATGCCAGATTATGCAAGGTTTTGGGTGGTATCCTTTGCCGCATCGATGCAATTATTTGCCACCTAATCACCTATAAAAACACATCCTCATGTATGGCTGGATCTGGTCCTGCAGGCATTGGCCAACAGTGTGTGGGCTTTGGGGAAAATGGGCATGGCTCCTCCACCTAAACTGCTGCGGCGGCTATTACATGCTTCCTACAACCAAATGTATGACTTCACTCCACAGGTATGTGTTTGTAGTAATCTCTATTTGGCTTGTGCTATTCAAACAGTGTCAGACTTGTGCCACCACCAACGAGCGCCAGCTCACATCGAGGGTCTCAAAATTATCAAATCCTGCAGTTGGGAGCTCTGTTGATTGATCGCCTAAGCCTTTCAGAAGCATCAGATGCTTACGTTGGCCTGGGCTTAATAGCTACCTTTTCCGAAGATATTGATTATAATTATAATTGTTCACCTCCTGACTCAGCCCTACCCTCCTCATGCTTTCAAACCCTTTTGGTTGTACCTGTGAACGCAGGGCCTGGTGAGCGTGGCTTATGGGTTCACACTCATGCATAGCAGCCGGCAGCAGCTGTTCATTCCTAGGGCCTGGCACCTCAAGCTGATACATGCCTCGTGGCGATTCATGCAGCAGCAGTCATATCCATCAGATCAGCAGCAGCAGGGTGGCGAGCAGCAGAGTACTGTAATGCGCACCCTCAGCTCACCATTGGCACAGCAGCAGCAGCAGCAGCAGCAGCAGCAGCAGCAGGGAAGCGGGTTGGACAGGGGTTCAGGCAGCCTGTTTGATGCCAGCACTGCTGTTTCAACTGTGCATGCCTCGACGCTCGTCCGCCTGCTCTGGTGTCTTGTCAAGGGGGGCACATCACCCTCAAAACCTTGGCTGGCTACTTGCTTTGCCCAGGTGGGCATGTCATCTGTTTCGGAATGGGTTGGGTTATCAGGAATGTCCTGTCTCTTCCTAGCAGGTATTATTGGGAGAAAAGTGCAAGAGTGTTTGCCCTCTTCAAGGGTGTTTTAAGCACAGTCAAGATGGCAGCTTCTGCTGTTAAGGATTCCTTCTTAGACCACGCCACTCAGCACTTTTGCTTGTGTTATATATCAGGGTTGCTCAACTATGCCCTCGGGGCAGTCTGTGCTAGAAAGTCAATCTGTGCTAATAAATTAGTTGATAGCCGTGTGTATACATGCCTGCACCTATGCACACTACCCTCGTGCCCTGTGTGCTCAGGTGGATTTGCAAGCCAGCTCACTCAATGCCATCGACATAGCCAATGCTCTATGGGCACTGGGTCAGCTCCGCCGCCGCCCTCCCATGCCCCTCTTGGCCAAGCTCTTAGGAAGGGCATATGCGCACATGGCAGAGCTGCCAATAGAAGGGCTGGTGTGTGTGGTGTGGGCGGCTGCACAGTTGGGGGCCCGTCCCAGCCCGTCCTGGGCTGAGCGCTTCTTGCGGCTGGTGTTCCGCAGGTAGATGCACAAAGCAGGTGTTTTTGCTTTTTGCTATGTTGATGGTCGTGTGTATGTGCTTACGTATTTGCGTGTGTGCAAGTGCGTATGTGGTTCTATCCTGGCGATTGAGCAACCCAAGGCAGCCTCGCCCTCTCTTGTGTCTTAATAGAGGGATAAAGCAATGCTTTGATTTGTACGCACATGGCAAGGACAATTGGTTGCATAGGCTCCCGGCACAGCTGCCTCAAACAAGCCTGCACGGCACTCCTTGCTCCTTAATCCTGCCAAGCCCTCCTCCTCGCTGCTCACCCTGGCCTTCTTTCCCTGTCTGATCAACAACCACAGTACTATCTTCCTTGTTTTTATCTTTGAACACACAAAGCAATGCTCCTCTCTCAACCTCCACCCGCTTCTATGCGTGACCGCAGCCGAGACCGCCTCACGCCCCGTTTGGTGTCCACCACGCTGCTCTCGTTGGCTCGCCTCCGCCTGCGCCCCAACAAGCGATTTGTGCACGGACTACTACTGTCCCTCCAGCCCACCTCTTTGTCTACCGCTGCCGGCCGAGCAGAGACCGTGCAGCTGGGAATGGCCTTACCGGTATGCTCGCTGATAACAGTGAGAGTAACAAAAGAGCTGGGATGGATCAGCGTGCATCAAGGGAAGTCGAAAGGCAGCATGGCTTAGGATGAGACCTCAGACAAAAATAAGAATAAATAGCAGGATTGTAGAGAACAAATACATGAGTACATGAATGCTAGTGCTGGGCATTGTACATCCTTGTTTTTACTCATTTATCATTTATCACTAATCATTCAGCATCTCGTCCTTGGTGATTTGCAGGCTTACAACACACAATAATTTTTTCTCCATACTTGAGTGCTAGACATCGCAAAATTGTATGGTGCTGGCCGTGCTTGTAGGTGCTGGGACACGGTCTCCCTGCTGAGATGCTGCCTGCCTTCCAACGTTTGGTAGATGTGCGACTGCCCCAGCTGAAAAATGAGGCAGCCAGGGGGGTTGCATGCAGGGGTTGGGCTGCCTTGGGACTCAATGTAGATGAATCAGCACAGGAGGGAAAGGGCAAGGAACCATAATATGCCAGTTCAAGATCCTAGGTTAAATATCACGAGCTTTGTTCAATGGGGGTGTGTGTTGTGCGTGTGGGCACACGGGACCGATATTAGGGCATACCAGGGTATACATGGATCTGCCTAGACCCCTTTTTAGCATCGCCTGTATTTTCATATTTAGTTTGATAGCTTTGTTTTAAGATAGCTTGGTGTACAACTTGAGAAGAGACTTAAGGATGAGAATGCTTTTTGTTGTCAGTGACATTTAATAATCAGTATGAGTGTAATGTTGCCAGTGTTGCCTTTGCTAAGAGAGAGAGAGAGAGAGAGAGAGAGAGAGAGAGAGAGAGAGAATGTCGAGCATAGTGTTACAAATTTGGCCCCTTTGCCAAAGGATGCAAGTGTATGCTCATATATGTTGTACCATTGTTTATGTATAAAAGTGTATAGGCAATGACTGCTGCAGCAGTAGAAAACAATCCTTGATTAATATCTGCTTGGTACTTTTTGTGTGTGACTGCTGGATAGAACGACGCACATTATTAATTAGGAATGGGCATGATTAAATGTGTATTTTTTTGTAATTAATTATGTGCGTGACCGACGCCGTAGGGACTCTACAGCAGATACAAACAGGTAACTTGCCATACACATTGAATGATCGATACGTTTCGTAAGTCTAGTGTGGACTCCTTTTGGAAGAGAGAAATTTTATCCCACCTTTCCATCAATACCATAAAATCATACAGGCTACAACTTGAAGCTGTGACTGCCCTTAGCACCCTTATCACATGTTGTAGTAACTGTTGTTAACGTTCAGGGGAGAAGCAAGGGGACAGGGGGAAACCTTGTGCCTAGCAGATGGCCCTGCCGATTTATTTTCCTTAGCTATCATGAAACCAAAAGACACATAACAAACAAATTAAATATACACCTGATCGAGATTAAGTAATGTGTAGACACTTCCCCTACCCATCCAGCAGAAAAGGCACGAGAACATCATAAGCTATTAATGCCCTAATGCCTCGCTTACTCGGACATCACCAAACCCTCCACACCATCCTGCTAGGGACAACAGGCACCATTTACAGCAGCCAAACAAGGAACCCACCCCAAAGCCTCAGAGTTACTGGCCTATATGCCCAGCACTCATGGAGAAATTTACATTATATGCATGCTTTCTCAGGGGGTTCAACTGAGGCCCTAACAGGGGTACTTTTGAAATGTGAATTGAACATGTGCGCCGCAACTGGCAGATTCTAAACTTGGCACCCAGAGGGTTTTGGTATACTACCTGAGCTTGAAACTGCCAGTTGTGGCGCGCGCACTCTATTCACATTTCAAAATGCCTAATTGCCCTCGGCGTGAACCCCACTTTTAACCACAAAATCTTCACAGCTGTTCACCCACTCCACCAAATTACATGATTTTATGTGGTATAGACTCCTTGTAACAAATAAATATAATTGCAAAAGAAATGGAGTCAAACGGTGAAGTGGTTGCTGATATACACGAAAAAATGCTGTTTTCTCATGGAAAGCCGCACCATTAGGGATTTGGTGGTCAGGGTGAGCGCACACAGTGACTTACATCGATGTAAGCACATCCTCGTGCAGCTCAAAATAAAAGCTTTCATTCAAAGCAAAAATGTTCCAATCGGATGAAGGGGCTGTGAATGGCCGGTTTCTGAGTGGAAAAAAGGCATATATTTGGACATTTCCCCAGTTGACCCCTCTGGTGCTTTATGTTCTTTCTTTAGTTAAACAGCTGAGCAATGTAAGGCCCCAGAACAATAGCACGCTCGCTACTACGTCCATCAGGCTTTCCAGTCACTATAGCAATACTTATAATAGACGTTACCACCCAATTAAAACAGGGAAGCACGCCTGTTTGCCATTCCTGTTTTTCAGATCATCAATACAGCTCCCGCCAAGTAGGTCTGGATCATCAGCTGTATACACCGTTAAAAACTTCAATGCAATGCATTCCAGCAACACACCAGCTGCGGCGGCTGTGGCACACGGCCAAGCGCCTATTGATTTTACTGGAGAAGGTGGAAGGAGCCTCCGTTACTCTCCACATCATCCTTTTGGGTGTGGGCGGCACCATCTACAACACTCACACTCTGAAGCCTTTCAAGGAACTGGGTCTCGATTTTCAAAGAGTTAAGAAGCTTGCTTCCAAGCTCCATGTGCAGTCTGTGAACTTTACTGCTAAACTTGTGCATACCAGACGTGCCCTTTCCAGTGCTGTTATCAACTCTCATCAGGAGCCGGTTTCAGGCCAAGCCTGCAACCCTCCTGATCCCCATTGATTTTTTCTTTCCTTTTCGTGGTGGAGAGTTTTACGGTACTCGGTACCAAAGTGCGTGGCTCCTATTCCTTAATTGATGTGGGGAGTGGCTTTCACTGCCTGCGTAGTTTTTTCTATTCTATTTTTCTTTCAGGTGGTAATATGGCGAGTGCGGGCCTTTTCCTTCAAAGCACCAAATCCATCAACTTTCGTTTTGTGTGCACTTTTATGCAAAGTACCTGCTAAACAACGCTCTAGATAGACAACGATTGCAATGTGATCTGTTCTATCCAGGCTTATGATGTCAGCAGTTCTTGCACTGTCATTGTCTGTTCCTGTTTCTTAGTCTTTTCTTTCTCCATCGCTCGGAAATGTTAGATCTTGCATCATATGTAAGACAACCTGGGGATCATGGCAGGCAGAATACACCGAGGTTCCTGACCTCCCTTTGCTGCCTGCTTTTATGAATTCTGCAAGCTCTTTGAGAAAAGTAGGGCCAAAAACGTCAAGGCCCCTTCTTCCTGTGTCGACTATAAACAAGGAGTCTACAGTTGTGGTGCCGTTCATATTCCAACGAAAGCAGCCCTTGTAGCTGCAGGCAGCGCATACAAGCACAGAGATAAGTGACAACAGGGCTGGGTCGGCCAGAACCACAGATGCATTTCAGAGCAGGGAAGACTCTTTCAATACGGTCAAACAATGTGCATATAGCTGACCACATTAGACGCAGCCATATTACTGCTTACCGATATCAGAATCAGAAAGTGGAGTGAAGGCAACAAGTCAAGCCAAGGTCCCCACAGCTTGTCCCCCTACACTAGTTCTTTCTTATCTATTCATACCTGGCAAGCAGATCCATCAGTTGATTCCAGCTCTGCGGTTTGTGGGATTGGTTTGTGCCACTGCTAGCTGCTCCTCGCAAATCAGTGCGTGCACGCCACTCTGACAGGTCCATGCAAACACACTCCACCACAATAACCCGGGCATTGGCCTGTGGTAGGTGTGCTCAATTATTTGTTTCAAGCATTGATCTAACTGCTCCCGTTTCCCTTTCCCAAAAAATCCCTCAAACAGGGTACATCCTCTTGTAAATTTCAAATTTGCGCCATCCTATCGGCACCCAAGGTTCTAGTACCAAATCCATAAATGCAGCTGCTACTGCCTACCTGATCTGCCATATCCTTAAAGGCTTGGTACAAAGCAAATTTTGCAAGAGGGGTGTCGACCAGCGTACTTATCCCGTTACACAGCTGCCTCTCTGCCAGCTGAAGAAGCACCTGTGGCATGTCAAATGAGGTGTTAAAGGGGGTATAGTTTAAAGAAAGGGGACACTCTGTTTGCAAAAAACGAAAAGGACAAGAAAAGAAATACTAGCAAATTTGCCAGCTACAGATGCAGCCAATAGCGAATCATCATCAGGTCCAAGACTTCAATCATCACCAGGCAACGGAAGGATCGTGTGTTTGTGATAGTTATCATGACTGGTTTGAATGCGGGAGGAATTAAGCAACTGAATGCATTCTGCAAGTAGAACTCTTTCAGCTAATTATCGTATTCATCTCGTTATATGTGAGATAATTTATGTTAATACCCTTTTTGTTTCTTGCGAGTTCATGCAGGCCGTGTATGCCTAGTGCCATGAGGAGCTATGTTATGACTTGCACCAGCTTAGAAGAATAAAGAAGAGAGAGCTGTGCCATCTAGGAATACTTCACTGATAAGATTAATTTGTTCATTATGCAGGGCGTCTGTAGTACTGACTGCCTTTGACCTGGCGCACTTGGCTTATGCCCCTTGAAAACAGGCAAGAGGAGGGCAGGTCAAGCGTAAAGCTTGTGGCTGAGCAGCCGTTTGGCTACATTCATACCTCTGCAGGATCAAACCCTTTGTTCACCAGGGCTGTTAATATATTGACTGAAAGCAACTAGTTGTTTCTTTCACTCTCTTCAGGAGACCTGCCCAATAAGACCTGCTTGATGCGCCTTTTTTATTTTGATTGTGCCTTGTCCGTGCACCTGCCTGATAAGACAGAGCATTCCAGTCAATGGCGGCCGCTGACACCATTGGCTGAAAGGCATCACGTACGTCATCTTTATCAAGCAAAGGCATTTGTAAACTCTGACTTATCAATCTGCGGAAGGAGAACAAACACAATCTCCAGTATGCAAGGGCTAGATAGTATGAAACTTTGTGAGTGTGTGCGCGTGTGTGCGCGTGTGTGCACGTGTGCACGTGTGTGTGTGTGTGTGTTTGTGTGTGTGTGCGTGTGTGTGTGTGTGTGTTGTGCATGCGTGTGCGTGTGTGTGTGTGTGTGTGTGTGTGTGTGTGTGTGTGTGTATGTGTTGTGCACGCGTGTGTGTGTGTGTGTGTGTGTGTGTGTGTGTGTGTGTGTTGTGCATGTGTGTGTGTGTGTGTGTGTGTGTGTGTGTGCGTGCGCGCGCATGTGTGTGGGTATGTTTGTGCGTGTGCGGACGCACACTTGAGTGTACATTACCTGCTAACCGTAGATTTACCAGAGCAAGGGTGACCCTTCAGGAGCAGCAATGTAGTATTCATTGAAAGCAAAGGACTACCAAATTGCTTTTGCAAAAATACTGGCTGAATAATAGATTAAATATAATTACGTTTGAGAATGATGAAAACATGGCCCTGAACAGGGACAGGCGAAATATTGTTACAGAGGTAAAATTGGGAGCTCCTTTGACCACTTGCTTCTTCTCACGAGCAGGCTGATGGATGGTGTGTAACACTGTGCACTCACTGCCTCTTTGCCGCAGACAGAAGTTCTAGCAGACAGAGAGGAATCTAGGGGAAAATTTCATCCGCCGCAGCCCCTCGCTGCACCGCCATCTCACACAAATAGTAGCAAACGCAGCAGCAGCAGCAGCAGTGGCAGGAGCGCTGATTGGCAGGTGTGTTTGCTGCTGTGCTGGGCATGCACGGATGAACAAGTGTAGTCAGGCAACCGCGAGTGCATGGCCTGCAGTTCCAGCAGTCTTCATTTCCTCCACCATTGTTGGCGCGTGTATTCGTGCAGGCAATCTTCTTTCTGGACCAGAAATCTCAAGGCAAGCTCGTTCAGCCGGTGACCAGTTGCTCCACAGCACAGGACCGTGTCATCAGCTGGCGTTTACTTTTTACTCACTGGCTCCCCAAACGCACGCGCGAGCCCGAGCCCATCTGTATCCCTTTGAGCCACATCAGCTCACCCAACAGTGTGTGCAGCTTCTCTGTTTTTGAGCAGTGTGGTCCCCGCGTGTGCGTGCACCGGCTCCCACTTGCTGTGTCAAGGTGTGTTTTCTGGTCTTCTCCTTCCCATGGCATGCTTGTAGTAACTCCTCATTGTGCATTCACTTTATCTATGGGGCCTGTACTTTGCCTCTGCCCAGGTTTGTACGGTTTGTAAATTCCTTGCTGTCTGCAAATTTGCAGAGCCGTGACTGCCGGTCTCAACCTGCATCTACAGCGTCAGCAATACAACACAGAGCAGCAGCGTCGCTTCTTCGGCCTCGAAAAGGCGTCACAGGCTGCAGCGAACGCGCCCTACACTTACGCGACAGGTGGGATCACGTCCCATCCACGATGAAGTAAAACCTGGTGTTGTTGCTGTAAATGCCGGCTATAGTTGTGCGTGTGGAATCGCTCGTGCAATGTTCATGCCGGCATGTAAGCTGCTCTCCTCCAAAGCACAGCCATGGACATTCTCACACATATAGTTCCATACACGCTTACACAAACATACACACATACACGCATGCACGCACGCGCACACACACACACACACACACACACACACACACACACACACACACGCACACACACACACACACACACACACACACACACACACACTCACACACACGCACGCATGCACGCACACTCAATCTCTCAAACACGCACACATACACACGCATTAATACACACACATAAACAGACACAATCAAACACACACATACACACACACACACACAAACACACCTCGCAGGAGAGGAGTCACGCTCTGTTGAGCTGACCTTCCACAACGTCAAGAGCAGCAACCCGACTCTCGTGGCAATCCAGCTCTCTTTGGTCCTTCCCCAGACAGTGGCTCCACAGCAGCAGCTGGATGGCCAAGTGATGTCAGCCCAGCAAGATGACCTTCAGCAGGCGCACAATCACAACGACAACAGCACCAACAACAATCAGGCGCAGCGGCATGACTCCAAGCAGTCTCCACCTTCCCGTCAAAGTAGACAGGAGGGCAAAGGGGGGGCAAGCACACTGGGGGAGCAGGGTGCATCGAGCTCTCGCCACACCTCACTCACGCAAAAAACAGTTCCAGGCGATGGATCGCAGGGCCTTGCCGGCAAGGATGAGTCAGGTGAGGCCATTTGAACAAGGCTCGCATGTGTACAGATGCCTCACACACAAACAAGGCTCTTTCTCATGAACCCACCTTTGAAACCCTCATTTTCCATCGTCTGCTCCTTCTATTCTCTCAGGTAGCAAGGAGGGCACCACCAGCAGCACTGATACCAGCATACCTGGCACTGGGCAGAAACTTGCCAATGTTAGCAGCAGAGGAGGCAGCCCGCTACATGCAGCTGGCAGGATACACTGCAAGCCAGATGGGGGCACCGAAGCATCGCAGGGGGAGTGTGCAGGTGTTGACTGTAGGGAGGCTCGCCGCACTGGTGGGCTTGTGCAGAGGCCATCTGAGGCCAGCAGCATAGAGCCGGGGCAAGTTGGCGTGCAAGGTGTTGGGAGCACAAGTGCACGGCTTCCAGGAGGTGGTGCAAAGGAGGGATGGGAAGCTCAGTCGCCAGAAACTCCTGACAGCTCTAGTGGCAACAGCAGCAGCAGACGAGGGGGTGCTATGCATAGAGGCGACTCAAAGCATCAGCAACAGGGGACGAGAGGGGGAGATTTAGGGGAGGTCGGAGGATTAGAACAGCGTGCAAAGGAGGAGGAGGTGGC
>Ga0307951_1002269_pt1 | contig 11985 bp, 9 predicted proteins | sample OrgLakmetagen374_FD_201842 | JGI IMG/M metagenome (GOLD analysis project Ga0307951, IMG submission 201842) | Saline water microbial communities from Organic Lake, Antarctica - #374 | ecosystem: Environmental > Aquatic > Non-marine Saline and Alkaline > Saline | place: Antarctica: Organic Lake... | reverse complement strand
CTCTCTTTCTCTCTCTCTCTCTCTCTCTCTCTCTCTCTCTCTCTCCATCTTTCTCTTGCTCTCGCCACAATGTGTGTTGCGCAGGGAGTTCATTTCCCCCTTCCTCCCACTTTGGCTCGTCTATCAGCTCTAGCTCTGAGAGGGACGACCTTTCTGCTGGGCGATTCCCCACCGAGCTGTTTCAAGCACCCCCACGGCTGTCCTTGCCGTCCCAGCTTATGCGGCAGCAGGTTGAGCAGCAGCAACAGGAGCAATCTCCTCAGCAGAAAATGCAGATGCAGCAGCAGCAGCAGCAGCAGCAGGAGGAGGAGCGGCAGCAGGATCCAAGAACAGAACAAGTGCAGCAGCACCCACAACAGGCCCACGTTGAGGCCCCCCCGCCACAACCCTCTCAAATTCACCCTCTTGCTGGACGCACAGGCATGTTGCCGCCAAGGAAGCCTTCGCACCTGGACTTAGAGGGTAGGAGACGTCAGTGAAAAGTTGAATGTCAGAGCATTTGAACTTGAAGGTCGTGGTGTTTGTTTGGTGCTGTGACAAAGCTGGAGCTTCAATTTAAGGCAACAGATCGTGGAAGTACCTTTTTCTATCAGAGAATAAGTTGATTTCTGCCATGATTCTGCTACAACATTCTTTTTTATCAGAGAACTAAGTTGATTTCTGCCACGATTCTGCTACAACATCCATTTTTATCAGAGAACAAAGTTGATTTCTGCCATGATTCTGCTACAACCTCAGTGGAGAGGATCCATTGAGCATGCAAGCCTCGGTGCGTTATTCCCGCAGCTTGCACACATTGCAAATGATGTTGAAAGATGCATAACCGATTGAACACTTTGCTCAGTCTGTACCATATTCAACACAAATGCATTTACAGGGACTCACTCGAGCAGATCTGACGATCATCTGGCTGGGTTCAGTGATGAAGAGGAGGAACGCCAAAAGGAGGAGCAGGTGCATTATGCCTCCCAGGATACAATATTGTCGTAAGCATACTGACGCTGTCTGGCAGGTATAGGAACAATTAGTGTTTACATTGCTTTCACAGGCCTGTTTTATGAATGCCAATTGCTTTGTGTGCGCAAAGAATGCTTGCACTTGACTGCTACTTGTAATTGAAGTTGAAAAGGTTACAAGCTTGGAAGATCTATACACACAAAAATTGTGCATGTTAAAATGACACACATGTACACATACACCTTGCACGCAATATGCAACTTTCATATTGTATATTGTACATACATATTTGTGCACCAGGATGCTTTCAGCGCAAACAAGGCCGAGCACGGTATTGTGCTTACGGTTGCCACCCATACAAATTAGATTAAGAAAAGAGAGGTATGGAGTAATGGTGCATATCAATCAATCACGCAGGGCACACATGACGCTTTGGTACGCCAGGAGGCGTTCAGAGCAAGAGAGGCTGAGCATGGTGTCATGGCACCCCGTCCTCAGATTGCTGCTGCTGCAGACATCAGGCAAGAGGCGCGAGACACAGCTGCTGCTGCAGGTGTGTGCTTTATTGTGCCTAAGTGCTCTTTCCCTTAACCACGCTGGGTTTGTTATCGCTACCTACCTTATTTTCGATTGCATAGTGAGATCAGAAGACGGGAAGCTCCTTTTGAAATTAAGCTTAACCTGAGGCAGGTTGTGGGAATCAAGATAATAAAAGATGAAGAAACAACAGAGAAACACGAATTAAAAAGCAAGAGTGATAGCAGCCTACCACTTTTGCTGGACTACAAGAACTGGAGTTCATGTGTTATACACTTAACTCAGCAGTTTGTGATTGTGACCTGGATGCATACATTCAGCCCGTGTTATCAGTTCAAGGATCCCAGCATAAAATTTCCTGGTACATAAAAACAAAGCAGGCAGTACAAAGCCACTCCTTGCATTAATTAGAAAGCCACTCCTTTCACTAACTAGAAGGAAAAGAAAAAGGTCAATGGGGATCATGAGGGTCGCAAGCTTGACCTGAGATTGTCTTTTAATTCCTGGGATTGAATCGCTTTATGTGTTCTTCACCTATTGAAATCTTGTTAAGTACTCTTGTTAAGTTCTTTTGTTCAGTACTCTTGTTTATCGCTCCAGGAGTGCCTGTCACACCTCCAGCTGATGAAGGACCTCCCCCTCCATCAGCAGCTGCGACTGCAACACAAGGACCAGCACCGGGTAAGATCATTGCATGCATGCATAGAAATAGATGGAAGGAAAAGCAAGGCCAGCTACAGCAGAGCTGCAACACAAGGACTAGCACAGGTGTGATCGTCGCATGCATAAAAATAGATGGAAAAAAGAGCTAAGCTGGATCAGCTGCGGCTGCCACACAAGAATTAGCACTGGGTACGATTATTGTTTGCGTGTATAAAAATAGATGGAAAGAAAAAAGTCGGATCAGCTGCAGCTGCAACAAGGGGTGATCATTGCATGCATACAATAACGTTGGATGCAGGGGAGGAGGAAGAATAAATGGAAATAAAATAATACAGTGCTCTGCACATTAAAGAATTACGTATAGGTTATAGATTGCACCTGGGCCGTTGATCTTCAAGCAGGAGAGAAAAGGGAAAGGTACGTTTCAAAAGATAGAGTTTACACACGTGTGGATTATCAGCCTACAGGAGCCGTGAATTATCAGCCCACAAGAGCATTAAATGCACAAAGCTGATTTTTCATTGTGTGGCTGCTAGCTTAATGTGACCCGCATCTGGCTTGCATGAGATCCGCGTTTGGCTTTTATTTACATTGTGTGACCCACATTTTGCTTTAGTGTAATTTGGCTTATGTATCCGCATTTGGCTCATATGAGATTTAGCTTACCTACATGTGCTCCGCATTATAGGCTTTTTTTTACATTGTGTGACCCTGGGAATAGAATATCAACTTAATTAAACTAAATTGTTTTTGCCTACAAGATTAAAGGAATTGGGTATCAAATCGGCTTGTTCTCCTTTTCCAAATGACAGTAGCACACAGATCTCTCACAAGCCTTTTTTATTGCCTCCAGATTTTTAACATCATCCTGTGCTGAGGCAACGTTATCGATTCGTTAGATTTAGGCAGAGATTAGAGAGGTTTGCGTTAAACATCTGCAAATATCTGCTGAGTATGTTTCGTGTCCCCGTCATCGCTGCCTAGCCGTGGGCTCATTACCTTAACTGGTTGCTTAGAACTAATTCCATTAGCTCTGCACGTCTCGACAAGAACAGAATGGAAATTAAAGCAAATTGCCCAGCAATCAACACTCCTTCCCAATTTCAGCAAGCTAGTAAACCTGAAATTGATCGCATCCAGTGCAGCCCCACAAAAATTCAATCTTCTCAGCTAACAACATGCTCTGGTTAGAAAGCACACTGCTGCTTGCAGACGCAAGCTCAGGCTGCTTAGCCACCTCCCACTTCTCCTGTTATTGTATCTTGCACGTGCTCTTTGCACGTTTTCCCTACCACGTACAGAAGCAATGCCACCTGGTGCACAAGCGCGGCTAGATAGGGCTGCGGCAAAAGCCCACAATGAGCGTTTAAAGGCAGAAGTCAACGCACAAGTCGATAATCAGCTTCACACACAGGTATTTTTAGAAGTGATACAGCAACCGAATGGGTGGGTGCTTTGTAGTCGGAAGTATATGTGTTCGCAGCGATGCCGTCAAAAGTAATTGTGGATTCTGTAAGGGGTAATCTGAAATCAGTTTCTTAGTGAACGGGTGTGAACAGCGTGCTGTGACGCATGCTTTTTTTTGCCTCATGCACGCTGCGCTTTACAAAGCGGCAACATTTATTTGCAGACTGTTCACATACCACCGCCTTTGAAAAGTTCTGCCATGCCCTTCCCAAAGCACAGCACAGCGCTGACATGTCTGGCACCACCACCAGCATTCCCGTATAAAAATACCTTGTCGGCTTGGCCACCTCCCACCTGCAGGAATGCAAACAGGTCATATTAGTCATATACACCACCATCAATGTGTTAACATGCACGCCTACTGCTTTGCTTCCTCATAAAATGATCTGGGAAGTTGGTGAAGAAGCTGACGCTGGCATGCGGTCTGATGCAGCTTCCATGAACTGTTTCAAGATGAGGATTTAATTTTGACTTCACCTGTGAGCCTTTGAAAACTTCTGTTGTGGAAAAATTCTGTCATGTCACGACAAAAGTGATCAAATGCACGCTGGTGCTCTGTCATGGCACGCTAAAAGTGATCAAATGCACACTGGTGCTCTGTCATGGCACGACAAAAGTGATCAAATGCACACTGGTGCTCTGTCATGGCACGCTAAAAGTGATCAAATGCACACTGGTGCCCTGTCATGGCACGACAAAAGTGATCAAATGCACACTGGTGCTCTGTCATGGCACGACAAAAGTGATCAAATGCACACTGGTGCTCTGTCATGGCACGACAAAAGTGATCAAATGCACACTGGTGCTCTGTCATGGCACGCTAAAAGTTATCAAATGCACACTGGTGCTCTGTCATGGCACGATAAAAGTGATCAAATGCACACTGGTGCTCTGTCATGGCACGACAAAAGTGATCAAATGCACACTGGTGCTCTGTCATGGCACGCTAAAAGCTATCAAATGCACACTGGTGCTCTGTCATGGCACGAAGAAAAAAGTGATCAAATGCACACTGGTGCTCTCCAGCGTAGGCTTTACACTTTTGCTTTTGTAGACTGCTCATTCAGGTATCATCCCCGTCTCCTCCCTTTATTGTGTGCAATGCTTCATTCCAAAGCAGCTTCCTTTCAAATTATTAGTTTGGGGATAGCTACTTGCCGCCTGCACACATTTCTGCTTGGGTTGCATTGACGTGCGTTGTTTAACTAAAGAAGCTCCTTACACTTTGTCACTGCCTCACGGTTTCCTCTTTCGGGAGAATGAATCATGGTGCGAACATGCGTGGGCTCTTTACACTTTGCCGCTGCCTCAGTCTTTCCTTTTTCTTGCTTATATTTCTCGGGGAATAAAGTTGCAAATACAAGAACTTATGATGTTTGCCGTACAACAGGCTGTCCTTGCCGGAGCCAAGGACCAGCCCCAGCCCAAGGAGCCTGAGGCAGTGACAGGTCACACGTTATTAATATATGATAATTTATTTTGCACACTTGCATCGCGCTGTTTACGCATTTTGCATCATGAAGGAAATCCATTGAACATGCTGTCATGGTGTACTTCTGTCTGGTATGTGTCGTGAAAATTCAGTGTGTGAGCCCATGGTTGTTGATCCTATGGTTGTTGAGCCCATCAGTGTGTGAGCCCATGGTTGATCCTATGGTTGTTGAGTCCATCATCTCTGACACAAATGGGTGGCGTTGTCTTGTAAGCAACATTTGATTTGGTCTTGTAAGCAACAACATGTCTTGTACGCAACAACATTTGATTGGGTTAACATGTCTTGTATGCAACATTTGAGCGACCATAATGCCAGCCATGCCTTGCACCGTCCTGTACTGATTTCTCAGGTGCTCCTGTCTGCCTCCTGCAATCTATCTAGCCTCCCCACATATTTCCTTATCTTTACGTATGAACCGTCAAGCGTGCTCAATTGTTGATTTGTGTGTTGCTTACACATTTCCCCCCGTAAGAAGGCAGTCTCCAATGAGGCAGTCTTCAATTAGGCAGTCTTCAATGAGGACTCTTGTGCTGAGGCACTCTTTAAAACAACTTGCTCAAACATACAATGCAAATCCTACTCACATCCATTGCAATTAGGCCAGCACCCTCCAATATCTGTTTTTATTCAATTACATAACAGATTTAATTTCAATTGTCAGATTAGCATTGTGTTCAAATGCTTCTCTATTACCTATTGTGGAGTGTGGTTTTCTCTGCCAACGTGCAATTTTATTTTATCCTCTGTATATCCTAATGTTATGCATTACACACATGAATCTCTTAGGCTAGCAAGCTCCAATGACTGCTTGTGCTCCTCAAAGAGAAAGGGCACTACCTCCAGGCTATCCTATTCTTACCCTCTGTATACCCTCCTGCTATGCCATGCGCATATGTGCATAATTCAGGCCAGCAACCTCCTATGACTGCTCGTGCTCCTCAAAGAGAAAGGGCACCACCTCCAGGCTATCCTGTTACTTTGGAGTCCGGCAGGATCTACTTCTTCTATCGCCCCAAGGTGGGTGCGGGTCGTGCATGCCATTTGGATGCATCATGTGTGTAAAGGCAGCCTGGATGAGCACTGGGCACGCATTTCATTGGCATAATTTCACGTCTTGTAAAGGCAACCAGGGTGGGTGTTTATTGTGTATTTCTCTGAACTGATTCATGCACTTGTACAGGTAGTTTTTTCAGTGTTCTGCCGATCAAATTAGGTTCCTATCAGATTCTTGCATTGTGCGCTTGACAGCTCTCCTTGTCTATCATGTGCGAGGCTTGGTGAATGCATGGCTTTGATAGCAAAACACATTTAAGGAGCGCCTTAGTTGGGTGTTTCTGCTCAAACAAGCAATCACGTCACGTCTCCTTGGCAAGGAGCAATTGAAGGCTACTAGTCGTCCCAATGTTTTTTACCACGTTGGCCTGCTTGCAGCCCCTTGCCCCTGCACTACATCCCCCCCCTACACTACATGCACACAGCCCCCCCTGCACTACATGCACACACATACACTACATGCACACATCCCCCCCTGCACTACATGCACACAGCCCGACATCCTTCACCCTTACAGCGTGGACACCATCCAGCGCTTCGACATCATCATGGAAGTTATGCACCGCCCCAAGTCAGCAGCATTTGCGGAGTTCGTAGCTAGGTCGGCTGCAAGTGATGCTGCAGGCAGAGGTGATGTTGCTGGCACAAAAGGTAGTAGTGTCGCTGCAGGACAAGGCCCCTCAGAGCAGAGTGGTGGTGGTGCTGTTGGGTCAGTCACAGGTGTGGGCGGAGTGGGAATAGGAGGGTACGGGGAGCCGCGTCGGGGATCTCAGCCACAAGACCGCCCTGAAACAGCTGGAGAGGCAGCCATTCAACGTGTGTTTGGGCAGCAAGAGAAGGAAGAGCGTGGGGTGCGGCAGCAGCAGCAGCAGCAGCAGCAGGAGCAGCAGCAGCAGCAGGAGGTGGAGAGGCGTCAGCCCCAGGGGGCGGCACTGAGCCCCCCTAGAGCTGGAGCAACTGCTCGTGCTGCTGGGGGCAATGTGGAGGAGGTGAGATGTGACCTGTATGGCCTGAAAATGGAGCTGTTGGTGTTAGCTGAAATAACTTCCAGTATCATGTAACAGTACAACTCATGTAACAGGCAATCTTGTTCAAGTCAATGAATATACAACTATAACAGTACAACTCATGTAACAGGTAATCTTGTTCAAGTCAATGAATATCCAACTATAACAGTATAACTCATGTAACAGGCAATCTTGTTCAAGTCAATGAATAATGCATGATCCAATTCGCTAATGCTGCAGCAGCCTTCTTAGTCCTTGTGGTATCAAATGATGTATGTTCCAAATGCACATAGAGACTGACCGGTTGCTTCCCTTTTATGTGTTCTCCCTTGCAGCTTGAGCCTGGGTCCCTTGTGCGTCAGATCACAGTGTCCAAGAAGCACCTTCCATCTGTCTACACCCACGAGCATTTTTTTGCGTACATCAGTGAGTGGGGTTGGCCAGAAGCGTGTATATATACACAAAGGTTGGCAGAACCATATGTACTTTGCTGCACATTTTTGTTTGGGCTGCCAAAACACCAAATGTTCACCGTACTACATATGGTTCTGGCCAACCTTTTCAGTGAGTGCACTGGGTACCGTACTGACTCTAGATCACGCTTGCCCTCCTCTGCCTAGACAAAAAAGCGTTTTTAGCAGAGTTCAGTCAACTTGCATCTTTTAGAAGATTTGAAAGTTATTGGTGTAAGCACATATCTGAAGATATTAAGTGTCAGTGGTTTCCAGCAAATGATTGTGCAGAGTTTGATAGCCTGCTCACAGCCTTATGTCTGCTCTTTTCCAAATCATTATTACTCAGTTGCAAGTTCCAACCTCAACTGCAGCTGCAGGCACAATAAGGCATAGCATGGCTGACGTATTTTTAGGTTTGGCCAGAACTGTACATACATATACACCGTATATGACTGTTTATTGGGTGATTTCCCTGCCAATAGAATTGTATATACACCGTATATATATATATTTATGGCCAACCCTGCGCATTTCCATCCTCATCGCAAATTTAGGTGCCATAGGGCACAGCGTGGCTGAAGTGGTTGCACGGGAGGAGCAGTACATGACTGAGCGCAAAGGCCTGCGCATCCACCCTGCCGATCGTGTAGCTGGATGGTGAGGGTAGAAGAGGTTTTAATTAGTACGTGTCAGATCGAATCACTGTCACTGCAAAGTAAAAGACGCAGCAAATCAACCAATTCAGCTTATTGAACAAGACATATAGAAACTCTCAACTGTCAACCAGCTAATTGCTTGTCACATGATTTGTCGCTGCTAACAATTTGGCATGACATACGTGACTGAGTGATTGAGGCTATGCATCCACCCTGCTGATCGTGCGTCTGGATGGTGAAAGCATAACAGTGGTTTCAAAATTTGTACTTGAATGAGCAAGTGAGCCTATGCACCCATCCTGCCAATTGTGTAAGATTAAACATGTTTTAAATTTGTAAGACTGTGCGCGAAGAGCCTGCACTTCCACCATGCTGATCATTTAGCTGGATGGTGAGATTAGACTAGAATTGGTATTAGTTGGTACGTGACTTTGATCGTGGCTATGTATCCACCCTGCTGATCGTGCGTCTGGATGGTGAAAGCATAACAGTGGTTTCAAAATTTGTACTTGAATGAGCGAGTGAGCCTATGCACCCATCCTGCCAATTGTGTAAGATTAAACATGTTTTAAATTTGTAAGACTGTGCGCAAGAGCCTGCACTTCCACCATGCTGATAATTTAGCTGGATGGTGAGATTAGACTAGAATTGGTATTAGTTGGTACGTGACTTTGATCGTGGCTATGTATCCACCCTGCTGATCGTGTATCTGGTTGGTGAAAGCATAACAGTAGTTTTTAAATTTGTACGTGACAGAAAATTACCCACCTGCCATGCTAATTGTGTAGGCAAATGGTGCAATTGAGACAGCCCTTGCATTTGGACGGGTGTCCCAAGGTTGGCTAAGTGCGTGACTAATTTAAAAACTTAAATTGGCAAAATTATGCTGCATTTACTTTGATAGATCCCTTGCAAGTGTTGCACTGGCTGGAGTAAATAGCGACAAGGTTTATTTTTCCCTTCTTCAGCACTTTGCAGATCCTTACTTTCTAGAGCGTGTTCAGATCAAGTTCATTCCTTAAATATTCTATCTGTCCTTCCCTTTTGTGAATTTTTGTTGCAACCAGGAGCGGAATTGTTTCTCCTGGACCTATTTCAGAAGCAAATGAAGCTTCAGCCCTCCTTGTGCAACATCAGTCAACGTGTTGAATTCTCTCGCCATGTGATTTGCATGACCTATTTCAGAAGCAAATGAAGCTGTAGCCCTCCTTGTGCAACATCAATCAACATGTTGAATTCTCTCGCCTTGTGATTTGCATGACCTACTTCAGAAGCAAATGAAGCTGTAGCCCTCCTTGTGCAACATCAGTCAACGTGTTGAACTCTCTCGCCTTGTGATTTGCATAAGACAGCACACACTTCCATCGCACTTGCGTGTCTTCACAGTGGAACCTACTGCATGTACACCTACCGTACCCAGCCTGGCACGAACAAGCGGGGACCCACAGCTACGCGTCTGGCTTATGTCCTGGTAAGCTTGTGGCAGGATTTGTTTGTAGCTTCACTGGGAAAACTTGCATAGAGAGGTGGGGTGGCACATTGGCAAGCTTTGCTATCACTTCAACTGAAGCACATGTTGTGTTTAATTTAGAAATTTATTTTGGGACTAGGCCGATATCATTGCAGTGACAGTGCAAAATGAATCTGAAATGTGAACTGTTGTGGCAAGGTACGTCGTCCACTTTATAATGATGATTTCCTTGTATGCAAAATGAATCTGAAATGTGAATTTATGTGGCAAGGTACGTCGTCCACTTGATTTGATGATTTCCTTGTATGCAAAATGAATCTGAAATGTGAATTGTTGTGCCAAGGTACGTCGTCCACTTTAATTTGATGATTTCCTTGTATGCAAAATGAATCTGAAATATGAATTGTTGTGGCAAGGTATACGTTGTCCTCTTTATTATGATGATTTCCTTGTATGCAAAATGAATCTGAAATGTGAATTGTTGTGGCAAGGTACCTCGTCCACTTTATTATGATGATTTCCTTGTACTTGACAGTATTTTGAGCTGCCTTGAGAATGCAGATCTTGCAATTGGGTCTTCAATTCAGATTTCTGAATTTGCGTCGTGCTCACTCACATACATGATGTATTCATACAGGAGCTCCCTTTGGAAAAGGAGGTTGGCGAGTGCCAGCAGGATTTGGGCATTGAGCAGAAAGGCGTGTTTGCTGTCAGCGTCAAGGTGTGTTGCCATTTGTGTGCCGTTTGGCAGCGTTGCGTTGATTAAAAGCAGTAATCTAAATTTGGAACTGCCTTGAGCTCCTGTGCTGGGTTTCTGAATGCCTCAATTGTTCATGACAACAACATTAAAACAACGGCATTATAATGCTGGCGCAACATTGGGAATCAGCCTCTACATGATTGGGAAAGGCGCCAATTGGGCACAGAAGGAATACAAATAACATTTAGACCCATTTGCAATGTGTGGTCTCTTATGAGTTCATTTGAAACACCTGAACTCAGGATCTTGACGTGTAGCATAAAGTGAGATGTTCTCACTTTCTGGCTTTCTCATGTAGTCTCTGCTTCCTTTCTCCATTCTCTTTATTCCTTGGTAATAATGACAGAGCCCTGTGCATCTCACGATGCAAGCGTAATAGAACCAATGGTACCTTTGTGTAACCTCGCAGAAGATTTTAGAGGCACCTTTATTGCGTTTATTCTGGTTTAACTCAATGAATTTCATCATTTTACAGAACCCAATGCACCGAGGGGATGAGTCTGGGCCTCCACGTGGACCTGCTATCTCACGCAACCCACACTACACCGCCGAGCAGCTTGCAACATTCGAGGTGGGTACATGCTTTGCATAACGTGTTTGGGTTTGACCATTTCGTACTGCAGAAGTGCTCAGGTGGTCGAATACGTAGGTTGAGGATTTATGGTGTGCACAGGATGACGGTTCCTGGAAGTCCACCAAGTTGCAGAATGGCACAGATTCTAACTGGTACCTTTGATGTACCATATATGATCAAAGATTTCCTTTTGCTGTGAATTCTGAAACTACTCAGGCAGTGAAAACCACTCCCCACATTAATTAAGAAAAAGGAGCCACTTTGGTATTGAGTACTGTAAAGCTCCTCCACTGCGAAAAGGAAAGGATAAATTAATGGGGATTAGGATGGTTGCAGGCTTGGCCTGAAACCGGCTCTTGATGAGAGTTGGTAACAGTACTGAAAAGGGCACGTCTAGTATGGACAAGTTTAGCAGCAAAGTTCACAGAGTGCACATGGAGCTTGGAGGCAAGCTTTTTAACTCTTTGAGAATCGAGACCCAGTTCCTTGAAAGGCTTCAGAGTGTGAGTGATGTAGATGGTGCCGCCCACACCCAAAAAGATGATGTGGAGAGTAACGGAGGCTCCTTGGAGAATATTGCAAAGGTCTTTGTGCTGTTCCTTTGCGGCGTTCAGCTGGTTCTGAAGGGTCTGGTGTCCTCACAGTACTTGATCTCGACGAGGTGGATGTCGCGCCGAGTTTTGTTGAGGTCTTTAGGTCGGTGCTGTCTGGGGTCGGTGGCTGTACTAGTGGCTGGAGGTGCTGCTGAGGTGCTCCCAGTCTCCCTCAATTGCCCCCTGCCACTTCAAAGAACCCACCTCCCTGCATTAGTTTGTTGTATTTGTGTTTTTGCAGCGATGGGAGTAACTAGCACAAAATCTGGGCGGCTGGAGGTAAATCTGTTCATCTGG
>Ga0307951_1002268_pt1 | contig 11988 bp, 11 predicted proteins | sample OrgLakmetagen374_FD_201842 | JGI IMG/M metagenome (GOLD analysis project Ga0307951, IMG submission 201842) | Saline water microbial communities from Organic Lake, Antarctica - #374 | ecosystem: Environmental > Aquatic > Non-marine Saline and Alkaline > Saline | place: Antarctica: Organic Lake... | reverse complement strand
CCAGAAGCACTCCCAGGCCCCCCAGAGGCACTTCCAAGCCCTCTAGAGCCCCCCAGAGGAACTCCCAGCCCCTCAGAACGTAGCATGGTCACTTGCTTATTGCTACCACAACCCAGAAGGTGGTGCCTGTAACGTAGATGAATTGTGCAACAGCTGCCTGCACCACCACACAAGCCTTGTCACTGCCCTCTTGCTGCAGGTGTCCAATGACTGTGTAGATGCTGCTGCTGATGTGCTTGCGGTAGTCCTGTGCAGGTGCCTCTCTTTACCTGCATGCTCCTCCCTATGAGCGCTAGCGTCGGCAATTTCTCCCATTGCTAGCGAGCGCCGCGACTACGCCCTGAGGATTCCTGCCGGGTCAGCTTTGCATGCTGCTACACCTACGCTGGGATTCTGCCTCATGAAGTGCTCGCGGATGTGGGGGGCACCGCTGCTGAAATCTCGGAATTCTGGAATCTGGCATCGGCATCTGGCATCTCGTAAATCTGCCCCTTCGGTCCCATAACAACAACACGATGCCACTCAGGGTCTTTACCAGGAGGCATTATAATGTTCTGGAGGCTGGGGGGACAATTCGGTGGTGGTTGGGGGGTGGTTGGTGCAAGCCCAGGGTACCCCCCAAAATTGCAAAAATACGTTTGCGTATTATACGCGTATGTCGTATTAATGGCGTAATAATCCGTATGGGACGTCTCAAAAGTCCGTATGACCCATCCCTGGATATAACTAATTTGCGAGCCTATGCCAGGTCCCTCAAAGGACAGGAGCTTGCCCTGGTGGCAGCTGCCTCGCACATGCACCCCTTCTGGAGAAGCTTGCACCCCCATTGGAGCTGTGCATGCGCACGAGTCTGTCCACTGGGGCAACAATGGAACAGGAAGGATTGTTGGCAGCAAGTGCTTGTAGTTGCTCAGGGCGAGCGTCCCATTCAAGCCTCAAGAGCTCCCGAGGCTCGTCCGATTAAGGGGTTTAACACAGTCATGATGACGATGCTTGGCCCTTAGAAAGATGGGAGTCCTTTGTGAAGAACAGGATCTTCCCTGCTAAAGACTCAAAGTTTTGCGAGGTCAAGAGAACATTATTTTATTTCCGATCTGACTTACTGCAAGAAACCTCAGCAATAATGACTTGCGCGCGAAACAACGAAGCGCTACAAGGTAATAATAAGTGATTACAATAAGACCTTATTTCATGATGATACACGCTTGAAAACGATCTTGGGAATGAGAGTGTAACCACATTACACCTTCAGTTACTTAGGGGTTAGCCATAGATGCTTTGGCCCGAATTGTTAGACGGTATATGTACAGCACCAGAACCGTTGCTGTGCTAGAAAAGGGAGGCCTCAAGATCAATTTTTTGATGCACCGTTTGCATGCCCTAGAAGTGAAGGTTTCTAGTCGTACTAACATGAATGTGGCTCAAACTAACGTGTCAAAGAGTAATTAATTCCCAACCTCAGAGCAGCGGCGTGAGTAACTTTCTGTTATGATTCCATATAATGAGACAGAAGAGAAGCCCAACCATACAGGTGCAGTCCACCATATGCATACCTTGGATGTTTGGCAGTGATGGAAAGCTGGCCACCTTGTTCCCACAAGCATAAAGGGCAGCTGCGCTTATTTGAGGCAGACCGTGGCCATGGGACAAACAATGCCCCTCCCAAACTTGTTGCATACCCAGCTGCCATGCATAATCTGGCTGTTGCTGGCAATGCTGCTGCTGGTGTTGCTGCTCGTGCTGCTGCTGCCCATCTTTCACGACTGCTTTGCCCGCATGAGCTGTGAGGTTGGCTGCTGGCACGATGGGAGTTGGAGGCTGTTTTTTAGTCATCAACGCTCCATACTGTGATTCCGGCGGGACAAAGATGGCCTGCAAGCATTCGGGTGGGCAAGGATGTTACGTGGATATACGTAGCGCACCAAGGACATAAATGTAGGGTTGGCCAGAACCATATATATACACCGTATATGGCCGTACTTTTGGTGATTTCCCTGCCAAAAATACCGTATACACACCGTATATAAATGGTTCTGGCCAACCCTACATAAATGGCATCTGTCAAATCACCCTTTCACCAATGTTTTAAAGAAACACCATAGCGTGTACAAGTGACTTCATTGAAGGCAGGGTGCTCCAACCTTTGAAAGAGCATCTGTGTGCATACCTAATCTTTGTGGGTATGGTTCCTAGTTCTGAGTTATTATTTGGTAGGTACCACGTGCGTTTGAATAAGAACTTACCCACCCAAGAACACATCACAATTGTTTCACCAGCCCTTCCACTCCAATATTGTTGGCACGACCTGCAATTCGTTGCTTTAATTTCTAGGTCCAAACCTCGCGTGGTCTTTAGCAGCAGTACAGCCGGATGCTAGGTGTTCCAAACCTGGCGCACCTGTGAGAGGAAGACACCACTTGAGGCCAAGGTTTTAGACAGGGCTGGAAGTAGGACAGCAGGATCCCGTTCTTTTAAGCAGTTAAACACGAGGATGTGGTGAACCTGGTCCGTTGCACCTGTCCAGGCACAGACACAATTGATATATATTTTTTTAACTTCATGCAACAAAGGTAATCATGGTGTAAGCGTTTCACGTTCCTTTACACCTATGGCAGGAAATAAGCCTCTATGGTGTACCACACATCTCCACAGAAAGCCAGTACAATTGTCCCAAGGAGCTCCAAAGGATCATAGGCTGGTCTCTAAACCCGGCCTAGGAGCTCCAAAGGAGCCCCAAAGGATCATAGGCTGGTCTCTAAACCCGGCCTCCTCCTTTGCATATTATGTTCTGCAACCCTGGCTGCTCCAAATGACTGACAGGTGTCAATCTCAGGTGCTAGAAAGGACTTAACGCTTATACCCCTAAGGCCCGTAGTATACTATGAGCTACAAGGTTGGCTTGGTCTTCAAAGTTGACACCAATCACCTGTGCTCTCACGGAAGTCCCTCTGCTTTGTTTTCACACTGCAACCACAATGACCTGTCTTTAGCCCGTGGAAGGACACTGTGAGACCTTTGTACCTGCGTGCCTCAGCTATCACAGTAGCTCTGCTCTCAAAACAGATCTGACGTCAACCAAAGAGGAGGCAAACATAGATTGCACACACTCCCATTCATGTCACAGGCAGAGACAATCTAGAGCATCCCAACACCCAGCACCCAGTAATGAATTACTGGACGTCTTGCAAAAGCAGCATGCTGTACCAGAACATCACATTTGAAAGCTCCATGCTTTACGCTAGACAAGAGGCTTGCAAAGAACACCCATCACCCAGCAATGGATTACCGGACGCCTTGCAAAAGCAGCATGCTGTACCAGAACATCACATTTGAAAGCTCCATGCTTTACGCTAGACAAGAGGCTTGCAAAGGAGGGGCCCTGTTACAGCTCGACCGGAACCAAGAGTACCAAAATTTTACCTGAACCTATTACGTTGGAGTGTCCCGCTGCTTGAGCATACCACTGAGCACAAGTGACCATGCTCTCAGGTGTGTGAGCTCCATCAATGAAGAAAGATAGTCGGCCTGCAGGCGGTTCCAACACCTGGTGCGCTTGTTCTGAGACCTCTTCTTTCTGAGCAGGCCCTGCTGCTGTTGCTGCTGCTGCTGCTGCTGCTGGTGTGCTGTGACAACGATCGTGGCCGGGCGTGCTTGGCTTTAAGGCGCCACGGAAAGCAAACTCTGAATCATGGACCACCTAGACAGAAGCAAGAACAGCGCACAGCTATGTTTTTAATTTATGGGGGTAGCAGCACACAACTAAAACGGAGAGGCAAGCTGAAGGGCCAGAGAACTGTCCAAAAACATTGCCGGCCACTGCCATCGGTAGCAAATAGGATTGTCAAGCATTCAACTACATCCGAAACGCATGAAGATTGCAAAGTGGCGAGGGAGTGAGTGAATGTACATGTGAATATGAGTACACTGGCATGAAAAAGTTACCGGACATATATCTTCGCTGCACCCACATGCAATGCATGTGGCGCTGCAAGTGGCAGGTATGCGTGTGCTTTCAAAAGCCTTTACACCTCCTGCAGCACGCAAAGCACCACATTATTGCAACACACACACGCGCACACACACACACACACACATACACACACACACACACACACACACACACACACACACACACACACACCGTGCTGCGCCCTAGCCACGTTGCTCCGCTCAGACCTTGCGTGTACGGGGAGGGCAGTGTACCTTGCCGCAGTAGGTCCACCCGATGACATGCCCCTGGCAATGCATAAAAAGTCTGGGGTAAAATCTCAGAACGAGAGAAAATGACCAGTGGAATGACCTGTACCTATCTAATATCTAAAATAAAAGAGTGTCTCCACACATTTAACATACCCAACCCACCATCCACACATCTATCCACTCCCATACCCATACCCACACAAACACATATACACACAAAATACACTCCCACCTGGTGCCGCTGCACCAACAGCTAGGCGCTCTGCTTCAAAGGTGGCACACAGCTGCACTGCCAGAGCAGCATTTGACCGTTGGTGCTCCCCACCCAAGCCCACCACAATGGGCACGTGACCATCTGTAAATGCATGAGGTGTATTTGCAGCATGGAGTGCCCTGTACTTGCTGTGCCTTTGGAGATTGCTTGAGAAGAACGATCAAGGAGCGCTGGCCTGACGATGGAACACTACCCTCTGCAAAGTCTCAGACTTTGTGCCCAAGTTTCAGGAACCACCCTTCAAAAGGGACTTCGCGATTTTTATGGCATGAAATGATGATGAAATGCGTTTTTGTGAATTATATCGATGGAATGTCTGACAAAACAGAATGGGACAATGTGCCAAGAGTCAGGACTACCTCGCACGGTGTTTCCCTGGTTGCCATGGTAGAGCAACAGTAAGTTATATTTCGCTTGCATCGTGAGATGCATATGGCTCTGTCATTATTACCAAGGCTCTGTCATTACTACCAAGGAAAACACAACAACTCAGAGAAACCGGAGAAACGGGAGAAAACTAAAGACTAAAATATAGAAAAGAGGTGAGGGAGGGGGAAGTATGCTAAAGAGAGAGTTGTGTTCTCCAAGGAATAAAAAGAATGGAGAAGGGAAGCAGAAACCGGAGAAAAGCAGAAAGTGAGAACGTCTCACTTTATGCTACACTTCAAGAACCTGAGTTCAAGTGGTTCACACTGAACTCATAAGTTCTTGGACAGATGCATGAATGTATTAAATGCAACTTACACATCTTCTAGGAATACGACAAACGGTTTGGTTGTGCTTGCAAGTGGCATAATGTATTCATCAGAATAATTTTAAGATTGTGTGGAGTCTGCCTAGACTTGACACAGGTTGTGCTGATAACACATTGGATCCACAGGTCTCCATGGCACCTTAATCGGATTAATCCCCATAAGCAGTTTCACAAAACCTGCCCACCTTCAGGAGTGAAGGTGTCTAATGACGACACCACTTGCAAAGGAGCTTGCACCTTGCGCGCTGCGTCCTGCCAAACAGACAAAAAAGGTGGAGTCAGGTTCAGGTTTGCATGCTCCAGGTCACAAGTCCTCAGGCCTTGCGCTCCATTCCTCACTTGCAAAACAAAACAGTGCATGAGGCAGGCGCTTAATTATTTTGGGAAGTCTTGCGCTCCATTCCTCACTTGCGCTCCATGCCTCACTGAAGTCTTGCGCTCATTCCTCACTTGCAAAACAAAACAGTGCATGAGGCAGGCGCTTAATTATTTTGGGAAGTCTTACAAACAACTACGTTTCCAAGCGCCTAAACCAATTAGGGCACCTGTATCACTTGCATGGCATCATCTGGTTGAGGCACGCTGAATCCAGGCCTGCCCGCCTTGAAAATACCAGCCTTCTCGCCCGCAATTTTCTGTAGGAGTGACCAGAATTTAAAAAACACATAATGACGTACAGCTGGGCATATCACACATAGGGAGGGTGCACCATACGTGAAGAGCATGACGCAAAAAAGGAATGAAGAATGGTAGTGAGACATTCACCACATAAATCAAGGCTTTGCTCCCGTTGAAAGGCATTGATCAGGGCGTCTGGCAATAACAGGCTTGGCAGCACAGAAGAAGCCAGTTACACTTGCAAAGCACGTAAGAACGTACAAGCACAGCCGAGATGACACGAAGAAACAAAGGCTATTGTTGCTGACACATTTTGTAGTGAAGCTAGGTTGATGCAATTTGTCATTGTTGCTGACTGTTTAAGCTCCTGAGTCAGCAGCACAGTAAATGAAGCTAGAAAGGCATTGAGTGAGGTGATAATCGTAGGCTCTGAAAGTTGGTCAGCGCATCCACTCACGGGTAGCGTGTCACCCAGCATGTCCATGTGGTCCATACCAAGAGCCGTGATGCCACACACCACAGGATCGGGTATGATGTTGGTTGCATCTAACCGGCCGCCAATCCCTACTTCCAGCACTACCACATCGACATGTTGGTGTAGGAAAATTTTGAGGGCTGCATTTGTGAGGGGTCAAGGACGAAAGAGAAAGACTTCAGTATAGCATTACAATGTTGAACACGCAAAGGACGTTCCTTAGCATGCCATTTGGCATTTAAAAGGTAAGCCCTCTAACTTTCCTACAAAACAGATCACTAAACAGAGAAATCAGGCAAAGCTCCCTTGACCCCACCTAACAGCGTAATGAAGCGAAAGTAGCCAGGCACGCCGACCTCAGGAGTGGCTAGGGTGTTAAAACGCTCATAGCACCACCAAAAGTGGCTCTCAAATACAGCTGTATCCACCATGCGCCTGCGACATGGACACATGCATGCACGAGTGCAAGAGGTCAACTCAGCGAATGCAAAATGGAGGATGATTATTTTTGCTTAATCGTTGGTATCTTTTTTCGCTGAGTGAGCTGCCAGAGGTATCGGAAGCACATCGGTGCAAGCATTATAGTGCATACTAAGTAGGCTCACCCATTGATGCGTACTCGCTCCCGCACGTCCACAAGGTGGGGGGATGTAAACAGCCCTGTCCGGTAGCCGCACTGCCTCAGCATTGATTCCAGCATGGCACATGTAGATCCCTGAAGGGTGCAGTTGTTCAAAAACAGACGCGGTGTTCGCAGCTTCCTCTACAGCCCTTGTACTTTCCTGTGGCCAAATAACAGGGTGATGCTGGCAATTAGCCACTCACCTTGCCCTTTGTACCAGCAACATGGATGACAGGGAGGCCTTGGATGGCCTTGTCCAGCTCCACACGCTGTAATTAAGTGTTCCCGTGTGCCGTTCAACATGAACACGCAATGACAACGTGAATTGCAGAGCTTGCATGTGCACAAACCTGCAGGTAGACAGGCATGTTCTCAAAGGCATCCCTCCACCCCTTGGCATCTGCCCTGTTCTTGTGGGCAATCAAGGAGGTGAGGACGTGCAGCACTTTTTCATCAACCTCATCGTTCATTTGATATTTAAACTTTACTAATTTGTATTTTACTAGTTTTAACTTGCTTGGCTTGTAAGGTGTTCTTGGCCTGTGGATCTCTAGCAAGAATGAAAGGAAGGAGTTAAGGGTTCAGGGATAGATGGCTTCTGTGCAGCTTGAGCATGTGCTGGTGCTAAACGAGGCCGTGCGCTCGGGGTCTCTCAACGCAGTGCAGCTCGCCACCTCCCAACAGAAGGTCAAGGACATTAATGAGTGAGTTCATGCTTGGATGCTGCAGATGCGCGCGCTCGCGCACACACACACACACACACACACACACACACACACACACACACACACACACGCACACACGCACGCACGCACGCACGCACGCACGCACACATATGCAAGCAATTCTATGCCTGCACTAAATATTATGTCTTATGAGACCCTGGCTTTGATGCTTGCAAACATGCTCACCACATGTTCTGTCTTAGGCTCAATCCCACGGGCAACACTGCACTGCACGTGGCTGTGTGGCTCAACAACTTGCCTATTGTTGAACATCTGCTGAAAGAGGGAGCCTCAGTGTTGATTCAAGATGCTGAAAGTCAATGGTGAGTGCGACTGGTTTTACAATTTAGGAAGTTGCTGGTAAAGCTAAGCTTTGCTTCGGCTTTGCTTCAGCTGGTCCCAGTCCAACCGCTAACAAATCGAGGATTTGCAGTAAATTATTAAGGATTCTGCCACCTGCAGCAACAACTGCTGCAGGCCTGCTCATAGCACACATCACAAAAATGCAAGCTTCGACAGCATTGCAGCAATACGGCTATGCACTTGCGCCGCTTTGTAAACACACACACACACACACATACGCACACACACATACATGCACACTCTAACACACACAAACACACATACGCACACACACATACATGCACACACTAACACACACAGACACACACACAACACACACACAAGCACGCAAACGTACCCACACCTCACATAAACAACCACTGTGGGTGTCACTGCATATAAAGGAACGCCCTTGCAAAGGCCTTGTACTTTGGGCACTTGAGAGCTGCCATGCTGCTGTTGCAGCACGGAGACGGAGCAGGGCTCAATGTATTTGACAATAAGGTGGGAGAGGTGTGCGAACTGTTTTGTGCTCGGTACTCCCACCAGATGTTATTTGCACTTACCTTGCCAATTGGAAATTGAAAGCATGCCGCCTTTTCCTGTCGTGACAAACAGAATGAGGTGCATGCCCACTTTCAGTTATCCCCAACATCTGCCCTTGAGTACTTCTATTTTTGCCCTTAGGCCCGGAAACCACTGGACCTGCTTGGACAAGAACTGTGTGCCTACAATGCCGCACAGCGTGTCCATCATCTGCAGCAGCAACACTTTGTGTATGCCTGGGGAAGCGTAAGTGCTTTGACGATATGGCATTGCTTTACATGTAGTGCAAGTAGCAACATTTTTAGACATGTTAGGCGTCAGCAGCAGCACTACTTTGGTATGGCATGTGGGGAAGTGCATCACAAGATTACAAGGGAAGACTAGGTGCTCTCTGTGTTCTTCGAAAATGCCTTGACAGGAAAGCTCTGCGTAAGCTGAGGGCCAGATGCTTTTTACTGCCACATAGCTCTTCTTTGTGGGCATCTCAGTTTCCTGAGAGATTTATTTGTACCACTTGCCTCGTGGAAGCAAATCTTTTGCGCTGTTTACTCTTCTACCTAGACAACTGCATTCTACTCTTCCTCCCTCCAATGTTGACATTTTCTGATGTGCTTCCTTCCTGTGCTTACACTGCTCGTCCTTTTTTATTCAGGATCCGGCTTATGCAAGCATTAGTTTGGAGTCATTGCTTGCGTGTTGTTTGCATTAATCATTAACATGCGTGCTGTTTGCAAATAACATGCATGTTGTTTATTTTAATCATGCAATTAACACTTTCTACTCTGCTCACGCTGCAGGGTGCAAACTGGGCACTGGGAACAGGTATGTCGCCCCCAAATACTTGCAAATATATATTTGCTGTCAACGTTGCATTCATTTAGAACAGCAGAGTGTGTGTGTTTTGTGTGTGTGTGTTTGTGTGTGTATGTGTGTGTGTGTGTTTTGTGTGTGTGTGTGTGTGTGTGTGTGTGTGTGTGTGTGTGTGTGTGTGTGGACCATAGAAATTGAGTCAGGACTTATTCTACTGGGGTGGCCATAAATGAAGCCATGCAACCCCCTTACACTTGCAGGATCTACCGACTTCGCTCACACTCCCATTCGTGTGGAGCCGTTGGCAGATCTGAAAGTGGTGCAGGTTGTGTGCGCAAAATACCACAGCGCAGCCATCTCCTCCAGTGGTCAACTCTTTACTTGGGGCTGGGGCAGGGGTGGAAGACTTGGTGAGCACCTTGCTTCTTGCCTTTGTATAATAGCGTAGGCATATGAGCATTTGAAGCTCGACGGGTCAAACTGCCTTTACTGGTTAGGGGGGGTCAAACTGCCTTTAGTGGTTAGGGGTGGGGCTAGGCTGTTGGCCCCACACTTGTTATGTGTTGTGCATCTTTTTGTTTATGAGAGTGTAAGCGGGAGGGCAGTAGGTGCAATGAATAGCATACCATTCGCATACTCGATGGCACGATCATTGACAGTCAGAATCGCTACCTGACGCAGACTCAGCCACATTGGCCACTTTCCTGGTATACCTATCCCATGCTGCAAACCACTGCTGCCTTAGTCTTTGCAGTTTCACGGTATTTGTCTTGATACGTCTGTTTTGTTTCCAGGGCACCCAGACACGCACATCCACAGTGGAGAGGCTGCACTCATTAAGCCCTGGCAGGTCTCAGGCTTGGGCAGGAGGCAGGTGCGTTTTCAGGGCTGTCTATTTCTGCGCTGTTTGTTATATGTGCTGACCATTTCCCTAAACTGAAAACTGCTCATTCATTCAGCGTAAGTAGTTGGGTAACAGATTTCCAAACATCCCACACGTCTACACGCTTTCACGCCCACTTCGTCGTTTTTTCCTATGGGTTGCATCACAGAACACACCTCAATTTATTTTTTCGAATAAATTAGTGGGTTTCTCATCGCTAAGCAGCATCTGATAGTCCCGTAGAAGTTTTCAAAGTGCAGGCCTCTGTATTTGTTCATTGCGAGAGCGTGAAAGCGTCCACGCAGCAGCCGGACACAGTACCACTTTTTGCAACCTGATTGTCGCCACTTTTGTAGTGACTACACCTTTGTTCTTACTAATTGTGTCCATTATGCGAGCAGGTTGTCGCCGTGGCTGCTGCAAAGCATCATATGCTGGCCTTGACAAGCGCCGGGGAGGTCTTCAGCTTTGGCAGCAACCGTGATGGCAAGCTGGGCTATGCTCACCCAGACACGCAGCCAACCCCGCGAAAGTGAGATGTGTGTTAGCTGCCTTACTGAACAAGAAATTGAACTGTATATGGAACAGCCCTTCTCCTAATTTGTGACAAGACAATTGCTCATTTCCTTTGTGTTCTCGAGTGCTGCTCTGAAATGTCAAGAAAAAAGAAAAAGAAAACTAAGCAGGCAGTGAAAGCCACTCCCCACATTAATTAAGGAAAAGGAGCCACTTTGGTACCGAGTACCGTAAAATTCCTTAACCGCGAAAAGGAAAGGAAAAACCAATGGGGATCAGGAGGGTTTCAGGCTTGGCCTAGAACCGGCTTCTGATGACGGTTGATAACAGTACTGGAAAGGGCACGTCTGGTATGGACGCCCGCAGAGTGCACATGGAGCTTGGAGGCAAGCTTCTTAACTCTTTGAAATTCGAGACCCAGTTCTTTGAAAGGCCTCAGAGTTTGAGTGTTGTAGATGGGACCGCACACACCCAAAAGGATGATGTGGAGAGTAACGGAGGCTCCTTGGAGATGTTGCAAAGGTCTTTGTGCTGTTCCTTTGCAATGTTCAGCCGGTTCTGAGGTCTGGTGTCCTCACAGTACTTGATCTCGACAAGGTGGATGTCACGCCGAGGTTTGCTGAGGTCTTTGGGTCATTGCTGTCTGGGGTTTGTAGCTCTACTGGTAGCTGGCGGTGCTGCTGAGGTGCTCCCAGTCTCCCTCAATTGCCCCCTGCCACTTTGAAGAACCCACCCCCCTACATAAGTTTGTTGTTTTTGTGTTTTTGCAGCGATGGGAGTAACCAGCACAAAATCTGGGCGGCTGGCGGTAAATCTGTTTTTATCTGGGAAGCGGGGTGGGGAGAGCCATTTGGGAACTGTTCTACTTCAGCTGTTTTAGGAATCTGGAGATTTTGCATGGCCTCCCGTTCGTTGCTATAACCTATATCCATGGAGACAATGCATGATCCTAAGGAGCCTGTTTTTCTGATAGCCTTAAAGATCATGCGGCATGCTATGTTGTGCCTTTCGGTGATCATGTTCCTTATTTGCATATGTTGGCACCCAGAAAGGATGTGCAGGGCACTGTCTACTTGTGGGTAGAGGGGGCAAGTTTGATTTGTTGAGAGTTTGAACAATACCGCATGTTTTTGATTATATAAGGTGCCTGTTCTGCATTTCATAATGATACATTTGGTCTTAAAGGGGACATTGGATGATGTTAGGTAAGCATTGCTAGTGGC
>Ga0307951_1002245_pt1 | contig 12034 bp, 9 predicted proteins | sample OrgLakmetagen374_FD_201842 | JGI IMG/M metagenome (GOLD analysis project Ga0307951, IMG submission 201842) | Saline water microbial communities from Organic Lake, Antarctica - #374 | ecosystem: Environmental > Aquatic > Non-marine Saline and Alkaline > Saline | place: Antarctica: Organic Lake... | reverse complement strand
CAGTGGGAGGCTGTGACTGGGGAGGGATTTGAGGGAAAGGTTTGGCTGGAAAGTCGCCAGCATGGTGAGGCTGCTGTGGCTGTGTGGGGCTCCCCGTTCCTGGAAAATTGCAGCATGAGGGCTCTGCAAATGCTTGTGAGCTGCTGCCATTAGCAGCAGGTTCCTGGTTCTCCTGCTTAGCTGGCGTGTGGTGGTGGACAACTGCATTCAGGCTCAGTTGGCAAGGAGCTTCCTGTGTGTTCAATTGCTGCTGCTGTTGTTGCTGCTGCTCCTGCTGCGAGGGGATACTGGGCAGCGGCAGAGGAGGTGGCTCTCGCAGCTGGCTCTCGTTATTTGGCTTTGACGGGCCCTTGCTGAAACGTGGAGCACACCTGCAGGAAAGCATAAGCTCAAATTTGAGGAACCTTCAAACTTAGAGATCTGCAGATCTCTCTCTAAAGAAACCAGACCTCGACCACACTCAAACAGACCCACATGTCACACAGGTTGAGGTGAAGGGAGGTGCCAGGCAGCTCCGGGCCCATTTGCCAAGCAGCACCCGCGTGCGCTCTCTTGCAGGCAGCGCAGATATTTGCTGTCCCTGGGTTGCTCTGGGAGGGGGGCGTGATTGCAATACAATTGACCTGGGTATTGCCTGATAGCTGTTGACAAGGAAATTTGCATCTAGGGGATCATGTGTATTGGGCACCGATCTGAGTCAATGCAAAAATTACTCACGCTCTTGAACAAGGGAATGCCTGATGCTGCAGGCCTGCTGGTAGGAAGCAACCCCGTCATGGTGCTTCAAAGCAAAAAGTGGGAGAGAAGGGAACTGCCTGTCCTAGATCAGGTCGTCAGAAGAGGGGAGGTCGGTCGAGGCTGACGTGTGTAAAAATTCGAAAATATGATTCCCCACGTGTGAAGAATTAACCTATATTTCAGAGGCGTTCATTGCAGTGATGGGGCGGTTTGTGACAGTTGACGATCTGTGCACACCGCCACTTTGTAATTGCACGACCGAGTTAATTTTTTATATTGTACTATCCAATAACACACTTTCCGATGAACGAAGCAATTCACAAGTCGTGACTCAATGCAATTTTGTGGTGAACATTTCGGAAAAACATGCAAAATAGGGTGCTTGCCAGCAAGCATCCTGTAATCTGACTCGTGCGCGCTCCTATTATGCCTGCTCGAGAGCTGCGCGAGGATAACCCTCAAGCTCTGACACTACAGGGCCTCCTTTTGTTCCACGCATACCAAACCCCAAGGTGCTGTACGTGGCTAGGCTCCTGTGCTCACCTCGATTGCAATTTGATTTCAAGCACAGCCTACAGGTAAGCGCCAAAGATTGTTGCAAGTCCACACAGCTCAAGAATTCCTCTGGCACCTTGCAGTACGTGGTGAAGGGGAGGAGTTGCAAGTCTTCCAGGGAAGTCATCCTCCATTCACATTTTGGTGCATATTACCTGCTGAAATACTCAGCACCTTGTGTGCATCCCTACATGAAAGAACTGTGCGCAGACACAGAACGTGATATTAAGCAGGACATCTGCAGTCCAATCATATACGGGCACACTGATATTGTTTAGAGAAGTTATCTGTCTGCAAAATACACCATGTGCGAGTTTAATTTTGCTCTTACAAGTGGTGCTCAATGGAAATGAAGACAGGAAAAGGCCGTTGCCTACTGCTCTGCATTATCTTGCAAGTTTTTGACTCTCGTGCAAGTCCGGAGTACCGGAATTTTACATAAAATAAGGGGAAAAGCAGCAAACAAATCATCCTGTGAATTTTGAAGCTGAGTGTAGCGCACTGAATTTGTCTGTATCCGTGATATACATAACAAGGACTTCCCCTCAAAGGATGGAAAGCTTAAATTACAAACTCTAAAAGCATGGAAGGTGGAAGCTGCAGATTGGATGGCATATGCCTCAGCTTTAGTTGCAGTATTATGTGCAGGTCATTTTCAAGAAACCAGAGCCAATACAAAGGGCTTTCAAGCAGATCTATCGCATGTTGAGGAGGCAGGGTGATTTACAGGGCACAGTAGGGGCTCTGACCACGAGGAAACGAAAAATAACTAATCACGATTGACTAAGAAGTACCGGCTGCAAAAACTAGACGGGTGCACACAACAAGTTTGAGCATCAAAGCAGGTAAAGGCGGTTAAAAGCAAAGGGGAGGTATGGGCAAAAGGGAGACGAAGACGGCATTAAATTGCCGATACGCAAGGGCTGAGGACAAGCAATTATGTAACACCCCTATGCAAAGATATAAGGAGGTGGCTAAAGGAAGGGTGCATGCGCTTTGCAGAAAAAGGCATCTCATATGTCTCTTGTGTACAGGACAATTCTCTTATGCGTACAGCAGAGAACTAAACAGTCCCAAAATTAAAATATATGTAAAAAAAAACTAAGCAGGCGTGATGCCGACTTGCAAAGGTCTTAAACCTGTCAAAAAAGGAAATGCACCCCACGCTTGTCGAGTCAACACAGCCTAGCTGTAGGACAACACGTAAGTACCCAAGATAAAACCACAGGCTTCTTCCAAGGAGTTCAGAGGCTAACAATGTGATCTAATTTGTCCACTGCATTCATTAATTGCCTAAGCTTACTCTTTGTGGGTAAGAATGGGATGGTTGGGTCCTGGAAAGAAGCACCATATTAATTGAGAAATTTGTCTCCTTTTGATTATACACAGCAAGATCTATTTTTATCTGGGTTTTATTACTCTCCACCTCTTCCTTTTGGGCGTGTTGGGCACCATCTACATTACTTACTCTATAGTGCCTTTCAGGGACCTGGGTCTTGATCGACTTTGAGAATTTGTCTTTGAGGCCCATGTGCATTCTGTCAACTCACTGTTCTGTTACCAACTTTCAGGAGCCACTTCTAGGCCAAACCTGCATCCCTCCTGGTTCCTATTCATTTTTATTTCTTTTTTGTGGAGGAGTTTTGAGGTACCCGGTGCAAAAGGAGGTAGGAGTGAGCAGCATCCGCAAAAATGGTCTGGCTACTCTGTAGCTGTGGCTGCCACACACACCTCAAGCACGTAATGCATGCAAACACAAAAGGTTTGCAGTAATTAATTGGGCCATGGGCACAATGTGTAAAAAATGCCAGCAGCAAGGGCCATTGCATAGCACGCTGCGAAAAAAGGAATCATGATGGGTAAAAGAGGTGCACTGGGAATGCTGTAAGTTGGATATCATTGGCGTTTTTTTAAACTCGAGGATGGTCCAAACTTTGTTGGATTTGGCCTTCCTTGTTATTATTGCTGCTGCTGTATTCCTGGCCCGCATATGCGTAAGGGTGACAATTTCCCCCCCTACCTGCCAAAAGCCAATTGGCGCCCACCACATGCTATCCGGCTGCCGCCACCTTATTTGAAGGGTAATAAAAAGTCACAAGTCACGATGTCGCAGCCACGGCGTGTAGACCAGTAACTCTGAGGCTGTGGAGTGGGTTTCTTGTTTGGCTGCCGAAAAGGATGCCTGTTGCTCCAGCAGGAAGGTGCGGAGGTTTTGGCGGAGTCTGAGTAACCGAGGCATTAGCAGCTTAAGTTGTTCTCGTGCCTTTTCTGCTTGTCTGATAGGGGAAGTGTCTACAGGAAGTGCCTACACAGTACTTAATTTTGATTAGATGTATATTGCGTTTATTTGGTTGTATGTATCTTGGTTTCACAGCCAATTGGTATGGATTGGCAGGGCCACCTGCTAGGTTATTATGGGCAACTCTCCTTGCATTATTAGCAGACTTAATTTGATGTTTGCCGGGTTTCTTTTGGGCCGTGGTTGCTAATTTGGAGTAAGTATGATTGCATCTGGCTTGCTAAATTTCCGTCGCTGTTGTGCATTGAGGTTGGGTTTACGGCATCTCTAAGGCGATAGACGATGAAGTGATCCAGCAGTGCCATGTTTAACGTCTGCAGCTTATTTTTATTGGTTCTGCGAATGCAATATTGGGCAAGTATTGTCCTGCCAATCCTTCCTGGCCACTTGTTTGAAGCAACTGCCTTTGGTATGGGCAACTTTTTTGCTGAGGGAGTGGACTGAGGCTCTAAGTGGGTTGTTTTTTGCATGCTCCCTGTTTTTATATGATGGTGTATGAATTACTGCCTCTTAACTGTTGAAAAGGAACATGTCTGGGCACTTGCTCCATTGCCCCCTGCTGGCTTTATTGTTTAGTACACTATTAAGTATTAAGCTTTCCGATGCGAATTTTGACTCAGTAGTGAGTTGTTTTGACTGGGTGGCATATTTTTAAACGTGATCTGGTTGCCAGGTCTTGCCAGCAGTTCAAATATTCATGTTAATGTGTAGGTGCCCAAACATTTATGACTGATTGCGCATTAACTGCGTCCGTTTGTCCCGAAAGTAAATCATTGCTAGGTTAATTGGCAATACTTGCTGCATTTACTATTCTCTAAACAAGGAATGAGCAGGGGCCTTGCAACGGTTTGGGTTGTCCCACAGCGCTTATTACAAAAAGTCTTAGGCTAAAAATGCAAAACATCCTTAAACAAAAAGAAGGCAATCAAAGCATTTTATGATATGGAATTGTGGGCCCTGCTGCTAGTAGAGGGGCAGATGCTCATGTGGTATATAATTGTGTTATGTATAGTGCGAACACGCTGGCTTGAAAAATCGGCTCACATTCTTTGCTCATCCACCCTGCAAGAAGCATTTTGTTTGTCTAGAGCCTGCACTTGAATGTGATGCAGGGGGATTGGCGTTTGCGCCATGCTTTCAAGAGACACAGCTCCGTTAGATTTCCTCAAACACCCAGACGCATTTAATACCCCTGCCTTCTGCCAATGATGTAAGTGGTGGGTCTTCAGGATTGCTAATAAGCGCAAGTAGTCTCTCTACGAAAGGTCTTACATTAAAACCCAGGCTAGCATCTTCTGGGCATGATAAAGTACACCTTGCGCCCTTTTTCACGGTTCATCTTAGCCAAGTGACTGATGACAGTGCTGTTGCGGTGCATACGTAGGAATACTATGTGTGTGTTTGTGTTTGTGAGTGTGTGTGTTTGTGAGAGAGTGTGTTTGGGAGAGAGTGTGTGTGTGTGTGCGTGTGTGTGTGCGAGTGTGTGTGTGCGTGCGTGCGTGTGCGTGTTTGTTTGTGTGTGTGCATGTGTGTGTGTGTGTTTGTGAGTGTGTGTGTGTGTGTGTGTGTGTTTGTGAGTGTGTGTGTGTGTTTTTGTGTGTGTTTGTGAGTGTGTGTGTTTGTGTGTGTGTGTGTGTGTTTGTGTGTGTGTGTGTGCGTGTGTGTGTGTGTGTGTGCGTGTGTATGCGCGTGTGTGTGTGAGTGTGTGTGTGTGTGGTGTGTGTGTGTATGTGTGTGTGTGTGTGTGCGCATGTGTGTGTGTGTGTGTGTGTTTGTGTGTGTGTGTGTGCGTGCGTGCGTGCGTGCGTGCGTGCGTGCGTGCGTGCGTGTGTGTGTGCGTGCGTGTGTAAAGTGTGTGTGTGTGTGCGTGTGTGTCTGTTTATCAATGCAGATCTGGTCCTACATCTGTTACATCATTTCCGAGAAAATATTTCCTTTGCAAATAAAACCATAACTCACTTAAATAATTTATGTGCCGTTCGTGCTCGACTCGGCCGCGATGGGAGGATGTAACAATGCTCTAAGATGATTGAATGGAGCCTGCCATTACTAGCAGAAAGCCATTGGAGCGCAGCCGCTTCTACGTACTGTTTTTTCTGCTTGTTTCATTGATTCTCGGTGGTACACAAAGCCCACCCGTTCTTGGGGAGAAGCCTAGGCCTTGGTTGGAGGTTGAGGGGCAGCTCTCTAAGTTTCTGCTACTTGTTGAGGTGAGTGGTAATAGGGAAACTATCAGGAGTTGGTACAGATCTCTCTTTCAATAACCTCCGTTCATGTGTCTGATCACGCAGGCGGACGCGACTTTGGACACCCTCAAAGGTGCGCCTGATGACGAACCTTGGCGCATTCGTTCCTCACTTTGTTTTTCCCATAATGATGTGCAGTTAGTGCGCAGTTTTTGGTAATTGACAAAAACATTGCATAAAGAGTCACGTCATTCCAAAGCGCACTGGAGTTGGTGCAAGATACATGCTCACCAACACGTGCACATGCTTGCATTCCCTCATTCGCGCGCTCAAACCCACACATTCATACATAAAGAATGCACACCCAGGAGCCTTACCATGGACCTTGACGCACTGGCTTATATGCTAACACGCACACGCAGCATGGTGCTTTCACAATCATTCCAAAGCCGCTCTGAACAGCACAAACAGGAGTTGCCAGCACGTGTACTCCACAACTCTAAAAGGTGTGGCTTGGCTGCATTGAGGGGATTTGCAAATCTCGTGGCCAGTCATCATCCTCAACAAAAACTTCCAGAAGTCTGTGAACAACCACGTTTTCCATGTTTATTTTCTTGCTTACTCCTTACACCTTTTCCACGTTGACGCACGTCCAGAGTAAGAACACCGTGCCCAAACAGGACTGACTCCCCAACCGATAAGGACAATAGGGGCAAAGAAATGCGTTCCAGTGCTTTCTTTGTGCACCACCTCAAGTACACTGTCTCACACACTACCATGTGCATAAGGTGTGGCGGGACACTTCAGTGCAGAGGCAATTCAACAGATCAAAGCCATCCTTGGAAGCAGCAGCTTGATTGTAGAGCACGATCACGAGGTGAAAAGCAGCACTTTCCAACATTTTACCAAGATCTTACAGTAGTTCAGTGTCACGACATACAAATGGTTATGGCGCTTGTAGGTGGGGCAATACACACACGGTCATTTGCTTTCTATAGCACCTCTGTCAACTGAGGCATCCGCCAGAAAGCAATTATAACCCACTTCCAAGGGCGAGGCTTTTTTCTTGCTTCTATTTGTTTCAATTGGCATACCTTTAGTGTCGTGAAGAAGGAGCATGGCATGTTATTTTCACCATGAAAAAGAGGGATGCTGGAAACAAAAGCTAGCACCCTTCCTTACCTCACATCTCAATTCTTTTTGTACAACTAAAAACGCTGTGGCGGCTATCCAAAGCCTCAAACTTTGCCAGGGCGTTGTTCAAAGTAAATGCTGCATCACCTGCCTTTGCAATTGAAGTCTTCAAAAGCACAATTCCCCTTGGTTCTAATGCTTTAAACTTAAATTGTAGCTACAATACACTGCATTAAAAGACCATCTGATCTTGATCCAGTACACTGTGCACATTTTACAACTTTCTCTCTTGCATGTATCATTGTACAGGTTCGCAAAGCTGAGGGCCAAGATTCTGGCCCCAGCAGCACAGGCACAGAGAACTCTGGCCTCCTTACTCTCTTGCAGAATGAGGACTGTAATACCATAACGGCAGGAGAGCACGGCTGCAACCTTGATGAGCCCATGGTATCAGCTATGGCCTCGCTCACTAGGCGGGAATATCTGATGAAACTGAGGGATGTTAGCAACAATGCTCGGGCAGTTTTGTCGAGGTCAGTGCAATTTTGTCAATCCGTCTTTGTCGATGCAACCTCCTCCTGAAGTGTCAAGCATTTCCATATGTTGGTCAATGCCTCTCTAATCTCCCTATGGTGGGCTTGGGTCACAAACAGTTTTCCAAACAAGTCTGACAGATTTTTGGAAACATGTTTGTATGTCCCTCCCTGCCTGTCACATCGTTTACTTTATATTTGTCACCATTGTTGACAGCAAAAAATGTGCGTCTTTCAGGGACGGAGGCTTTTCCAGGGTCATTGCCCTGCTGGGAGGCCTAGGCGCACATGAGAGAGGCATCCACGTTGCCAGCAGCCAACACTCAGAGGGAGATATCTCTGCGCTTGGCAGGAAAAGCGAGATTGGTTTGGCACAACCAGAAGGCAAGTGCCGTAGTTGTTAAATGATTTATCTGGCTATTAAGGGGTCTGCAACACGTACTCCTGCTGGATTCAAGGCTACGCAGCAAAAATTCCCTGATGTACAAATGATCAAATGATATATTAAAGCAAACGGTTGTCCGTTCACACCAATCTCCTTCCAAACATCAGGCAAAGACAGCATAGTGCCAAAAGGTCTGTCAGAGGACTACCAAGGTCGATCCGATCCTTTTGACTCAGCTGCCTTGTTAAGGCTCTCCTCAGTTTTGGAGCAGAGAATCACCAAGGTGGGCACTTGGCTTAAAACTATCTTGCAAACCCTACAGACTGTCCACAAAAGTCGTCGTAAACACACAAGGGCAGCTTAGGTATTCTAGCAAGCGACGCCACAAGGACAGCAAGGCTATCTTGACAACGTCTGCGCCTAAATAATCCAATCTTTTGTCACAATTTCCTGATTGCAGATTGAGAAAGTGGTTCCTGCACTTTGGAATATTGACCGCATTGACCAGGCAAGGCTGCAAAGACTTGATCCTTGAAAACGCGGCCCCTGTGTTGCTCCATACGTTAGGTTGAGGGGTTTCACTGCTCAAGTGATTGGCAGTGGCCGAATCAGTTATCAAGACTGACTGTTCGGTCCTTCTATTTACAGATTAATGGTGCTCTAGATGGCCAATACTTATATGGCAGTGACGCATCTCCAGGCACTGGGGCTGGCACTACAATATATGCACTTGATAGCGGCATATACAAAGACCACCAGGTGAATATTATGTTATTAAACCGTGGATACCCCAGCAGAGCAAAACTTTTCCCCCTTAAACCATGCCTTGAACACCTGAGCCTTAATGCACCAAGTCACGTCATTCCTACAGCGCTTGTTGGTGTGGAGGAATTCCTGCAAGCTTTTTTGTGCTTGTGAGTGCTTATGATGTAGCCTGACCTTATTTCAATTCATGCAGGAATTTCGCCGCTGGGGTGAACAGGGGTCCCGTGCTTCTTATGGGTGGGTGATGATGAGGAGATAAGGGTAGACATGGATCATACACGGAAAGTCGCCTTAGCAGTATTATTGCTTTGTTATTAAAAGAGTGCACAGACATTGCCCCTTTCATCAAATATTGGAAAAGATGCTTTTAAACGCTTAGTATGGCAAAGAAAAGCTGCCGAGCACTAGGGTTATTGGGACGGTTGCTTGAGCGTTTTTTGGTATGCCTAAAAGGGAAGCTAATTAATTCCAATGAATAAGAGCTTTAAATTGAAAAAAAGTGCAGCTGCTTGTTTCCCCAAAACTGCCCCACTCCAGAGTTTCTGGGCAACTAATTCAGGTCTGCTCGTGTATTTCTACACTTATCATAAGTGGTGGAACAATGATCGCCGTCAGGCGTTTCAGACCTTGAATGAAGTGGTTGAAAAATGTAGGTCGCAAGGCTGCTCAATCTTTCCTTAAGATCTGCTCACGTCAAACCCACCTCCTGTCAAGCGTAATACGTCTGGAAGACACACAATTTACCTCAAACGGTTTCGTTGTTTGTTTGCGCAGTTACAACTTTGTCGAAGATGATGAAAATGCAGAGGACTGTGATGGCCATGGTATGCAATCTTTTCCTTGCTCTTCCAGGCAACACATGCGTGACCTTGGAAATTGACACACCTCTTTTTTGTTCTGCACACCTGGTGCAAGTGTTTTTTTTGAAGACCATTTCGTATTTTCAATCTAGTCCTGCATAACAGACACACATTTTTCTCTTCCTCCAGGAACCCATGTAGCTGCTACTGCTGTGGGCAGGAGCGTAGGGGTGGCCAAAAGCGCTAATATTGTTGCCTTGCGTGTCCTGGATTGCCAAGGCAGCGGTAGCATCAGCGACACAGTGGCAGGTGCGTGCGTGCTGCAAATGACTTCCTTCCAGATTGTATGCTCCGTCACACAAAAGAAGTTGGCCAAAGCTGTTTCATTAACTGCAGGACTTGAGTGGGTTGCTGATAATCATGATGGGCCATCCGTTGTCATCATGTCTCTGGTATGTAACACCACTTGCCAGCTTGCTTACAACCTTGCCCCTTATTGACCTCTGCCCACGCATGCCATTTCTTGAGGCCGTTTCTTGTCACAAAGCCTTTGAGAGAATGGACAATCCTCACACAGGGCATCTCTGCCGGGGCATGGTCCACATCAATTGAGCGTGCAGTGCAGTCATTGGTGAACAACCAAGGCATCACTGTGGTTGTTGCGTCTGGTAAGGGTGAAGAAGTTGCTGCTCGTATGATATAAGCAAAGCAAGTCGTTTGTACGTTCTGCCCGTGACCCACACTTGGGAGATACTGATGCAAGATTATAGCAATGATATGGCATCAGGGTTCATTCATTGAACTATTCACAGCTAACTACAAACTTATACCCAGGAAACAAGGCAGTTGATGCGTGCTCGGTAGTGCCTGCAAGCATGCCTGAAACCATCACCGTTGCAGCCTCGGACATGGAGGTGAGTATCACGCACATTTTTTTATGTTGGCGTATTTAGGTCAAGGGGAGATAGCAAACTCCCTACTACGAGGTTGAACGAGTGAAACGCACATATCACACGTTCAAGTAAAATTTGCTTTAATCAGGATTGCTGATTTTCTTTCCAAACCCATACAGAACAAATTTGACGCTGAGAAGAGGGAAAGGAGGGAATTCCAGTACAGGTGGAGCAACACGGGGAGTTGCATTGATGTGTGGGCTCCAGGAGTTGATATTTGGTGAGATTGTCTTGAAAGTCCTGCCAGCCATCTAAGTTGTTGGTGTTGAACATACGTGCCAATTAGAGTTGCTGTGTGAAATCAAGTTGATGTGGAAGTGGCAATGATGAATTTGCAGGTTCTCGTGAATTCAGTACAAAAATACTTATTCTTACTGCTGTGCTAATTATGCTACACTGCTTGAGTCAAGTTACCTACTAACTTACAACCCTACGCAGGAGTGCATGTGGTGGGGAGACCCGATGCCATAATGTTACCGAAGATGCATACACATGGGCCAGTGGGACCTCGATGGCAGTCCCGCATGTTGCGGCACTAGCTGCTATTTACATAAGTGGTGTGTCACCATCACTTGTTTGCTTCCTGAAGTGTCTGCTTTAGCTGAGCCACCGATTTGGGCAAAATCTCAGCCTCTAGTGCATCAAGGGTGTGTTAAATTTGCTTCTGTCAACATCTTCCAAACTGTATTTGTCCTGCAGACCATCCTACCTCACATCCAAAAGACATTCGAGATTTAATCATCAACACGGCGTCACCTGGAAAGGTTTGTGTTCTATTAAATATCCTTTACAAAATTGCTAGCAGATCTACTGCCTCTTACTACCAACCACAAAATGCCAAATGTCTACTTTACCAACCTACATTGTGACAACATAGGTGCATGATCCGCGAATGCTACCAGACACCCCTTCAAGGATGCTATTCACGAGATCTGCACAGGTGCTCAATGGCAACGGCAAGGGAAAAGTTATTGCTGCAGAATACCCCTGATTGTGAGAAAATGTAATTGCTCCCTTGACTTGAATTCATGCGGCATGCATTAGCATCCAGGCTTAAGAATATTTTGGACATTTGGCAGAAGTTGTGAATGAGAGCTGTCTGGTTCTTGCGTGCAATTGGTGATATGTTTAGCAGGACTTCACGTGGTAGACACGCTTGCTGTACTTGCAATCGATTGCATACGCAAGTGTATGCATTTTTTATGCTGAAACGCATATCGATCATTTAGATAGTTACCTATGTGTGTGAGCATTGCTTGATAGTTCTTTTACGCGTGCGTTTAGTGACTTGCCGATTTCATTAAGTGTTTAGGCCTGTGTCAGAATTGTAAGTTTTAAGTAGCTGAAAGCCTGTTGATTGTGTCAGGCTACAACACTGCAATTGACAAACAAGTGAAAAACCTTTGTAAAGAATAACTAGTCCCTCCTTTGGCACGGGGTACCACAAAACTCCTCCACAAGAAAGAAGTCAAAATGAATAGGAACTAGGAGGGATGCAGGTTTGGCCTAGAAGTGGCTCCTGAAAGTTGGTAACAGAACAGTGAGTTGACAGAATGCACATGGAGCTCAAAGACAAATTCTCAAATCCGATCAAGACCCAGGTCCCTGAAAGGCACTATAGAGTAAGTAATGTAGATGGTGCCCAACACGCCCAAAAGGAAGAGGTGGAGAGTAATAAAACCCAGA
>Ga0307951_1002235_pt1 | contig 12054 bp, 9 predicted proteins | sample OrgLakmetagen374_FD_201842 | JGI IMG/M metagenome (GOLD analysis project Ga0307951, IMG submission 201842) | Saline water microbial communities from Organic Lake, Antarctica - #374 | ecosystem: Environmental > Aquatic > Non-marine Saline and Alkaline > Saline | place: Antarctica: Organic Lake... | reverse complement strand
ATTTTCGACACTGGTTGATTTTGTTTCACCAGCCAATTTGCCATCAGCCAGAGACTCGGGCTGTAGGCCATCCTTGTAACCCCTTGTAACCCCTTATACGTTTTGACCTTCTTCTCATCACCCTGGTTGTCCCCCGTACTTTCTGTTATCGCTTCCAGCCTGCCTCTCTTGCCTCCTTTTTATTGATCAACTTGAAGTTCGTTTCGACCTCGTAGTAGGGAGTTTGCTATCTCCCCTTGACCTATGTAATACGCCATCAAGCTAATATATGCCCTCATTTGTGTCACGCCAATCAGCGGCAGCGACAAATCGTGTGACAATGAGCTAGTTGGTTTGACAGTCGAGAGTAATCCCGGTGTGTCTTGGTGTACTAAGCTGGGTGTGCCTTCTTCTCGTGTCTGTAAGGTTAGCATTTTCCAGTTGCGTTACAGCCCTTTTTTTTTACTTGGTTTGTTTTGAGGTTTACCTCGTTCTCATAGGTTGAGCAGCCATTCCAGGTTGAATGCCTTTGTAATCCAAACTAAACTAAGCTGGGTGTGCCAGTTTTAATAATAACCTTTATCTAGATGGATTTGATTGTCTCGTAATATTTAGCAGCATATGAGCACATGAAGTTAGAGGTGCCAATAAAGGGCATCATTAAGAGACCCTGTACCGCATAAGGTCTCTGATAATAAATGTTTGCCTAGTCATATTAACGTGCAACACAATGAGATCAATAAACTATAAACCTATTCAAGCTCAGGGTAGCAGGGTAGCAGCCAGCCGGACACATACGCACACTATTATGCTCAGCACTAGCAGAGACACGCACACAATTATGAACAGGGAACGCACAGACGTGGAGATATAGCGCGATGCAAAGAACTCATTTCTCTGCTTCAAAATAAAATTTCCACCTTAAAGCTTTTTATTGGTGAGACGCCCCCCAAATAACAAGACAGCACAATTAGTTGATGTGCTGAGTCCTATGCTATATATCTCAATGATTTGACATCTGGGTATAGTGAGCATGCTTAAGCACTGGTGTCTGGGCTTGCCTAAACAGCTGTGTCTGATGGTGAGGAAGTGGGGAGAGGGGAAGGGAGGGTGCTCTCGCAGAGCGTTGGTAGCATGGAGCTGTTCTTGGTGCTGCATGCTGCTGGGCACTGCTGCTGGCACTGTCCTGAAGGCCAACGCTCGGAGTGCGCTCGAAGCGCCCTGCAAAACAGCCGCTATTCGGATTGCAGTCAGATAGATTGGTCTGAGACGGCATACTATGGCGCTCCGAGTGCGCTCCGAGTGATGCTCGGAGTGCAGTTTCAAATTTTGGGATTTGCAATCTTGGTCATTTGGAGTGCAGTCGGAATGCAGTTCCGGCATTCGTGAGTGCGATCTCAGCGCAGTTCTGGTGTTTAGGAGTGCAATCTGAGCGCAGCCCTGGTGTTTGAGAGTGCAATCTGAGCGCAGTCCTGGTGTTTTGGAGTGCAATCTGAGCGCAGCCCTGGTGTTCGGGAGCGCAACCTGAGCGCAGTCTTGTTTGGGAGTGCATTCAAAGCGCAGATTTCTGAGTACAGAGGTTATAACAGTTTTAGTTAGGACTGCTAGCCTAAATTATGCAGATCAATACCAGCGGAGTCTTTTCTTTTATTCTTTTCTTTTTTCTACTGCTAACCGTGGGTCACACACACACACACACACACATACACACACACACACACATACACACACACACATACACACACACACACACACACACACACGTGTTCACACAAATCTGAGTTGTCAAAATTGTTGCCGCTGTGTGAGACTGTTGTGCGATCGATCCCCGGATGTCCCCTTCTGATCCCCCTTCCAGCACTTCGCCCTCGCCTTGCCCTGAAATCTCCAACGCCAGCTGCCTCTGCTTGCCCTTGCCCGCCTGTTTTCCCTTGCCCTTGCCACCCCCTTAAAGACTGGGGCTTGTTGCTGTGTGCTCATCCTCATCTGATGTGGGAGATGAGGATGAGAACACAGCAAGATCTCCCACTTTCCTCCTCTTGCTGCTTCCTTTCTCTCGTCCCCCTTGGCTCCCTCCCCCCCTCTTACTGTTTGCCTCAGCTTTCTTTTTGGCCTTGGTAGTCTTCTGGGCGATGGCTTCTTCTTGCCTCTGCAAATGCAAGCAGAAACAGGACGACAAACACCGTGAATCCATGCAACTAAACTAATGTGCATGCACTCCACACGCACACAGCAACTTCATACACACTACTATACTAGTTTGTAATCATCCCGCACCCCCAAAAGGGCAGGCCAACATAACAAGTGGGTCGGGGGAGTGCGGGGGGAGCAGCCCCCCGTCCAAACCAAGTCTGAAAGAATGAGAACACAAACTGGGCAGGCTGTGTGGTCATGAACAAGGGAGGGGCTGTGTGCTCATGAACATGTGCGTCCTGAGGGTGTCAGCAATTGTGTGCTTGCACCACCACTCCGTCTGGTGCACAACATGCCCTCATATTGTGCATGATAAATGGGCAACAAAGCTGGCGTGCAGAAATGCTCTTCTCACTCACGTTGCATGAATAAAGCGGGTGGAAGCGGGGTCACAAGCTGCGCGGCGGACAGCTCCGGGCAGCCCCGGCCTGGTGCATTGCGTGCTCTGAACCTTGGTGATGGGCGCGGGGAGGAGGGGAGCACGGAGGAGCGGGAGCCTTGTGCGGGAAGGGCTGGAGAGGTCCAGGCGGCATAGGGGGCCGCAAACAATGAAAATGAAACTAATGTGGGTCAGGGGTTGTGCGCCGTAGCGCCCGGGCCCAATCCTTGACTGTTGTTGCTTGTGTTGTATTGCAGTGCATACCTTGTTTTTATAAGTGCAGATGCATGTCTGATGGAGTGTTCATTCAGTTTGTGTGTCAAATTTTTAATCTTATAATAATCCAGATTAAGGTCTGCCAGAGGTTTGTCTGTATAGTCTTTGTAGACAGTCCCCGTAGCTTCAACAAGATCACGTGAAGCTTGACTTCCCTTTATCCTTGTCTGTTTAGGTTGGCCATAAGCATGCTGTGGTGTGCTTTTGCTTTTTGGAGTTGGGGATCAGGTCTAGTGTCTTACAGAATTTAAACTCAATCAGGTGAACCTCCCACTGGTTTGGATAACATTTTTCGTCTTTAGCAAGCTGTTAAAAGTTTTGGCTGCGGGTGGTTACACGAGAGGAGCACAGTGCTAGGTAAAATCAAGATGGCGTCAGGACGAGGAGAGGCTTTTAGAGCATGTGCTGTTAGCTTTTGTAGCAACCAAGAGGGCAGTGTTTTGTTGGCAGTGTTTCTCAGATCTAGGCCTTGCTCTGATAATTTATCTGCGCTGCCTTGCCGTTGCCACGTCAGTGTAGCAGGCAATTTGGTTGGCTCCGCATGGTCCCTTTTGTAGGGCTTGGACAATCAGCACACTTGCCATACTGTGGCGTTTTATAATCATGTTCCTCATTTTTTGTGTGTTGGCAATTTGGGAGGATGTGAAGCGCACTATCAGTGCAAGGGCAGATGGGACAGTTTGCATTGGGAGAGAAGCCGTACCAGTAGACGTGCTTTTGACTAAAAATTGTACCAGTGCGGTACCTCATAATATTACGCTTTTCACATAGGTAATTTGAGATTACTATTGTTCCAGAAAGCATGTGTGGCTTGTTTATTGACCAAAGGTTCAAGGTCCTTCCAGTAGTTGTAATACCCTGGGTCTGTTTTGGCACTCCCCAGTCTGTGTGATTTGCACATTTCTGTTTTCAGCTTGGCCTTTAAATCAGAGAGTGCACGAAGCCTAGGTGTAATTGCCCCTCTTCCGCTGGGATCCTCATCAATCTCTTTAGCCGCAAGCCAGTAACGGTGTGTGTATGCATTACCGTCTGGAGCTGGAGGTTGAAAGTGCATGTCATGACCTCCGTCATGTAAGGCAGAGTGTTTGGCAATTGCATCTGCACATTCATTTCCGGCAATGCCACATGGGCTTTCACTTTAGAGAAGCAGATAGGCTCTGGTGAAGCATAAATCGTAGATACAATTTGTTCTAGCCGATTTGAGTGTATATGGTCTCGTTGCATTTGAGGGAAGAGTAGCTGTTTTCTAATTACCTTGGCTTAGGGAGCATGCACTGCCCATTGCAATCTGAGTATACCTATTGGTAAGTGCTGCTGCTATCCCTGTGAGCTCAGCTCTATTATGGTGTTTGTCATTCCCACGCCTCTTGAGTCCACATAACATTCAGCTTTGGTTTGAGGGCAGTATACCCCTGCGTCTATAAAGTTTTCGGCCTTGCCTATGCAGCTTCCGTCAGTGGCCCATCAATTTAAACTGCTTATCGTCCCATGCTTGGAGGTGGACGTTACCGTTTTGGCCACTTTTCTGGCCAGTGACGTCCTCTCTTTTTGATTTGAAGTACTGGGGGCAAACATGGTTGGTGATGTGGTCTGTGTCCTCTCTTGCGAGGTACTGTTTTTTTCCCAAACTGCTTCTGGGATACGCCTTTGCAGTGTTTGCAGCCAATTTGGCGAGCCACCAGTTTAACGCTGTTTTACCTCTTTGTTCCAGACATCAGCAATAATATCCATGCTCCAGGTATGGTTGGAGAAATTACGTTGTACACCCTTCCACGAGGTTGGCATTGCATATGTGCATATGTGAGTTTTGTCTTGGGGATGAAGCCAAGTGTGGTGCGTGCAGTATTTTGGGTTATCTCGCACCAATGCTCTGTAGGCGTTGATGCTCTTGTTTTCCCAGTTGAGTAGAAATACGAAGATGGCGGTTGGTAGCTCGCTTCACCTCGCAGATCGTAGTGAGTGTTGCACGCACTTGAGCATTTTTGTGTCATCATACACTGGATGGCAAATTGAGAAACCTGTAAACTTGGTGGCAATTGCATTGTGATTGGCACCAAAGACAATGTCACGGTGACGTTTTCTCCTATATGAGGAGTTCCCAGGATCAAAGTCCAGAGCAGACGCCATTTTTTCTTTTGAGACCATGGCAGTGCCGCACTGATGTGTTGGGGTAGGATACGGGAGTAGGAGTCTAGTGTTTGTTGGCTTGCCTTAGGGGTTTTGAGGCGTGCTTGGTGGTCTTGAAGCAAACCTGCAATCTTTGAGGCTAGGCATTGAACAGGAGAAGACATATCCTTTGCTGTCCGTTTTTCTGAGCTTCATGAAACCTTTCTCTTAAAAGGTGGAAGCGCTCAGGAGTCATCATGCCTATGCATTTGCCATCTGGCTTATATATGCAGTCCGCTCTAGCTTCATACAGTTTTGGGAGGGAAGCCTTGTGTGGCATTTACCATTGGCGATCTGTTTTGCGCAATATCATCTTTCAGGCAGACAAGGTCCACCGTTCTGATCCAAGCTTCATAGTGCCCCGTGGGAGTGATGTCCATACGTGGGTAGGTTGGTTGCATATCGAAGCAGGCCTTTGACCTTATTTCTTTGCCATGTGTGGATTTCCATCTGCTATGATTTAGTGATGTGCAAAAACCTTGCCTCTCTAGGTTGTCTAGTCCTTCATCGATGCGGGGTACAATTTGCTTAGCTTCATATATTTGAATCATTTGCTGAAAGCTTGCCCATGAGTGCATTAGTTCTTTTGGCTCCCAGGTGGGGCTCCAGGTTACCTTGAGTAATTCGTGTTGTGATGCATGTGACCTGACTACTTTTTCTTCTAGGGAGAGGTCGTGACAGGCCCTCATTATTCTTCGCCACATTCTCGCAACTGCTAAAAACGAAAAAAGGAAGGTATACACTGCCTTCCTGGACCTCTTTGCTGCCTACGACGACCGAGTTCCAAGAGAGAAGCTTTGGAGACGCAAAAAATAAAGACTCCGCAATATTTGAGAGATATCAGTCAAACCATGTACACAGGATGCCTATACCTTCTCATTGATGGCGACAAACATTTTGAGAAGGTTGCGCCCAACAAAGGCTAAAAACAGGGCTGCCCTCTGAGTCCCCTTCTGTACTCGCTCCCTTTATATCAATGACATGGACTCTGCTTTACAGAGAGATGCTGCAACTGCCCTGGATTCAGTTCAAATCCCTCACTGTGATTATGCTGATGACACTGCTCTCACTTCAAACACGGCTGAAAATCTGCAACTCCAACTGAATTAATTCTATGACTATGCACGTGTCACAGGGCAGGCTCAAGCTGAACACTGACAAAACAAAAGTCATGGTCTTTTTCAGCAGGAATACTTCTGCAATTCTCACCTTCACGTACAACGGCACACCCCTGGAACTTGTCACTGAATTTAAATACCTTGGAATCACTCTTACTCGTGATGGAAACATGCACACAGCTGCTGAGGAGAGTGCAGACAACTTCAGGTCTGCTGTTGCCAGAGTTTACAGATTTAGTAACGGCAATAATATTTAACACAGCTGTGGCTTTTCCAGGTCTTTGCTTTGACAGCTGGTATGAACGGTTGTCAAGTATGGATTATGGCAGGATTATGGGCCACTATTTCTCTGACATATGATTCCTCAAAAATAAACCTCACACATATCCATCATCTTGGCTTCCTGGAAAGACTCCTGGGTGTCAAGAAAAGTACTGATACTTACTGCGTGCTCCGCGAAACAGGTCAGATGCCCGTTTTTCCTATTGGTTCAGATGCATCATACAATTCTGGAACAGCTTACTGACTTCAAACAATCCTTAAGAAAGTTGTGCATGCTGACCTTCTTATTGCAAATAAAGGTGATATGGACTTATCAGGTTCTGCACGCACTCCAAGATCACCCTGCGTCTCAGCAATTTTTGAATGCCATACGATCTCGAGAGTCCATCCATCTGAAACCGTTCAAGCTCCCCTAGCGCGAACATATCATCGGGAGCTGGAGAGAGCTTGACAATTTGACACCACATGAGACTCACGATTTCAACAGAATTATGCGGACTTACCACACACATTTTGGTTTACCTCTGGGGATTGCTCCTAGTTAGTGGGATGACAGAAAAAGAAATCACAAGCCTGTGTTACCTATCTATCTTCGCTTGGATATTTCCAACAATCTTAGCCGTGCACTTTCTTGCCTTCGCCTTTCTGGCCATAACTTTCTGGTCCAAAGAATGCGTCATAACAGGAATAAAAGGTTTTATGAGCTCATGAACTCATGATCTGTGACAATGTGACTGGCACTCTGTTCAGGATGAGGAACACGTTTTGCTGGACTGTCCTCACAACTTGTTAGCCTTCGCACACAGCACCACCAGCTGGTCTTCCCACCTCAATATAAAGAAAGTCCAAGTCGTTTGATGACTTTTTTGAACCAACCAGATATATGTGGTGTGGCCTCTTTTGTGGCTGAGTGCCTAGCCCTTTTCCCTTGACTCTTCTAGCGCCTTTTTTTGTTTGATTTCAGGCCTTTTCCAAGCTTCCGCTAAGGTGCCCTCTAGAGGCATATATAGCGTAACCTTACCTTACTAACTACCTCATCCCCCCCACCCTTTGCAAAGTAGCTCAGCACTTCTGGTTTCAACAGAGGCTTGTCAGATAAAATTACGGTCACTGCAAAGTGTAAGACTCAGCACATCTACTGATACCCCCCTAATCTAAGAGGTTTGTGAAACAAGCCTGGAAGATTACGTGAAAATGTGCAGAGGATGATGTGTGCAGTATGATATCATGAAATCAGAAGGTGTATCAACCCATTTACTCCAGTGATGTAGGGAGCTCACAACATAGCTTCAAGGATAACAACCTCTGCTAAATTGAAGTACCCAATCCCAGCTCCAAACACTAAAGTCCTCAACTTCGTACGCCTCGAGGAGTCTCAACTTAAATCACCAGCTGCTATAAGAGCCACATGCCAGGCTGGAGGCCTTTGTAATCCAAACTGTACTAAAAATAAACTATAAGAGCCACTGCAAGAACCATGCCCTCTTTCAACCTTCCAGATAACCAAACCCTATCACACCCTGTGCCGTACTCTGTCTCAACGATAGCATAAACTGCCAGAAAACACACAAGAAAAGCTACATATCACTATAAGCGCGCGGGAATCACTGCCGCCCCTCCTCTTGAGGGCAGCGTGAGACAAAGACATGTGCAATGCATAGCGCCGTGTTTGGCTCGCTAAGGTGGGTCTGCACCATGTTTAACAGACTAGAGACATACGCTTGTTGAGTGCAATGCAGCAAAACCGAGTGGCTCCAGAGAAATACCAAACGAGAAACACAGATGTAAGCTGTCCTTCCCCTCACATTTCACATGCACAAAACATACACAACACGACGTTTGCCTAAGCTTTTCCTTAAAGGCTTTTCCTCTTTGTCATTCAACCAGAAACCAGCCAATTGGCGCATTTACAACGATTCTGGATTACTTGGCGATTAATCCAGGGCCGGATTAATGAACACCAATAATCCGAGCATTAATCCATGCACATTTACAATGCAGCTTGATTTCCGCCACTTTTGCTCACCCCCTTCTCGCTGCCTTCTCTCTAACTAGCATAGCAATGTGCTAAAAACCATTAATCAGGCTGCAGGAATTCAGAAGAGCGCATGTTTGGGTCAAAGTTGAGCGGTCAAAGTTGAGCGTCAAAGTTAAGCGGTCAAAGTTGAGCCGAGATTCCAGGGCCCTGTAGCCCAGACTTTACTTAGATTGAAAGGCGTTTTATACAGTGGTCAACGCCACTTTATGTCATTAATCCACACCATTAATCCTCTATCGACCCCCCCCCCTGGATAGAGATTAATGCAAATTAATCCGCATTTATTCATTAATCCGTCCGTTAATCCACCCGTTGTAAATGCAAAAGTGGATTAATGGGTTTTCGTTAATCCATTAATCCGTTAATCCACCCATTGTAAATGCGCCAAAAGGGTGATTGATTTATTAATGAATAAAATGTGATTAATTTTGTATTTTAATCCGGGGATTTATTCGTGATTGATTCCTGGGTGGCAATCAACCGTTCCAAGTAGTTAATTGAAGGCTGGGAAAGCCTCAGCAGTTGCAGGGGGAATGGCTGGAGCAATTTCCAGCAGGTCAATTAAAAGCTCCGGGTAATCAGTCAAAGGTTGCAAGGATGTTGCCAGCGCTCTCCAGTGCATGCAAGCGCAATGCATGCATTTCTAGAGTTCCAGCCCTTCCTTCCCAGCTACAACCTGCTTCAGGCTGCAACCTGATTCTGCTAAATTAATTGTCCCTTCGCAAGGTGATTATTTCAGGGGTGATTAATTCGAGCGATTAATTTGAGCGATTAATTCGAGCGATTAATTCTGTAATTGCAAACATTAATCACCCTGTTGTAAACGCACCGCGAGTATAGGTATTTATTCATTTATCTCCAGACTAAAAGGAGTGCCATGAAAGCGTGATGGACAGGAGTGTGTTCAGCAGGCTCAGCAGGGGTATGTGTACCTAATGCTGTTGTTTCACTTTCCCTTGATGCCTTCTATATTCTGACCAACATACTCGCGCACGCAGACAAGCCCCTGCCAGAGGGCGTAGTCCTGAAAGGAAGCTTGAAGCGCGCTCCCAAGTGAGTATATGTTAGTGATATGTGTTAGCCATGTTATCTAGTGAGCAGAAGCAGCATCACACTGCACATGCATAACAGCGCCGCATGCAACAAGTCACACCTTACCTTTCTCAGGCCCGAGGAGCCGGTGGCACCACAAGCTGCTCCTTCCATCGTGGTAGAGGGAGAGCATGCGGGTATTGGACGTGGGTATGATTGAGTGTGCATACAATATGGCATAGAAACCTCATAGCACACGGTCATACATTTTTGGCCAACCTAATTCAACGTAATCCCCGCACTGTTCTCTGCCAGCCAGCCGACCAGACTCATGGTAACCACCGTCAATTGAGCTGGGACCATTAGGATCCTAGCACAGCACACATTTTGCTACATCGCATCACTGCCCCGGTGTGCGTGTTTCCAATTCTCTTTGCATTCAATTAAAGAGGTGACAGAAGGTAAAGGAGTTGCAGGAGTTGCTTGTTTTGAGGGAAAGCAGGAATGTGTTTGTGTGCTCTTCATTGAGAAGATATGTTGGTATGCCTGCCTGGCTCTACATTGATTTGTCGCCCATAACGATTTCTGAAACAAACAAAATAAAGCAGTCTGACGGGTGAAATCAACATTCAAGAATGTGTATTATGCTTACTGCAACAGACTGCCAAGCACGGTCAATAATGCTACCAGGCAAAGTTGCCATTCAAAATCAGTCGCGCACTTGATTAGAAAGGCTCAAGCATGCGCACACACACACACGCAATCTCACACGCACACGCACACACACACACACTCTCACATGCACATGCAGGCTATGACGCTACATTAGATGATCATCAACAGCAGCAAGATGCAGGACGGGAGGGAAGAGAAGAGCTGAATGCCAGCCCAATGGGCGAAGATCAAGGTAATGAGCTTGCAGATGGTAAATATCATATGTATCAGCTCACAGTTGTTGGCACTGGTTGTGCCTAACATTGCCAGTTGAGGATTAGTTAAGGTAATGGAGAATAAGGCTATGTATGCCTCTGGGGGGCATCTGAGCAGAAGCTTAGAAAAAGCCTGTAACCGAACCAAGAAAAATGCTAGGAAAATCAAGGGGAAAGATTAGGCACTCAGCCACAAAAGAGGCCGCACCATACATATCTGGCTGGTTCACACAAGTCCTCAAACGAGTTGGGCTATCCTCATACTGAGGTGGGAAGACCAGCTGGCGGTGCTGTGTGCGAAGGCTGACAAGATGTTCATTCAGACAGTCCAGTAAAATGTGTTCCTCAATTTAAACAGTGTGCCAGTCACATATGTCACAGATCTGACCTCATAAGGCCTTCTATTCCTGTTCTGACGCATTCTTTGAACCAGAAAGTTATGGCCAAAAAGGCGAGGGCAAGAAAGTGCACTGCTGAGATTGTTGGAAATATTCAAGTGAAAATAGAGGCAACACAGGCTTTTGATTTCTTTTTCTGTAATCCCACCGGCCAGGAGCAATCCCCAACGGTACACCAAATTGTGTGTGGTAAGTCCTCAAAATTCTGCTGGTATGGGTGAGTCTCATGTCGGTGTCAAAATGTCAAGTCCTCTCCAGCCCCCAGTGATATGTTTGCGTACAGTGAGCTTGAACTGTTTCAAATTGATAGGCTTGCGAAATCGAATGGCATCCAAAAATTGCTGAGACGCAGGGAATTCTTGGAACGGCTGCAGAACCTGATAAGCCCATGTATCACTTCTGTTTGCAAGAAGAAGGTCAGCCCACACAACTTTCTCAAGAAGAGGATTGTTTGAAGAGAGTAAACTGCTTCAGAGTCGTATGATGCATCTAAATCAATAGGAAAAGATGGGCATTTGACCTGTTTCGCGGAGCACGCAGTTGGTATCAGTACCTTTCTTGACACCCAGGAGTCTTTTCAGGAAGCCAAGGTGTTTTTTGAGGAATCGTATGTCAGAGAAGAAGTGGCCCATACTTGACAACCATAACAGACCAGCTGTCAAAGCGAAGACTTAGTAAAGTCACAGCATGGCATCTTTCTGTGTTTAATACCCTTTCTGTCACCAATTCTGTAACTCTGGCTATGGCAGACCTGAATTTGTCTGCCATCATCTCAGCAGCTGTGTGCATGCATCCATCACAAGTAAGAGTGATTTCGTATTGAGTGACAAGTTTCAGAGGTGTGCCGCCGTACGTGAGTTGAGGATAATGGACCTGAGAGTTATGCACCCGTGCCGTGTTTGCCAATACCTATATGCACATTCACGCAACATTTAGCTGACTATGTTTCAGCATTTACTGTACACGTGAATGTGAAGTTGGTAGAAATGTGGGATCTACCAAAATGGCACAGTCTTGGAAAGTGGTTTAGATAAAGAGGTGGAGGAAGCAGGAAGCAGGAAGGAGGCTTTGACCAAGGGGGAAAACATGACGCCACTCACTTTTTTTCCTGTCTTTCAGGTCAGGGTGGTGAACGAGAGGAAGGAGGAGGAGGAGGAGGGAGAAGTGGCAAAGGAAGGAGCGGGAAGGAGAGCAAGGACAAGAAGGAGGGACGTGGCAGTAGGGATAAGAGTAGCAGGGATAAGGGCAAGGAGCGGAAGTCCAA